>Ga0187773_10001315_pt1 | contig 10082 bp, 6 predicted proteins | sample 0216_BV02_MP05_1_FD_133133 | JGI IMG/M metagenome (GOLD analysis project Ga0187773, IMG submission 133133) | Tropical peat soil microbial communities from peatlands in Department of Meta, Colombia - 0216_BV02_MP05_10_MG | ecosystem: Environmental > Terrestrial > Soil > Wetlands > Peat | place...
CCTGCTGTGGCGTTGAACAACCCCAAGGTGCTCGCCGCGCTCTTCGCCGATGACTCGATCAAGAATCGGCGCAACACCGAAGCCATAGAGACCGCACCGAACACGCTTGTTTCAGCGCGAGTCGTGGATCGCAAGCCGGCGAACCTGCGGCCGCTCGACGAAGTGAGGGGCGAGATCTCGCGCTTGCTCGCACAGCAGGAAGCCTTGGCGCTCGCCAGGAAGCTCGGGGCGGAGCGCCTGGATCAGGTGAAGAAGGGCAACGCTTCGGCAGCCACCTTCGGTGCTTCGAAGCTCGTGAGCCGGGAAAAACCTCAGGGAATGGGCGAAGAGGCCATTTCACAGATATTTCGCGCGGATGCGTCCAAACTGCCGGCATACGTCGGCGTCAACTCGCCGACCGGATACGTGATATACCGCGTGAGCCGCGTGGTAGAGGCTCAGCCGGACGAGGCGCGGCTACGGAGCGTGCAAGGCGAGCTCGGGACATCGAGCGGTGCGCAGGAATTCATGTCACTTCTTGGCGCCCTGCGGGCCGACGCAAAGGTGGAGATCGACAACTCGGCGCTGGAGAAGAAGAACTAGCGGCAGCAGGGCTACTGCGGGGAGTCGCCCGAAACGGGGAGGCCACCGACGACGGTACTGAATCCGCCGTCGACATGGACGATCTCGCCAGTCACCCCGGCAGCCAGATCAGACATGAGAAAAGCGGCCACGTTCCCCACGTCTTCCGTCGTGACGTTGCGCCGCAGCGGAGAGCTCTCCTCCACGTACTTGAGGATCTTGCCGAATCCTGATATTCCGCTCGCCGCGAGCGTCTTGATCGGGCCGGCGGAAATGGCGTTGACCCGAATGCCCTTCGGCCCAAGGCTCGCAGCGAGATAACGCACGCTCGCCTCGAGGCTGGCCTTGGCCAGTCCCATCGTGTTGTAGTTCGGTACGACCCGTTCGGCCCCGAGGTAGGTCAGGGTGATGAGCGCTGCCTTGCGTAGATGCATGAGGGGAAGCGCGGCCTTTGCGAGGGCGGCAAAGCTGTAGGCGCTGATGTCGTGGGCAGTGCGGAACGCTTCGCGCGACACGCCTTCGACGAAGTCCCCGGCGATGGCTTCGCGGGGAGCGAATGCAATCGCGTGCACCAGGCCGTCGATCCCGTCCCAGCTCTTCCCGAGCGAGGTAAAGAGCGCTTCGATATCAGCATCACTGGCAACATCACAGGGAAATACGAGCGTGCTGCCGAACTGAGCGGCCATTTCGAGAACGCGATCCTTGAAACGGTCGTTCTGATAGGTGAATGCGAGCTCGGCGCCTTCGCGCCGCGCGGCCTTGGCAATGCCGTAAGCGATCGAGCGGTTCGAGAGCAGACCGGTGATCAGAACGCGCTTGCCGGGGAGTAAAGCCATTCGATGTCCCTGGAATCCTGCGGGCGATTATACGGGCATTCGGCTACACTTTGCGCCGATGCGCAGCCGATACCCGCTCGCGGTGCTCCTGGCCATCTCGCTCTCCGCTTGCGGCCGCGTCTGGAACGACCCGTATCCCGCCGGAGACCGCGGCCGGAACATCCTCTATACAGCGTTCACCGAGAGGCCCAAGCATCTCGATCCCGCCCAGTCTTATACCTCGGACGAATACGACATCATCCAGCAGATCTACGAGCCGCCGTTCCAGTATGACTACCTGAAGCGCCCCTACCGGCCGATCCCGGCGACCGCGACGGAGGTGCCGCATCCGAAGTACTACGACAGGCGCGGACGCCTGCTCTCCGCGGACGCCGATGCCGCGCGCGTCGCGTACAGCGAATACGACATCCGGATCCGCGAAGGGATTCGCTACCAACCGCATCCGGCGTTCGCCCGGGACAGTCGAGGCGAGTCGCTCTACCTCTCGCTCGCCGAGAGCGATATCGCCTCGAAGTACAAGCTGTCCGACTTTCCGAAGACCGGTACGCGCGAGCTGACGGCGGAGGACTACGTGTACCAGATCAAGCGCCTCGCGCATCCCCGCCTGGTTTCGCCGATCTACGGGCATATGACCGACTATATCGTCGGGCTGAAGGAGCTCGGCGAGCGCCTGAAGCGCGACAACGATGCGATGATGGCCGCGCACACGAAGCGTTACGGTCCCGCCGACAAGGGCGCCCCGTGGATCGACCTGCGCAAGTACGAACTCTCCGGGGTGAGGGCGGTGGACCGCTACACCTACCGAGTGCGCGTGCGCGGGAAGTATCCGCAGTTTGTCTACTGGCTGGCGATGCCGTTCTTCGCTCCCATGCCCTGGGAAGCGGACAGGTTCTATTCGCAGCGCGGCATGAACGAGGGCCGCAACCTCACCCTCGACTGGTACCCGGTAGGGACTGGCGCCTACATGCTCTCCGAGAACGACCCGAACGCGCGCATGATTCTCGACGCGAATCCCAACTATCACGGCGAGACCTATCCGTCCGAAGGCGAGCCGGGCGATGCGGCCGCGGGGCTGTTGGCCGACGCTGGCAAGCGCGTCCCCTTCGTTGAGCGCATCGTGTTCTCGCGGGAGAAGGAGGCGATTCCGTACTGGAACAAGTTCCTTCAGGGCTACTACGACAGCGCCGGCATCGCGTCAGACAACTTCGACCAGGCGGTGCGCCTAAACCTCGAGGGCGAGGCGACGCTGACGCCGGACATGGAGAAGCGCGGAATACGACTGCGCACCTCGGTGGCGACGAGCACCTTCTACCTTGCCTTCAACTTCAAGGATGCCGTAGTCGGCGGAGCCGGCGAGCGTGCACGGAAGCTCAGGCAGGCGGTGTCGATTGCGGTCGACTGGGAGGAATTCATATCGATCTTCCAGAACGGTCGCGGCATCGCTGGGATGGGCCCGCTGCCCCCGGGGATCTTCGGCTACCGCGGGGACGCCTCGGGGTACAACCCGGTCGTCTACGATTGGGTCGACGGCAAACCTATGCGCAAGCCTATCGCCGCCGCGAAGAAGCTGCTCGCCGAAGCGGGATACCCGGACGGCCGCGACGCCAAGACCGGGCAGCCGCTGGTGCTCTATCTCGACACGGTGGGACGGGGGGCCGACGATGCCTCGCGCCTGAACTGGTACGTCAAGCAGTTCGCGAAGATCGATGTCCAGCTCGAGATCCGCGCGACCGACTGGAACCGCTTCCAGGAGAAGATCCGGAGCGGGAACACTCAGATGTTCTTTCTCGGCTGGAACGCGGACTATCCGGACCCGGAGAACTTCATGTTCCTGCTGTACGGGCCGAACGGCAGCCAGGACGGAGAGAACAAGGCGCGCTACGCCAACCCGACGTTCGACCGCCTGTTCGACGAGATGAAGAACATGGAGAACGGACCGCAGCGCCAGGCGATCATCGACCAGATGGTCAAGATCGCGCGCGACGACGCGCCCTGGGTCTGGGGCTTTCATCCCAAGGACTACACCCTCTCGCATGCCTGGGTAAGTCCCACCAAACCCAACAAGATGGCGCGCAATACCCTCAAGTACGTGCGGATCGACCCGGCGCTTCGCGAGCGCATGCGGCAGGAATGGAACCGCCCGGTTGAGTGGCCCCTCGGCCTGATCGTCCTCGCACTCGCCCTGGCAAGCGCGCCCGCCTATCTGAGCTATCGGCGCAGGGAAAGGCGGGCCGGTAAGCGGAGCGCGCGCTCTTCTGTGGCGGCGGCGTGATCGCCTATATCGTCCGCCGGACGCTCTATGCGATCCCGATCCTGATCGGGGTGAATCTCCTTACGTTCCTGCTGTTCTTCGTCGTGAACACCCCCGACGACATGGCCAGAATCCAGCTCGGCGTGCGCCGTGTCACCGCCGAGGCGGTCGAAAAATGGAAAGCCGAGCATGGCTACGACAAGCCCAGGTTCTACAACGAAAGGGCCGCGGGGCTCGACCGCCTCACGAACACGATCTTCTACGAGAAGTCGGTAAGGCTGTTCGCTTTCGATTTCGGGAACGCGGACGACGGTCGGTCGATACGCCACGAGATAGCGACCCGCATGTGGCCCAGCCTGGCCTTGCAGTTGCCCGTGTTCCTGGCGGGCTTGTTCGTGTACGTGAGTTTCGCCCTGCTCATGGCGTTCTTCCGCGGGACATACCTGGACTTCTGGGGGGTGGTGCTGTGCGTGGCGATGATGTCGATCTCCAGCCTTTTCTACATCATCGGGGGACAGTATCTGTTCGCAAAGGTGTGGCAGCTGGTGCCCATCTCGGGCTATGCGGGCGGGCTGGACGCGTGGAAGTTCCTGATTCTCCCGGCGGCGATCGGCTTGATAGCCGGAATCGGATCGAGCGCCCGCTGGTATCGCACGATCTTCCTCGAAGAGATGGGCAAGGACTACGTGCGCACCGCGCGCGCGAAAGGCCTGGCGGAGACGGCGGTCATGTTCAAGCACGTGCTCAAGAACGGCATGATTCCCATCCTCACCGGGGTGGTCGTCGTGATCCCGAGTCTCTTCATGGGTGCGCTGATTTCGGAGTCGTTCTTCGGCATTCCCGGACTGGGCAGCTACACCATCGATGCGATCCAGGCGCAGGACTTCTCGGTGGTGCGCTCGATGGTGTTTCTCGGTTCCGTTCTCTACATCCTGGGTCTGCTGATGACGGACATCTCCTACACCCTTGTCGACCCGCGGGTGAGGCTCTAGTGGTTCCGGTCTTCCTCAGGACGGATGTGCTGTTGTGGCTCCTCGTCGCGGCGGTCGTTGGCTACGTGCTCCACGTGCGACGCAGTCCCCACCTGCTGGGACCATGGCGGCGTGTCACGCGAAGCGCCTCCGGCCTATCGGCTCTGATGGTGCTCCTCGCGTTCGTCACGATTGGGCTCCTGGATTCCATCCATTACCGGCCGGCCCTCGATAGGAAGGACGAAAAGGGCGAGACCATCTACGCAGTCGAGGCCATATCGGTTTTCGACGCCATCGCGAGCCCGCTTCGCGCGCGCCGGGAGCGCACCTATTCAGCCCCCTTGGCGACGCGCGCCTATTCGAGAGAGACGTTCGAGGTCACGGGGACCGACGGAAGGTCAAGGCAGGTGCGCGAGTTTCCCAGGCTGATCTGGGGCGGAGCGCACCTGAAGAACGAGGAGGACAGCGTTCCGGATATCCTCGCTCGGACGCTGGCGGGACTCGGGATCGCGCTCTCGGTCTGGTGCGTGCTGGCTGCCTCGATCACCGTGTGGCGCGCACGCGCCGCGGGTCGGGCCGCGAAGGAGGAGTGGCGGGCCATATGGCGCGCGGAGACGGTGACGCCCTGGTGGGCGGTATTTCTGACTGGGGGGGCCTTGCTTGCCGTCTCGGGCGTCACCCTCACGCTCTGCACCCGCTATCACCTGCTCGGAACGGAAAAGGTCGGGCAGGATGTTCTGTACCTCGTCCTGAAGAGCATACGCACGGGGCTCGTGATCGGCACGGTGACGACGCTCGTCCTTCTGCCTTTTGCCATCACGCTTGGCATCATGGCCGGGTATTTCCGCGGCTGGGTCGACGACGTGGTGCAGTACATCTATACCACCATCAGCTCGATCCCCTCGGTTCTGCTGATCGCGGCGGCAGTCCTGCTGATGCAGGTGTACATCGACCGCAACCCCGGCCTATTTCCCACCTCGGCGCAGCGGGCTGACCTGCGGCTCCTGTTCCTTTGCATCATTCTCGGGCTGACCAGCTGGACCGGACTCGCACGGTTACTCCGCGGGGAAGCCTTGAAGCTGCGTGAGCTGGAGTACATCCAGGCGGCGCAGGCGTTCGGCGTCCGCGACGCACACATCATCGGGCGCCATATCCTTCCCAACGTGATGCACATCGTGCTTATCTCGCTGGTGATGGAGTTCTCGAGCCTGGTGCTCGCCGAGGCGGTTCTGTCGTACGTCGGCGTGGGAGTCGATCCGACGATGAACAGCTTCGGAACGATGATCAACGCCGCACGACTGGAAATGTCACGCCAGCCGATCGTCTGGTGGATCTTGGCTGCTGCCTTCGCGTTCATGTTCACGCTGGTGCTTGCGGCAAACCTGTTCGCGGACGCGGTGCGCGACGCGTTTGACCCGCGCGTGCGCGTCGGGGCGGTGGCGGCGGCATGAGCGAGACCCTACTCCGGGTGGAGAAGCTGAGGAACGTGCTCGATGGGCCCGGGGGAGCAGTGCGCGCCGTCGACGGTGTCGACTTCGAGATCCGGCGCGGAGAAACTTTCGCAATCGTCGGGGAATCCGGGTGCGGCAAGACGATGACGGCGCTGTCGCTCATGCGGCTTCTACCCGAAACCGGCCGCATCACGGAAGGCAGCGTGCAGCTCTCGGGTCTCGATCTGCTCGCGCTTCCGGAAGCAGCCATGCGGACGGTGCGCGGCCGGAGGATCGCCATGATCTTCCAAGAGCCCGCAACGAGCCTGAATCCCGTCCTCACGATCGGCCAGCAGATTGGGGAAGTGCTGGTTCGCCACGCCGGACTGCGCGGTGCAAAGCTGGGTGCACGAGTCGCCGAACTCCTCGACTCGGTCGGGATCCCGGACGCGAGGCGGCGGGCCGCCGAGTACGCGTTCCAGCTCTCAGGGGGCCTCAAGCAGCGCGCGATGATTGCGATGGCGCTCGCCGCCAGTCCCGATCTTCTCATCGCCGACGAACCCACCACGGCGCTCGACGTTACCATCCAGCTGCAGGTGCTCGAGCTGTTGCGCGAGCTGCAGCGAAAGAACGGGATGGCAATTCTGCTCATCACGCACGACTTGGGGATCGTCTCGATGATGGCGCACCGGGTGGCCGTCATGTACGCAGGCCAGATCGTCGAGGTTGCCCAGCGTGAGCGCTTCTTCGCCGCGCCCCAGCACCCTTACTCGCGCAAGCTCTTCGCGGCGCTGCCGGGCTCGGGCAAGCGCGGGGCCGATCTCGCGGTCATCGGAGGGCAGGTGCCGCCGCTCACCACCGAGTTCCGCCGATGCCGCTTCGCCGAACGCTGCGATTTCGCGTTCGACCGCTGCCGCGAGGCGGCGCCGGGCTGGACCCGTACCGCCGCGGATCACGAGGTGCGCTGCTTCCTGCGCGAGCGGGAGCCCGCCGGTTCGATCGAAGCGCAGATGACGGCCCTCCCGACGCCCGAGGTCGCGGCGCGCTCGGCGCTCCTCTCGGTGAAGGGACTTAAAGTGCACTTCCCCATTCGCCGGGGCATCCTCAGGCACACGGTCGCTCACGTGAAAGCGGTGGATGGCGTGTCGCTGGAGATCGGAGAAGGGCGCACGCTTGCGCTGGTGGGGGAATCCGGCTGCGGCAAGACCACGGTGGGCAAATCGATTCTTCAGCTCATCCGCCCCACGGCCGGGAGCGTGCGCTTCGACGGCTCCGAGCTGACCGAGTTGCGCGGTACAGAGCTCCGCCGTCGGCGCGCCGGATTCCAGATCATCTTCCAGGATCCATACTCTTCGCTCAACCCGCGCATGCGCATCGCGGACATCCTCTCCGAGGGCATGACAGCGCTCGGCATCGAGCCTGACGCGGCGGCACGCCTGCGCCGCGTGGATGATCTGCTTGCCCAGGTGGGACTCCCGGGCGAGTCGAAGACGCGCTACCCGCACGAATTCTCAGGCGGGCAGCGCCAGCGGGTCGCGATTGCGCGCGCGCTGGCCGTGCGTCCCCGGCTCGTCGTCTGCGACGAGCCGACGAGCGCGCTCGACGTTTCGGTGCAGGCGCAGATCCTGAATCTGCTCAAATCGCTTCAACGCGACCTCGGGCTCGCCTACTTGTTCATCACCCACAACATGGCGGTGGTCGAGTACCTGGCCCACGAAGTGGCCGTAATGTATCTCGGGCGCATCGTCGAGCGCGGCACCGTGGAGGAGGTGCTGCGCACGCCGAAGCACCCGTATACGGAGGCGCTGCTCGCGGCGGTGCCAAGGATCGAACCAGGGGGCGCGCGCGATGTGATCCGCCTCGAGGGTGAATCGCCCTCGCCAGTAAACCCGCCAACCGGATGCCACTTTCATCTACGCTGCCCGAAGGTGATGCCCGAGTGCCGAGAGCGCTATCCGGAGAATCTTGTTTTGTCGAGTACTCGCAGCGTGGCGTGCTGGTTGTATAGACCCGGCAAGTGAAGTGCTAGCGCCGTTCGGCGGGCAGAATTGTCGTGACGGTGTCCTGCTTGGGCTGGGCGGCGGAGATCTTGACGGGCCTTGCCGATGTGCGCGCCTTCCCCGACCCGCGGTAGATGACGAGTCTCTGGCCGGTGGTCAGGGTGCCGACATGGTTCCAGCGGAGCAGGCTGTCGGTGCTGACCCGATAGCGCCGGGATATTCCGTAAAGAGTTTCGCCCTTTCTCACGATGTGCACGATCCCGCCGCCGCGCCGCGGAGGCAGGACCGGCGGGCGGAACACCGCGGGAAGCGGTTCGATGGCGGCGTCCGTTCCCTTCACGGGCAGGAGCAGCTCGAACCCGGCGCCGACTTTGGTGCGCCACGTGATTCCGTTCGCAAGCTTCAGCTTCGAAAGCGCAATCCCGTGCTTCGCCGCGAGCCGCTCGAGGCTGTCGCCGCGCTTCATCCTATAGGCTTGCCAGGACGCCAGGGGCTGGTCGTAGGCAGCCAGATTTCTCCGGAAGGTTTCCATGCGGTCCGTGGGCAGCACCAGCGCTTGCGTATGCGGGCCGGAAATGACGGGCCGGTTGATCGCCGGGTTGAGGGCGATCAGCTCTTGTTCAGACATTTCGGCCAGCTTCGCGGCGATGCGCACGTCCATGTTCTCCGGCGTGGGAACGGTCACGAAATAGGGCTCGTTCGGGATGGGCTCGAGCTGAATGCCGAAACCGAGCGGGTTTGAGATGATATTCTTCAGCGCCTGAAGCTTGGGCAGGTAGCCGCGCGTCTCGGAGGGCATTTTCAGATTCTGGTAGTTTGTCGGTAGGCCTTTCGCCCGGTTTCTTTCGACGGCCCGCGTCACGCCGTTCTCCCCCCAGTTGTAGGATGCCAGCGCGAGCTGCCAGTCGCCGTGGAGCTGGTATAGGACCTGCAGATAGTCGAGCGCAGCGTTGGTCGAGGCGATGATGTCGCGGCGCGCGTCGGTCCACCAGTTCTGGTTCAGCTTGTAATTCCTTCCAGTGGAAGGAATGAACTGCCACAGTCCCGACGCGTGAGAGCGCGAATAGGCCATGGGGTTGAAGGCGCTTTCCACCATGGGGAGCAAGGCGATTTCAGTCGGCATGCCGCGCTTTTGCACTTCTTCGACGATGTAATAGAGATAGAGCTTGCTGCGCTCTACCATGCGCGCCAGGTATTCGGGCTGACCCGCATACCAGCGTTCGCGAACGCCTACGAGCGGGCTATCCAAGTCCGGCATCGCGAAGCCGCTGCGGATGCGCTCCCACAGGTCGTCCGCGGGTCGCGTGAGGTCTACCGCGGGTGCAGGCGGAAGGGAATTCTCCTGGTTGCGCGCCTGCTCGGCCGGCGCCGGTTCAACTGCTGCCGGGGCCACGGGGGCGGGGATGGGGATGGCCGGGGCCGAGACGGTTTCCCCCCAGTCCGCGGGTGTCACGACTGTGGACACTTCGGCGGCTGGCGCAGCGCTCTCCTGCGCACTCGCCAGGAACGGCGCTGCTGCGAGAAAGCAGGTCAGTGCGAGAAATTTCGGTCCCAAGGGGAAGCTCTTCCTACCGGCCGCGATGGTAACGTTCCGCTTGAGATAGGTCAAGCAACTATCCGATTTAGAATGATTTTTCACGCTGCCATTATCCCGTTTCCAGTACTCACAACGCATGAGATGGAATCTGGTTGCCGGTGTCATAGGCGAAAATACAATCAAGAAGTGTGCCTGATCGGAGCCTCTTCGGGCAATCTAGAACTGGTTCTTCCACTGGCGGAGGGCGGCGAAAACCCCTGCCGGATTGCTAACGCGCCTGCCGAGGTACTTGTTGGCGGACTCGACGATCGCAGGCTGTGTCACCCGGAGGAACGGGTTAGTCGCCTTCTCGCGCCCGATGGTTGAAGGGAGCGTCGGCCTGTTCTCGCGCCGCAGTCGAGCGTCGCTCGCTTCGCGCTCGAGCAGAGCAGCGTTGTCCGGCTCAACGGCCTTGGCGAAGGCGATGTTGGCGAGCGTGTATTCGTGTCCGCAATAG
>Ga0187773_10001316_pt1 | contig 10076 bp, 12 predicted proteins | sample 0216_BV02_MP05_1_FD_133133 | JGI IMG/M metagenome (GOLD analysis project Ga0187773, IMG submission 133133) | Tropical peat soil microbial communities from peatlands in Department of Meta, Colombia - 0216_BV02_MP05_10_MG | ecosystem: Environmental > Terrestrial > Soil > Wetlands > Peat | place...
CTCGGCAAACCCGCCGACCTTTCCAAAAATGACTGCCTCACCCATCTCTGAAAGTTTATCGACTGGCATGCTGTCCACGGCACCTGCCTCCATCTTCGGCGGGGGCGGTGGGACCTGACCTTCGACCTGTGGAAGCCAGTTGGAATAGGTATCGAAGATTCCGGTCATGACCATGTAGAAGCCGATGGCCATCATTATCCCCCGGAGTTTTGGAAGGAAGTAACCAATAAAAAACATAACAATAGAGGCGAGCAAAACTGTGACGGACAATACCCCTTGAGTCACGTTAGATCTCCTGTGGGTAAGAGTCGGGGGCCGGCTGAGACCGGCCCCCAGAGATTAGTAATGAGGTTGACGGTTACTCCGAACCCCCGGCCATTGCGGGCTTCTTTGCGATCTCTTTCTTCGCTTCGGCTACGGCATGTTTCGAGGTCAGTTCGCCCAGCCAGAACACAAACAACACAAAGATCCAAAAACCCATCACGTTGAGCGACATTACGTTGGCCGCAAATCCGATCGTATGGGTAAAGGCCCAAGGGGAGTTATCCCGGAACACCTCCATTACGTGCCAGAACAATCGCACCGAGGATCGGATATACCCCATCAAGGCCATCAACCATGTGAAAGAGACCGCCAGAGCGAACAGGGCATACTGCGAACGCACCGAGATTTTCCCCCACTCGATCGGCCCGGTCAACTTAGAACCTCTCATCATCGCGATATTAATCGCGCTCCCGATAAACAGAGTGCTTAAAGTTCCGATAACCTGGGGCACCGATAGTCCGACACGCACATTGGCTGGAATGAAATATCCATAGATCGCCAGCCACCAGTTGTTAACGAGGGCGACTGCAAACATCGCCATCAAGGCGCCGTTTCCCCAAGCTTCCCATTTCACCGTTACGATTTTATTGCTGCGCTGATACAAGAGGAAGGAAATGATCGTGGTCATGATCATGGTGTTCACGGCACCGTTCTTGGCCGACATCACGCCAAAGTTTCCGATCACCGGGTGCTGTTGACCGCCGATCGCTTTCAACTCGGCGGGACGCATGACCAAGGTATGCGGCGTCAACCAAACCAAGAAGGCGGCCGTCGTAAGGAACAGAATATACTTGATATATTTTTGGTACCGTTCCGCCCCCCTCATCCGTTCCATGCCATTGAACAAATAGTAGTTGGTCGAGAAGAAAAGCGCGCCGATCAATACCGCCTGGATGATAAACAACCAGGCCAGTAAACCACCCATCAATGTAATGCCCATCTGCTGGCGGAACCCATACACTTCACGCATCAACCAATAACCCGCAAACGGCAATGGAATGAGCGACCCGACAGCCAAGAACATCGCAATGTATCCCATCCAATCGTAATAAGCCTTCTCTTCTTGATTTTTGGCCGCAAGGAATTTGTAGGCCGCATAGGCCGCGACGATTCCCCCGCCAAACACCATGTTTCCAATGATCCGGTGAACATTCAGGGGATTCCATAGCGCATTGTGCAGAACGGCCCAGAGATTACCCAAATATCGACCCTTTTCATCCACGCCCGCCGGCGACATCATGAAGCTGGCCCATGAATTGGCCAACATCATCAGGACCGACCCAAAGACGTTCAGCAACACGCCCATGCTGGCATGCACCCATTTTGCAAAACCTTGGGCCATACGGTCCCAGCCGTAATAGTAGAGATAGAGGGTTCCGCTTTCGGCCAAAAACAGAAGGGCATAAATATGCATCGCGGGTTTGAAAAGGGAAGAGAGATATTTAAAGAAATCAGGATAGAGGGTGATGAAACTGAAGATGAGCAATCCACCGAGGATGGCCGTGACGGAGTAGGCTGTAAGGCTGATCTTGACCATCAGATGGGCCAGATCGTCATATTTCTTGGCCATCACCGGATCCTTCACCAGCAAACCGACCAGCTCGATGATCATACAGAAGATCGGAACAGCCAGGACAAAGCTCCCGAAATAAAGATGCTGCTGTGCAATCGACCAGATGATGACTCTGCTTTCGCTGAGGGGGTAGGGAAGGTTGTAGCTTGGATAATCGGAGGCTTTCGTTTCAGGAGCGGGCGGCCCGGAGACAATGCCCTCCGTCTTATAATAGATGTCCTTGGCCTTCTCGACTTGCGGTGCGGTCTCGGTTACGGCCTTGGTCGCTTCGTCAGCCATCACGGGGGCTGAAAAAAGGGGCATCATGAGAGACAACAATAACATCGTTGCTACGGCCCCCAATGAGATCAGGGACCAGACCCGTATTCTTCTGCTCATTGCCTTCATGGCTATCTCCCTCTTGACTTAATTTTTAAAGAATCTTTAGCCTCACCAATCTTATTTTTTCCTGAAGTTTTTTTCGTGCTGTTATCCCTGACCTCTTCCGCCTATAAACCTCTATAACTACGCCCAATATCGTTAAAAAGCGGTATTTTTCTAGGTCCTATGTAGCACCAAAGGACGATTTTGTCAAGAAAAAAAACAACGGCCGACTCTTCCATTTTTAATGGAAGAGGAAGAAGTAATCAAGCCCTTGAATTTTCATGAAAAACCAATCTTCAAACTGGAAATATGCGATCCAAACAGCCAACATCACGACAAAAGCGATCACCGTCTTCATGACAACCACCTTTCTTCAAAAGTGACTGGGAGAAACGGACCCCGTTTTAATTGTGGTAAACCGCTCCAAACCAGTAAAAGAACCAGATCGAAATGAGACAGACAATGATATACAAGATCGGTCCCGCATTTTTTCGAATTTTATCCATTTCTCTCTCCTTAAGGTGCGAGCTGATTCAACAACGGACGGGATTTTAGTGAATCAAAAAAAGTTTGTCAAGAAAAAAATCCGAACGAAATTCCGTTTATAAGAAAAACCGAACCGTGCCCTATGGCCTATGTCTGAGGACCCGTCTTTGCACACCGGAACCCGATCGTCACATCACGATATTCCGGATACATCTTAAAACGGATCGAGGTCTGTGCGCGCTTGATCGAATCGTTCCAGGAGGCTCCGCGAATCACCCGGCTATCCCCTTCAGAGACTCCGACGGGATTTCTCACAGGCAACACTCGATAGGAATCCTGGTTATACCAATCCGCAACCCACTCCATCACATTGCCCGCCAGATCATAAACCCCATACGGGCTGACATCCCGCTTAAATTGATTCACAGGAGCTGTGTATGGCGCTCCGTCGTCACCGATCAGATTGGCAAATTCAGAACTTTCCTCGTTTCCCCAGGGCCATTTTCGTTGGTCCGGTCCTTTCGCGGCTTTCTCCCATTCCGCTTCGGTCGGAAGGCGCTTGCCTTTCCATTGGCAATACTCCACCGCATCATCCCAGGACACTCCAACGACGGGGTTGAAGGGTTTGATGAAGAGCGGTATATCTTCTGTCACGCTTGCCGAGAGATAGCCGGCCAGTCGCGGTTTCCGATGTCCGGTTAGTCCGATGAATTGGTAAAACTGCGCAAAAGTCACCTCATACTTGTCGATGGAATAGCCGTCCAGATAAACCTTCCTGACGGGTTTCGCGTCGTTGGATCCGTCATTGCTTCCCATGAAAAATTCGCCGGCAGGGATGAAAACCATCGCTTCGATATCCGCATCGATCTTGGCCTGTTTTACTTCGAGCTCGGCTTTCTGAGATTCTTCGGCCACCTTCGCCAATTTTGTCGCCAGAGGCGTGTATCCCTGACCGGCAGCTTGCTCACTCGATTCGGGCGGTCCTGATTTTTGACGGATTCCGATTTGAATAATGACTAGGATCAATAAAACCACCGCCAAGTAGAAACCGATCAAGTACTTACTCATGACGCGTTTCGAGTCCTGAGCGGGTCACCCTCTTGACTTCCGAGTAACTCGCAATTTGTGGATGTCTGATTTCCTCGATTCAGAGACGAATTGATGGGCGGTCAGTCGATATAGATCGTGACGATCCGAATTGTAAACCAAAGAGAGGCTTCGAGAGCGCCAGAAAGCGCAAATGAGGGAGGTGTAAGCGAGTTTCAACAGCCCGAATTTTTCATCGGCGACGGCCCGTCACAGCCACCTTGGGATCCGCCATCCCCACTTCTCCGTTGGAACCTTCATGGGATGACCATGTCGCCGTTTCGGCTCGTTTCAGGCGGCTGACCCGGGACCGGTACAGCATCTGACCGACAAATATTCCGGCCATGAACACGGCACCCGTATAAAACAGAACATAGACGGCATAAAAGAAATGCTTCACTTCACTCCCCCCTCAACCACCGAAATCTCCGTCCCACGGCCATCCGACGGATTTAAACCCGGCTCATCGCTTTAGGGTTAGTTCATCCGATTCCCGGATCTCCGTCAGATCGGACTCCGATCCGCTCGCCGACGCCGCAGCCGCTTGTGCGGAGAACCGCTCCTCGAGCTTTTCTCCGATGTAAACGCCAATCATAAATACGGCTCCCGTATAAACCAACACATAGAGGGCATAGAGTTGTCCTACCAACATGCCTGCCATGAATACAGCCGCCGTGTAGACACCGATTGAGACCAGAGAAAAAAAGCGCCGCATGCAGCGAACGACCTTTCCCGACGCGGTTTCTAAATCCGATCAGCATACGCGGCTGAGCGGATGCGTTGACGATATTCCAGGCGAACCGTTACCGCCCGGTGTTCATACCCCCCGACGACTGCCCCCATGCGCGTTCCAGTTTTTCGCCCACATACATCCCGGCCACAAACACAGCGGCCGAGTAGAGGGAAACGGAAAGGGCGTAAAAAAAGAAATGGACCATCCGAACAGTCTCGCAACCTCAAAAGATTCGATGCCTAATTATAAAAGTTTTTCAATAGACGTGTCAAGTTCAACTCGGCAGCCCCCTCTGTTTCTTAAGTTCAGTCTAAGGATAAGGGGGTTCATATAAATGGCTTGACTTTTATTCGATCCCTGATAGAATGTAGCTTCGTTCGACAACCTCTCGGAATCACATCATGGATACCCCTGAACAGAAAAAAAGGAACACCCCCACCTTTGACTTTATCGTCTTGCTGGGCATGGTGGCAAACCTCATCCTCGCGGTTTTTTTGATCCTTTATTACTTCGGTTTCTTTTAGAAACTCCCTTAAATTCCAAGACCCAGGAGTCGTTTTGCTGGAGCTGGGTTTTATGGTTTCGCCGGCGGGCCATCTTTTGCGCAACGGAATCCAATGACCGCGCTGGTTTGATGCGGAGCCGCCATGAATCGCTTGGCCACTCTCGCATTAACCGAGGAATCGTTCCAAGAACCGCCACGATAAACCCGAAACCTCCCGGTTTCGGGTCCTTTGGGAGTCTTGAAAGGGGCGTTTTTGTAGTAGTCTGCATCATACCAATCGGCCACCCACTCTGCGGCATTACCCGCCATATCGTATAGCCCATAGGGACTTCGTCCCGATTCAAATCGCCCCGGGGGAGCCAGAAATTTATATCCGTCCTCTTCTCCCGCCAAATTGGCCGCCTTCTCGGCAAAATCGTTTCCCCAAGGCCACCGAAAGCTTTGATCACCGCCGGCCGCCTTCTCCCATTCGGCTTCGGTAGGCAACCGCTTCTCCGCCCATTGACAATAATCTTTCGCGGCATTCCACGATACCCCAACCACGGGCAATTCGGGTTTGGTGATCAAAGACAGCTCCTCCTGAAAGACGGGAACGACCGGCTTGGGATATTGAGTCGCTTCGGAGAATTTTGAGAACTGCCGCTGTGTGATCTCCTTCAGGTCGATATAAAAAGCCGGCAGGTAAACCGCATGCTGGGGCAATTCATCCAGATCCCCGCTCGAGGCAGGACTTCCCATCTGAAAAGGTCCTTCCGGGATCAAGACCATTTCTGACCCATCCTCTGTTTCGATGGTCTTGAAACGGCTGAAGTCCTGATGGCTGCTTTGTACTTTTTGCGTCGGCTGTGCCGGCACGCTTTGAGTCTTGGAATCCGACCGGCCGGTTTTCCACGCTTCATAGATGAAGATAACGATCATGAGAAAAAAAGCGGCAAAGGCGACGAGCGATCCGTAGTAGAACGCATCCTTCTTCATGCCTTATCCTTTCTCCATCCCAACATTTTCAAACCTGTCATTCGCCGTCTTCAAACCGTTTGCACTATAGCCAACCGAAACCCAAAATGCAAGCGGCCTGACATTAGACTGATTCACCTGGGCAAACATATTAACGTCCGGATTATCCTTTGATCGGGCGGAAGGGATTACGATCGGTCTGGATTCGATTCTCCGAGCCCTCCGCAGCCACAGACTTAATTTATGGGTGGTTTAGACTTTGAATCGGACGATTCCGGGAAAACACCTTGCTGGGGAGTGAGATCCCGGAAGAGCTGCCGCTTCTTAATATGGTGTCGTTCCTGCGTGCTCAGCAACTCATTCAGAGTCCTGACTGCATCAAGCACATGGTCTCCCTTGTTAAGCATCACGCACTCGGCGCGCTGTCCCATGGCCGCATCGGTGATTTCTGCCCGGGCTGGCAGCCCGCTCTTAGCCAGTGTCTCCAGGACCTGGGTGGCCCAGATGACGGGTACATGGGCGGCTTCACACAAACACAGAATATCCTCCTGAACCAGCGCCAGATTTTCGAACCCGACCTCAACGGCCAGATCGCCGCGTGCGATCATCACTCCAAGCTTGGGCAGATCGAGCCCGGCGAGCAATAATTGCGCCAGTCGGTGGATCGCTTCCCGGGTCTCGATTTTGATCACGATGCCCATGTCGGGATGACCCAGCTCCCGCAACGCGTCGCGCAGATCGGCGAGATCCTGGGGGCGATGCACGAAGGATAATCCCACAGCGCTCGCATGATTGATCACGAACGCCAGGTCCTGACGGTCCTGGGCGGTGAGCGCCGGCAGATCGACCTGCGAATCGGGAAAGTTGAGGCCCCTTTCGGAGCGGATGCGCGCCGGAATCCCGCGGGGGGCGGTGATCTCCAACTCGAGGTAATCCTCATGGCTTTTCCGAACCACTGCCGCGATCTTGCCGTCGTCGATAAACACCCGATGGCCGGGCCTCACGTGCTCCAGGATCTCCGGCAAGGTGCAGCTGATCCCGGCGGGATTCGGGCCCTGCGCGGAATGACCGGGGCGTTCAGGATCGCGATAGAGCAACAGCGTGTCGCCCGCCTGAACCTTCAGGTCCACGGGCTGCGGGGCGACCGGTCCGACCGTGAGAACAGCTCCCTGTTCGGTGCGAAGCGCGGTCCCTTCCATCACATAGGCCGTCCGCTCGAGGCCGACTCTGACCCGCGTCGGGCTCATGCGCTCCACCACGTACAACCTCCGGATACGGTCGCGAGTGTCTTCCACGCGCAACACGTCGCCCACACGCAGTTCCTCGATCGCGGTCTGCCCGGGAAGCGCGATCACGAATTGCGCCCCCTCGCTAATGCCACGCATCCGAGTGGTCTGCTGAGCTTGGCCGTCCAGATAGCCTTCTAACAGTCGGCTGGGGCGACCGAGAAGATCCTTGGGAACGGCAAGCTTCAGCGGACGGGTCTCGAGCGTCAGCATCCCTGTTCGGACCTTTGGTCCGCCCAGGTCCATCAGGATCCGGCAACGCCGGCCGACTCCCTGCCCTTTCCGGTGCAACCGCTCTTCGGCGTGGCCGATTGCATCGATGATCCTCGCCCACTCTTGCGCGGAGTCGTGCGCGCAATTGATGCGGGCGATGTCCATTCCTTTGAGCAACAACTGCTCCAACAGATCCAGCTTGGAGATCACGGATCCGTCGAGCGTGACCATAATACGAGTGACGCGCCCCTCTCGGGGACGGCCCAGGAGCGCCCGGCTGCGCTCCGCCAGCAGCGTGTGGGCTCGATCCGCTGTGGGGGCATGAAGATCGGTGTGCGGAACAGACGCGCCGAGATGCTTCAGCACTTGCCGAATGCTGGCCAGGACGGTGCTCTCGAGCCGCCCCAGTGAGGAGAGTCCTTCCTCGGCCAGCGCAAGTTGTACCTCGCGTAAGTCGCGTTCCCGCAGCGCGAGGTAGGCCAGTAGATTATCGCGACTGCATTCGGATTCGCGGTCCGTATACGGATAGGCGTTCCGGGCGTGTCCGGCCTGATCGACGAGCTCCTGGTAAATGGCACGGAGTTTCTCTCCGAGTGAGAATGTCTGCTCATCCTTCTCCATCATCGCCTCGCTGAGCACGATCAACCCACACCAGAGACAAAGAATGGTCCCTGAACCACACGGCTTCGAGGTGTATTCTTGACGGGAAAATTAATACTCTACCGGGATTCGACCCCACATGAGCGCCGCAGGCACGAAGATCGATTACGACAGGTCACCGCTCATGACGAACCCTCAATGACCTTTTCTGATGTAGTAGTGGTGTCCCCAAGGGGATTCGAACCCCTGTTACCGCCGTGAAAGGGCGATGTCCTAGGCCGGGCTAGACGATGGGGACACATGAGGCATGAGCCGCCCGGGATTCGAACCCGGGACACCCGCCTTAAAAGGGCGGTGCTCTACCAGCTGAGCTAGCGGCTCTAATTCCATCAACAAAGGAAGGAATATTAACAGACGCGTGGAATTCTTGTCAACGAAATTGGCCCCGAAGGGAGTAGGGGTCGTTTAACAGGATGGCTTCTTCTCTTCTTGTTCCGGTCGAGATCATAAATATTCGGCACCCGATCCGTTCCTCCAATCTTGACAAATATTCCTTGGCCCGGATCGGCAATTGTTCGTACTTCTGCATGCCCGTTGTCGAACATTGCCAGCCTTCCATCGTCTCATAGATCGGCTCACACCCCTCCTGAACCGTCAGACTGCTGGGCATATCCCGGAAGGTTTTTCCACCATAACGGTAACCGACACACAGACTTATCTGTTCGCACGCATCCAATACATCGAGTTTGGTGACTGCAATACCGCTCAACCCATTCACCCGGACAGCATAACGGACCAGAACCGCGTCAAACCATCCGCAGCGACGGGCCCGACCGGTGGTCGCTCCAAATTCATGGCCCCGCTCCTGAAGCTGGACGCCCGTATCATCCTTGAGCTCGGTTGGAAAGGGACCGCTCCCAACCCGAGTAGTGTAGGCCTTCACAACGCCGACCACCGCCGTGATGCGTGTCGGACCCACTCCGGTTCCTGTACAGGCCCCGCCGGAAGTAGCGCTGGAAGACGTTACGAACGGATAAGTGCCGTGGTCCACATCAAGATGAGTTCCCTGTGCCCCTTCGAAAAGAACCCGTTTACCTTCATCGATCCATTGATTGAGAACCAAAGTCGTATCCGTAATGTAATCGCGAATTTCACGGGCATACCCCATGTACTCCCGGTAGACCTTCTCCAGATCAAAACGCTCCACTTTATAGGTCTGTTCCAACAGAAAATTCATCTCGACAAGGTTTGCCGTCAGTTTTTCCCGGAAAAGGTCCGGTTCGAGGAGATCACCCACACGGATACCGATGCGGGCCATTTTATCAACGTAAGCCGGTCCTATACCGCGGCCGGTCGTCCCGATTCGGCGTGCCCCTTTGAGTCTTTCGCTCTCCTTATCGATCGCCTTATGGTATGGCATGATCAAATGGGCATTGCTGCTGACCAGTAGCCGGCCACGGACATGGACACCCCGTTTCTCCAAGTTAGCGGCCTCTTCAATAAGTGCAGCGGGATCAACCACAACGCCATTTCCGATCACGCAAAGTTTTCCCGGTTGAAGAATTCCGGAAGGAATGAGATGAAGCACAAAGGTTTCCTGCCCCAACACCACGGTATGACCCGCATTGTGCCCTCCCTGATAGCGGACCACCCCGTCGGCTTGCTCCGAAAGCAAATCGACAATCTTTCCCTTTCCTTCATCCCCCCACTGGGTTCCAATCACCACCAAAGCAGGCATTCCATCCCTCACACAAAAAAGCCCTGATCTTTCAGATCAGAGCTTTCAAACGAAAGGTTCGTTGTGCGATTCAGTCCAATCGTATGCTAGAGTATCGTAGGCTCTTAGAACAGATTTGTCAAGAAAGGTGTCGAATCATGGTGGAGCTGGGGGGGATCGAACCCCCGACCTCCAGACTGCCAGTCTGGCACTCTCCCAACTGAGCTACAGCCCCA
>Ga0187773_10001318_pt1 | contig 10074 bp, 8 predicted proteins | sample 0216_BV02_MP05_1_FD_133133 | JGI IMG/M metagenome (GOLD analysis project Ga0187773, IMG submission 133133) | Tropical peat soil microbial communities from peatlands in Department of Meta, Colombia - 0216_BV02_MP05_10_MG | ecosystem: Environmental > Terrestrial > Soil > Wetlands > Peat | place...
CCGTCCGGCGACCACGAGGGCGAAAGGTTAGTGCCGCTGAAAGCCGGGAATGTGACCAGGCGGTTAAGATCGAGCGAATACATCCTGATCTCCCAGCCGCTTTTCTCTAGGGAACTGAAGGCGAGGCGTGAGCCATCGGGCGACACGCGAGGGGAGATGGAGATCGTACCCAGGTGAGTGATCTGCCTCTGATTTGAGCCGTCATAGTCCATCCCCCAGAGTTCCTTGTGACCGCTGCGATCGCTGACAAAGTAGATCCTGCTCTCTGCGATGCCGGGAATTCCGCCGCCCAGGCGGAAGATGATCTCGTCGGCAAACTTGTGGGCGATGACGCGGACGGCATCCTTGCTGGCGACGTCCTGGTATTGCTTGCCCAGAACCTGCGGCGAGCCGACGTTCTTCACATCGAACAGCCAACCCTGAACCGTAACGTTGGCGTCCTTGGCCCCCAGGTTGCCGAAGACCAGCATGGAGGCATTGGGAGGAAGCACATTCCAAGCCTCAAAGTGGACCTCGGCGGGGTTGCCAGGAACGTCGAGGGGGTAGAAGCTCTTGGAGACCAGGTCGAAGATGCCGGCATTATCCAGGTCGTTCCAGAGCACGGAATTGAATTCCTGAAGCAGGTCCGCGTTCTTGGGATCGGTGGTACCAGGCTTGAAGTCGGGGACCGCCAGGCGGACCTTTTCCACACCCAGGCCGGTGCCCGTGCGAATCCAGTCCTGGGTGTGGCCGGGCAGAGTGAGGGCGAGCGTCGCCAGCAGAAACCAGAGGCAACGCCCGACAAGCGCGACCACTGCGTGTTCGGCAGAGAGAGGCAGCATGCTGGCCGACGGGTCGATCCGATATGCGGGACTATTTACGTTACTCTGTGCCATATCCTCTTTCCAAGTGTGAAACTCGCTTACCTCCCTCGGAGTACGCGTGGCGCGCGAAATTACCGCTTGTAGTCAAACCAGAACTCGACCGAAACCTTGTTGCCCGCGTAATCGGAAGGCAAAGGCCCGAACGTGTCGATGCGCTGAATCGCCCGAACGGCGGAATTGTCGAGTGAGGGCACGCCGCTGGACTGCTCGACTTCGACACTCGTGGGGCGCCCGTCGCGGGTGATGGTGAAAATGATATACACCCGGTTGGCCTGGGCGATGCGGGGATCGACTTCGTACTTCAGCCAGTTCTCCGAAACCTTGCGCTGCACCACCTGGACATACCAGGCATAACGGCTCCCGAAATCGCCGCCTCCGCCGGTGAAGCCGAACCCACCCTTGGCCCCGCCGGCGCTGAACGTACCATAGGGTCCGCTGACCGGCCCGCCCTGGCCGAAGGGGACTTCGTTAGTCTCGGGCTCAGGCTGGGGAGCGGGTTTCTTGCTGGCGCTGATTGCGGGCTTCTTCTTGATCTTGGTGTCGGTGTCGGGAATGGGAATGGCGTCGGGCTCCTTTGCCTCGATCTTGGGCTCTGATTTCGACAATCCCTTGGACTCGTTGGCCAGCACGTTCGCTGTGGGCGCCTGGCTGGCGGGCAAAGGGACAGTACTGACCAGCGATACACCGATCGCATCCCCGCCACCCCCGGCGCCCCAGTCGTTCCCGCGGCTCCCCGGAAGAAGTACGGCGTAGAGCACCACGAAGCAGGCGAAGCCGACGTGCAGGGCTACCGACCAGGCAAGGGGACGGCCAAGATGGCTGTGCTCGAAGAAGATCTCAGTGCCGGCTGCCATGTTGGTCGAGAGGCTGGGTCACGATGCTGACGTTGGTGATGCCGGCCTGTTTGACGGCATCCATGACGGTCGCGAAGGCGCCGAAGGGGACGTCTTCGTCAGCCCGGAGAAAGATGAACTGGTGCTGCGGATCGCGGATCTTTTGCCGCAGTCTGGACGCGATTTCGTTGATGTTGACCGGGTCATTGCCCAGGAACACGCGCTGCTGTTTGTTGATGCTGATGACCAGGCGCTCTTCGGTGATCTCCTTCACGGTGCGGGTCTTGGGCACATTGACTTCGATGCCGGACTGCAGCACCGGAGCCGTGACCATGAAGATGATCAGCAGCACGAAGACCACGTCCACCAGCGGGGTGATGTTAATGTCGGAAAGAGAGGTCTGGGTCCGCCCGTTGGCACTGGTAAACGCCATCAGCGACGCCCCCCCGGGGCGTCCATCGCGGCCGCTTGGGCGACGTGTCCGACCGGATGATCGACGGCGTTGAGCAGTTCAAGGGCGAAGTCATCGCCCCGGGCCGCGAAATCGCGGATCGAGCTCCCGATCAGGTTATAGCCGATCACAGCGGGAACGGCGGCCGCGAGCCCGGCGGCAGTGGTGATGAGCGCTTCTGAAATGCCGGGAGCCACGGCGCGGAGAGTGGCCGCGCCCGCCGTGCCCAAGCCATGGAAAGCGTCAATGATGCCCCACACCGTTCCGAACAGACCGACGAAGGGGGTGACCGCTCCGGTAATTGCGAGCCAAGCGAGGTTGCGCTCGAAGCGTGTCAATTCCTCGGAGGCGCCGATCTGCATGGCACGCTGGATGGCCGCTGGATTTCTTCCGCCCTGCCGTTTGAGCTCCTCATAGCCGTTGTCAAAAATCCCAACCAGGGGACTGGGGCGGAACTGGTCGGCCACGGCGGCCATGTCCTCAAAGCGCTGCGCCTTGCGAAAGGCGCGCAGGAAGCGGCCGCTCTGCACCCGCGCCCGGCGCAACAGGCTCCATTTGGACAGCATGATGGCCCAGGACAGAACACTGAAGGCCAGAAGGATCAAGAGAACGGTCTTGGCGACCGGGCCGGTTTCACCGACCAGTTCAACAATTTCGCCGCCCACGAAGACGGCCAACAGATATACATTCGCCATTGGGGATGTGCGGACGCCGCAGCGCCAGACGACCTCCAGCCTTGGATTTTCATATGCGAAGAGCGCGCTTTTATTATATGCCTCGGAGGTTAAGGTTCTGGACTGCCTACCGGACAAGTTTTCCACGGTACCAAGGTTGCTATCAGGCCGCAGGCAAGACGCCTCAAGTCACGCGTAACCCGGGGCTATGAGCTTCGAGCCGCCATCTTCGCGCGCGTAACTGGTTTGTGGCGCGGCCCCGACGGTAGCCTCCTTGCGCTGCACCCTGCCCCAGCCTCGGTGGCCAGCCGCCGCCTGCCCCTAGGGACCTGATCTTTCGTGTTATGCTGCGCTCAAACTGGCCATCCCAGGACACCCGGTGCTCGTCGAACTGCGACTGGAGAACTACGCCGTCATCGATAACCTGGCGGTGGAATTCGCCCCCGGCCTGAATCTGCTGACCGGGGAGACAGGCGCCGGAAAATCCATTCTCATTGATGCCCTCACGCTTCTGTTGGGCGAGAAGGCGTCCAGCGACGTGATCCGCTCCGGCGCGGAGCGCTCCGTCATCTCGGCGCTGTTTGAGATGGACAAGAGCTTGGCGAAGACCGTCGCCGGCATTCTCGCAGACAACGGGCTGGATTCGGAGCAGGATGCAGTAATCCTACGGCGCGAGATTGCCCCGGGAGGAAAGGGGCGGGTGTTCGTCAACAACCGGCCTGCAACCGTGTCCGTCCTGAAGCTGCTGGGACCCTACCTGGCCACGGTCCACGCACAAAACGAGACGCTAGCGTCGTTCGATGGTCCCATGCGGCTGGCCCTGTTGGACTCGTTCGCCGATTCGCAGGTGGCCGGCGTCGGCGAAGCGTTTGCGAGGTGGAGCAGCATCCGTGCACGCATGGATGACCTCAAGCGTAACGAACAGGACCGGCTGCGCCTCCTCGACCTGTGGAACTACCAGAAAAAGGAGATCGAGCAGGCCAAGCCACAGCCTGGCGAGGACGAACGGTTGGAGAGTGAGAAACGGGTTCTGGCCAACGCGGAAAAGATCTACAACGCCGCCATGAACGCGTTTGACCTGCTGTACGAGGGAGATGCCTCGACGGCGGCGACTCTGCGGTCGGCATGCAAGCAGATCGAAGAACTCGCGCGCTACCAGCCCAAGTTCCGGGAGGCCCTGGCGACCCTGGAATCGGCTCTGATCAGCGTGGAAGACGTGGGCATGACGGTGCGTGACTACGCGGGAGCAATTCAGGCGTCTCCAGAGCATCTGGCTGAGGTCGAAGACCGCCTGGCCCAACTGGACCGACTGAAACGCAAGTACGGGCCCACGCTCGAGGATGTCCTGAATTTCGCCGCCGATGTGTCGGGCAAACTCTCCGAGATGGAAAATCAGGACGAGGCCTTGCGCCGGCTGCGGGGGGAACTCGCAGGCGCGGCCGCCGATTACCTGGGGTCGGCGCGTGCACTGTCAAAGAAACGTCACGACGCCGCGCGCAAGCTGGAAACCCTGGTGGAGGCAGCTACCAACGATCTGGCAATGAAGGCAACTTTCCGGATTCAAGTCTCGGGAACCGACCAAGAGACAAGCTGGTCTGCTTCCGGATTCGACCAGGTTGCGTACCTGATCTCGGCCAACCCCGGAGAACCACTGGGGCCCCTGGAGCGCATCGCTTCAGGAGGGGAACTGGCGCGGGTGATGCTCGCGCTGAAAGCGAGCGTGGAGACGGGCGGAGCCACTCCCGGGAAGAAAACGTCAAGTGTGTCCCGGACCCTGGTCTTCGACGAAATCGATACGGGCATTGGCGGCCGGGCAGCCGAGGCCGTGGGCAGGAAGCTTAAGGGTTTGGCTGGATCGAACCAGGTGCTCTGCGTCACCCACCTTCCCCAGATCGCCGCGTTTGCCGACCATCACTGCCTAATCGAGAAGCTGGCAGCCGGCGGCCGTACCCGAACCTCGGTGCGCCCCATCACGGGCTCCGAGCGCACCCAGGAGATCGCCCGGATGCTGAGCGGTGCCAAAATCACCGAGAGCTCTCTCAGGCATGCTGAACAGATGCTCAAAGTCAATAGACAGTTCAGCCCCGAAGTGTCCGAAAGATAGTCCGGATTGCTAGTAATCCCTGCCGTTTCTATGGCTTACGTTGACCAAAGAGGTACCTTTCAGGTATTCTGAGTATAGTTTTCTTGGGAAGCATGTACTCTAACTTCTACAGGTGGTGAGGATAGTTGTGTCTCTAAGGCGGGAAGGCAAAACTGTACTTCTTTTGAAGCCCCGTGGCTTTTGCGCCGGTGTTGTCCGGGCGATTGACATCGTGCGTATTGCGCTGGAGGCGTTTGGACCGCCGATATACGTCCGGAAGGAAATTGTTCATAACCGTTTCGTGGTGGAAGAACTGCAGGCCAAAGGTGCGATTTTCGTCGACAGCGTGGATGAGGTCCCGCCAGGGGAGCGCGTTATCTACAGCGCTCACGGTGTCTCGCCCGAAGTTCGAGAAGCCAGCCAACAACGCCAATTACGCGTGATCGACGCGACTTGTCCGCTGGTCACCAAGGTTCACGTAGAGGCGGTGAAGTTTGCCAAGGAAGGTTACTCGCTGATCCTTATCGGTCATCGCGATCACGACGAGGTCATCGGCACTTTGGGGGAGGCTCCTTCGGTGACGCAGGTGGTGGGATCCCCCTCGCAGGTGGTGGCGCTGACCGTGCCTGACCCGGACCGGGTGGCTTACCTAACGCAAACCACGCTCAGCTTGGATGAGACCAAGGATGTTATCGCGGCCCTGAAGAAGAGATTTCCGAACATCAAGGGACCAGCCGCCCAGGATATCTGCTATGCCACTGAAAACCGGCAGGTTGCGGTAAAGCAAGTGGCTTCGGAAGCAGATCTGCTCCTGGTCGTGGGCTCGGAGAACAGCTCTAACTCCAACCGCCTGGTGGAAGTTGCCCGCAACCTTCGGACGAATGCGCATCTAATTGATAGCTACAGGAACATTAAGCCGGAATGGCTGGAGGGGGTGAAGACAATAGCCCTGACAGCTGGAGCTTCGGCGCCCGAATGTCTGGTCGAGGAAGTTGTGAAATTTCTGGCTGACAAAGGCTTTGGGAGTGTTCAGGAGCTGGAAGTCATGCCGGAAAATGTACGCTTTGGTCTTCCGCCGGAGATTGTGGAGGCCATTGCCAGCGCTCCCGCGAGCGTAAGCGCCGACTAGATGGAGTGAACCGACCGTATGGACGAGACCTCCCCCCGACTTGCCACGATGCCAGCTCCGCAGCTGCGCTTCGGAAGGATTGACGACTTGTGCAGCCGGGTTGCGGCTGCGACTGATGCGGCGCGACGATTTCTCTTTTCCCAACAACATGAAGACGGCTACTGGTGCGGCGAACTGGAAGCCGACACTACGCTGGAGTCCGATTACATCCTGCTGCACACGCTGCTGGGAACGGCCGATCCCGAGCTCATCGAGAAGGCGGCGCGCTACATCCTCGAGCACCAGAACGAAGACGGAGGCTGGAGTATCTACGCGGGCGGACCTTCGAATGTCAGCGCTTCGGTGAAAGCCTATTTCGGGCTCAAGCTGGCCGGCTACGTGGCCGGCCATCCAGCCCTGGGACTTGCCCGTAAGCGGATTCTCGAACTCGGCGGCGTGACCGAGGTCAACACTTTCACCAAAATCTACCTCTGCTTCTTCGGGCAGTATGATTATGATGCGGTCCCAGCAATTCCACCGGAGATCGTTCTGTTCCCCAAGTGGTTCTGGTTCAACATCTACGAGATTTCATCCTGGTCGCGGGCGATCCTGGTGCCGCTTTCCATCTGCTACGCCAAAAAACCCTTTAAGAAGATTCCGGAGGAGATGGGGGTCGAAGAGCTGTTCGTGGGCGGGCGCGATAGATCGCGTATGCACCTGCACTGGAACAGGCGGCTGATTTCCTGGCGTAATTTCTTCCTGGTGCTGGACCGCATGGCGCACTGGGCGGAGCGAGTACACATCCGCCCTTTGCGTTCCATCGCGCTGAAACGGGCCGAGAAGTGGATGCTCGAACGCTTCGAGATGAGTGATGGCCTGGGAGCCATCTTCCCGTCCATCATGAACGCGATCATCGCGTTGCGCTGCCTGGGCTACTCCACCGACGATCCGCAGGTGATTCGCGCTCTGGATGAATTCGAGAAGCTGGGTATCGAGGAGGAGAAAACCTTCCGTATGCAGCCCTGCGTCTCCCCGGTTTGGGATACAGCGTATGCCCTGGTCACGCTAGCCGAGGCTGGAGTTCCGGCCCAGGATGCGCGCATGGTGAAATGTGCCGACTGGATTCTGCAGAAGCAGGTGCGGACAGCAGGCGACTGGAAAGTGAAAAATCCGCAGGGGCAGCCGGGCGGCTGGTACTTCGAGTTCAACAACGAGTTTTACCCCGATGTGGATGACACCGCGCAAGTATGTTTGGCGCTGAGCCGGGTGGAGCACGCCAACGGGCGGTATCAGCGGGAGTCGGTGCAACGCGCTATCAATTGGGTGCTCTCCATGCAGTGCCGCAACGGCGGGTGGGCATCGTTTGATAAGGACAACAACCGGATGGTCTTCCAGTATGTCCCGTTCGCGGACCACAACGCGATGCTCGACCCCGCGACGGTGGACATCACGGGTCGCGTGCTGGAGATGCTCGCCACCTACGGGTACGACAGAAGCCATCCGGCGGTGAAGAAGGCGATCGAGTTTCTGCGCCGGGAACAGCAGCCGGATGGATCGTGGTTTGGCCGCTGGGGTGTGAACTACATCTATGGAACCACGCTGGCGCTGCGCGGTCTGGAGGCGATCGGGGTGGACGAGCACGAGCCTTACGTCCAGCAGGCGGCGGAGTGGCTGCGGATGGTGCAGAACGCCGACGGAGGCTGGGGCGAGACTTGCGCTTCCTACGACGACCCCAACCAGAAGGGGCAGGGCGAGAGTACGGCTTCGCAAACTGCCTGGGCAGTACTCGGCCTACTGGCGGCGAACGACTTGCGCAGCGATTCAGTGGCGCGGGGCATCGCCTATCTGTTGCGTACACAGAAGAAGGACGGTTCCTGGGAGGAGCCGTATTGCACCGGCACCGGGTTTCCGCAGGTCTTCTACCTGAAGTACCACATGTACCGGCAGTACTTCCCGCTGCTGGCGCTGACCGCCTACGCCAAGGTCGTTGCGGGCGAGAGGGTCAACTCGGCTCAGTCCGAAAGATAAACCAATTGCGCGCCGGCGTTCGAGTCCTTGAACGAGAAGCGGCTGTTTGCCTGCGGCTTCGCTCGGAAATGGCAGCGCGAATTTGAGAATTGCTTGTGAAAGCGTTCGTGACAGGCGCAACCGGATTTTTGGGCGCGCACGTTGCCCGCACGCTGGCGGCGCAGGGTGCCGATCTGTCGTTACTGGTTCGGCCGACCAGCGATCTGAGAAATCTCGAGGGGATCAGCGCGGAACGAGTGACCGGAGATTTGCGGGATCCGGCGTCACTTCAGCGGGCGATAGCGGGATGCGATACGGTCTTTCATGTGGCGGCGGATTACCGGCTGTGGGTGCCCGATCCCGAGCAGATGTATGGCTCGAACGTGGAAGGGACCCGGAACCTGTTGGCCGCCGCTCGCCAGGCGCGAGTCCGCAGGGTGGTTTACACCTCGAGCGTGGCCACGATTGGGTTCCGATCGAATGGACATCCCGCGGACGAGGATTCGCCGGTTTCGCTGGCAGACATGATCGGGCCTTACAAACGCTCCAAATACATGGCGGAGCAGGCAGTCCTGGAAGCGGGGCGCGCGGGGCAGGATGTGGTCGTCGTGAATCCGAGTACCCCGGTGGGGGAGATGGACATCAAGCCAACGCCCACGGGACGGATCGTGTTGGACTTTCTCAAGAAGAAGTTTCCCGCCTACGTGGACACGGGCTTGAACCTGGTCGATGTTGCCGAATGTGCCCGCGGTCATATTCTGGCACTCGAAAAGGGCAAAAGCGGCGAGCGCTACATTCTGGGCGGCGAGAACCTGACGCTGAAGCAGTTGTTGGACCGCCTGGCTGCCATTACGGGTCTGCCTTCACCTCGCATCAGGCTCCCGCATTTTGTGGCCCTGGGCGCTGCCGTGCTCGATGAAGTGGTAACGGGAAGACTCCTGGGGCACGAACCGCGCGCAACCGTGGACGCGGTGCGTATGGGGCGGAAGAAGATGTTCGTATCCTCGGTCAAGGCGGAACGCGAGCTGGGCTGGAAGATCGTCCCGGTCGAAGACGCGTTGCGGCGCGCCGCAGAATGGTTTCGGGCCAACGGATATGCCTGAGGTGGCGATGGTGGCTGCGCTGGAGCGGGAAGTGCGGCCACTGATCCGGAACTGGAGGAGGCGCGTACGCGAGCACGGCGGCCGCAGCTTCCGGTTCTTTGAAAAGGGAAATGCGGTACTGGTGTGCGGAGGCATGGGGCCGGAAGCGGCTCGCCGCGCGACCGAAGCGATCATCGTGCTCTATCGGCCCGTGGTCGTGGAGTCGGTGGGTTTCGCCGGAGCCCTCGAGGAGAGCCAACGTGCGGGGGACCTGTTGGAACCGCGTCAGGTGATCGACGCCGGGGACGGTAGCAGGATCGAAACCGGCGTCGGAACAGGCATCCTGGTGAGCTTCAGGTCGGTCGCCGGGCGGGATCAAAAAGCAAGCCTGGCACGGGCTTTCGGGGCGCAGGCGGTGGACATGGAGGCGGCAGCCGTGGCCAAGGGTTCACAGGTGCACGGGTTGCGCTTCCACGCGCTGAAGGTGATTTCCGACGAAGCCGGCTTCACCGTGCCATCGATCGAGGGTTTCGTGGACGCGAATGGCGAATTCCGGGCGGCGGGGTTTGCGGCCCACGCGGCGACGCACCCCGGACTCTGGGCGCCGCTGATTCGACTGGCCCGTAATAGCGCGAAGGCCTCGCGTGTTTTGTGCGCGTGTCTGGAACAGCGGATGGGAACCGAGGCGGGTGAAGCGACGAGGGCCTCGGAGTTGCGCGGATGACCGTCGATCCGCGGGCGCTTCGAATGTGCCGGGCCGAGGGCAGAACGATTTGAGCACAAGAGTAGATCAGCCGGTAACCGTGGAAGAACGCGTTGGGGCGATTCCGGCCACGATGCAGGCGGCGGTTTACCGCGGCAGGAATGACGTTCGCCTGGAGAGAGTGCCGGTCCCCGGCCTCGGCCGTGGTGAGATGCTGGTGCGAGTGCACACCTGCGGTATCTGTGGCACCGACCTGAAGAAGATTGCGAC
>Ga0187773_10001319_pt1 | contig 10074 bp, 9 predicted proteins | sample 0216_BV02_MP05_1_FD_133133 | JGI IMG/M metagenome (GOLD analysis project Ga0187773, IMG submission 133133) | Tropical peat soil microbial communities from peatlands in Department of Meta, Colombia - 0216_BV02_MP05_10_MG | ecosystem: Environmental > Terrestrial > Soil > Wetlands > Peat | place...
ATGCAGCTGGGGGTCCTTCTGGGGGGCGCGGTGGTGACCGAGACGGTCTTTGCCTGGCCCGGCCTGGGGCGATTGGCCGTGGATTCCATCCGCATGGGAGATTATCCGGTGGTCCAGGCCATTGTGGTCGTCTTTGCCCTGTTCGTGGTGATCGGCAACTTTGCGGCGGACATTCTGGCCGCCCTCATCGACCCACGGATTCGACTGGAATAGAACGATGGCCGAAATCCTGACCTCAAACCCGGAAATCGACGAAGCAGCCCCCTCGATCCTGAGCCTTGTGCTCCGGAAGATGTGGCATCTCCGGATGGGGGTATTGGGGGCCCTGTTGATTTTTTGCCTTATCTTCATCGCCCTCTTCTGCCCCTACGTGTCACCCCATGATCCATTCAAACAGGACATTACCAAAAGACTCTGGAAGCCGGCCTTCATGGAAGGGGGCAAGGCAGAATATCTGCTGGGAACCGACCATCTGGGCCGGGATCTCCTCACCCGTATCTTGTATGGAACGCGGATCAGTCTCGTGGTAGGGCTTGCGGCGGTCATCCTGATGCTGACGGTGGGAGTCACCCTCGGCCTCGTGGCCGGATACTTTGGAGGAAAGGCGGATGCAGTCATTTCTTTTCTGGTCAATTGCATGATGGGTTTCCCTTTCATTCTCCTGGCCATGAGCCTGGTGGCCGTCCTGGGCGCCTCCCTTCAGAATATCATCATCGCCCTGGGGCTTACCGGATGGCCGGTCTTTACCCGCGTCACCCGGATCGAAACGATGAAACTCCGGGATCGGGAGTTCGTCCTGGCGGCCAAGTCCCTGGCTTTTTCCACCCGACGGATTTTGGTCCGCCATATTCTCCCCAACCTGCTTCCCGCCATCCTGGTCTTGGCGACAGTGGAAGTGGCCAGGGCCATTATTCGCGAGTCCCTCCTCTCCTTCCTGGGCCTGGGAATTCAGCCCCCCACCCCCTCCTGGGGGGTCATGCTGGCGGAAGGGCGGGATTACATGCTTCTGCAATGGTGGCTGGCCGCTTTCCCCGGGATGGCCATTTTCATGTCGGCCTTGGGGATCAATCTCCTGGGCGACGCTCTGAGGGATCTGGTTGACCCCTACCTGAGGAAAACCTGATGGATCGGCCAGCCCCCGAATCCCGGCTTACTTCGAATTCAATCTCGGCCACCGAATCCGGCGATGATTTCCTGCTCCGGGTCCAGGGCCTCAAGAAGTATTTCCCCATCCGCAAGGGGCTCCTGGGGCGGACCGTCGGGTATGTTTACGCCGTGGACGGAGTCAGCTTCGCCATCCGCCGGGGGGAAACCCTCGGGCTGGTAGGTGAGTCGGGGTGCGGCAAATCGACCATCGGCCGGTGCCTCCTGCGGCTATACGAGGCTACCGACGGCCAGATTTTCTTCCAGGGGATGGACATCAGCAAGCTCAGCCCCGGGGAGATGATTCAATTCCGCACCCGTATTCAGATGATCTTCCAGGACCCTTACTCTTCCTTGAATCCCCGGCTCCGGGTGCGGGAGATCATCGGCGAGTCGCTCCGTGTCCATAACCTGGTTCCCCAGGGGGACTGGCAGGACCGGGTAAGGGAGCTCCTGGCCGAAGTGGGCCTGCGCCCGGCTCACAGGGCCAGTTACCCCCATGAGTTTTCGGGCGGGCAGCGGCAGCGGATCGGGGTGGCCCGGTCCCTGGCCATGAATCCGGACCTCATCGTGGCCGATGAACCGGTTTCGGCGCTGGACGTTAGCATTCAGGCCCAGGTCATCAACCTCCTGGACTCCCTCAAGGATAAACACGGCCTCTCTTACATCGTGATCGCCCACGACCTGGCCGTGGTGGAGCACATCTCCGACCGGATCGCGGTCATGTACCTGGGCAAGCTGGTGGAGACGGCCCGCGACCGGGATCTCTACCTGAATCCCAAACATCCATACACCGAGGCCCTGCTTTCGGCCGTACCCATTCCGGCCCCGGGGGGGAGAGAGCGGAGGAAATCTCGGAAATTGATCCAAGGGGATGTGGCCTCTCCCATCAATCCGCCGTCGGGGTGCCGGTTTCACACCCGCTGCCTGAAAACGATGGAGGAATGCCGCCGGATCGATCCTCCCCTGATCGAGATCGGGCCGGAACATCACGTGGCCTGTCTTCTTTACGGAGGGGGCAGGCCTTGAGAGAATCTCTGATTCAACTGAAGAATCTGACCACCCACTTTTTTACCCCCGAGGGGGTGGTAAAGGCCGTAGAGCGGGTTACTTTTGGGATCGATAAGGGCCGGACTCTGGGTGTTCTGGGCGAATCGGGCTGCGGCAAATCGGTCACCGCTTTGACCATCATGCGCCTCATTCCGGACCCCCCCGGGAAGATTCTGGAAGGAGAAATTACATTTGAGGGTTCCGACCTTCTCCAGCTTTCTCCCGGGGATATGCGCCAGGTCCGGGGCAGGGACATTGCCATGATCTTCCAGGAGCCCATGACCTCTCTGAACCCGGTTTACACCATTGGGGACCAAATTGCGGAAACGTATGTCATCCACCAGCGGATGGGCAAGCCGGAAGCCTTTCAGCGGGCGGCGGAAATGCTCCGGTTGGTGGGCATTCCCGCTCCGGAGAGGAGGGTTCACGAATATCCTCATCAGCTCTCCGGAGGAATGCGCCAGCGGGCCATGATCGCCATGGCCATGTCCTGCCGCCCCAAGCTCCTCATCGCCGACGAGCCGACCACCGCTCTGGACGTGACCATCCAGGCCCAGATTTTGGACCTTATGCTCGGACTGCAGGAAGAGGTGGGCATGGCCATCATGATCATCACCCACGACCTGGGGGTCATTGCCGAGGTGAGCGACGACGTGGTGGTCATGTACGCCGGACAGGTGGTCGAGTGCGCTTCGATCGAAACCCTTTTCCTCCAGCCCAGGCACCCCTACACTCTGGGACTCATGTCCTCCATCCCCCAGCTGGGCAGGAAGTTCAAAGAAGGGAAAGCGCGCCTCAAGGAAATCCCCGGCCTGGTCCCCAACCTCATCCGCCTTCCCCCGGGCTGTCTCTTCCAGCCCCGCTGCCCCGTGGCGTTCCATACCTGCACGCAGCAAAGGCCCCCCCTCTTCTCCCTGGATTCGGGGCACGGCGTCCGCTGCTGGCTGGTGGAGAAAGAGGCAAGAAATCCCTGACCTCAACGATTAAAAAACCTGGCGGGCCCCCCCCTTTCCCCTCTTCCCCCTTAGGCCTTTTCGATTCTCTTCCTCACCATCTCCCAGCTTTTGGTGATGAGAAAGCTCTCCTCCTGATTATCCAAAAGCGAAAGGAAAAGTCCGGTGGGCATGGCTAGGGTCAGGATATGGGGCTCGACGAAAGGCCGGGCCGAGACGTCGAATAAACCCAGGATGGCCTGAGGGTTTTTCTTTGCCGCCTCTTTCAGAGGATGGGACAAGATGGCCCCGCAGCCGGAGCTGAAGGGGATGCGGACGGCATCCATCCGCTCCGCCGCATAGTTGGTTAGGGTGAACAACCCGGACAACACGTCGGGGGAGGCAAAGAAGATGACGACTTCTGGCTCTTCGGCGTTCGTCAGCTTATCCAGCGGCTTGAAGAGGCAATACTTGGCCGGAGCTTTTCGAGGCTGCGTGGATGCGAAATATTTCCTCGCGATCTCCGGGGTTTTAATGTACCGCTCCCCTTCCATTTCCCCAGGAATTCCGCAGGAAAGAAAATATTCAATGTTGGGTCTGGGCGTCGACTGGAATCCCATGTAATATCCCCCGCCGAAGCAGCCCACATGATCCGCGTCAAAATAAACCGTGTCCCCCTCGTGGCGGGCCCGTTTCAGAAGGGCAAACATACAGAGGTGGCCCTTTTCTTTCGGAGAAAGCCCTGCTCCAGGTTTGTGATTGCTGTAAAAAGCCGCCAGGGGATGCTCCTTCAATCCCAACCGGTCGTGGAATTTCTGGTATTTCTGGGTATCGATTTTCATGGAAGATTCCTCCTTTCAAAAAAGGTTCTCATGCCGGAACAAAGGGTCCTACGGGCACCCCTCCATGGGTACCTTTTTCTCGGACGGCCACATAGGGCCGCCCCTACAATCAGGGTCTCCCGCCTAATATATTTTCAATTTCTTCTCTCTTCGCAGGGACCGTTTGAATTGCCCCAGGATTTTCTTTGTCAACCGCCCATTTTGTTGGATTCAATTGGATATATTCACGGATCAGGGTTAACTCGTTTTCCTTCCGGATGACATGTTCGTAATAATTGCGTTGCCATAGCCTACCCGGAAAAGCAGGCCAGCTCTCTTGAGCCACCCCTTTAATATATTTTGTAGTGGTTAACGACTTAAAACGCTGGACCACTTCAGGCAAAGAAATCGTAGGGGCAACCCTCTGTGGTTGCCCCATTCTTTTTTTCTCATCTGGGCAGGCACGGGGGCCTGCCCCTACGCCTAAAATGATAATCCCGTGGATATGGTTGGGCATTGTCACAAAAGCGTCTATGTCAACACTAGAATAATGTCTAGCAATGTCGATCCATACCGAATCAACCATCCTGCCGGCATCGCTTAATCGCATTTCTCCACCGACAATTTCCCCCAAAAGGCATTTTCGCTCGTTGGTACAAACGGTTACAAAATAGGCTCCCGCCTGCGCATAATCGTAGTTAGGTAAACGAAGGGACCGACGGTGGGTTCTGTTTATCAATTGTTTTACTGAACCCCGATGGCGACCCGGCGGGTCGCTCCTGCAATTTCCTTGCATTATTGCGGAGCATCTGCTTAAAAAAGAAAAAGACCCTCAGGCTGAACGCTGAAAGCTGACAGCTGATTTATCAATCCCCGAAAATCACCCCGATCGACCGGGCTGTGCGGACCATTTCTCCGTCGGGGCGGACCCTTCTCTGCCGACCTCCGACTTTCTCCAACGGGATGTCCTTGATCTGGGTTCCTCGCAGGCAAACCATCCTCCCGAATTTTCCTTCCATGGCCAATTCTATGGCCCTTGCCCCGAACCGGGTCGCCAGGATGCGGTCGAAGGCAGAGGGAGACCCTCCTCTTTGCACGTGGCCCAGAACCGTAACCCGGGTTTCCACCCCTGTTCTTTTCTCGATCTCATTCCCCACCCTGTAACCAATACCGCCCAAACGCAAGGGGTCGGTGCTGTCTTCGATCACTCGCTGGACGACCACCTCTCCCTTTTTTGGCTTGGCTCCCTCAGCCACAACCACAATGCTGAAGCGTTTCCCCAGACGCCGTCTTTCCTTGATCTGTTCGCTGATCTTTTCATAGTCGAAAGGAATCTCCGGAATCAGGATGACATCTCCACCTCCCGCCACCCCCGCCATCAAGGCGATCCACCCGGCATACCTTCCCATCACCTCCACCACCATGACCCGGTGGTGGGATTCGGCCGTGGTGTGGAGGCGGTCGACGGCGCCCATTGCCACCTGCAGGGCCGTATCGAAACCGAAGGTCACATCTGTCCCCCAAAGGTCATTGTCAATGGTCTTGGGAACGCCAATGATCTTGACTCCTTTTTGGGAAAGCTTGTTCCCGATGGTCAATGACCCATCGCCTCCCAAAACAAAGAGGACATCGATTTTATTCTTTCTCAGGTTTTTTACCGACTGGTTGGATACGTCCTTAAATGTCTTTTGGCCATTCAAAACTACTGGGAAACGAAAGGGATCATCCCGGTTGGAAGTTCCTAAAATCGTTCCACCCCGGGGAAGAATCCCGGAAGCATCTTTGGATTCCAAGATTCTTGCCTTGTTATGGATCACCCCGGAATAACCATCTATAAAGCCGACCACCTCCAGGCCGTACCGGTAAATGGCGGTTTTCACGATGGCCCGGATTACAGCATTTAATCCCGGGCAGTCGCCCCCCGCGGTCAATATCCCGATCCTTTTGATTTTGGCGTTAGAACTCATCCTTCCTCCCAATTGAGTATTCAGTATCTAAAATTAGTCCTATAGTCGGTTAGTCTTATAGTCTTGTTGTCTTGCAGTCGAAAGGGGCGGTCGTTCGTTGCTCGTTGCTATATGCTATATGTCCGTCTTCATCCGGCCCCCGGTATCTAATACCTTTTTTCGTCATTTCACTCCAAAATCTGAAAAGGAGCAACCATGGTGGGGAGAGGCACTTCGATTACCACCGGTTTCTTGAGTCCTAAGGCCTCTCGCAAAACTTTTCCCAGTTGCTCGGGGGTGGCTTTCAGGCCCTTGGCCCCAAAAGCTTCGGCCAGCCTGGCAAAATCCGGGTTGTTGACTTCCGTCCCTACAACTCTGCCTTGAAAATTCACCATCTGGTCGCTTTTGGTTGAACCGAAGGCCTGATCGTTGAAGACCAGCGTCACCAGGTTGATTCCATACCTCACTGCCGTAGCCAATTCGGCACAGGCATAAAGGAATCCTCCGTCGCCAACGACGCAGACGACCTGTCGGTCTGGCGCGGCCATCTTCGCCCCCAAGGCCGTGGGAAAAGAGTACCCCAGAGTCGCGAAATAGGAGGAGGTGATAAAGGTCCGGGGGCGCCTGACCTCATAGGCCAGATTGGCCCAGTACCCGATGTTGGTCACTCCGCACACAAAGATGGAATCGTCGGCTAATTCCTCCCTCACTGCCTTGAGGATCCCAAGTTGCAGAGGAGCCTTCTCCTGAAGCCATTGGTGGTGTTTTTTCCGGAATTGGTCAAGTTCCGCAGATGCCCAGCGTTCCTTAAGGACTTTCCTCTTTCGGACTTCCTCCACCAATGCCCTCAAGGCGGCCTTGGCATCGGCGACGATGGCCACCTCGGCCGGATAATTCATCCCGATCATGGAGGGATCGGCGTCCAGCTGGATCAATTTCTGGGGAGGCCGCAGAGCGGTAGCGGGCCGTGCCTGCTGCCAGGTAATCCGTGTGCCCACGGTTAGAACCACATCCGCCTCAGGCATGGCCCAGCGGACCGGCCCAAACCCGTAATAGGCTCCCCCCAGCGAAAGGGGGTGGTTTTCCGGGATCACTCCTTTGCCCTGGGCCGTCGTGGCCACCGGCGCTCCCAAGGCTTCAGCCAGGTCTTTCATTTCCGGTGAGCTATCTGACACGATGGCGCCACCCCCCGCCCAAATGAGCGGTTTTTGTGCACGCGCCAAAAGGTCCGCGGCCCGGCGAAGGACCTCCTGATCCGGGTCCTTAGGGGGCTGGATTTGGGGGGGGGGAAACTCCACCTCCCCGCTGGACCTCATGGTGTCCCAGGGGACCTCCACTTCGGTGGGACGCGGCCGGCCCGTGGCCATCTGGCGCATGGCTTCTCGAATCGCGCCCGGTATCTCTTCAACCCGCATGACCCGCTTGCACCATTTGGTAACCGGGCGGACCATGTCCAGTTGGTCATTTACCTCGTGGAGAGCCCCTCCGTCTCTTCCCAGGTCTTTCGTCTCGACCTGTCCAGCCACGAGCAGGACCGGCGAAGAGCAGGCATAGGCCGTTCCCAATGCGGCGAGGGTATTTTGGACCCCAGGACCCGGGACCACCAATCCAACTCCAGGCCTCCCCTGCACCCGGGCATATCCATCAGCCATATAGAGAGCTGTTTGTTCGTGGCGGACCACAACCAGGCGAAGGTCCTTCTCCCCGTAAAGGGCGTCATAGACGCTCATGATCTGCACCCCGGGGATGGAAAAAAGGTACTCCACCCCTTCCCTTTTCAGGGCTTCAACGACTGCTTCTCCTCCGGTCATTCTGGGCATACAATCTCTCCTGTTCCTAACCCACGGTCAAATTCAACGCCTCCTATGCTCCGGCCTCTTCCGGATCGGGGTGACTTTAATTCTTCCATTTTCCGGTCAATCCTTTCTCTTCCCCTTGCCCTTTCACTTCTTTCCCCTTGCCTTCTCGTAGACCGACTCGATCTTTCGGTCCCTCTCCCTTCTAAGGCGGTCAATTTCAAGGTCTTTCTTCTCCTTGTCCTGGACCAGAATCTCCACTTCCGCGAACTTGGCCTCGTACACTTTCCGGACCTGGGCGATCTCTTCTTTCTGGTCGGGGGATAAGGAGGGGATTTCATCCTTACCCATTTTTTTGGCCTTCTCCATGGCCAGTTCCCAAGCGCTTTTCAATTCTCCTGCCATAGCCCAGCCCTCCTTTTTGTTGGCAAAACACGCCGCAAGGATGGAAAGAGTTTATACCAAAAACCCCTGGGGGATCAACAGAATCCGAACGGGAATCGCAGGTCAGAAATACGGAACAAAGGGAAAACGGCCCGCGGCCCGGCAGTAGAAAGGTTTGACAGGACCGAAAAAAGTTGAATAAGATAAAAAGAGAATGGTTTGGGAAGAACCAATGGCCCATAAAGCTCGGGATGCAGTCTTCATATCCCTATTTGCCGCTCTTACCGCCGTGGGGGCTTTTATCAAGATCCCCATTCCCCATGTCCCTTTCACCTTGCAGACTCTGATGGTCATGTTTGCCGGTCTTCTTCTGGGGAGCCGGCGCGGGGCTTTGAGCCAGGTTCTCTATCTCATCCTGGGACTGATGGGACTTCCCATCTTCGCCCAAGGAGGAGGGCCTGCTTATATCCTGCAACCTTCTTTTGGGTTTCTCATTGGGTTCATCGCCGGAGCTTTTGCCATTGGAAAGGTTCTCGATAGGAGCAGCCTTACCCTATCCCGAATCCTTTTTGCCCTGGTGCTGGGGCAAGGGATCATATACCTCTTTGGCCTTTCATATCTTTACTTCAATCTGAATTTCATCCTTCAAAAACCCATTTCTCTCTCTTCGGTCTTCGTCATTGGGTTCCTGATTTTCATCCCTGGGGATGTGGTTAAGACAATCATCGCAGCCCTCTTGATGGCCCCCATCCGCCAGCGTCTTTTCCCTTTAAATAGATAACATTGGGAATTTATTCAATTATATTTATCTTGCTTTTTCTTGACAAAAAGCCATTTATACCCTATTTTAGAATTAGGTATAAGAAAAAGAAAGAACCTCCCAAGGTTTTCCCGATCTCTCCAGCTGCAAAATAAAAACCTTATTAAATTCAAAACCTTTAAAGCTCATGCGCTTTCGAGGGAATGGAACCATGGCCAGCACAGCCAAAGATATCCTAAACAATTGGGAAACAACGCTGATGGAGTGGAATAAACCTATCAGCCAAATGAACCTGAACATTGAAGGGACGGGCCTGGAAAAGCTGATCGCTCGGTTGTGTCGAGAAATGGACCGTAAGGGGATTCGCTTTAAGCCGAGATTTTACCTAACAGATACCTGGGGTTGTCCAAACAAAGTGCCAATCATTGGGATCCCCTTCTACTACGCCAACCCATCCCTCTCCCAGATCGAGGACCGGATGAATGGAGACCTGGAAGATGAACACGAGCTCATGATGACCCTGCGCCATGAAGCTGGGCATGCCATAAATTATGCCTACCGCCTCTATGAGGCGCCCGAGTGGCAGAATATTTTTGGGCGGTTCGATGAGCCTTACAGGGATTTTTTCCGGCCCAATCCCCAATCGCGGGAGTTCGTAAAGCACCTCTACCAGCAGGTTGGGTCCTATGCAGGCCGCATTTATGCCCAGAAGCATCCTGATGAGGATTTCGCCGAAACCTTTGCTGTTTGGCTGACTCCCCGTTCAAACTGGAGAGCCAAATACCGAAACTGGAGCGCTTTCAAGAAGCTTAAGTACGTGGACCGCCTGATAAAGGAAATCGGCCCGAAAAAACCCATGGTGACCGATGGGGAACGCATCAAACCCATCGGGAACCTCAATCTCACTCTTCTGGAATATTACAATAAAAGTGAAGAGAGGTACCGGCAAAGGGCCCAGGGATATGTGGACGATGTATTGATGGAAATTTTCAGCACCAACGGCAAGGGAGAGAAGCGAATCCCGGCTGCTGGATTCATCGACAAAAACCGTCACCACTTGGTGGAGAGGATTTCTCACTGGACTGGCGAAAAAACCTCTTCGGTGGATGCCTTAATCGACAAGCTGAGCGACCGGGCGAAAGAACTCGGCCTCAACCTCAGCCCCCGCCGTCAGTCCCGGAAGCTGATTGAGGTTACAGCCCTGGCCACCACACTGGTGATGAATTACACCTACGAAGGAAA
>Ga0187773_10001320_pt1 | contig 10074 bp, 8 predicted proteins | sample 0216_BV02_MP05_1_FD_133133 | JGI IMG/M metagenome (GOLD analysis project Ga0187773, IMG submission 133133) | Tropical peat soil microbial communities from peatlands in Department of Meta, Colombia - 0216_BV02_MP05_10_MG | ecosystem: Environmental > Terrestrial > Soil > Wetlands > Peat | place...
CTTCGGGTGGATTTTCGATGTTGCGGTCCTGTGTCGCGGTGTAAGCCGCAATCGGTCAGCGGCAGACCAGGCACACAGCTGAGTACTTTGATGATGTTAAGGATGAATGTCTTGCCGTGCATCGGCGCTAACGACAATCGCTTGCCCATGACGAGTTCAGCTCGGCCATGATTTCGTAATTTTATCGGTGTATATAATGCGTGGAACGTGGGGCGTGATATCTCCAGTCCATACGACCCGAGTATGAAAAACATACTGCCAATAATTCATACGGTAAGATTATGGCTGCTCCTTCCTGTTGTTATTTTCATTATCGGCTGCGGAGGCGGAGGCGCTACCAGTAGTGAACCAACCGTCAAACCGCCCGCTGTCCTTTCGCACTGGTTTTCCAACGGCTTAGCCGGAAAAAAAATCTGTCTAGTGGGGGACAGTACAACATCCAATGCAACCGCGCTCTTCAGTGAGCTTGATGATTTTTATGTAAAGGAGGGTGAAGCTCTTTACGGTGTCGCTTCAATTCTGAATTTCGGAGAAAATGGGGCGTCTTTATCGAGTTTCTTGTCGGACGGAGTTGTTCATGGAATAACAGCCACAGTTGCCGCGCAGGCGGATCTCTATATCATAAGTTACGGCATCAATGATGTAAGGCTGGGCCAAACAACAGAAGATCAACTCGCGAGTCTGCTAATGGATGCTGTTGATAAGATCCGGGCAGGAGCACCTAACGCAGATATCGTTCTTAGAATGCCGAACAGTCTTTTATCTACAGATATGAACGGTTATGGTTATGTGCAACCGAATAGTAAGGCCCAAGTATATTCCACTCTGCTAAGAAATGCTTATCTACGCCTTGAAAGCCAGTGGAACAACGTGATTGTGTTTGACACTCAAGACCTGATATTTGGGAGAGAGTCACTTCCTGCGTCCGTTTACATGGCTGACCAACTGCATCCATCTTCAACCGGCTATGTTTTATTGGCAAAAGCGCTGGTTAGCGTAATTGGCCAGAAAAAACAACTTTACGACCCCGTATTGGCAGCAAACGCCGTGGCTACGAATCCAGCGGCTCCATACGACGTATATCCAAGGGTCGTGGAAGATCCCGATTATTATAATTTGGTGGCCACTGGGAGGTGGGTTGGCTCCAGCGTAGCAGGTGCATCGGACGGGTATGTAGATTTTAACTGGCCTCCGGACAAATCCGGTGAAATCTCGTGTGGCGATGTATTGCAAATGGCCGAGTATCACGTGTTTGCTTTACCCGCTAACTGCGCTATTGCTCCATCAGGCCTAAATACCAGGATATATAATCTTGGTGGGTCGCTGCCTCCCTTTACGATGACCGGCGGCACGGTCAATGTTTGGCAGTCGAAACTAAGAGACAAGTGATCCTTAGCCTGCCTATCAGCAATGAGCCAGCCCCGTTTCCTCGGTCCGACGTGTCAGCACCACGTCGAGGTTTTGTCGATTTTTTCCATAGCCAGGACCTAAAGCTGTAGCCAATCCTAGAAAAGTTTTACCACGGCCGATGAGCCATGGAAAGTGCTGGCGAAATGCCCGCGATAGCCAAGGTAGGGAACCCTGGCGTCGAATCACTATTGCGATTCATAGGCACAGGACGGTCGCGGCAAAACCACACGCCGTGAGTCTCCGAAAACAAATGGTATATGGGGCGTGTCAAGTGTTTACTGAGGATGGCGGCACTACGGTCACTCTTATTCTGCCGACAAGTAACTTCAGCCGCATTCCACGGAAAGTGAATATCCAAAATCTGATTTTGCAGTTATTACGAGAAAACCGAACTACATACGATGAGCCAGGGAAAGCGGAGCGCTGGCGAAGAGCCCACGATAGCCGGGGTAGGGGACCCCGGCGTAGAGTCACTGTGGCGCCTCTCAGCCGCAGGACGGTCGCGGCAAAACTACACGCCGCGCGTCCCGAGGGCGTTTGGCATACGGGACGTGCCAAACGTTTACTGAGGGCCGCGGCACTACGAAAAATGATGTGGAAGGTTACGAATTTGAGGTAATTAATGGATTAAGAAACGTTCTCCTTGGTGGTAATTTAAGAAGCGGTCATTATTGAAGTGCATTTTTTAGAATTTGCGAAGAGAGGTCTTGCGGATGCCCCGACAAAGGTAGTTTTTTCGTGAGAAATAATGGTTTTCCAGTTCGCTGGGTTGATCCATCTCATCTAGCTGCTTAGCGAATGTGACATATTCCTCTAGTATGCTTATCTTGCTACGCGTCACTTAATCAGGACGATGAAAACAACAGTCGATTTAGCACCCGAATAGTGTTATCTGGTAATGGTGTTGCTACGGCGCACGCATTCTGCGTAATGTGTTGGGAATTAAATGAGGATACGAGCGTTACCCCGCCTTGTGATTTATAACTGGCATACCTAAGTAGCAGCGGCATCGCTTCAAATGGCGAGAAGCGTATGATAGAGATTTCATCGGGTAATGACGCCGCAGCAGTTTTCGTTTTGTTCAGTGATGCAGATAGAATCGGCTGAAGTGCACCAACACTATGAACGATACGTGCTTTGACGGTCGCTTTATGTTCGAGTTGCTCGAATGCATCGGTAGGGTTTAGCGGAGTTTGTATTGCTGTTATGGTGCGGTCTGGGAACAATTCAAGTACCGTGCTTGCCGATGCGGGATCGGTCGCAAGTCCATAGTAACGGATCTTTCCTTCTGTAACGCATCTGTCCAGAAAATCGAACAAGTCATCTGAGATCGGGGTCTGTTCGGTGCACTCATGCAACAGCAATAAGTCAATCGTTTGCACGCCTAGATTGGTAAGGCTGGTATGCAGACTGTTTCTGGCCGTTTCAACTGAGAAATTGCCTGTCGACAGGAATTGATTGCTCAATCGTCTGACGCGGGCACTCATTGATGGGATAGTATCTAGCAAGATACGCAAGATCGGCTTGGCCAGTTTTCGTAATGGATTGATAGGTTGTGGCAGGATGCCGAATTTTGTTACCAGGCATACCTGGTCACGTTTGTTGCGGATAAATTGACCGACGATTTTCTCCGCCTCTCCGAAACCATACGATCTCGCTACGTCGAAATGAATGATACCTGCCTCATAGGCGCAGGCGAGAGCATTGAGTGATTTCCGCTTGCCCTGACGTCCCATGATCGAAGCGCAGCCAAAACCAAGCGTGGATGTGCGCAGATCTGTTCCTGGGAGTATGAAGTGTTTCATATGTAAAAGCTGATGGGTAATCAATGATGTGCAGATCGATCATTCACGATAAACAAGATTTTGTTCAGCATGGCTCATCTCGCGGTAAGGGTGCGCTTCAGGAAGTCGGCCAGACGAATGGCGAAAGCGACGATCGTCAGGGTTGGGTTGGCCTGACTGGACGTGGGAAAGATCGAGCTGCTTGCGACATAGAGATTGGTGGTGCCATGCACACGGCAGTCTTTGTTGACGACTCCATTCTTAGGAAAGGATGACATACGTGTGGTGCCAATTTGGTGAATGCCATCTCGAGCACATTGCAGCGCATGCGTTGCAGGATCCTGTGTCGTGAAATTCAGAGTACCGCCGCTAGTGGTCTCGAGGTGTCGCTTGAATAAATTATGAGATTGCAAGACACTGTCCACATCCTGTTCGGTGTATTTGAAATCTATATGCAATTCTGGGATACCGAGCGAATCTAGACGGCTGGATAAGGTTACGCGACTGTCAGGATTAGGTATCTGCTCCGCGTGATAGTGTAGGTCATACGTGTTGTTGCCGCTGGGCAGGAAAAATCCTGGTAGCTTGCGTTGCGCAAAATAGCGGCGATAGATGAAGCTGGGTACATATCCGATGGTGGTCGGTAGCCCGCGCAATATATTCAGCAGGTGTTTCATTTTGCTGCTGGGCGTACCACGCGAGGTTGTTGCCTTGCGAATAGAAGCAGGTGCCAGGTAGCGTCCGAATACAGGTGCTGTAAGTGCGAGATACGCCATGGACAGGATCGGATTGTTATGGTTGGCATCCGCCATCGGGGGATTCTCCAGCCAGAACACCGTATTCAGCAGTTGATGTTTTTTCTGCATGTCCGGGTCTATCCAGAATCTGCGACGGCAGTAGATGCCGTTTTGATCACGTTCGAAATTGTAGATTGTCAGGCTAGGATCACCTCGAAAGCGCGCACGCGCGATGGAACCGGAGATATGTCCCATATAAAGACGGCCAAGAAGACCGGATTCGTTGCCGATGCCATTGGAATGGATTTCATTCGAGGCAAGGAGCAAGCGTGTAACTTCGAGCCCTCCACCAGCCAAAACGTAAGTTCGCGCCTTGACGCGGAATCCTGATTGTTCTGGATCAGTGCGTACAGACACATATTGTATGTCTTTGTTATCTGGATGCGCAGAGATATGGCTGCAGGTTGCGTTGAGTAGTACGCGCAGATTTTTTGACGAGTGTAGTTGGCTGCGATATGCCTTGCCAAAATGCGTCGGCATACTCCAGCGTTCTATATTCTGAGAGGTAATAGGACCGTCAATAAAGTGTTCTGTGATATTTTTTTGTGCGTATGGTAGCGCCTCAGCGACACGATAGGTATATTCTCCGCACTCGCAGTAGTGTTGTGCGCGTTTGTAATATTCTTGGATCTCTTCAAAAGTGACTGGCCACCCACTGAATGGGACATAATCGCGTTTCTCAAAGTCGATTGGGTCGAATGGAATGCAACGTCCTCCCCAGAGAGCCGTGGTGCCACCTAATAGCCGGCTTCTGGCCTCATGAAGTGGGTAGTGATGAGTAACGTCTTTGATTTCCCCGCGCAACAGAATTTGCGACTGGCCGTCGTCAGTATAATCGCCGGATTCCAAGACGATAATATCGAGCTCACTGTGGGCACACTCTAAGGCGAGCGTGATTCCGGCCGCGCCGGCTCCGACAATACAGATGTCCGCCTCCAATTGCGTTTCAGGTGGTATTTCACGCGCACTCGTGATCATGGCAGATGACGCCGGTAGCAGTGGATTCGATACATTAATCTGCTTTGAGCCCCAGTTCTTATCTGCGGTTCTTATGACGGTAATTAATGCAAATTTATGCTCTAACGTGGAATTTTTTTGAACGCTGGGTTTGTTAAGTCATGAAAAACAGACTGCCGTTTTGTCGATATCTTATTGATGATTTCAATATCATCCTCTCTAACGGCCACGTAATTTGGACCGCTTTTGAAGTTGTTAAGCCAATAAAAGAAATCAGAACATTCGACTCCGTCGGACCATAGTTTTCCGACTATGTATCCCTTCGAATTGAGAAGTGAAAAAAAATCTCGCATCAAAAATCTGGCGTCTGCATGAGTATAGCCGTACTCGAATTGGATTACCCTGATGCTTTTGCTATTTAGCATTCGATCAAATCCCTGCAAAACAAGGTGATCGGCGCCTTCGACATCGATTTTTAAAAAGTCGATGAAATCGATTTTGTGATCCGCACAATAGATATCGCCGGTGGTAACTCTTGATTCTTTGCTCTCAAGGGCGACGTTGCCATCCCAAAAGGTAGCCGCATCAATAATCGTATTGGCGCCTGAATTCACTCCATAATCTTTGTAGCTGATAATGCCGGAAACATTCGACAGGCCTGTATTATTGACGACAAATCTTTCCCCGGAGAGTCGTGAAGAGGTTGTTAAAAATGTAGAGTTTGAGAGCTCAAAGGCATGGATCGTCGCCTTCGGAAAATACTCTGCGGCAATTATCGACCAATCGCCAACATTGGCTCCGACGTCAAATATGGTCTTAAAATTGACGGAGGCAAGTGTCGTTAATAGGTAGCGCTCCCCGTTAATATCAATGTTGCCGGAACAGTCATAAAAACTGTCTAAATACAGTTCAGCAAGCACGCTAATTGTTTTTGTCATACCGCGTTTGTTGCGGGTAAAGCCCCATAAAAACTTTTTGATAATTTTTTTCATCATTGCGGCAGATAAACGTTGCCCATTAATATAAATGAAGATCTTTGCATTAACACTGACCTCGCAAAGTGCAACCTTGGGAGGGAGTGACCAGGAGATGGTGCTGAAATATCGCACCGAGGCGTTCGAGACCAAGGTAGCACTAGCGATCAACAAGAGCAAACTAAGACGTCACAGAGTTTATTGAGCGGCGAGAGAAGTATCACAATCAAATGACGCAGCAGAAAACTCAACTTCTCAAGCATGCTTTGGAAGATATTCGCTGCGACCGCCAACAGATTCGCTGAACCAAGGTCGGGCCACCCGGTAACAAACAACGCGCCAAAATTGAGGAATTGGCAGTTCAACGATCTTTAGACAACGCACTACTCGTAGCGAGCATGCTGAGGGCGAAGCCATGGTCGATCATACCAGCGTAACGTGGTTTGTTTGGCAAGGAGAGACGCTTAAAGATCTCACACGCTCTGCGGCACAACTACTCGAATCGATTGCCCTGATGTGTACCGGAGATTAGTCCGATACAGGGATCATCCCTCACCGTAGCCATGCTACGGTGAGGGAGCAAGATCTGGTTTAGATGAACAGGCAGACGTCAGATTTTGCTGCTACCGGCAGGAAGTAGGTGGCGCCGACGTAATCCTTTACTTCAGGAATAAAGTCATCCTTGCTGAAGCCGAAGACGTCTACAGTCATCTGACATGCGACCATTTTGACGCCGGCTTCAAGACAGAGATCACGCAGCTCGCCAACTGAGGCGACGCCCTTATTCTTGAATGTTTTCTTCATTAGGGTCGTAGCAACCTTTTCAAATCCGGGAATACCGGCCATGATCAGATTTGGCATTGGCCATACGAAGTTCTGGAACCATTTCGGCCCGAATGGCATTTTCATCGGCATGGCGGGATTACCAAGCGGGCTTACCTCTGCCTCGATGTTCTTCTTCAGAAGCAGCAAGCCATAGAAAGTGAAGAATACTGACACATCCCATCCCAGCGCCGCACCCGTGGAGGCGAGAATAAATGGGGGATATGCCCAGTCCAGAGTACCCTTGGTGGCGATGATCGCCATGCTGGGTGTCTTGTTGGCCTCGATCTCTTCCAATTTCTTTGGCAAAGTCTTATCGAGGTACTGGTTGATCAATTGTTCCAGCCCCCCATCTAATTTTTGCACAGTAGTCGTTGACATTTCCTTCCTCCAATACGTTGATTGAGCGTGGGCTAACTTTAAAAATTTGTTTCTATGTTCACGCCCGATTGAACGTGCGCACACCACCCACAGGTTATTTACCGCTACATCTGCTTGACGGTTAAAGCATTTTTGAGGTTCAACACCAACCGAAGTGCTAATATGCTTAGCTGGATATTATTAGTCAAGACGGATAATTATGAGCCCCGTGGAATCCTCTCCGGGTATTTACGAACGGGGCATCGGCACATAAATTATGATAATTTAACATTCACTATGTCATCTAAGTTATTATATTTATAGTAAATATTTACAGTAAAAGTATAGAATGGCGGTCAAACTTAATTATTATAAACGTGTAATTTTTTACATTTTTTGCGTTCAGTTATTATTGACAGAATTAACAGTAAGCTACGGCGCCCTGGCAAGTGGTGTTCAATTTATCATCGGCCGAAAACCAACAAATTTTGGTCCGTCTCAGTTGGCAGTGATAGTTAATGATGCCGATCCAGTAAGTGTAAAGGTGGCAGCATATTACTCATACTGGCGCCACCTGCCTAAGGCCAATGTCATCCATGTAAAATTCACGCCCGGCCAAACGACATTGACACGAACCGAGTTTCAACGAATAAAGGCGACAGTCGATGCGGCTGCGCCAAAATCAATTCAGGCTTACGCGCTCGCGTGGACGATTCCTTACCGTGTTGAATGCATGTCCATCACGACTGCATTTGCGGAAGGATTTGACGAGGCCTTTTGCTCCGAGACATGCGGGCCGACAAAGTCCAGCCCTTATTTCAATTCCGGCAGCCGCCGGCCATACGATGATTTCGGAATGCGACCGACCATGATGTTGGCCGGCAAGAATTTTGCGGACGTTAAAGAACTCATAAATCGCGGAATTGCGTCGGATCACACATTTCCTCGAGGAGTTGGATACTTGGTCAGCACGTCGGATAAGGCTCGCAATGTCAGGGAAATCTTTTATCCAGACATTATTCAGAAATACATGGGTGGGCCCTTGGATCTGCGTCTCGTACGGGCGGATTATATAGAAAACAGGAAAAACGTCCTTTTCTATTTTACCGGCATCATGAACGTAAAGGCGCTGAGAACGGTAAGTTTCGTTCCCGGTGCCATCGCGGACCATCTGACATCGGGAGGTGGAGTCCTCGTGGACGCCGGAGATCAAATGAGCAGCCTCCGTTGGCTTGCAGCGGGCGCAACAGGTAGTTACGGGGCGGTGGTGGAGCCATGCAATTTTTTAGAGAAGTTCCCTAATCCAGCTATCGTCATTGACGATTATGTGAATGGCGAGACCTTAATAGAAGCCTATTGGAAAAGCGTCGCCTGGCCGGGGCAGGGGGTTTTCATTGGTGAACCGCTGGCCGATCCTTTCGGTCGACGGCTTAAAACGAAAAGCGCGCAATAACAGCAAAACACAAATCATCTCATCTTAAGGAAATTTTTTGTGGGGCAGGTAATAAAACCGTATGGCGGCACTTTGTGCAATTTGTTATGTGATGAGCGCCGCGCTATGTCCCTCAAAGCTGAATCGGAGGCTTTTCCTTCCATCGCTTTAACTCAGCGACAATTGTGCGACCTTGAGCTGTTAGTCAACGGCGGCTTCTCCCCACTCAGGGGTTTCATGACACAAAAAGAGTACGACTCCGTATTGAAAGATGTGCGTTTGCCGAACGGAATGCTGTGGTCAATACCAATTACATTGGATGTTCCGGATAGCTTGGCCGCTATATTGAAAGGTAAAAACAAACTGGCACTGCGAGATAGCGAAGGTTTCATGCTCGCGGTTATGACTGTTGATGATATGTGGCGTGCTGACAAAAGCCGCGAAGCAGACATGATATATGGAACGACGTCCAAGACGCATGCGGGTGTGCGCTATCTGTTCGAGCAGGTGCAGGATACCTACGTAGGAGGAACCGTCGAAGGCATCCAACTACCGGTACATTACGATTTCGAGACATTCCGGCATACGCCTGAAGAACTGCGTTTACTCTTTGCCAAGTTAGGATGGCATCGAATCGTGGCGTTTAATACAAGCAAACCCATGCACCGGATTCATCGTGACATTACATTAAGTGCTGCGAAGGAGACGGAGGCAAACATCTTGCTGCACCCGGCCGTTGGCATGACCAAACCGGGCGATCTGCACTATTACGCCCGCGTACATTGTTATCAGGCGATAAGACGTTACTATCCACCTGACCTGGCGATGCTCTCCCTCTTGCCGATAGCGGTGCGCATGGCTGGCCCTCGGGAAGCCCTATGGAATGCTATCATCCGCCAGAACTACGGCTGTTCCCATATTATTATCGGGCCAGAACACGCCGCTCCCCCGGATGTTCGGGCTGGGGGACCGCGCTATTATCCCACGTATGCCGCACAGGAATTGGTGGCCCGACATCGGAATGAATTGGCGATCTCGATGGTTCCCGTCAAGGAAGTGCATTACGTGCCAGTATGCGACCAGTTTCTGCCTGACGAACAGATTCAGCGCGAAGGTATGAAGAGTGTCGAATTTACCGAAAAGGACCTCTATCACCGCCTGGCGCGGAATCAGGAAATTCCTGATTGGTTTACCTTTCCCGATGTCCTGGTCGAACTGCGAAAGGCGTATCCGGCGCGTAATCGCCAGGGCATTACACTGTTTTTCACTGGACTCTCGGGTGCCGGCAAATCCACCATAGCAAAAATTATTTACGCCAAATTCATCGAGAGAGGCGACAGACCGGTGACGCTTCTGGATGGCGATATTGTGCGCCAAAATCTTTCCAGCGAGCTGGGATTTTCGAAGGAACATCGCGACCTTAATATAAAACGCATTGGCTTCGTCGCAAGTGAAATCACAAAGAATGGCGGGGTGGCGATTTGCGCACCCATTGCGCCGTATGCAGCCACGCGTCGTGCGGCGCGTGAACTCATCGA
>Ga0187773_10001321_pt1 | contig 10072 bp, 6 predicted proteins | sample 0216_BV02_MP05_1_FD_133133 | JGI IMG/M metagenome (GOLD analysis project Ga0187773, IMG submission 133133) | Tropical peat soil microbial communities from peatlands in Department of Meta, Colombia - 0216_BV02_MP05_10_MG | ecosystem: Environmental > Terrestrial > Soil > Wetlands > Peat | place...
AGAAGGGAAGATGCCGTACCTTTCCATCCTCATTCGGGCGCCAGAACGTCTGCAGGTAGGAAACGACTTTCAGGGACTTTTCGAAGAGGGAGCGGTTCTTGAGCAGATACTTGAAGGCGATTCTCTTGGACAGGGGCAATCCCCTCCGCCTGGCCAGCTCGGCCCGGATCCCCAGGACCAGCTTGCCCTGGTCCACTCCGGCCGGACAGGCCCCCTTGCAGGTTAGGCAGAGCAGGCACTTGGAAAAGAGGTCTTCCGTGTAATCGGAATAGGGAAGTTCACCCGCTGCCAGGGCCCGGGCAACCTCCGTCTTTCCCCGGGAGCTGTAGGTCTCCCTCTGCAGCTCGCGAAAAACCGGGCAGACTGCCGCACAGACCCCGCATCCAGAGCATTTCTCGGCTTCCTGGAGGATGAATTGGGTTGAGTACATGGAAACTCCGTTTGAGTGAAAGTGCAAGTGAAAGTGAAAGTACCCTTTGGAAATATACTTTGAACGAAAGATCGACCGAAAGTAAAAATAGGGCTTCAGAATACTTTTTTTATTCCTTGGCGGTGGATAACGATTTTACAAGGCCGCTAAGCATCTTACCAACTTCGTCCAATTGGTCCCTGAAAGGGAGATAATCTTCGACGGAAATATATCCTAAATCTTTCGCCAGCAAAAAATAATACTTAAGCTCGCCAGCTGACCCTTTAGCGATGCTTACAAAGCGGCGGTATTCGAGCCTTCCCGCCCTCTCGCTTCCCTCTATCAAATTCGCAGGAATCGAGGTAGATGCTCGCCTCATCTGAGTAATAAGGCCAAATTTCTCTCCTGTTGGAAACTCCTTCGTAATTCTATAGACGTCCAGTACAAGTTTATGGCTCTTCTTAAATACCTCCAGGGCTTCAACACCTTTGCCTTTTTTCATCCCCTCAAGCATTGGTTCTCTCGAGTTTTATTTTTCTTTCCTTTTCACTTACACTTTCACTGCCTTTAAACGAACTTTCCCGGATTCATGATGTTGTTCGGGTCGAAGGCCTTCTTGATGTTCTTCCAGAGTTCCAGCTCTGCCGGGCTGATTTCCAGGTGCATGAAGGGCTTCTTGGCCAGGCCGATGCCGTGCTCCCCGGTGAGCGTTCCCCCCAGGGCGATGGAAGCCTCGAAGATTTCCCGGACGATATTTTCCACTTTTTCCGCTTCTTCTTTGTTCCCCGGATCGTAGCAAAGGAGCGGGTGCATGTTGCCATCCCCGGCATGGGCCAGGAAGTAGACGGTCATCTCATGTTTCTTCTCGCTTTCTTTGATCTTCGCCACCATGGCCGGGATCTTGCTGATGGGGACGGTGGCATCTTCCGAAAGCATGGTTTTGCTGAGACGGAAGAGGGCTACGGAACCCATCCTCCGGGCCATCCAGAGGCGCTCTGACTCTTCTTCGGTGCGGGCTAATTTGATATCGAAAGCCCCCTGGGCCTCGCAGAATTCCTTGGCGATCCTCGCCTGACGATCTACCGTCTCGGCAAAGCCATCCACCTCGATGATGAGCAAGCCGGCGGCCTCGGTGGCCAGTCCCAGATGATACATTTTCTCGCAGAGCCGGATGTAGTGCTGGTCCATCAGCTCCAGAGCGCGGGGAATGATGCCCGCAGCCATGATACGGGAAACGGTGGTGCTGGCGTCTTCGATGGAGCGGAAAGCCACCAGCAGGGTGCGCCGGGCCTCGGGCTTGGCGATGAGCTTGACAATGATCTTGGTGATCACCGCCAGGGTTCCTTCCGAGCCGCAGAGCAGACGGGTTATGTCGTACCCGGTCACGTTCTTGATCGGCCGCCCACCGCTCTTGATGACTTCTCCCGACGGCAGCACGGCCTCCAACCCCAGGAGATAGTCCCGGGTCACCCCGTACTTCACGCACCTCGGCCCCCCGGCGTTGGTGGCCACGTTGCCCCCGATCTGGCAGATGGTCAGGCTCGACGGGTCCGGGGGATAGAAGACTCCGGCCGCCTCCGCAGCCATCTGCAGGTCGTTGGTAATGACCCCGGGCTCGACCACCGCCAGCCGGTCCTCCGGGTTCACCTCCAGGATCCTGTTCATCTTGGACATGGCCATGACAATCCCGCCGTGTTCCGGGACGCACATGCCGGTCAGCCCCGTGGCCGACGCGCGGGGGGTGACCGGAATTCTCTCCCGGGTAGCCAGCTTCATTATTTTCGAGACTTCCTCCGTGGTGGCGGGCAACACGACGACATCCGGCTTCTTCCCTATGTAGGTGTCATGGGAATAAACTAGGAGGTCTTCCGGGGCGGTGAGGCAGCGGTCTTTGTTCACCATGTTTTGAAGTTCCTGGATGATTGGTTTTGCCAGCATGGACCTTCTCCTTGTATAATGTCTTTTGCAGGGTCGTTGATGATTTCCCTACGAGTTGTCATTCTCCCGCAGGCGAGAATCCAGGACGCATGAGGGACCTTGAAGAAACTGGATTCCCGTTTTCACGGAAATGACGGAAAGGCAAAAATTTTTACCAAACCCTCATGGTTAAGTCCGTCCTTGTTTAATCCCTTCGCATTTTATTATATTCCGGACGGATATACCAGAAATGATTCGGATCATTTTGCGCGAGGCAGAAAGGAGTTTTCATGGCCGTCGATTTTGATAAATTCTTCTATCCGAAAAGCGTGGTGGTCGTCGGGGCCTCTTCGGCCCCCCACAAGCCTGGCAATGATGTAATCCGGAATATTCTGGCCAATGGATTTGGAGGCAATCTCTACCTGGTGAACCCCAAAGGGGAAGAGATCCTGGGCATGAAGGCCTATTCCTCCATCCAGGACCTCCCCGAAGGAATCGACCTGGCGGTGGTCATACTGCCTGCCGCCCTGAACCCGCAGGCCATCCGGGATTGCGCCGCCAAGGGGATTCAAGCTGTTGTCCTTGCGGCCGGCGGTTTCTCCGAGGTGGATGAGAAAGGCGAAGAGTTGCAGGAAAACCTGACCCGGGCGGTGCGTGAAACCGGCGTGCGGGTCATCGGGCCCAACACCTCCGGCCACACTTCCACGCCCCATCATTTTACCTCCACTTTTTTCCCCCAGGGGAAAATCCCCCGGGGCCCCGTTTCCTACATTGCCCAAACCGGAAACTTTGCCACTCACACCATGCGGTACATTACAACCGGGGAGAACTTCGGAGTGGCCCGTGTGGTCGGCCTGGGGAACAAGGTAGACATCGAGGAAAGCGACGTTCTGGAGTATTACGCTGGCGACCCCGAGACCAGAGCGATTTTCATCTACCTCGAATCCTTCAAGAACCCCCGCCGCTTTCTTTCCATCGCCCGGGAGTTGACCCGAAAGAAACCCGTCTTTCTCCTGAAAGGAGGGGCCACCGCCGAAGGGGCCAAAGCCGCCGTAGCCCACACCGCGGCTATGGCCGCAGAGGATCGAGTCATTGACGGAGCGCTGAAACAGGCCGGGATCGCTCGTATCTACCAGTACTCCCACCTTTTTCTCGCCGCCAAGGCTCTTGCTTCCATGCCCCTTCCGAGAGGAAACCGGGTGAGCTTTCTGGCCCCCTCAGGGGCCATGCTCGTGGTCCTGACTGACCTGTGCCTGTCCCTGGGCCTAAAGGTTCCCCCCTTTGAGGAGTCCACCCGTCACTTTCTTCAAAGCATCAGTCCCCCCATTGTCCGCATGCGGAATCCTGTGGATATCTGGTTCTCTGCCGGGATTCACGGAGTCGAGTTCGCCTACCGGGAAGGAACCGAGGCTGCTCTGAAGGATCCCAACATCGACGCCGTTGTTCCCATCCTGCTGCTGACCGATGAGACGGGCGTTCCTCCTCTGGATTTTCTCGTAGACCTAGCCAAGAAATACCCCGAAAAGCCGATTTATGTAACCTTTACCGGCGAGAAGAAGCACATGGACGCGGGGAAAGCATTCCTTGAACCTAAGGGAGTTCCCACCTTTCCCCTCATCGAGGAACCTTTTGAGGTCCTCTCCCTCCTGGCCCGATGTCGGAGGTTTATGGACCGCAACTAAAAGAGCATAAGGTTGGGGGAGCGTCACGCGTTCGGCGTGACTCGAGGTCGGAGGCAAAGGCATCTCCTGGCATGGCCGTTGGAAAGATCAGGCAAGGAGGCGGCGGGTGACAAAAGTGATTGATTTGTGAACATTTTCTTGTTATTTTTCTCACTCCGGTGTACCTCGGAACCATAGGCAAAACCAAAAAGGGAGGTAAACATGTCAAATAAAGCTCTTGTTGTTCTGGCGACTGTCGCTCTGTCGTTTCTTCTTCTATCATCTCCTGCTCTCGCTCAGAAAATCGACTTGAAATTGATGACTGGGCCCATGGGAGGGTCCTGGTATCCCCTGGGCGGAGCAATCGGGGAAGCCTTGCAGAAAGAGATTCCCGGATTGACCATATCGGTCATGCCCGGCGGGGGAGTAGCCAATGTGGAAGCCGTGGAATTTGGAAAATGTGAGCTGGGGTTCTCCAACTCCAGTTCGGCGGTGGATGGCCTGAACGGCCGAGCCCCTTTCAAAAAGAAGACGGAAAACGTGAAACAACTGGCAAACCTCTATGCCCAATACTTCCAGATGGTCGTGGTGGCCGATTCCCCCATCAAATCCGTGGCGGATTTCAAGGGAAAGATCATCGCCACGACCCCCAAAGGTCATACGGGAACCATTTTGACGGAACAGGTCTTACAGGTTTACGGCATGTCTTTCAAAGACATATCCAAGGTCCATTTCGTCGGCTACAGCGACGCCGTGGCCCTGATGAAGGACGGCCATGCGGACATTTATTCTCCCGGCACGACCATTCCCGCCTCCTCGATCATCGACCTGGCCGCTGACCGGAAGATCCGTCTCATTGGGCTGCCCGATGACAAGATCAAAGCCTTGCAGCAGATCAACGCCGGTTATCTGAAGAGAACCACCCCCAAGGGAACCTATCCCGGTGTGGACTACGACGTGCCGGGGGTCGGTTATTTTGCCCACCTGGTCGTCAGCGCGAAGCTTCCCGATGATTTGGTTTACAAGATCACCAAGACCTTCGCCAAGAACCTCCCCCGCTTCGCCGATGTGGTCAAGGACATGAAGGGAGTCACCCCCAAAGACCTCGCCCTGGATATCGGAGTTCCTTTCCATCCCGGGGCGCTGAAGTATTACAAAGAAGCCGGTGTTCTGTGATAACCTTGAATAAAGAATGTAGGGGCCAGCGGCCGCTCGCCCCTACAACGGTCAAACTTCTGTGGCACGCGGCCGCGCCCTCCTACAAACTATACACGGCGTGCTAATTCGAACCCCTGGCGGCAGGGGTAAATGCCAAACGCCCAAATCATAGATTGTTCAGACTTGCCGGATTCATCACTCGATTGAGGAGGAAAATATGAAAAAGGTGCTCTGCCTTTTGGCCATCCTGGGTTGCTTCCTGGTCTTCTGCTCTTCGGAAACCTTTTCCCAGACATATGACCTAAAGCTCATGACCGGTCCCATGGGAGGGGCTTGGTACCCGCTCGGAGGGGCAATCTCCGACGCCATCCAAAAGGCGATCCCCGGAGTGACTCTGTCGGTCATGCCCGGCGGGGGAATCGGGAACGTGGAGGCTCTGGAAGTGGGGAAATGTGATATCGGCTTCGCCAATTCCTGCTCGGCCGTGGACGGCCTCTTTGGCCGGGCTCCCTTTAAGAAAAAGATGGAAAACATGAGACAGTTGGCCAACCTATATCCCCAGTACTTTCAGATGGCCGTGGCGGAAGATTCGGGGATTAAATCGGTGGCCGATCTGAAAGGCAAAGTCCTGGCTTGCGACCGCAAAGGGCTCACCGGTGAGCAGTTGTCGGAACTGGTCCTGAAGGTCTACGGCCTGTCCTACAAAGACTTGGCCAAGGTCAATCATGTGAGTTACAGCGACGGCGTATCCCTGATGAAGGACGGCCACGTCCAGGCCTTCTTTTTGATCACCACCATCCCTTCGTCCTCCATCATCGACTTGAGCGCCGACCGGAAGATCCGCATGCTCTCCCTTCCCGAAGACAAAATTCAAGCCCTGCAGAAGATTAACGCCGGCTTCCTGAAGAGGGTCATTCCAAAAGGGACCTATCCCGGCGTGGACTACGAAGTCAACGGCGTCGGCGCCTTCACCCACCTCATCATCAGCTCCAAGCTTCCGGATGACCTGGTATATCAGATCACCAAGGTCATCGCGGTTAACCTTTCCCGCTTTGGAGATGTAGTCAAGGACATTAAGGGCGTAACCCCCAAAGACCTGGCCTTCGACGTGGGGGTCCCCTACCATCCCGGCGCTTTGAAGTACTACAAAGAAATCGGAGCTCTGTAAGAGTCCCATCTGAACAGGTTGCAGGAGAGGCCGGGAGAACTCTTCTCCCGGCCTAAAAAAGAATGCCGTAAGGAGCAGGCCATGGATGCTGAGCATTTCCAGGTGAAGGACAAGGAAACCGATTTCCAGACCGAAACGCTGCCGGGGGCGATCAAGAAGATCATTAGCGTCGTCGCCATTGCCATGAGCGTTTACCATCTCTACACGGGCTATTTCGGGGCCCCTGAAGCCCTCCTTCACCGTGCCATTCATTTGCTCTTTACCATGGTTTTGATTCTTTTCCTCTTCCCCCTAACCAAGAAGGAATGGGGAAGGAATCTTCGCTGGACCGATGGGATTCTAATCCTGCTGGTCGTCGCTTCCATCGGGTACCTATTTCTTAATTACGAGTATGTGGTCACCCGCTATGCGCTGGTCCATCCTCTTGAGAAACTGGATTTTGTCTTCGGAATTCTCCTGTCCCTGCTTCTTCTGGAAGCCTCTCGCCGGGCCATCGGGCCGGCCCTCCCCATCACCGCAATTGTATTCCTGGTCTACGCCTATCTAGGACCCTATCTCCCGGGACTCCTCCGTCATACCGGATTCAGCACCGAAATGATCGTGGATCAGCTTTACCTGACCACCGAGGGAATTTTCGGCATGCCTCTGGGAGTCTCGGCTACCTATGTAATTCTCTTCATCATCTTCGGAACGTTCCTGGAAAAGACCGGAACCGGCCAGCTCTTCATGGAATTTGCTTCGGCCATTACCGGGTGGACCCGGGGGGGGCCGGGCAAAATTTCCTGCATCTCCAGCGCCCTCTTCGGAACCATCTCCGGAAGCGCTGTGGCCAATGTTATGGTCGATGGGTGGCTGACCATTCCCCTGATGAAACGGACCGGGTTCAACCCTCCCTTTGCCTGCGCCGTGGAGGCCACGGCGTCCACAGGCGGCCAGATCATGCCCCCGGTCATGGGAGCGGCGGCCTTCGTCATGTCCGAATTCACCGGAATTCCTTATATTACGATCTGCCTTTACGCGATGATCCCGGCTCTCCTCTATTATCTTTCCCTTTTCATGTCTATCCACTTCATGGCCGGGCAAATGGGACTCAAGGGGCTTTCCCGGAAAGAACTCCCCAGCCTGAAAAAAATCCTGCTTTCCCGGGGACACATGTTCATTCCCCTGGGAGTCATTGTTTATATGATGATCGCCGGGTATACCCCCATGTACGCCTGTATCTATTCCACGGTGGCGGTGGTGATCTTATCCTTTATTCGGAAGGAAACCCGCATGAACTTCCGGACTTTTCTGGCGGCCCTGGAAGATAGCGCCAAGAACACCCTGGGGGTGGCCGCGGCCTGCGCCTGCGCGGGAATCGTCATCGGAGTGATCAACCTGACCGGCGTGGGACTGAAGTTCACCAGCTTTGTTCTTTTCATCGCCGGGGACTCCTTGATTCCGGCCCTTATCTTGACCATGATCGCCGGAATCGTCCTGGGCATGGGCATGCCCACCACTCCAGCCTACATCGTCCAGGCTGCCCTGCTGATCCCGGCGCTCATCAAGCTGGGAGTCCTGAATGTGGCCGCCCATATGTTTGTTTTTTATTTCTCCACCATCTCCGCCATCACCCCTCCGGTGGCCATGGCCGTGTATGCTGCCGCGGGAATCGGGGGAGCGGCCCTATGGCCCACCGGGCTTTGGGCCATGCGCATTGCAGCCACAGGCTTTGTCGTTCCCTTTATGTTCGTCTACGGGCCATCGCTTCTCTTCATCGGTTCAGCCTTCGACATCACCACCTCGGCCATCAGCGCCACCTTCGGAGTCATCGCCTTGGCTGCCGGCATGATGGGGTGGTTCGTCAAAAGGGTGAGCCTCTGGGAACGGCTTGTCCTGATCATCGCCGCATTTCTTCTCATCAAACCCGGCCTCGCCACCGACGCGGTGGGCTATGTTCTCCTTCTTTTCATCTACATCCGGCAGAAATATTTCTTGAAAGATCTGCCAACGATGGGCTCGTCCGGGCCCGCCTAGAAAGCTCGAACTGAAATCCCCCTTGGCGGACAAAATCAAAAAATTATGCTATCCTATTTTGATATGGAACGAGCCGTAGCGCGATTCATGAATCGTCCCTGCGTAGGAAATTTGCGAGGTTAGGAAATGGAAAAACGTAGCGATATACTCCACCGGGGAGACGCCCGGGCCGCCAACCGTGCCCTCCTGCGTTCTCTCGGACTGACGGACAAGGATTTCGCAAAGCCTTTCATCGGAATCGTCAACACCTGGACGGAGATTAACCCGGGCCATATTCATTTAAGAACTCTAGCCGAAGCGGCCAAATCCGGGGTCCGCATGGCCGGAGGGATTCCTTTCGAAGTCAACACCATCGCCCTCTGCGACGGCATCGCCCAGGGGCACGCGGGAATGAGGCGTATCCTCCCCAGCCGGAACCTCATTGCCGATTCCATCGAGCTGGTCGTGGACGCCAACCAGTTTGATGCCTTCATCGTCCTGGCTTCCTGCGACAAGATCGTCCCGGCGAGCTGGATGGCCATCGCCCGCCTGGATTTGCCGGCTCTCATGATCACCGGCGGGCCCATGATGCCCGGCCGTTTCCGGGGAGAGCAATTGGTTCTTCCCGCTGCCCGGGAGGCTCAGGGGAGGATGCTCCGGGGGGAGATCACCCAAGCGGATTTTCAGGAGATCGAGGAGTGCCTGTGCCCCGGGCCTGGGTCTTGCTCGATGATGGGCACGGCCAACTCGACGAGCTGTCTGACCGAAGTCATGGGGTTGTCCCTCCCCGGTTGCGGGACCTCCCATGCGGTGGATGCCAAGAAACTGCGGATTGCCCGGGAGAGCGGAGAGCAAATCCTGCGCATCTGGAAGGAAGGCCTCAAGCCCTCGAAAATCCTTACCCTCTCCGCACTGAAAAACGCTGTTACCGCCAGCATGGCCTTCGGGGGGTCCACCAACATCGTCCTCCATCTCATGGCCCTGGCCAATGAACTGAATATTCCTCTCTCCCTGGAAACTTTTGACGAAATCAGCCGCCGCACGCCTTTCATCTGCAGCATCAAGCCCAGCGGGAAGTACCCCATGCTGGGCCTTGAGGATGCCGGCGGTGTGCCTGCCGTATTGCATGAGCTCCGGGACCTCCTGGACCTCAAGGTACTCACGGTGAGCGGGAAAACCCTTGAAGAGAATCTATCCGGGGTCCAGAACAGAAACCCCGAAGTCATTCTTTCCCGGCAGAAGCCTTTGAGGAAGGAAGGGGGAATCGCCATCCTTCGAGGGTCCCTCGCTCCTGGTGGCGCGGTCGTCAAACAGTCGGCGGTTTCCGAAAAGATCATGGTACATACGGGTCCGGCCCGGGTCTTTGAAACCGAAGTGTCCGCCCGAGAAGCCGTTTTCGGAAACCGGGTCAAACCCGGAGAGGTCATCGTGATTCGCTACGAAGGCCCCAAAGGCGGCCCGGGGATGCCGGAGATGCTCAGTGTGACCGCCGCTCTGGTGGGAATGGGACTGGCCGAGTCTGTATCCCTGGTGACCGACGGCCGTTTTTCCGGCTCAACTCGCGGCCCTTGCATCGGCCATATCGTCCCCGAGGCCCAGGATGGAGGCCCCATTGCCTTGGTCCGGGATGGTGACACCATTGCTATCGATATCCCCAACCGCCGTTTGGACCTGCGCGTTCCTCCCGAAGAACTGGAGAGACGGAGAAACGCCTGGACGCCCCCCCCGCTGAAAGTCAACCGAGGCTACCTTAAGACCTTTGCC
>Ga0187773_10001324_pt1 | contig 10062 bp, 9 predicted proteins | sample 0216_BV02_MP05_1_FD_133133 | JGI IMG/M metagenome (GOLD analysis project Ga0187773, IMG submission 133133) | Tropical peat soil microbial communities from peatlands in Department of Meta, Colombia - 0216_BV02_MP05_10_MG | ecosystem: Environmental > Terrestrial > Soil > Wetlands > Peat | place...
CACGATGATCGCGATGTCGGCCTGGCCGCCGCAGTTGATCTCGCAGCACGAGGTCGAGAGCTTGACGCGGTTCGGCATCTCGCACTTGACGAACTCGTCGTACAGCTCGTCCATCAGCGACTTGACCACCCCCGAGGCGTCGGTCCCCGGGATATCGCAGTGCAGCCAGCCCTGCGTGTGCGCGATCATCGACACGGAGTTGGCGGTGCCGCCGATCGGAAAGCCCGCAGCGTTGAGGGCCTTGATGAGCGGCTCGACCTTCGCCTTGTCGGCGACCATGAACTCGATGTTCGAGCGCGTGGTGAAGCGCACGTGCCCGTCGGCGTGCTGGTCGGCGATGTCGCACAGCTTGCGGATCGTGTAGTGGTCCATCTGGCGCTGCGTGCCGGCCTTGACGGTCCAGATCTCCTCGCCGTTGGCCGCGCGGTGCATCAGCACGCCGGGCTTCGGGTGGCTGTGATAAACCCATTTCCCGTAGTGCTTCTTCATCAGCGGATGCATGTACTGCATCGGGTCCGGCGCCCCGTGCTCGACCGGCATCTTCGGTTGTGCTTGTGCCATCGTTCGCTCTCCTTCAGGCGGCCTTCTGCCCGGCCTGCGCCTTGGCGACCTGCTCTTCCCAGTCGTCGGTGCGCACGTAGGGATTCATGCGCGGGAAGAGCACCATGTTCGGGTCGACGGGGATCTCGACCGCCTCGAGGAAGTTGGCCAGCCCGATGCGCTCGATCGTCTCGCCGACGCGCTCGTGGTCGAGCGCGTTCTCGGCGAAGAAGTCGAGCACCTTGCGCGCCAGCTCCTTCAGCTTCTCGAAATCCTCGTCGCTCTCGAGCTTCATGAACGGCACCACCATGATCCCCATGGTCGAGCCGATCTTGAGCACGCCCTTGCCGCCGATCAGGATCGACACGCCGCGCTCCTTGCCCGGCAGCAGCGCGCCCGGCATCACGTTCAGGCAGTGCATGCAGCGCACGCAGTCGTGGTTGTCGATCTCCAGGCACTGCGCGTCGTCGAGCTTCACGCGCGAGACATGCGCAGGCGGCGCCTCGCCGTTCAACTTCCTCACGCGGATCGCCTTGGTCGGGCAGCGCGTCACCACGTTGTCGACCAGCTCTTCCATGCCGTGCGCCGCGAACCATTCGCGCGCCAGCTTTTCGTCCGCGCGGATGTTGTCGCGCCAGGTGCCGATGGTCGCCATGTCCGAGCGCTGGATCGCGTTCACGCAGTCGTTCGGGCAACCGGAGAACTTGAACTTGAACTTGTACGGCAGCGACGGGCGGTGCATGTCGTCCAGGTTCGAATTGATCACCTCGCGCAGCGCGCGCTGCTCGTCGTAGCAGCTCATCTCGCAGCGCGCCGAGCCGACGCAGCACATCGAGGTACGCATCGCCGCGCCCGCGCCGCCGAGGTCGAAGCCCATCGCGTTCAGCTCGTCGAACGCGGGCTGCACGTTCGCGGTGCTCACGCCCTGGAACATGATGTCCCCGCTCTGGCCGTGGAAGGCGATCAGGCCCGAGCCGTACTTCTGCCAGACGTCGCACAGCTTCCTGAGCAAGTCGGTCGAGTAGTGCATCCCGGCGGGCGGCTGCACGCGCAGCGTGTGGAACTCGGCCGCCTCGGGGAAGACCGGCTTGCCGTCCTGGCCCTTGAGCTCCGTGAAGCGCGGGATCACGCCTGCGCCGTAGCCGTACACGCCGACCGTGCCGCCCTTCCAGTAGCCGATCTTGTTGCGGTACGACGCCTCGAGCTGGCCGAGCAAGTCGACTGCCATGTCGTTTTCCTTGGCCAGGCGCTTCAGTCCCGTGACGAAGCTCGGCCAGGGACCCTTCTCCAGCTCGTCGAGAATCGGCGTTTCATACATCTTCTTGGTCATGCGGGCCTCCTCCGGTCGGTGCGACGGATTTCTCACGCTCGCGTCATGCTAGTGACAGTCGCGGCCCGCGCCATCTGCCCGGAGGTGGAAAGCGACCTACCCGGACGGGTAGGTGCACGCCCTCCCTTCGAGGGAATGCGCCGCGCGGCGCCTTGGCGCGACACTGCCCGGATGGCCGAAACCCGTTCGCTTGCCAGCCTGACCGTGCCGCTCGGCGGACAGCTGATCGAGCTGCAGGAGATCGAGCATGCGCCCGGCGGCATGGCGCTGCTGCGCGTGCGCATCCGCGAGGGCAAGCGCTTCACCGTGTTCGACATCGATCCGGCGAGCGCGCGCGCCTGGGGCGAAGCGATGCTCGCCTGGGCGGAGCGGCAGCATGCAGCACGGGCCTGAGCGTTCGGCGAGCGTCGCGGACCTGCGCTTCGCGCTGCACGGCGCGCGCCTGCCGGCGGATCACGGCGAGGCGCTCGCCGAGGCGGTCGCGGCGGAGCTGCCGTGGCTCGCGACAGTCCGCGACGCGGGCATCCACGCGGTGCGCGGCACGCCGATCGGCGGCGGGCTGCTCGGCATCTCGCGCCGCGCGCGCCTTGCGCTGCGCCTGCCGCGCGCACGCCTGGTGGACGCCCACGCGCTCGCCGGCCGCAGCCTGAGGGTCGGCGCCGAGACGCTCGGCGTCGGCGAGGCCGCGTCCTGGCCGCTCGCGGCGAGCGTCACGCTGTACTCGCGCCTGGTGATCGCCGGCCCGGCCGAGGAGCAGGCCTTCGCCGCGGCGCTCGCGGCGCTGCTCGGCGCCCAGCTCGGCGCCGAGAGCGCGGCCTGCCAGGTGGTGCTCGGAAAGCCGGGCGCGGTCGCCACGCGCGAGGGGCCGCGCGGCGGCTTCAGCGTGCTCCTGCACGGCCTGAGCCCGGACGCGTCGCTCAGGCTGCAGGAGCGCGGCCTGGGCGAGCTGCGCCTGTACGGCTGCGGGATCGTCGTGCCGTACAAATCCATCGCTGCCGTATGAATACCGAGGAGACCCAATGAGCGAAACCAAGACCCAGGCCGACGTGCGGCTCGATCTCTCCGGACTCACCTGCCCGGCGCCGCTCGTCGGCGCGAAGCAAGTGGTCGACGACCTCGCGCCGGGGCAGGTTCTCGCGCTGGTGTCCGACTGCCCGGGCACGCGCGACGACCTCTTCATCTGGGCGCGGCACACCGGCAACGACCTGCTGCAGGTCGAACATCTGGCCGGCAAGCAGCACGTGTTCTATATCCGCAAGGGCAAGGGGCCGGCGCCGCGCGCGCAGGTGACGCTCGACATGCGCGGCGCGGTCTGCCCGGGACCGGTGCTCGAAGCGCGCCGCGTGCTGGACGGCATGAAGCCGGGCGAGACGCTGCGCCTGCTGACGAGCTGCCCCGCGGCGCGCGACGAGGTGACCGCCTGGACGCGCGCCACGCAGGTGAAGCTCGCCGGGTCGCGCGAGATCGGCGCGGACGAATGGGAGTTCTACCTGCACCGCCCATGAAGCCGGTACGCGCCAAGACGGTCTGGTTCAGAAAGCAGGCGTCGCGCTCGCCCAAGGAGCTCGCGAGCGTGCTCGCCTCGACGCTGTGGCGGCTGGCCGACAAGCTGGTCGACAACCTCGCGCGCGCGGACTACGACATCGTCACCCCGGCGCGCGGCTACAGGATCATCGCCGAGGTGCTGGCGCTCGGCCTGCACCTGTGCGACCGCTGGGCCTACGGCCGGCTGGACGACGCGCAGCGCGCTGCGCTGGTGCAGGCAATCGGCGCCCACCTGGCCGATACCATGGAGAGCAATGTGCGCGGAACCCGCGCAAACTTCGTCGACATGCTCAACCGGCGCGGGTCAGACTACGCGGGCTTCGACATCCCGTCCTCGGGCGCGGGCTTCCCGGTGCTGCGCTACCTCGGCGCGCAGATCCGCGAGGCGATGGAAGAGCACGACCAGCACTGGGTGATGGACCAGGTGATGGACGTCGAGATGCCGGATGTGCTCGGCACCCTGAAGAAGACCTTCGACGGCCTGCTCGCGCAGCCCGGCTGACGCCATGCCGGGACCGTTCGATCTCGAAGACGTGCAGGCCTATCGCGAATGGCGAGAGGAGAAACTTTCTTTCGCCGCCACCCGGATCGAGGTCATCGAATTAGGCAATCCTAGGAATCTAAGGACGTCTGAACGCGAAGCCCTTCTCGCAAGCTGCGCGCGTACGAACACGGCGATCTACCGCTCGCCCATCACGCACGAGGACAAGAGCCTTCCGCGCCTGCTCGGCCTGCAGCTCGGCCTCGAGCGCCTGGACGGCAACTATCTGGCGGACGACGACGGCATCTCGTCGATCACGCCGGGCGCGGGAACGCGCGGCGAGTTCATCCCGTACACCGACCGCGCGATCGGCTGGCACACCGACGGCTACTACAATCCCGCGTCGCGGCGCATCCGCGCCATGACGCTGCACTGCGTGCGCGCCGCGGAAGAAGGCGGCGAGAGCGCGCTCATGGATCACGAGCTCGCCTACATTCTGCTGCGCGACGAGGACCCGGAATTCGTGCGCGCGCTCTCCGCGCCCGAGGTGATGACCATTCCGCCGCGCCTGGAGGGCGAGGCGCTGGCGCGGCCCGCCGAGACGGGCCCGGTGTTCAGCGTCGACGAGCGCGAAGGCGTGCTCCACATGCGCTACACGGCGCGCGGCGTGAACATCGCCTGGAAAGACGACGAACCCACGCGCGCGGCGCGCGCCGCGCTCGAGCGTCTCCTGTCCGAGTCGCCGTACGTTGTCCGACTGCGGCTCGAGCCCGGCATGGGCATCGTGTGCAACAACGTGCTGCACGCGCGCACCGCCTTTCGCGACACGCCGCAGCGCCGCCGCCTGCTCTATCGCGCGCGCTACTACGACCGCATCGCGGCGCGGGCCGAGCTGAAGAGCGCGGCTCGTTGAATCAATAAAGGATAGGAACTCAGCTTCGTCGATCCTTTAGTGGTCGCGTGGCTGCGTTGAGCCACGGGCGGCCTACGGACCGCGCGGCCGCCTGATACGGGCCGGCAACAAAATCGCGACCTCCTGAAATCGGGCGGTTACCGCGGGGCGATAGCCTGCTTTCGCGCGGTTCATCGACCCGGGGGTGCGGCGGATGGACGAATCCATCGGAACAACCGCTCACCTTCAAACGACCGCGATCAATCTTGCACACAGACTATCAAGGAGACAGATCATGATGACCAAACCACAGACTCCCACTACCCGTAAGACGGCCCAGTATCCGCAACCCGCCGCACGTGCCCGCACCGGGCGGCACGACACGCGTACGGCGCGAATCCGCCGCTCGCGCCGGTCTCGCAGTACGCTGAGGATGCGCGTGGCCGAGGCCTTCCGGACGATGGGGCACGGCGCCGACCCGAGGACGGCATTCGCACAGACCAAGGCGTTTTACCGCACGGCCGGGGGCGACTGGACGCGCGCGCTGACGTAGCCGTCGTTGGACCACATCGACCGCTGGTACCAGGAAGAGCACCTACAGGTGCGCTGAAGGCAATCAACGCGCGGCGCGCGTGGCGCGGCTGGGACCACGTCGACGCGCCGGTGCACTACGAAGGATAGGAAATTCCTTCGCGCCCGCGCCCCGAAACGCGGGCGGTACCGGCGGGTTTGGGATCGCCGAGCGGCGCCGCTGGGCACGATCGTGAGTGAGGCCGTGCGCGGCGACGTCGCCGCATAGATTGCGAACAGCACGACGGCCACTGCGGTCGCCTGCAGCCAGTCGAGGCGCAGCACGGAACAGTCCTGCCGACGTCAGCAGAAGTGCTTCCGACACATCCCGACTGCGGCGCCCAATAACATTGGGTCCGGTCGTCATCTCTCTCCGTCAACTACCTTAGGGAGTCTCGCAATCAGATATCCAATCTGCCAATCGCTCCAGGACCACAGCCGCGCGCGGTATTCGGGTAGATCGATGTCCTCCGTCACGCCTTTAATGCCTGTCCTTCTAGCATTCCAGCCCGACGGAGTGTAGGCCAAAACACCCAAACCCTGCACCAAGACCGACCAGCCGATCGCGGCTGCGTACGCGTATCGCCAAGCGCTCTGCGTGCGGAGCCCGTCGAGAGCAGGTATGCACAGGACAGCAAGCAGCGGCACACTGTCGACGATCGGACGGTAGCCGTATGTCCAGCCGCCCCACCAGTCAAACCAGATGAACGCGGGAATCCACAATAGAGGTACCGCTACCGTGAGAAAACGGAGCGCCGCGTACTTATGGTGCCTCCAAGCGAGGAGACCACCGGCAAATGCGGCGGCGAGAAAAGGCGAATAGACAAGCAACCCGCGCGACGGGCTAAACAGAAGACCCGCGGCACCTTGCCACAATGGAGTCTGCCAAAGATCCGGCGAACCTGTCTTTTGTGTTGCGATTGCTGCGCCCGCAGCGAGCTGTCCAAAATCGAACGGCGAGCCGAGGTAGTAGTTGTTGTACGCAAGCACGCCGATCGCCGCCGGAAGCATTGAGAGGACAAATACGACAGCCGCGCGGCGATCAGATACAAGCAGGAAAGTCAGAGCAGCAATAGCAACGATAGCGGCTGTCGGTCGACACGCCGCCGCCGCCGAAAAGGCCAGACCCGCCACGACGCCACGCACCCACGCATTCTCGCCGCGCAGCACGCTGAGTATCCCGAGAGACACGAAGAACAACTCCGGAGTCTGCTGCCAAAGCCCGTTCGCAGAGATCGTCCATACACAAGTACCGAGGCCGTATGCGGCTGCGAGAACAAATGCACGGCGACGGGTCGTAAATGCGATCGCCGTCAGGAATACCATCGCGACAGACGCCGCAACCAGCAATTCCGCGGTAATCGTCGCAACCTGAACCGTCACATATGGATCATTCAACGCTGGCCATCCGAGCCACGATGCTGCGGCGGCAATCGGGAGCGCGGTCAGCCCGGGCCCTGGTCCGAACGCGCCAACAAACAGCGCCTGGTCCGTGCCGGCGCGGCGGCGTGAGGTGGGAATAAGAAAATATCGCGGAGATTGTATTTGGAGTAACCCGGCTTCGTGGTACCGCCATGCGGGAACTCCCACACCGGGTATAAGCTCATTCCACCTGCTGATGCTCAGGGTTTGCGTATTCCCGTGGCCGGTCTTGGCGCTCCAAATGAACATAATTGGAGCTTGTAGTGAGCTGAACGCGAAATCTCCGTACGTGAGGACGCTTACCGGTAGAAAGGCATTGGGTACCGTGTCCTGGCTTTCAAACGCGCGAGAATGGCTCGCGTGGTAGACGCTCCACGCGGCAACAAACACAATTGTCGCGAGTACGAGATCCCGCCGGATCTCAGTCATGCTGCGACGAAGGCACAGCCGATTGCATGCCTATGAAATGAGAGATATCGGCGAAGATGTGCATATTGCAGGGAGTGAGTATGTCTCAAAGGATAGCAAAGGATAAAGGATAGGAAATTCCTTCTCGCCCGCGCGCCGAAACGCAGGCGGTGTCGGGGGCCGCGCGTCAAGTACTCGCGCGGCGGCGCGGCTTCGGGGTGCGCGGCAAGCCGGTGTGCTGGGTGCGGAACGGCTGCGCGCGCCGCGCGGCTTCGTCAGCCGGCCGGCGCCGGCCCTCGTGCTTGCCGCCCGTGCCGGCCGGTTGCCACGCGGGGATGAGCTGATGCTTGCCCGGACCGATCAAGTCGGCGCGCCCCATCCTCTTCAGCGCCTCGCGCAGGATCGGCCAGTTGTTCGCGTCGTGGTAGCGCAGGAACGCCTTGTGCAGCCGCCGCGCGCGCAAGCCTTTCGGCACGTGGATCCGCTCGCCCTCGCGCGTGATCGCGCGCAGGGGATTCGTCTCCGAGTGGTACATCGCGGTCGCGGTCGCCATCGGCCCGGGCAGGAAGGCCTGCACCTGATCGGCGCGAAAGCCGTTCTTCTTCAGCCACAGCGCGAGCTCGAGCATGTCCTCGTCGGTGGTGCCCGGATGCGCGGCGATGAAGTAGGGAATCAGGTACTGCTCCTTGCCCGCTTGCTTCGAGTACTCGTCGAACATTGCCTTGAAGCGATCGTACGAACTGATGCCCGGCTTCATCATCAATCGCAGCGGCCCTTCCGATATCGCCTCGGGCGCGATCTTCAGGTAGCCGCCGACGTGGTGCTGCGCGAGCTCCTTGACGTACTCGGGCGACTTGACCGCGAGGTCGTAGCGCACCCCCGAGGCGATGAGAACCTTCTTGATGCCCGGCACCTCGCGCGCGCGGCGATAGAGGTGGATGAGGGCCGAGTGGTCGGTGTCGAGGTTGGGACAGATGCCCGGGTAGACGCACGACGGCTTGCGGCACGCCGCTTCGATCTCGCGCGACTTGCACGCGAGGCGATACATATTGGCGGTCGGTCCGCCGAGATCCGAGATCACGCCGGTGAAGCCCGGCACCGTATCGCGCACCGTCTCGATCTCGCGGATCACCGAATCCTCCGAGCGGCTCTGGATCACGCGCCCCTCGTGCTCGGTGATCGAGCAGAACGTGCAGCCGCCGAAGCAGCCGCGCTGGATGGCGATCGAGAAACGGATCATCTCGTAGGCGGGGATCTTCGCGCCGCCCGGACTTTCGGCTTCATAGGCCGGGTGCGGCACGCGCCGGTAAGGCAGCTCGTAGAGCCTGTCCATCTCCCTGGTCGTGAGCGGGATCGGCGGCGGGTTGAGCCACACGTCGACCTCGCCGTGCGCCTGAGCGAGCGCGCGCGCGTTGCCCGGATTCGACTCAGTATGCAGGATGCGCGAGGCGTGCGCGTAGAGCACCGGATCGTCGCGCACTGCCTCGTACGCCGGCAGACGGACGAAGCTCGTCTGGCGCAGGGCGTTCGGCACCTCGCGCGCCGAATGGGCAACGAGGCGAACCACGCCAGGCGCTTGCATCGCGTAGGGATCGGGACGCGGCGCGAGCGGTCCCGGCGCGTCGATCGAGGTCGAATCGATCTCGATCCAGCCCTCGGGCGGCGCCTTGCGCGCGAACGCCGTGCCGCGCAGGTCGGTGATGTTCGCGATCGGCTCGCGCTTCGCCAGGCGGTGCGCGATCTCGACGATCGCCCGCTCCGCGTTGCCGAACACGAGCAGGTCGGCCCGCGCATCGAGCAGGATCGAGCGGCGCACCTTCTCCGACCAGTAGTCGAAATGCGCGATGCGCCGCAGGCTCGCCTCGATGCCTCCGATCACGATCGGCACGTCCTTGAACGCCTCGCGCGCGCGCTGCGCATAGACGATCACCGAGCGATCGGGGCGCTTGCCCGCGACGCCGCCCGGCGTATAGGCGTCGTCCGAACGGATGCGCCGGTCGGCGGTATAGCGGTTGACCATCGAATCCATGTTGCCGGCGGTGATGCCGAAGAACAGGTTCGGCGCGCCGAGGCGCTCGAAGTCTTCGGCCGAGTTCCAGTCCGGCTGCGCGACGATTCCGACGCGAAAGCCCTGCGCTTCGAGCAGCCGGCCGACGATCGCCATGCCGAAGCTCGGATGATCGACATAGGCGTCGCCGGTGACGAGCACGATGTCGCACGAATCCCAGCCAAGCGCGTCCATTTCCGCGCGCGACATCGGCAGGAAGGGCGCCGGGCCGAAGCGCGCCGCCCAGAACTTGCGGTACGAAAAGAGGTCCCTTGCGGCCTGCATGCGTGCATTACACCACGCCCGGCGCCGGGTGACCTCACCACTCGGCGTAGAGAGTTCCGCCTTCGATCTTGCTCGGGTAGCGCTTCAGCGGCCGGTCGCCCTTCGCGGTGCACTCGCCGGTCGCGATGTCGAACGTCCAGCCGTGCTTCGGGCACCTGAGCTCGCGGCCGTCGAGCGCCGCGAGCGGGATCGGCGTGCGCTGGTGCGGGCAGTGGCTGTCGTACACGGCGCAGGCGCCGTCGGCGCGGTAGACGAGCAGCGTGCGTCCTTCGCACTCGATCCGCGTCATGCCCCCCGAAAATTTCTCCATCGTCCCGACGCGGTGCCAGGCGGCCGGGCCGACCGCGTCCAGGCGGAATTCGGGCAGGTCGGAAGCGAGCAGCACGTCCACCGCCCACACGATCTTTGACAGGCCGAGCGCCGGAAACGCCATCAGCAGCGCGTCGAGGATCTCCTCGGCGCTCGCCCCGTCGCCGAGCGCGCGCTTCACGTACTGCAGCAGGCCGCGTTCGGTCTGCGCATGCACCTTGGTGATGACCGAG
>Ga0187773_10001326_pt1 | contig 10055 bp, 5 predicted proteins | sample 0216_BV02_MP05_1_FD_133133 | JGI IMG/M metagenome (GOLD analysis project Ga0187773, IMG submission 133133) | Tropical peat soil microbial communities from peatlands in Department of Meta, Colombia - 0216_BV02_MP05_10_MG | ecosystem: Environmental > Terrestrial > Soil > Wetlands > Peat | place...
ACAACTTTGGCAATGCTTACAATCTTATCCTCTTCTTCAACATCCATGAGTCTTACTCCCTGCGTGTTCCTTCCGTGAAGAGAAATTTCTTTTGCGAGGGTTCTTATGATCTTCCCTGAGCTTGTTATCATCACGAGTTCATCTTCATCTCTTACCTGCATCAAGCCAACAGCCTTACCACCTTTTTCTGTGGTCTTGATCGAGATCACGCCTTTGCCGCCACGTCCCTGAACAGGATAGTCCTCTATAGCTGAGCGTTTTCCCTGTCCCCTCTCTGTAACCGTTAGGATGGCTGTCTTTTCCTCTGCCACCTCTGCTGAGACAACTTCATCTCCCTTCGAGAGTCTGATCCCTTTAACTCCCTTTGCAGTACGTCCCATATCACGCACATCTTCTTCATTGAATCGTATTGCAAGGCCGTTTCTCGTTCCTATGATGAGATCGCTTTTACCATCCGTTTTTCTGACAGCAATCAATTCATCACCATCATCAAGGGCTACAGTGATAATGCCCTTTCCACGCGGGTTACTGTATTTCTCGAGGGCTGTTTTTTTAACTATTCCCTTCTTTGTGAACATCACGAGATAGCCTTCTTTGAAATCGCGGACTGGAAGGGCTGTTGTAATCCGTTCTCCTTCTGAAAGGGTCAGCAGATTCACAAGGGCCTTACCCCTCGTAGCCCTGCCTGCTTCTGGTAACTGGAAGGCCTTCAGCCAGTAGAGACGACCGAGATTGGAGAAGAAAAGCATATAATCATGTGTTGCTCCTATGAAAAGCTGTTCGACAAAGTCCTCTTCTTTTGTCTCCATACCGATAAGACCTTTCCCTCCGCGCCTTTGGCTTCTGTACGCACTTAAGGGATTTCTTTTTATGTAACCCTGATGAGAGAGGGTAATAACCATCTCTTCATCAGTTATGAGGTCCTCTATAGAGATCTCCTTAACCTCTGTAGCAATCTCTGTCCTTCTCTCGTCTGCATATTTATTCTTGATCTCAAGGAGTTCCTCTTTAATAATGTTTGAAACAAGGGCGTCACTTCCGAGTATCGCCTTAAGCCTTTCTATTTCCTTCAATGTATCCACGAATTCCTTTATTATCTTTTCCCTCTCAAGGCCAGTAAGTCTCTGGAGTTTCATATCGAGGATGGCCTGTGCCTGTATCTCAGATAATGGGTAATTCCTTGTTAAAGCAGTCTTTGCCTCATCCGGAGTCTTCGACCTTCTGATAAGGGCTATGATCTCATCGAGGTGGTCAAGAGCTATCTTTAATCCCTCTAAGATGTGAGCCCTCTCCTCAGCCTTTCTGAGTTCAAAACGGGTTCTTCTGAGAACTACATCCTTTCTGTGTTGTAAGAAAAGGCTCAGGAGTTTCTTCAGACCTAATATACGGGGCTGGCCATTAACAAGGGTGAGCATAATGATACCGAAGGTACTTTCCATCTGCGTGTGCTTATAAAGATTATTCAGGATAACCTCTGCCACCTCTCCTCTTTTCAGTTCGAGTACAACCCTTATACCATCCCTGTCGGACTCGTCTCTTATTTCGGATATTCCAGTAATCTTCTTTTCTCTCACAAGTTCGGCAATCTTCTCGATTAACCTTGCTTTATTGACCTGATAAGGGAGTTCAGTAATAATGATGTTTTCTCCGCCCCTGTACTCCCGCTCAACCCTCGCCTTTGCCCTTATTTTTATAAGCCCCCTTCCTTCATTGTAGGCTTGGAGGATCCCTTCTGTGCCGTGAATGATTCCGGCTGTTGGGAAATCAGGGCCTTTTATGACTGACATCAGGTCTCTTACCTCTGCATCTGGGCTTTCGAGCAACATAACAAGCCCGTCTATAATCTCTCCGAGGTTATGGGGAGGTACATTTGTAGCCATACCAACAGCGATGCCTGAGGAACCGTTTATGATTAAATTCGGAATCCTTGATGGTAAGACAATGGGTTCTTCTGTTGTCTCATCAAAATTTGGGATAAAATCAACCGTATCTTTGTCAATGTCTGAGAGAAGTTCTACTGCAAGGGCTGCAACCCTTGCCTCTGTATATCTGTAAGCGGCTGGCGGGTCTCCATCAACAGAGCCAAAATTTCCCTGCCCGTCGATGAGGGGGTAGCGCATATTGAAGTCCTGGGCAAGCCTCACAAGGGCATCGTAAACAGCTGTATCACCGTGAGGATGGTATTTCTTTAAGACTTCACCTACTACACCAGCGGATTTTGAGTATTTTTTCCCGGGGAGAAGACCTTCCCTGAACATGGCATAGAGAATCCTTCTCTGGACAGGTTTGAGCCCATCCCTGACTTCAGGAAGTGCCCTTCCGATGATTACGCTCATGGCGTAATCAAGATAGGAAACCTTCATCTCCTCTTCTATACTTACCTGTACTTTCGCCATCTTATCTCCTTAAAAATTGAGATAATTATTTTACCATATTGAATTTCGCAGGCGCTTAAAAATATAATCTACCCAGATGTTATCGAAAGTCCTGAGCGCAAGTATTATCGGAATTGATGCCCACACCGTTGAGGTTGAGGTAGATATCACATCAAGGGGTCTTCCTCATTTCTCGATGGTTGGCCTGCCTGATGCTGCTGTCAAGGAATCGAAAGACAGGGTAAGGGCTGCACTCAAGAATATAGGATTTAACTTTCCCCTGAAGCAGATAACAGTGAATCTTGCACCGGCTGATTTGAAAAAAGAAGGCTCATCTTTTGACCTCCCTATTGCTATTGGGATTATTGCAGCTGAGGGTGTACTTGGATTAGATTCGGTTGATGGGTATCTTTTTACAGGAGAACTTTCCCTCGACGGGAGGATTAAGCCTGTAAAGGGTGCTTTATCCATGGCTCTGAGGGCAAAAGAACTGGGTTTAAAAGGAGTAATTCTTCCTGAGGAAAATGCATCAGAGGCTGCTGTTGTTAAAGGTGTACCAGTGTTTGGTGTTGAGAGTCTTCCTGAAGTCCTTGATTTTCTGAAAGACAACGGTCTCAAGAACGCCTTCGAGGTAGATGTCCATAAGGCTATGGAAGAAAACTCAATCTATGAAGATGACTTCTTTGAGGTTAAAGGTCAGGAACATGCGAAGAGGGCACTCGAGGTAGCTGCTTCTGGTGGCCATAATGTGCTGATGATTGGTCCTCCTGGTTCAGGAAAGACAATGCTTTCAAAGAGGCTTCCGACAATACTTCCCGGGATGACCTTTGATGAGGCATTAGAGACAACGAGAATACATAGTGTTATAGGTCTTCTCAGGGATGGACAGTCCCTTCTCGCAATAAGACCTTTCCGCTCTCCCCATCATACAATATCGGATGTTGCATTGGTAGGAGGAGGGCAGATTCCGAAACCAGGTGAGGTCAGTCTCGCACACAATGGGGTCCTCTTCCTGGATGAGCTACCAGAGTTCAAGAGGAATGTGCTTGAGGTACTCAGACAGCCCCTTGAAAATGGAGAGGTGACAGTGTCGAGAGCTGTTGCATCTATCACATATCCAGCCAGCTTTATGCTCGTTGCTGCCATGAACCCCTGCCCCTGTGGGTATTTAGGAGATAACAGACATCAGTGTACATGCACTCCTTCACAAATACATCGTTACAGGCACAGGGTTTCAGGACCACTTCTCGATAGGATTGATATCCATATTGAGGTGCCGGCAGTCCCTTACAAAGAGCTTTCAACAGAGTACTCTGGAGAAAGATCAGATGAAATTAGAAAAAGGGTTGTTGCTGCGAGAGGTATTCAGCTTGGACGTTTTCAAGATGACAGAAAGATTTATTCAAATGGTCAGATGAAGACAAGGCATATAAAGAAGTATTGCAGGCTCAATCCAGATGCACAAAGCCTTTTGGAGATGGCAATGCATAAACTTGCTCTCAGCGCGAGGGCATATACGAGAATACTAAAATTATCTCGTACCATTGCTGATCTCGAGCCCTCAGGGGAGATTCATCCCCACCATGTCTCCGAGGCTATTCAGTACAGGACAATGGATAGGGGGATGTTTTAGGGAATCAACTGTGAGTAAACAATATTCCTCTTTACCAGAGATATCGCTCAGCCGTGGAAATTTTCTCTTGACAACTATCCTTTTCTTGCTGTATCTTTTTTATTCTAGTACGAAATAAATTTAAAGTTTGAAGGGAGGTAGAGAATTGTATGCTTTAGGCACCCATCTATTAATAGAATTGCGGGATTGTAATCCCGAAATTCTCAAGAGCCTTGAGAAGGTAAAAAAAATACTAACCTCTGCAGCAAAAGAAGCCAAGGCAACAATCATAGATAACTCCTTCCACAAATTTAATCCTTTCGGTATCAGTGGTGTAGTAGTCATAGCAGAATCGCATCTCACGATCCATACATGGCCTGAGTATAGTTATGCGGCTGTGGATATCTTTACCTGCGGTGATATTATAAGACCAGAACTCGCAGTCTCATATCTTGTCAAAAAATTCGAATGTAAAAATCCTTCTATTGTCGAAATGAAGAGAGGACTACTTTCGCACAAAAACGAAAAACTACCACATAAGGTTCTTCCAGCCTCGAACGGTTCCTATAGGAATACTGAGCTCTACCAAACCACTACCAGTTAGCTTTACTGATAAGTTATTTAATCTTCTCTATTTGCAAGGATTGCAATGCCAGGTAGTTCTTTCCCTTCAAGAAGCTGCAGTGCAGCCCCCCCACCTGTAGAGATAAATGATATGGTATCAGATACTCCTGCCCTGTGCACGGCAAGGTCTGTGTCACCACCACCAACAATCGTAAGGGCATATGCGTCTGCAACTGCATGAGCAATAGCAAAGGTTCCTCTTGAAAAGGCATCTATTTCGAAGATGCCCATCGGCCCATTCCAGAGGATGGTCTTCGCATCCTGGATTGCCTCTGAAAAGAGCTTGACTGTAGCAGGCCCTATATCGAGCGCCGCCCATCCCTTTGGTATTTCAAGGGTAGGAATTGTTTTTGTTTCTATGCCGCTTTCGATGCTCTGAGCAATCACACAGTCAACGGGAAGATAAAACTTTATACCCATCCCTTTCAGCTTTTTCCTTATTCTCTGTGCTGTCTCAAGCATATCTTCTTCAACGAGTGATTTCCCTACTTCGTAACCCATGGCTTTTATAAAGGTATAAGCCATTCCACCACCAACCAGAACCTTATCAACTTTTCCAACGAGATTCTCAAGGACGTCTATCTTTCCCGACACTTTTGCCCCACCAAGAATTGCGACGAAGGGCCTCACAGGATTCTCTATCGCTCCCTTGAGATATTCTATCTCCTTCTTTAACAGAAGTCCGGCTGCTGCTAGAAGAAATTTTGGTACACCGATAATCGATGCGTGTGCCCTATGCGCTGTCCCAAAGGCATCATTGATATAGACATCTGCAAGAGCCGCTAAGGCACGGGCAAACTCCTCGTCGTTTTTTTCCTCTCCTGGGTGATACCTGAGATTTTCGAGGAGAAGTACATCACCTTCCTTCATCTTCGCAACAAGACTTTCTACCTGACTGCCTACACAATCAGGTGCGAAGATGACCTCTTTATTGAGGAGTCTTTGGAGCCTCTTTGCTACTGGTGCGAGGCTTAGCCTCGGGTCTCTCTTCCCCTTTGGTCTTCCGAGGTGGGAGGAGAGTATAACCTTAGCCCCTTCATCAATTGCATAATTTATGGTGGGAAGAGTAGAGCGTATCCTCGTGTCATCAGTAATCATCAGGTTGTCATCCAGGGGAACATTGAAATCAGCCCGGATAAAGATCCTCTTTCCTTTTAGGTCAATTTCTTCTATCGTAAGCTTGTTAAAGATATCCTTAATCGGAACAGGATCTAATACATTCCTCTTTGCCATTATCATGCCCTCTTAATTATGTGGAGTATCAGGTCTCTGAGGCGTGAGCTATAACCCCACTCATTATCATACCATGCAAGAACTTTTACCATTCTTCCTTCAAGGACCATTGTCAGCGATGCATCTAAAATTGCAGAATGGTCATTTCCGTTGAAATCAATTGAGACAACCGGGTCTTCTGTATACTGAAGGATTCCGTTCAGTGGGCCTTCAGCTGCCTTTTTCAATGCACCATTCACACCCTCCACGGTAACATCCCTTGATACTTCGGCAACAAGGTCTACAAGAGAAACATTCGGCGTAGGGACTCTTATAGACAAGCCATTGAGCTTCCCTTTCAGATCTGGCAGCACAAGGCCAACAGCCTTTGCTGCACCCGTTGTAGTCGGAATCATACTCATGGCAGCTGCCCGTGCCCTCCTCAGATCCTTATGGGGAAGGTCAAGTATTCTCTGGTCATTTGTATAAGAATGTATGGTTGTCATGAGTCCCTTTATTATTTTGAACTCGTTGTGTATCACCTTTGCAACAGGTGCAAGACAGTTTGTTGTACATGAGGCATTCGAAATAACCTTATGTTTTCCCGGGTCTAACATCTCCTCATTCACACCCATGCATACGGTGATGTCTGGCTCCTTAGCAGGCGCTGAGATAATCACCCACCTTGCACCAGCATCGATATGTTTTGAAGCTGATGGTTTGTCTGTAAACCTCCCTGTTGATTCGATGACAATATCCACCCCGAGATCCTTCCACGGCAGTTTCTCAGGCTCTGTCATAGCGAGGATCTTGATCTCTTTTCCATCAACTATGATACTCCCATCACCAGCTTTTACATCGGCTTTAAAAATGCCATGCACAGAGTCATATTTCAGAAGATGGGCAAGGGTCTTTGCATCAGTAAGATCATTAATTGCAACGATGGAGAATTCTTGATATCCCCTGCTTGCCCTTAAAAAAGCCCTGCCTATTCTTCCAAAGCCATTAATTGCAACACGCATTGCCATAGAAACCTCCTCATATAAAGTTATTGCTACTCATTACAAAAATTACAAACCAAAAAAACTAATACCTGACTACTGTCTGCCAAAGCTATTTATAACAATCCCGGTCAAGAGCTTGGGATAAAAATATGTTGATTTTGGTGGCATTCTTACTGATGTAACGGCAGCCTTTTCAACATCCTCAACCTTTGTAGGATTAAGGAATAGGGCTGCACGAAACGTTCCGTTTCTCACTTTTTCCAGGGCCTTTGTCACATCCATTTCATAAGCTATATCTTCCACTTCGAATATCTTCTTGAGTACCAGGTCATGCAGAACAATCACGTCTATTTCTCTCATGGCAGGATGGACTTCGGATAGGTTGCGTCCGTTAAAGGTGAGGAGATACCACCTTTCTTCCCTGTTCTGAAAAAAACCAAAGACATACCTTCTCCCCGATATCCTTGCTGCAATATTAAAGTCTGCACTGACAGGCTCGATCTCAAAATACTCAGAGAACCTCTTGTGTATATCTTCTGGAATCTCCTTTACGAGTCTATGAGTTGGTAATATTGTTATTCCACTATCTACCATATTTGCAAGAAACATGAGGACATAATTAAACGGCTCATTGTTGGAAGAAACCAACTGTCTCCCAGCCATCTCTCTCTGAAACTCAAGGGATGTTTCATACCTGTGGTGTCCATCAGCAATGAAAATATCTTTATCCCTGAGCTCCTCCTTTATTATCTCTATATCTCCACGCCCATCAATTTGCCAGAGTCTGTGGATAGCTCCGGCAGCATCGGCCGCTTCAAGGTATGGTCTTGTCTGAGCGACCTCAGAAAGAATCGTTGAGACCTTTTTATCTGTACTTTTATACAGCGAGAATATGGGACTTGTATTTGCCTTGCATATCCTGAGGAGGTTCAATCTGTCCTGTTTTGGCTTAGAATAGGTGCACTCATGGGGATGTATCTTACCTTTGCCTAATTCCTCAAGTTTTACGAGTCCGAGAAATCCAATAAGTTTTTTCTCTTCACCATCTATGGCATAAGACATTTCATAGGCATAGAATGCCGGTCTCTCGTTTACGCGGAGTATCCCCTCATCTATCCACTTTTCAAGATATCCTCTGGCCCTCGTATATTTATTATATGCCTCGCTGTCTCCATGCTGCTCTTTACCAAAATCTATCCTGACGACATTATAAGGACTTCTCTGATATAACTCTTCTTGATATTCAGGCGTTATGAGATCGTATGGAGGAGCCAGAACATCCCCGATAGACACCTTAGATACATTGTAAAGGATTCCCCTGAAAGGTAATATTTCAGCCATTTTAAAAGTTCCGGAGAAAAGATGTGATATCTTATCATGGCTCTGTATTAAATTCAAACTCTAAGTCTGTGCTTCATGCACCTTGCGCAAACCTTGACTTTATTTTTAATAGGAATTTATAATTCTTATCTGACATGGGAACATATACTACATACCATCCTCATAAAACCAGGCGAAAGAGGACTCATGGCTTTCTTGAGAGAATGAGCTCTCCAGGAGGACGCAGGGTTCTCAAGAGGAGAAGGAACAAAAATCGGAAAAGATTGGCAGTGTAGAGCTCAAAGAATTTTTGAGCCCCCTGACCAAAAACAGGATTTTGAGGCGGTCTTCAAGGAGGGTCACCTTCTCTTCAAAATATCTTTTCCTTTTCGTAAAGCCAATGGAACTTCCCTCTAACCGCCCCGGTCGAAGCAATCGTTCGATCGAGCACTCGCTTATTTCATGATGGGTACAGAGAATAACAGAAAGGTATTCTTACAATGAAAAAAGTTTTTATAACGCTAATAAAATTATATAGGTTTATCATTTCTCCCGTGTTCCCCAAAAGCTGCAGGTTTATCCCAACATGCTCTGAATATGCGATTGAGGCCATAGAGAAGCATGGTTCCATGAGAGGGTCATATCTTTTATTAAGGAGGTTACTGAAGTGTCATCCCTTTCATCCCGGTGGGTATGACCCTGTGAAAAGATAATGGAAAAAAGGGCTCTTATTGCTGTAGCACTCTCATTTATAATCCTTTTCCTTTATCAGCACTTTTTTATTAAACCCCAACCTCAGCAAATTCAAAAAAAAGCGGAGATTGCAAAAAAAGAAGAACCAGCGCCTATAAAGCCTATTGAACTCCCTGTTCCTAAAAATATAACAACTGAAGAAAAAGAGATAAAAGTCGAGACTGAATTATACTCAGCAGTATTTACAACCAGAGGCGGAACACTCAAGTACTACGAGATTAAAAAATACAAAGATAAAGAAGGCAAGAATGTTGTACTCTTTAATGGTCAGGGAATAGAGCCTCCTCTCAGCATAGGCTCAAAAGAAGATTTTAATCTCTCAGATGCCACCTTCTATACCTCAGGTAAAAATATCAGACTCGATAAAGAAAAGAAATCAGACTCTCTTACCTTTGACTTTTCAGATTCGGGATCTTCTGTCAGAAGGATATATACATTCTATAACGATGATTACAGGATTGATATTAAAGATGAAATCTCCGGGCTAACTGACTACTGGATTACCATTGGCACTGATTTCGGCATTTATGAGAAAAAAGACAGAGCTGCCCATATCGGGCCTGTACTTCTCAAGGAAAGCGACAGAATCGAGTTTGATGCAAAGAAACTGAAAGAACCCAAGAGCTATTCAGGAGATCTAAAATGGATAGCCCAGGAAGATAAGTATTTCTTCGCTTCCCTTGTGCCTCAAACCACTATGGAAGAGGTAAAGGTATGGAAACAGGATGACTCTCCTCTTATCGCCTTCAGGGGAAAGCCTGTTACCAACAGCTTTATCCTTTATGCAGGGCCAAAGGAATATGATAGACTAAAGACCCTTAAGGTGGGTCTTGAACATATCATAAATTTCGGTTTCTTCTCTGTAATAGCTGTGCCTCTTTTCTGGGCACTGAAGCTCTTTTATAAATTTCTTGGCAATTATGGCTTGGCGATTGTCATCCTCACCATTATCATCAGAATCCCCTTTATACCACTCGTGAACAAAAGCCAGAAATCGATGAAGAGGATGCAGGAGTTACAACCAAAGATGGCTGAGATAAAAGAAAAATTTAAGAAAGACCCACAGAGAATGCAAAAGGAGACGATGGAGCTCTACAAAAAATACAAGGTAAACCCTCTTGGTGGGTGCCTTCCCATGCTCCTCCAGATTCCAGT
>Ga0187773_10001327_pt1 | contig 10048 bp, 11 predicted proteins | sample 0216_BV02_MP05_1_FD_133133 | JGI IMG/M metagenome (GOLD analysis project Ga0187773, IMG submission 133133) | Tropical peat soil microbial communities from peatlands in Department of Meta, Colombia - 0216_BV02_MP05_10_MG | ecosystem: Environmental > Terrestrial > Soil > Wetlands > Peat | place...
GAAGTGGCCCAACGGGCTCGAGCTCCAGCTCCAGGTTGTGGTGACCGACGCCGACCAGCCGGCGACCAAGGCCGCGATCGAGCGGCTCAAGAAAACCGCGGCTGCCGAGCACCTGAAGATCGCGCCGGTGCTCGCGGATCTCGACCGCTATTCGATCCCGGGACGCTTCGACACCGTGATCGCGATCGGCCTCCTCATGTTCTTCGCGCGGCCGAAGGCGCTCGCGCTGCTCGCCGACATCCAGGAGCACGTCGGCGAGGGCGGCGTCGCGGTCGTCAACGTGCTGATCGAGGGCACGACTTACATGGGCATGTTCGAGCCCGGACGCTACTGCCTCTTCGGACGCAACGAGCTCGAAGAAAGCTTCGGCGGATGGGAGATCCTGCTCTCGAAGCACGACAGCTTCGACGCGCTGGAGAACACGAAGAAGGAATTCGCGACCGTGGTCGCGTGGAAGAGAAGAGCATCACCAGCGTGACGCCGCGAGGACGAGAAGAAACGCCGCGCCGCCGGAGATGCCGAGGAGCAGATCGACCATGGTGTCCTGGTTGCTGAGCTGGGCGTGCGTCCCGAAGAGCCGGTCGGAGAAGAACTCGGCGAACTCCCAGAAGACGGCCGCTGCACAGACCAGACCGAACACAAGCATGAAATGCGTGACGGCGTGATACGGTCCCAGGATCCCGAATCGCGAGCCGTTGACGCACAGCCGATGGAAGAAATAGGCGGTCGCGACGCCCCCGAGCAGATGCATGGGCACGTCGATGTCCGGAAATTTCGTGAACGCGTCGAAGACCTGCGACGGCAACACCAGCAGGAAGAGCAGCAGCACCGGCACCCACCCCGCTTCGCGCATCGTGGCGGCGATCCACTGTGAAAGCCTATCGGGCACGTCGCATTCGCAGGTGACTGGATTGATCGGAAGTGTAACGACCTTCGACGCAGAGGAACAGCGCACCGCGCAGCGCGTGAGTACAATGGGCGCGGCTGAGATGTGGACCAACCTTCACCCGCGCCTGCTGATCTCGCTCGACGGCCTGGTCGTGATGATCGCGCTCGCGATCTATGCGATCGCCTCGCATACCTTACATCAGCGCCGCCATCCCTCGGCCGCGATCGCGTGGGTGGTGACGCTGGTGCTCATTCCCTACGTCGCGCTGCCGCTCTTCCTCGTCTTCGGAACGCGCAAGCTCGTGCGCAGGCAATACGGCCCTCCCCGCGCGGCGCCGATCGCCGGCGCGGGCACCGAAGCCGAGTGGGCGCAGCGGCTCGCCGCCGCTATGGACCTCGCGCCGGCGGCGTCGTATCGGGATCTGCGCATCCACAAGGACGGCAAGGAGGCCCTCGCCGCGCTCTGGGAGCAGATCGACGCGGCCGCGCGCACGCTCGATCTCTGCACGTTCCTCGTGGGGCATGACCCGCTCGCCGACGCGCTGTGCGAGAAGCTCGAACGCAAGGCGCACTCGGGCGTGCGCGTGCGGCTGCTGGTCGACGGCGTGGGGCGCCTGCTCGAGCCGCGCCGCGATCTGCGGGCCCTCTCCGCCGCCGGCATCGAGGTCGCGCTGTTCGTGCCGCCGCTGCACTCGCCCCTGCGCGGCAGGCTGAATCTGCGCAATCACCGCAAGATGGTGATCGCCGACGGCGCGTGGCTGTGGTGCGGCGGGCGCAACCTCGCGGCGCAGTACTTCGAGGGCGCGCCGGGCGCGGCGCCGTGGAGGGACCTGTCGTTCGATCTCCGCGGCGCGCTCGCCGGGCGGGCGCTCGAGTGCTTCGAGCGCGATTGGGCGTTCGCGACCGGCGCGCGCGTGGCCGTCGGCGAGGCGCCGCCGGAGCCGGTGTCGGGCCCGATGGGGCAGCTCTTTCCGTCCGGTCCCGACCAGTGCGACGACACGCTGTACTCGCTTCTGGTGATGGCCTGCTTCAGGGCGCGCGAGCGCATCGTCGCCGTGACGCCCTACTTCGTTCCCGGCAACTCGCTGCTCATGGCCCTCACGCTCGCGGCGCGGCGCAACGTGGAGGTGAACCTGATCGTTCCGGCGCGATCGAACCACCGCCTCGCGGACCTCGCGCGCCCGCGCGCGCTGCGGGAGCTCGCGAGCGCCGGCGGCAAGGTATGGCTCGTTCCCGAAATGATCCACGCCAAGGCCGTCGTGATCGACGACTCGCTCGCGCTGGCGGGCTCGGCCAATCTCGACGGACGCAGCCTCCTGCTCAACTACGAGCTGATGGTGGCGTTCTACGACGCCGGAGACGTCCGGCATTTCGCCGGCTGGATGGAGCGGCAGATGCGGGGCGCGAGCCGCTATGTTCCCCGCATGCCCGGCCTCGTGCGCGACGTGGCCGAAGGCGTCGTGCTGTGGCTGACGTTCCAGCTCTGAACCGGCGGCGTCGCGGGGCGACGCTCTAGGAGCTCTTCGTCGCCTTCCCGATGGATTCCTTGAGGCTGTCGTAGCTCTTCACGAATCCGCTCTTCACTTCATCCCACGCTTCGGCGGAGCCGTGCTCGAGCCCTCCGTACCACTCGGCGGCCTCGTTGCGTTCCTTGCGCAGCGTGTCCAGCGTCGCGCGGGCCTTCCTGCGCGCGGCCTCGTCCATCCTGCTCCAGTCGTCGTCGACCTTCGTTTCCAGGCGGTGGATGCGCGCGTCGACGTCGTCGAGCGCGGCCTTGGCGTGCCTGACGGCGTCGTCGCGCTGCTGCACGGTGTAGTCCTTCACCGCCCGCGCGGTCTCGTCGGCCTTCCTCGAAACGTCGTTTGCCGTGGTCTTCCCCGCCGGAGTGTCGTCCGCAAGCGACGGTTGCGAAAGTGCGAGCGCCAGCAGCGAAACGGCGATTGCATGAAGTTTCATGTCGCCTCCTGTACTTCGAGTCAGGATAGACCCGCTTTCGCGGACTTCGTTCCGCTTCAACGGCGCCGGGAGTATATTTCCGGGCGAGAGGAGTCATCCCATGGCAGGCAACCCGGTCGGCTGGTTCGAGATCTACGTGCAGGACATGGCGCGCGCGAAGAAGTTCTACGAAACGGTGTTCCAGCTAAAGCTCGAGAAGCTGAACAGCGCGGATCCGGAGCTGTGGGCGTTCCCGGGCTCGCAGACGAGCTACGGCACGCCCGGCGCGCTGGCGAGAATGGAAGGCGTGCACTCCGGCGGCAACAGCACCCTCGTCTACTTCAGCTGCGCCGACTGCGCGGCCGAGGCGAAGCGCGCCGCGGCGGCGGGCGGCCGGATCGAGAAGGAGAAATTCTCGATCGGCCAGTACGGGTTCGTCGCGCTCGTCTTCGACACCGAGGGCAACCTGTTCGGCCTGCACTCCATGAAATAATCGGTGAGTGAAACGAGGCGCTCGCGTAGCGGCGGGCGTCACGCGGTCCGCGCTTCCGCGGGCTTGGGCTTCGCCGCCTTCTTCTCGTGCTTCCTCTGCAGCCGGAGCATCTTCTTGATCGCCTGCTTGCGCCGCCGGTTGACGAGATTGCGATTGGTCTCTCTGCCCATCGAGTCGCTCCTTTCCGCAGCCGATTCCCGCTCCGATACGCCTATCGTACACGCTGCAGCTTCAGCTCCCAAGACTCCCCGACGAGGCTCGCTCCGAAACTCTTGTGCGGCTCGCGGGCGACGAGCTTGAACCCCGCCTGCTCGTAGATGCGCCGCGCGGCACCGAGGATGCTCTGCGTCCAGAGCACGATCTTCCGGTAGCTCTTCTCGCGCGCGAAGCGGACGCACTCCTCGACCAGGCGCCTGCCGATCCCGAGGCCGCGCGCCTCCGGGTCGACGATCAGCAGCCGCAGCTGCGCGACCGTCTTCGATTTCTTCACGAGGAATACCGACCCGACGACCTCTCCGCCCCTCTCGACGATCCAGCAGCGCTCCGACTTGGGATCAAAGTTCCGGACGAACTTCGCCGCGATCTCCGCCACCAGCGCCTCGAAGCGCTCGTCCCATCCGTACTCGCGCGCGTACAGCACGCCGTGAAGGCGGACGACTTCGCCCATGTCGCCGACCCGGTGCGGCCGCAGCAGGTACAGATCCTTGCGCTGGCCGGGGGAAGATTTGCCGTCGAGCAGATCCTCGATCTTCGTCATCGCGCCGACGAGTTCCCCCTGCGCCTCCGGAGAGAGTTTCGCGAGCATCGCGGCGACCTCGTCGCTCGTTCGCGCCTCGAGCACCGCGAAGGTCTTCTCGCCGGATCGGGTGAGCGACAGGTGCACCTGCCGCGCATCGGCCTCCGAGGACTTGCCCGCGATCAGGCCGCGCTTCCGGAATCCGCCGAGGATCCGGCTGAGATAGCCCGCGTCGAGTCCCAGTTCCTCACCGAGCTCGCTCGCCGTGGGCCGTCCGCGCTCGCGAGGCCAGTGCGCGAGCTCGTACAGCACGCGCAGCTCGGCGAGCGAGAACGGACTGTCGACCAGCCCCTCGCGCAGCACGCCGATCCTGCGGGTGTAGAAGCGGTTGAAGCGCCGCACCGCGGCGACGCGCTCGGCGATGCCTTCCACGACTCCTCCTGCGGGCCTATGGGTGCTATTGTCAATCGGTTGGTTGCTGTTGTCAACTAACGGCATTCCCGGGGTGCATGCCTCGCATGCGCAAATTCAGGTTGAAACGCCGCGCGCCTTGGCGTGTAATAGGAAGCGATGGAATCGCTGCGATCTCTCCTCGGCACGGAGCTCCCGATCATCCAGGCGCCGATGGCCGGCGTGCAGGGCGGCGCGCTCACGGTCGCGGTATCGAACTCGGGCGGCCTCGGGTCGCTGCCGTGCGCGATGCTCGGTCCCGACGCGATGCGAAAAGAGCTGGCGGCGATCAAGGCGCAGACCGCGAAGCCGTTCAACGTCAATTTCTTCTGCCACGCTCAGCCTGCGCCGGATCCGGCGCGAGAGGCGGCGTGGCGCAAGGCGCTCGCTCCCTACTACCGCGAGTTCGGCATCGACGCGGATTCGATCCCGGCCGGCGCCGGCCGCATTCCTTTCGGCCACGAGGCCGCCGACGTGCTCGCCGAATTCAGGCCGGCGGTGGTGAGCTTTCATTTCGGCCTGCCCTCCCCCAAGCTGCTCGCGCGCGTGCGCGCCTTCGGAGCGAGGATCCTTTCGTCGGCCACCACGTTGGAGGAAGCGCGCTGGCTCGAGGCGCAGGGCGTCGATGCGATCGTCGCGCAGGGGCTCGAGGCGGGCGGGCACCGCGGAATCTTCCTGTCGGAGGACCTGAACACACAGCTCGGAACGTTCGCGCTCCTGCCTCAGATCGTTCGCGCGGTGAAGGTCCCGGTGATCGCCGCAGGCGGCATCGCCGACGCGAAAGGCGTCGCGGCGGCGATCGCGCTCGGCGCTTCCGGCGTGCAGCTCGGGACCGCCTACCTGCTCTGCCCCGAGGCGACGACGAGCGCCGTGCACCGCACTGCGCTGAAGAGCGAGGCCGCGCGTCACACCGCGCTCACCAACCTCTTCACCGGCCGACCCGCCCGCGGAATCGTCAACCGCGTCATTCGGGAGCTGGGAGCGATCAGCGCCGCGCCGCCCGCGTTTCCGCTCGCGACAGCCGCGATCGCGCCGCTGCGCGCGAAAGCCGAAGCCGCGGGAAGCGGCGACTTCTCTCCCCTCTGGGCCGGCCAGAACGCGAGCGGCTGCCGCGAGATTCCGGCGGCGGAGCTGACGCGGCAGCTCGCCGCCGGGCTCTAGGCGTCGATCACTTCCAGAGATCGGCCGATTCGCCGCGGGCGCGCAGCCGCTCGCGCCTTCCCCGCAGGAAGCGCTGGAACGAGGGCTCGCTCGCGTACGCGCGCGAGGCGACGTAGTCGAACGATCCCGCGAGGTGGAAAGGCCGCAGGTAGGAGTCGATGCGGAAGACTTCCTTCCCGCGGTCGAAAAACACGATGCTCGGCGTGTAGGCGATTTCCAGCTCGCGCGCCCAGTCCGCCGCGCGCATCTTCGCGCCCGTCGGCGTGACGACTTCGGCCGGGTCGCTCAGCGAAAAGCGCGCCACGTCGAACTTCTGGAGCTGCGCGCGCACCTCGGCCCGCCGGAATCCTTCGCGGTGCAGCTCGTCGCAGCCGGAACAGTACGGCGTCTCGAAGATCACCGCGAGCGGCTTCGTGCCGCGGCGCAGGTCGTAGGGCGGGCGCATGAAGAACGGCTCGTCGTGAAGCGCTGCGCTGGCCGCCTCGCGTTGGTGTTTGCTCATGTAATCCGCAAACGACTCCTTCCCCTCCATCTTCCCGCCGACATACTCGAGCGCGGCCTCGAAGCGGTGCGGCGGATAGTAGCCGTTGAGGCGCGCGACGATCGCGCCCTTCTCGTCGAAGAAGAGCAGCGTCGGCGTGAATTGCACGCGCATGGATCTCGCGAAATCCTTTTCGCTCATCCTCCGCCCGTCGAAGCCGGTCACCTCGCGGTCGCCCCAGATGTCGAGCGCCTCGGCGACGAAGTGCGCGCGCGTCTTCGCGACGATCTTCGGCTGGGTGAAGTTCGTCTCCATCAGCGCTTTGCAGTAGGGGCAGCCCTCCTGGCCGAAATAGAGCATCAGCCGTTTGCCGTCCTTGGCGGCGTCGCGCACGTCGTCTCGCAAATCGAGGAAGCTCTCGGTGAACCACCGCGGAATCTCGATCGTCTGTGCGCGCACCGCAGTCGATGTGGCGAAAAGAAGGACAGAAAGCAAGACGCGAATCATCCGCTCTCCTCACATCGCCCCGGCCGCGGCGAGCGCCCGCCTCACCTCGACGACCCCGTCGGGCGAGAGCGGCGCCTGCGGCGCCAGCGGCGCGCCGACGGCGTAGCCCTGCAGTTCGAGGCCGCCCTTGATGCACGCGGCGAGGTTGTATTTCGCGAACGCCTGATTGAGCGCCCACAACGGCGCCTGCAGCCGCATCGCTTCCTCCCAGTCCTTGCGGCGGCAGGCCTCGTACAGCGCAACGCTCTGGCGCGGGGCGACGCACGCGGGCCCCGCCATCCATCCGACCCCGCCGATCAGCATCACGCACGCCGGTATGTGCGCGGACGCGGCGAATACCTTCATGCGGCCGTCGACGCGGTTGATGATCGAGAGCAGCCTCCCGGTATTGAACGAAGCGTCCTTGATGTAGCGGATGTTCGGCACGCGGGAAAGGCGCTCGATCACCGGCAGGCTCAAGTCGGATCGCTGAAAATTCGGATTGGTGTAGAGCACCACCGGAAGCGATGCCGCCTCCGCGACCGCCTTGAAGTAGTCGTGGACGCCGTCGTCGGAAAGCGGGAAGTACGCCTCGAGGATCGCAAGAATCCCGTCGCAGCCGATGCGCTCGAACTCGCGCGCTTGCGCGACGGCGTCGGCGATCGTCGTCGAGGCTACGCCCGCGACGACGGGCACGCGGCGCTTCGCCGCCGCGACCACCGTCTCGACGACGCGCCGCTTCTGCGCGAACGAAAGGTAGGCGAACTCGCCGGTCGAGCCGAGCGGCGTCAACCCGTGCACGCCCGCTTCGATCAGGTCGTTGCAGAGCCGCGAGAGAACCTGCTCCTTCACCTCGCCCGACGCATCGACGGGAGAAACGAGGTAGGGGAAGACTCCGTGGAATTCGCGCGCGCTCATGTCCGGACGAACGGGGCTCGCCCCATTCTATCCGGACGCGGCGTCAGCGGTAGAAAACGTGATTGCCGATGCGGGCGATCCTGCGCTTCTCTTTCGCCCACTCCGGCCGGACGTAGGTCGCGTGGTAGAACATCGCGCCCTGGATCTGCGACGTCTCGCGGCCGTTGTAGACCGCTTCCGCCACGTCCCAGGCCTGCTGCCACTTGTCGCCCGCCGGCGCCGGGAGTCCGTCCAGTTCGGTCCACGAGAACGCGCCGACGTAGCGCTTGCGGATCGGGTCCCAGTTCTTCTGGTAGACCACGCCGCAGAGCGAATCGGCGTAGCGCCCGGAGCTCCAGCGGTTCATCGTCACCTGCGCGACCGCGACCTGGCCCGACTGCGGTTCGCCGCGGGCCTCGAAATACACGTTCTTCGCGAGGCAGGCGATGTCGCGCTGCTCGTCCTGGTGGGCGAACACCACGTGCAGGGCATAGCCGAACCCCGCGGCGATGGCGGCGAGGACGAGCGCGAATATCCACGGCCCCTTGTCCATCGCGGCCCAGGATAGACGCACGCCCAACCACCAGCGCGATACCGACCAGGTGAAGCTCGACATCATGTACGAGGACCTCGCGTGCATGCCTGTCATTATCCCCTCAATCGGGGTCAGACCTCTCTCAAGCAAGGGGTGTTCCGCCCAAACCCGCCGGCGCGGCCGCCGGGGGAGGAAATAATTCGCACTTCAGTGGGCTCCGGCCGCGCCGCCGGAGCCCTCGCCGCGCTTCGCCGGCCGCGAGAGCCACACGAGCGGAACGAGCAGCACGAGCAGCACCGCCGAGGCGTTGAACAGATCGAGCGCCGCCATGGTGAACGCCTGCTGGTCCACGAGGCGGTTGAGAAAACCGTACACCTGCTCGGGACTCATCCCGGCCGATCCGAGCCTGCCGAGCATGTCGGCGGTGACCGGGTCGGAGCGGCCGAGATGCTCGACCAGCCGCGCGTGATGCAGCCCGGCGCGGTTTTCCCAGAGCGTCGTCGCGATCGAGGTTCCGAAGGCGCCCGCGGTGATGCGCACGAAATTGTTGAGCCCCGACGCGGCGGCGATCTGGTCGGGGCGCAGGCCCGAGAGGGCGAGCGCGACCAGCGGGATGAAGAAGCACGACACCGCCGCGCCCTGGATCACCGTCGGAAGGACGAGGTCGCCGAGATCGACTTCGGTGTTGAACCGGCCGCGCATGAAGGCGACGACCGCGAAGATGAGGAGCGCGACGGTCGCAAAGATCCGCGGGTCGACCTTGTCGGAGCTCCTGCCGACGAGCGGCGTGAGAAACAGCGCGAGCACGCCCACCGGCGCGAGCGTCATCCCGGCCTGCGTCGCCGTGTAGCCCATGTACTGCTGCAGCCACAGCGGCAGCAGCACGATGCTGCCGAAGTAGGCGCCGTAGGAAAGCGAGATCGAGAGCGTCCCGGTCCAGAAATTGCGCCGCGCGAAGAGGTGCAGATCGACGACCGGATGCTCCTCGTTCAGCTCCCAGGCGAGGAACAGCGCGAAGCCGAGCGCGACGGTCACGGCGAGCGCAATGATGACGTTCGACCCGAACCAGTCGAGGTCCTTGCCCTTGTCGAGCATCACCTGCAGCGCGCCGACCCACACGACGAGCAGCACCAGGCCGACCGCGTCGATCGGCGTGCGGCGCCTCGCCGACTCGCGCTCGCGGTAGATGAGCCAGCTGAACACCGCGGCGGCGACCCCCACCGGAACGTTGATGAAGAAGATCCACGGCCAGGAGATGTTGTCGGTGATCCAGCCGCCGAGCAGCGGCCCGACCACCGGCGCGACGAGCACCGTGAGCGAGAACATGGCGAGTGCGATCCCCGCCTTCTCCCGCGGATAGCTCGCGAGCAGCAGCGTTTGCGACAGCGGGATCATCGGCCCCGCCACCACGCCCTGGACCACGCGAAAGAAGATCAGCATCGGCATCGACAGCGCGAGGCCGCACAGGAGCGACGCTACGACGAACAGCGCGATGGTCGCGAGAAACAGTCGCACCTGTCCGAAGCGCTGAGTGAGCCAGCCCGTGAGCGGCACCGAGATCGCGTTCGCGACGGCGAACGAGGTGATGACCCAAGTGCCCTGGTTCGGCGAGACGCCGAGATCGCCCGCGATCGCCGGGATCGAGACGTTCGCGATCGAGACGTCGAGGATGTTCATGAACGTCGCGAGCGAAACGGCGAGCGTTCCGGCGACGAGCGCCCCGCCCGTGAGCGGCGGCATTGCGGCGTGGGGAGCTGCCGTGTCGGCCATGGCAGATCGCGGAAGCGGCGCTTCTAGAGCGACGGCGAGCGCGCGGGCACGCGCAGCGCGTCCGCCGGCGCGAATTCGCCTTCGCGCCGCGCCACCGGGCGCGACGCCCCGCTGTTGGCCGCGATGATCTCCGCGACGCGCCGGTCGGCAAGCTCGTCCGCTGAGGCGAACACGCGCGTCCTGTACGCGGCCGCCGGGCGCGGAACCTGGGCGAGC
>Ga0187773_10001329_pt1 | contig 10043 bp, 9 predicted proteins | sample 0216_BV02_MP05_1_FD_133133 | JGI IMG/M metagenome (GOLD analysis project Ga0187773, IMG submission 133133) | Tropical peat soil microbial communities from peatlands in Department of Meta, Colombia - 0216_BV02_MP05_10_MG | ecosystem: Environmental > Terrestrial > Soil > Wetlands > Peat | place...
GAACGCATGGAATGCATCCGTAAAGCAAAAGACCAAGCAACCGCGGAGATCGAAAGCCGGGTAACCCAAGGCTGGGACGGAGTGCCGATTAACGCCGCTAGACTCGCGCGTGCCATGGATAAACTCTTCGACAAAGAAATGTTGATCGTCAATGAAAGCCCGACGAGCAAAGATTTGTTAATGTCAAACTTCCAGTTCGCGCCAGGGCGAGACTATTTTTCAAATTCGTCAGGCGGATATTTGGGCTGGGGCTTGGGCGCCGCCATCGGGGCGAAACTCGCGTCGGCGAAACGCCGGGTCGTTGCCTGTCTCGGCGACGGCAGCACGATGTTCGGCATCCAGGGGCTCTGGACTCTGGCCAAGTATCGGATTCCCTTAATCGTGATCGTATTTAACAATCGCGCGTATATGGCAGTAAAAAATCAGTTCCGTGGCTCGGCAGAACGAATCCGAATCGCCGCCGAAATGGGCGCCGAGATTAGCGGGCCGGATATTAACTTTGCTCGGTTAGCAGAGACTTTTGGAATTTTCGGCCAGCGCGTCGAGCATCCCGACGCCATCGAGTCGGCGCTCAAACGCGCATTGGAACAGAACGGCCCTGCGCTGGTCGATGTGGTCATCAGTCAGAACACTCGGAAGGATTAGCCGCACGGAACGCAGATTTCAGCCCCCTATTTTCGCCCCGGCAAAATTCGTAGCCCGGATGAAGCGGAGCGCAATCCGGGGGTCTCTCCGGTAACAGTAAAATTAGGGAGGAAACATGGCAAACAAAGCTCAAGACGCTTTTGAGAAAACCTCACTGGGAGCCGAGAACAAAGCCTACGAGATCATCGCCAAGCTTGATCCGGAATATTTTGAGAAGCTCAAAGGGATCTACGTCGACGGAACCTTCGGCCGCGACGGCGTCCTGCCGCGTAAGACCAAAGAGTTGATCATGGTCGGCATCTGCTGCGCGCTCAACCGGCCGCGCGGCGTGCGGCTGCACAGCGAGCGTGCGCTTACGTTGGGCGCCGCGCCGCGCGAAGTGCTGGAAGCCGTCGAAGTGGCGGCGATTCCGGGCGGCATGCCCGGCTTGTGGTTGGGGGTGGAGACACTGCAAGAAATTCTCAAAACGAAGGGAATCGAATATAAGTGACAGAGCAGTTCAAATATAGCTTTCGTGGATTCGATGACTCCGATCCGAATCTATCCCCTCGCCCGTTTCCGGGAGAGGGCGAGGGTAAGGGCCGGGGCGAACGCTGGTCACCCCTATAAAAAATCCACATGGTTGGGATTAACATGGGACTTGAACAACCTCCCGCGCTACGCGCTTCTCGGGAAATCGAAGTCCAGTCTCCCGTTGATCCCGAGTAGCGCGAAGCGTGTAGCGAAGAATGGAACGATTTGAACGATTGGAACCAGGCGCGAATGGAACCATGAGCGAAGCGAATAATGGCCCCCTCGCTGGCATCCGTGTTCTTGACTTGACACGCGTCCTGGCCGGCCCTTACTGCACGATGTTTCTTGGCGACCTCGGCGCCGAGGTCGTCAAAGTCGAGCAACCGGAGGTCGGCGACGACACTCGCGGATGGGGCCCGCCCTTTGCCGGCGGTGAGAGCGCCTACTTTCTTTGTGTCAATCGCAATAAAAAAAGTATCACCATCGATCTCAAGGCATCGGAAGGTATCGCCTTAATCCGCCAGCTCGCCGAGCGGGCCGACGTATTCATTGAGAACTTTCGCCCTGGCGCGATGGACCGACTCGGTCTTGGCGAAAGAGAATTGCGCGCGGCGAACCCGCGACTTGTCTACGCCTCACTCTCCGGGTTCGGCGCCGACGGACCGATGGCGGAAATTCCCGGCTACGATCTGATCGTCCAAGCCTGGGGCGGCTTGATGAGCATTACCGGCACAGGCGACAGCGGACCGCTCAAAGTCGGCGTCGCGATCATCGACTTGGTCGCCGGCTTGATGCTCGGTAAGGCCATTGTCGCCGCGCTTTATGCCCGCGAAAAAATCGGTGTCGGGCAGAAGATCGATACTTCCCTGCTCGAAGCCGAGGTTGCCGCGCTCATAAACGCCGGCAGCAACTATCTCGTCGGCGGCAAAGTCCCCAACCGATGGGGCAATGCGCATCCGACAATCGTGCCGTATCAGAGTTTTCAAACTGCCGACAGTTTTCTGGTCATCGGCGTTGCAAGCGAAGGAATTTGGAAACGTTTTTGCGAAGCCATCGGTAAAAGCGAATTGGCGGACGACCCGCGCTTTGCGAAAAATGCCCGTCGAGTAGAAAACCGGACCGAATTGATCCTGATTCTGACGGAACTATTTCTGCAGCGCGACAACCAAAGCTGGCTGAAGGATTTAACCGCGGCGGAGGTTCCCTGCGCGCCGATTCAAACCATCGATCAGGTATTTTCGGCGCCACAGGTTTTACATCGAAACATGCTAGTGGAAGCCCAACACCCGACCGCCGGCACCGTAAAGATGGCGGGCATTCCAGTTAAATTTTCCGTCACGCCGGGCTCCGTTCGCCTGCCGCCGCCGCTGCTCGGCGAGCATAGCAACGCAGTGCTCGAGAGCTGGCTCGGGCTGAGCCGAGCGCAAACGGAAGAATTGAAAAGGAAGAAGGTCCTATGAAAGGTAAAACATATGAGCAGTTCCGCGCCGGCGATCGTTATGAGACCGGCCGGCGCACGATCACCGAGCACGACATTTTACAATTCGTCACGCTTGTCGGATTGACCGAGCCACTCTTCCTGGACATGGAATACATCCGCAATGAAAGTCTTTTCGGTGAGCGCATCGCGCCGGGAAGTTTGACCTTCGGCATGGCGGAAGGCCTAACCGTTCAAACTGGACTCATTCATGGAACCGGCATGGCGTTCGCCGGGTTAGACAAAATGCGATTGTTCGGACCGGTTAAAGTTAATGACACAGTCCGTGTCGAAATCGAAGTACTCGACACGAAGCCCGTGCCCGCGCGCGAGGGCGGCATCGTGCGCTTTCGCCAGTGGGTCAAAAACCAACGAGATGAAACCATCATGGAATACGACGTCGCCCGTTTGATCCGGAGCGGAGAAAAAATTGGTAAGGTGTAAAGGGTGAAGTTGTCACCAACAACGAACGGCAAGTTTAGACCTGTGAGTACAACGATGAATAATACGTCAGTAAAATTCGGCATCCTCCTTCCCACCCGAGAAGCAGTCATGGCGAGCCGCGCTGATCCGGCGAACCTCTACCGACTGGCCGAGCGCGCCGAAGCGTTGGGTTTTCATTCAGTTTGGGTCGGCGACAGTTTAACCGCTCGACCACGCATCGACGCGCTGACCACCCTCGCCGCCGTCGGCGCGCGGACGCAACATGTGCGTCTAGGCACAGCGATTTTCCTAGCCGCGCTCAGGCATCCGGTCCTGCTCGCGTACCAACTCGCGAGCCTCGATTGGCTCAGTGGCGGCCGCGTTGACCTCGGTATCGGTTATGGCCGACCCAAGGAATCGGCATCGGAACATGAATTCGAAATCCTGGGTCTCGATCCCAACGCGCGCATGAAAATGAGCGAAGAGATTGTCCAGGTGATGCGCCGCCTGTGGCGTGAGAGCGATGTGTCTCACCGGGGCAAATTCACACAATTCGATCATGTGACCCTCGAGCCCAAGCCTGCGCAGTCTGGCGGCGTGCCGATCTGGCTCGCGTCGAACAATGTCGAACCCGGACTGAAACGCGTCGCCCGGCTTGCCGATGCGTGGATCAACAACCTCAAGAGTCCGGAAGTTTTCGCCGAATGCTTGCAGAAAATTCGCAACTACGCCGCCGACGCCGGGCGCAATGCTGACTCGATTCAACCGGGCATCTACTTCACGCTCGCTGCCGGCGGCCCTGAGGCCATCGTCGAGGGACAAAAATTTCTCGCCGAATATTACAAGCGCTCCTACGAGGCCGTGGCGAACGCCATGCTCTGCGTCACGGGCTCATGGACCGAAGTGATCGATTGGATGGAGCAATATATCAAGGCTGGCGCACGCACAGTTGTGCTGCGTTTTGCTGCGCGCGATCAACTCGCCGCTCTCGACACGTGCGCCGAAGCGCTCAACCGGCGCGGCTTGATCGCTTGACCGCGGTGCCACTCGAGCTTCTGATTTGACGATTTGAACTACCTGAACGGCTGGAACGATGGAACGGTGCACAGCACCAAAAATTAATCGGGGATCGCCAACACGACTTTGCCGAACTGTTTTGCGTCCTCCACATATTTCTGCGCCGCCGCTGCGTCTTTCAGTGGGAAAACCCTGTCGATAATCGGTTTAATTTTGGAAACGTTGAGAAAGCTGATCAGCTGGCGAAACTCTTCGCGGCTTCCGAGAGTGGATCCATAGATCTTTAACTGTTTGGAAAAAATCGCCTCGATGTCATCGTTCGGCTGTCCGCCGGCCGTTGCGCCGCAAGTCACCAACCGTCCGCCGATTGCCAGTGATGCCAAACTTTTCTGCCAGACCTCTCCGCCGACGCAATCTAGCACCACTTCGACGCCGCGATTTTCGGTCAGGAATCGAACAAATTTTACAAAGTCATCTTTGTGATGGTTGATGCCGTGATCGGCGCGCAGAGCTTTCGCCCGCGCTAATTTTTCGTCGCTCCCGGAAGTAACGATGACCCGGGCGCCGATTTGCTTTGCAACTTGCAGGCAAGCGCTCGCAACACCGCCGCCGATGCCGATGATCAGCATCGTTTCTCCCGGCTTCAACTTCGCATTGGTAATCAACATTCGCCATAGTGTGATGAAGACGAGAGGAAAGGCCGCCCCTTCTTCGAAGGAATAATCCATGGGAATCGGAAAGCAGTTTTGGGCGGGAAGTTTTACATACTCGGCATAGGTTCCTTCCAGCCGCTCGCCGAGGACGCGCACCCGAATGCACATAAAATCACGGTCGGTGAGACAGAACTCGCATTGGCGGCAACCGGTCGGCGGATAGAGACAAACTGCATCACCGATTTTGACGTTGACGACATTTTCACCCACTTCTACGATGGTCCCCGCGCCGTCACCGCCGAGGATATGCGGCCTCGGCAGGACAACCCCGGTCGCCCCCAGGCGGTTCCAGATATCGATGTGGTTGATCGCCGCGGCTTTGAGCTTGACGATGACTTCATTGGGGTCGGCAATTTTTGGTTCGTCTGCTTCCTCGTAGAAGAGCTGCTCGATGCCGCCGTGGCCATGCATGCGTACTGCTTTCAATACTGCCTCCGTGAACGCAGGTTTTCTGCTAACAACTGGAATGAGAGTTGTCAAATCAACCATGTTCTCCACTGCGTCAGCGAATGGAATTGCAAAAACAATTATTCGAGAGCGCGGGGATTCGACGTGACCGGCGATTATTGGAACAATTATTGAATTGAACCTGACCGAAAACGGTGCAGCCCGGCGCAGCGAAATAAGCGCTCGGTTAATAAATTTTTTAAATTTGACCTACAGAAGTTTTTCAGCAGGAGGGGTGTCCCCTTTGGGGGAGGGGACACCCTGGGGGAAATATCGCAAGCATGAACTGAGGAGGAAGCCCATGCTCGCGCTCGGGAACACGGACTGCCGGCATTGTGCCGGCATGAACTAACGCATTCGATTCATCGCGTATTGAAGCTTTTTCAGTTCGCTGTCTAGGTACATGTCTTTAAGTTGATGGCGATCCATATGCGCTTCAAGCAACTCCGCGGGGAACATCTTGGCGCCACAACGGTGGCAAACCGCCGCTTGGTAGGTCGCATTCTCGTAGCGAATTTCATAGGTGTTGTTGCTGACTGGCAATTCCATATTGTCCCTCTCTGTCTGCGAATTACTTGTAGCGTCTTGGTCATTCAGCAATTGACATGCCAGTTGCGCAGACCTTTTGAAGATTTCTCAACTTGTTGATATTTCATGTTAATGGCTGGCAGCGTCGGATCGAAACCGTAACATCGCGGACAAAGTCAGTCTGACGCGATTGTCCAGCTTTTACATTTTTGTGCTCTCAGGGATCAGGACTAGACCGATGACAGATAATTCGCTCGCGGAGACCGATCAGCTAACTTTTGCTGAACTAGCTGCTGGGCAATTTGCGATCGGCGTCATTGGTTTAAACAATCCGCGCGCTCTCAACGCGCTCACCTTAACGATGTTTCAAGCGCTGGAGCGCAAGCTGCTCGACTGGCGCGAGCGCCCCGATATCGTCTGCGTCGTGCTCCATGCCGATTCGGAAAAAGCGTTCTGCGCCGGTGGCGATGTGAAGGCGTTAGTGACGGGGTTGCAAAATGGAGTGGGCATCGACTTCGCGGTGGAGTTTTTTGCCCACGAATATTTCGTCGATTTTCTGATCCACGTCTACCCCAAACCGATACTTTGCTGGGCCGACGGCATCACCATGGGCGGCGGCCTTGGCGTTATGATTGGCGCGACATGTCGCATCGTTACCGAGCGCACGATGATGGCGATGCCGGAAGCCGCCATCGGCTTGTTTCCCGACGTCGGTGGAACATATTTTTTAAATCGCCTACCCGTCGGTCTAGGCCTGTTCCTCGGTCTGACCTCGGCAAGATTTAACGGCTATGACGCCTTAGCCATAGGCATGGCAGATTTTTTAATCCGAGCGGAGAAAAAATCAGCCGCGCTGTCAGGCCTGGCGCAATTACGATGGACTTCCAATCATCGGGGCAATACACAGATGCTTCGCAATTATCTCTGCGGTTTTGCTCAAACCGCCGATCGAGCAAATTCCGCAGTGTGGCATCACTACGACGCCGTCAAAAAACTGACAGGGCAAACGGACATGAAAGTCATCGATAGCAACATGCGAGCGTGGACCGGCGACGATGTGTGGTTGAAGCAATCGATCGACGGCTATCGCGCCGCGTCGCCGACGTCCGCGCTGGCGATCTTCAACCAGCTTATAAAAGGTCGAACACTTTCGTTGAAAGATGTCTTTCTGCGCGAGTGGGACATGGCGTTAAATTTCTGCGTCAAATCCGATTTCCGCGAGGGAGTGCGCGCACGATTGATCGACAAAGATCAACGGCCCCGTTGGCGCCCGGCAACTCTGGCAGAAGTCTCCCCATTGGAAATCGCCCGGCTCTTTTCCGATCAGCACGGCCAACCGAAAAAACTGGCGCAGAAATTCGCCGCGCATGGTTTGCCCTAATGAGCCATTCCCTTGACAGTGACTAACCTTCGCGCAATGGATGAGCAACCATGAGCACCGACCGATTGTTGGAAGTCGAATTCCCAGTGATGCGCTACGACATCACCATGCCGCTTCTTGAAGGGCGCGTCGCCCTTGACGGCGTGAAGCTCGTGCCCGTCAAAGCGTCATCGATGATCAACAAAGAAGAACCCAAGCTCAAAGCCGGCAACTTCGGCCTGATGGATCTTAATCTCGGCTATTTTCTGCCGGCCATCGAAGCGGGTTGGGAAATGATCGGCCTACCGGTTTTCTCCAAACGCAAACCGGTCTATCAGTTGATATTTTGTCACGCCGACGCGGGGATTGGTACGCCCCAGGATCTCGCCGGCAAGCGCATCGGCTCGCGTACCTACCGCACCGCGCTCACGGTCTGGGCACGCGGACTACTGAAGGAACATTACGGCGTCGATTTTTCTAAAGTCCAATGGCGGTTGCAAGCGCGAGAAGCGTTTCCGGTTCACGATACCGGCGCGAAGATCGAATACGTCGACGAATCGAAGAACATGTCGCAGCGGCTGATCGCCGGTGAGATCGACGCGATCATCACGGATATTTCCGACACCAAGATGTTTGAAAATCTCGAAGGTAATCCGAAGGTCAAGCGGCTCTTTCCGAATTACTTGAATGAAGACCAAAAGCTGTATCGTCAAACCGGCATCTTCACGCCTGTGCACATGATCGTCATGAGCCGCAAGCTCGATCGCGAGCAGCCCGATCTCGCAGCGAAGTTTTACGCCGCCTTCGAAAAAGCCAAGGCGATCGCCTACGACGATATTCTGAGCGACCGGGGCGGTTTCTCGGTCGTCTATCTGAGAGAACAAATGAAGCAGCAGCGCGAAGTCTGGGGCGATCCCTGGAAATACGGCATCAAGGCGAACCGGTCGACCATCGACGCGTTTGTTAAGTATAATGTCGAACAAGGCATGATCCGTACGGCGCCGACCTACTCACACATTTTCGCCGCTGGCACTTTGAGCACCTGATATCCGAGATTTGACACTTGTAATGTGAAATTCCGAGAGGAGCGAAGAGATGCTATCGAGAGAAGACAATGACCTCATCACCCAAACCAATCCGGGAACGCCTGCTGGCAATTTAATGCGCCGTTACTGGATCCCCGCGCTCCTTTCCGAAGAGATTCCCGCGCCCGACTGCCCGCCCGTGCGCGTCAAAATACTCGGGGAAGATTTGGTCGCGTTCCGTGACACCCAAGGACGCATCGGCCTGATCGGCGAACATTGCGCGCACCGCGGCACTTCATTGTTCTTCGGTCGGAATGAAGAATGCGGCCTGCGCTGCGTCTATCACGGTTGGAAATTCGACGCCGAAGGCAACGTCGTCGACACGCCGGCGGAACCTGCCGGTAGCGAGTTCCGAAACAAATTGCGCCACACCGCCTACCTGGTGCACGAAGCCAACGGCATTATCTACGCCTACCTCGGTCCGCAGGAAACCATGCCGCTGTTTCCCAATTACGAATGGACCCAGGTACCTCTGGAATACTCGTACGTCACCAAGTGCTTGCTCGAATGCAACTACCTTCAGGGCCTCGAAGGCGAATGCGACTCCTCGCATCTGTCCTTTCTACATCGCGCTTTTAGCAACGAACGTAACCAGCCCATGTACAAAAGCGACACCTCACCGGTTTACGAGACCGAGGACACCGATTTTGGCGTCCGGCTGATCGCCACCCGCAACAGCGAGAATCAATACTATATCCGCTTCTCCGCCTTCGTCATGCCGGTCTACGGCTGCGTGCCCGCCGGCCGACCGACCAACGAGCTCGAAGGCTATGAAATACACACCTACGTGCCAGCCGACGACACCCATTGCTGGCGCTACGATATCGGTTTTCGTCGCGATCGCGCGGTGCACGACGACGAAGTGCACCGGCGCAAGCAAATCAATCCCGATTATTCCAAAGTTCGCAACGCGCGAAATAATTATTTGCAAGACCGGCAAAAACAGAAAACCCTGAACTTCACCGGTATCGACGACTTTCTCAACCACGATGCCTGCGCCACCGAAAGCATGGGAGCGATCTTCGATCGAACCAAAGAACATCTCGGCGTCAGTGACAAAGCCGTGATCGCCGTGCGAAAATTTTTGCTCGCGTCAATTAAGGATCTGGAGCAGGGCAAAGAACCGCTGCACGTGGTGCGCGACGGCGCGCGCAATTGGTTTCCCCATATCGATTGTTTCGCCCATCTGGTTGCGCGCGACATTCCCTGGCGCAAAAAGTTCGACTATCTAACGCCCGCGGCGGAAAAAGAAAATCTCATGTCCTACGCCGCGCGCAAGAAAGCCGCGTCTTAGCGCCGTCGAAAAGTGAAAACATTCTAAAAAATCTAGGGCTATCGACGTGAAGACATCGAATCGATCAGCGAAACAAAACACGCTTGCGATTATCCGGCGGCACGAAGAAGAATTGAAGTTAGCGGCCAAGATTCTCGAGTGGGAGATCGGCGACATTTGGGGCCACGTCGGCGTCCGCCTGCCGGAGAACAAGGGCATCGCCGTCCAAATGTTTCGCCCGGCGGAGCGCGAGAAAAAAAATTGGCTGATCCACTTCGACTATGATCTCAAGAAGCTCAGGGGCATCGGTACCATTCCGCGCGAGGCGGTTATCTACACGGAAATTTTTAAGGCGCGCCCGGACATCAATGCCGCGGTTCATTGCCACGCGTCCATGTGTGTCGCGCTGAGCTTGGCTGGAAAACCCGTCGACTGGGTGCATATGCAGTCCTCGCGCTTTAAAGGCGGCACACCGATCTTTCCTCGGCCAATTTATATCTTGGACGAATCCGAAGGCGCGGAACTGGCGAAAACCTTGGGAAACGCCTCGGCCATGATGATC
>Ga0187773_10001330_pt1 | contig 10029 bp, 23 predicted proteins | sample 0216_BV02_MP05_1_FD_133133 | JGI IMG/M metagenome (GOLD analysis project Ga0187773, IMG submission 133133) | Tropical peat soil microbial communities from peatlands in Department of Meta, Colombia - 0216_BV02_MP05_10_MG | ecosystem: Environmental > Terrestrial > Soil > Wetlands > Peat | place...
AACGCTTCCGAGACCTCATCAACGAGAGCGCCGGCTACCGCATCCTCGAAGACACCGACGTCATCCAGAAGGGGGACGAGACGGTCTGTGGCTCTACGCTCTATAGCGAGGCCGAGACCTGGTCCGTGATGAAGGACGAGGACTGGGCCGAGTTCTACGGGCGCACCGTCAAGGAGATGAACAACTCGAAGATCAACCGCGAGGAGGACTTCGACGAGCGCATGTTCCGGCGCAAGCAGGAGCGCACCTGGTTCGACGGCGTGCGGGACGCAATCAAGATCGTCGAGTACCGCCAGAAGCACTACGAGATCTACCGCGAGCCGGGCGCGATGCAGACCAAGCCCGAAGTGTTCGCGACGATCGACGAGCTGCTCATCTTCCTGAAGGCGATGCTCGAACGCGGCGAGTACGCGAGCAGGAGCCAGTGCGATGTGTGATCTGGACCTGGAGAGCTGCACGGTCTTCGACGAGACCCTCGTCAAGAAGGCGAAGAAGGACCACGAGTGTGACTGTTGCGGCGGCCCCATCCCGAAGGGGACCTCGTACCTGAAGCACTTCTCCGTCTTCGACGGTTCGGTCACCAGCGAGAAGCAGTGCCCGGCCTGCACGAAGATGGTCGAGGAGTTCACGAAGGTCCACAAGCAGCACACGAACCCCAGCTACATGCCCGAGCTGCTACGCGAGTGCATGGTGTACGAGCACGGTGAAGGCAACCTGGAGATGGCCAACAAGTGGAAGGCCGAGCTTCAGGCGATCAAGAAACGGAAAGGAACGGACGATGGCCAAGACGAAGACGAAGGCAGCGAAGAAGAAGACGAAGAAGACGAAGCCGGAGATGATCAAGATCGAGAAGCAGGTCGTGACTGACCTCGCGAGCTGCACGCTCTGGGCTCTGAAGTTCCTCAAGACGAAGAGCGGTGGTGGCTTGTGGACCAAGATGCCCACGGCTCCGGGCGAGAAGATGGTCATGATGCCGTGGGAGGAGAAGTTCATGCTCGCGCTTGACGGCGTCGGCTACTCGATCGATCGCAAGGACTTCTGGAAGCGCAAGGACGAGAAGAAGACCAAGAAGACGGCGAAGATCCCGCGCAAGGACATCGACACCAGGAACCTGTCGTGAGCGGTCCGGGCCACATCGATCTCGACAACCCGGGCGACTGCAAGGCGTACGCGGATCTCTACGAGCGCGAGCACAAGGAGAAGGTCTCGCTGGAGGGGCAGGTCCGCTCGCTTCGAGACACGTGGGTCGCACCGACCGTCTACCAAGAGAAGGTACGCCAGCTCTACCTGATGGAGCAGGAGCGCAACGAGTTCAAAGCGCGACTCGAAGCGATGCTCTCGAAGCCGGATCCCGGACACCCGACCGGCAACGGACAGCCGTGGGCGCGCGCGGAGGAAGGCGAGGTCTACTTCGGGCTCCTCGCGGACGGCGAAGACGAGGAGGCGTACGACGTCGAGACCGCCGAGTCGATGGCCAGTTCGCTGTGGCGCGCAGCGCTGCACGCGCGTTCCCAGCTCCGGGTGATCCCGCCGGCCGGCAACGACGATTGCGGGTGCGCGAAGGGCCGGCATCCGCAGGTTCACTGGACGGTGGCGCCCGATCGGTGGCGCGAGTGGGCCGAGAGCCTGCTCTCCGAGACCGGCTGGACGTGCCGGCGCGGCTGGCCCATCCCGAGACCCACGGACGACGAGAAGCTCTTCCGACCGCCAGGCAGCCTCTACCGCGAGCCCCGCGTTGACCCGAACCACAAGCCCGAGGCCCGGAACCTGTGCATCTGTTGCGACTGCAACGGTCACGAGGTCGTCGAAGGGGACCCCAACGCGTGCCGCATCTGTGGACTCACGCAGGCCGAGATCGACGTGCTGGAGAAGCTCGATGCCTGACATCCGCATGAAGGTCTCCGAAGAGGACATCCAGGACTGGCTCCGCACGCTGTACCGTCGCCTCGGTATCCGCACGGTCACGTTCCGCGATGGCTCGCTCGGGCTCATCAACGTCCCAGCCAAGTACGTCTCCGTGATCGATCACATGCACATCGCGATGTCCAACCTCGCGGCCGGCGAGAAGCTGCCCGAGTTCCTCCCCGAACAACCCAAGAAGACGAAGGGCAAGAAGAAGACATGAACCTCACGGCCAAGCTCATGCACATGGACATGGTCCTCGGCGACAAGGACCACGTGGAACTGATGTTCGCAGGCGTCGAAGGTCACGGCACCGACCGGCAGACCGAGATGACGACCACGCTCCGCATTTCTCGCGAACGCGTGAAGAACTTCAAGCTCGGGGACGAGTTCGATCTCCACGTGAGCCAGGTGTCGCGCGAGTACCAGCTCGACCCGACGCTCGACCCCGAGCTTCGGAACACGGATCCCTATCTTCTCGGTGGTGAGAGGATGCACAACGTCCTCATCATGCAGTCGATGCAAGGCGAGGGAGACCGCAAGCGGGTGCAGCGTCAGGCGTTCAAGGAGTCGTTCTTCATGGCGCTGAAGATCCGAATGCAGGACCCGGAGTTCCGCGAGACCATGAAGCGGGACATCGAGATCGCGGAGTCGCGCTCCAAGTAGTACGCTCCGCGATGTGGAAGATCCCGAAGAGTACGTCGAGCTTCCCGGCGAAGGCGACCTGATGGACTTCTGGCTGCGCGTGACGGCTGAAGTCATCAAGCTCGCGAACGACCTCAAGCTCTCGGATGAAGACCTCGACCGACTCCTAGCCCGCTACCTGCCCCGGGACGGGGCGCTCTCGTGCGGGATCTCGGCCCTGGTCCAGGAGATTCAGATCCACCGGAGCCTCCTCAAGCTCGGGGAGGAGATCCGGCCCGGGGAGGAGCTGATCCCCCTGTCCGAGCTGGCAACGCGCCGTCGGAACCGGAAGGACTCAGGCGAGAACTGATCGCAGATCGTGTAACCTCGGAGCATGTCTCGGTTGCGCGAAGAGATGCAGGCCCTCACGGAGAGCCCGCACATGCTGGTGGACGAAGTCCGCCGGCTCGCGCGCGCTTCCGGGCTCGACCTGGAGGTCGGGCACTCGCTCTCCGAGGCGCTCATCGTGGCCGAAGCCTACGTGGACAGCGTCGACTTCGAGGAGCTGGACGAGGGTCTCCGGGATGCGTGGCGCTGGGTCCTCGGGAAGATGTGGCGTGCGACCAAGACCGTGACCAAGGCGTCTGCCAAGGCGGTTGCGGCCACGTTCGTTCTGCCTGCGTTGGCCGGGCCGTACCTGCTCGCGAAGGGTACGAAAGCGGCCGTGCGGGGGCTCAAGAAGCTCCGAAACACCGCGCCGCCGGAGGGAGGCTCGGGCGAGCTGCTCCGGGGTGACGAACCGTTCACGATCGGCGACATCGGGTTCCACCCGCTAAGCCAGAACCGCTGGCGTGCGATGCTGCCCGGCCGCTACGAGATGATCGTCAAGTACAAGCCCAACGTCTCGGCGTTCACGGCCGAGGTCGAAGGCCGCAAGCTCGGCAACTACTGGAACGAAGACGACCTCGGCTACGCCGTGCAGGTCGCGCTCGCGGCCATCGCTGACGAGCCTTCTTGACAATCGCTTCTCATGTGGTACGGTCGGTTCGTATGCCGACCAAGAAGACGAAGCGCAAGGACACTCGGAAGCGTCACGACATCCCGGCCAACGGTTGGAGCAAGGACAAGAAGTTCTTCAACGGCAAGCCGATGTCGCACTGGCAGTGGGAGGCCGACAAGCTCGTGATCGACTGCCTCGTGCGTGCCTCGATGGTGGACACGCGGTCGCTCGTGGGCGAGATGGCCTCCAAGCGGCTGCTCGAACTCGCGAAGAACGAGAACCCGCACCTCTACCAGACCGTCCTCGACGAGCGAGCGCGCTGTCAGGCGGGACTGCGTTCGCTCATGGGCGAGATGCTGGGGAACCCGAGCACGCGCCGCGCGATGGAGTCGGTGAATCTCGACAAGCATCCCGCGCTCAAAGACTGAGCATCGCGCGGATCGCTTTCTTGTCCGGTTCGGTGACGAGGTACATCACGTCGCTCTGAGTGACCGGCAACATGATCCCCGTGTCGTCGTGCGCGAGCCCGAACGCGGCGTGGCCAAGCTCGTGGCAGATGATGTTGTACTCGGCGTTGATGTTGTCCGGTCGCGTGAGGGCGATGTCAGCCTTGATGACGCCGGACGAGGACTTCGTGTGTCGTGCGCTGCCGGCCTCCGGGCCGTCGACTGGGCCGAAGTGAACGACGATGTCCGCTTCCTCCGGTGACCCGACCGCCTTCAGGACGGTGCTGCCGATCTCCTTGTTCCAGAACTTGAGGGCTTGCTCGAAGCTGCCTTTGTAGTCGTCGAAGCGGCCGTGCTCCGTGTCGAAGTAGACGGCCTTCGGGACGCCCGGCCAGTTGAACTTCTCCGGGTTGGTGCACTCGGTCGACTTCTCCTCGGAGTCCTTCGGGTACAGCCCGTGCCCGTCGGTGGACCAGCAGACGTACATCATGGTCGGCTCGTGCGCGTCGTGGATGCGCCAGCCCCAGGCGATCCAGAAGAACATCAGGGCCGTGAACGACAGCGAGCTGATCAGGCGCCACTTCAGGGGCCACGCGAGGAACGCCTTCCCCTTCCACATCAGGGCAACGAAGATGGCGACGAACAGCGCGACCATGAAGATGCTGAAGATCTGGAACATGACGATCAAATGATACCAGGACCACGCGGTCCGCATCGGACCGGGAAGGAGGTCACGATGAGCTACCGCATCACGTACACGGACAAGTGGTCAGGGCAGAAGCGCGAGCACACCTATCAGGGCAGCCGTTCAGGCGGCGAGGGGTGGGCGCAGGCGCTCTCGAAGGACAACAACGGCTGTCGCGCGGAGTGCGTTCACGTTGCCGACGGTCCGTACGACCACTCGGGCAAGGTCACGCACATCATCACGGTGGGGAACGACGACTAGTGCCCGCGCTGCGCGCGCACGCGTTCCAGATACGGGTCACCCGACGGCTCGACGTTGTCTCGTACCGCTGAGGTGCCGCTGTACTGCTTTCCCGCCTCGACCGGAGCAGGCGCCGCGCCGGCAACGACGGCCTGCTCGGGCGGGATCCAACCCTTCGCGCGCGCGACGTACTCGACCACGGAGTTCAGGCTGTCGAGGTCGACGAGCTGGTCCTTGCGGTCCTGGCGGACCTCGTCTTCCGTCTTCCCGACGGCCTGAGCGATGACGGCGTAACTGATCATGAGCGACATGAAATCCTTCAGCGGTAAGGGTACGGGCTCCACGGAGTCTCTTTGGGCGCGTTCGGTTTCGCATCCGAGATGCGCTCCCAACCGAACGGTCCCATATCGTTGAACCGGGATCCACACTCCGGGTTCAAACAGTAGCGGTTGATCGACAGGCCACCCGACGGTCCCTCGACGACGTTCTCGGTATCGCAGTCCGGGCAGTGGCGCTCACCCTTCGCGAGGACGATGCCCATCTCGTCCTCGGTCAGCTTGTCTCGATCTTTCGTCGAACGGTTCATGGTGGCTTGACCGAGGAACGTAGTAGGTGTACGGCTGATTGTCAACGCATGCTCGTCGCAGGGATGGATGAAGTAGGTCGCGGATCGATCGCTGGTCCGCTGCTCGTCGTGGCTGCGATGTTCGAGGTCGCTTCGTGGGAATGGGACGGCAACGCGAATGGCTTCGGACCTTCGTTCTGGACGCCCAAGACTCCGTGCCCGGTGGCCGGCGTGAAGGACTCGAAGATGTTCTCCTCGCGCGCGCGACGCGAGGCGGTGTCGACAGCCATCCTGGCCGAGCCGACGCTCAAAGGCCACGGTCGCGGGGTGGTCTCCTCGGTCGACATCTCGGGTCGCGGGATGGGATGGGCGCTGCGAGTGGCCTTCTTGCGCGCGCTCAAGAGCCTCCCGACGGTGCCCGACCTGGTCCTCATTGACGGAGAGGTTCCCGCGCGCGGGTGGGAGGGGAAGCAGTTCTGCCGGCCGAAGGCGGATGTGCACTGGTGGCCGGTCTCGGCCGCGTCTGTGCTCGCGAAGGTCGAGCGCGACAACTGGATGGTCGCCCTCGACAAGATCTATCCGGGGTACGGTTGGGACTCGAACTCCGGCTACGGGACGCCGTCCCACTCGGCCGCGATCCAAGCAAAGGGGACCACGCCGATTCACCGGCTCGGGTTCATCCACGTAGGAGCCAAGAAAGCAGATGACGGTAGCGCAACTGATGGAACTGCTCTCGAACCTGCCTCCTGACGCCGAGGTCGTGCTGGCCGCGCGCGACGGGCAGACGTTCCACGCGCTACGCGATCTCGGGGACGACGACCCGAGCGAGGTCGTGCTCTGGCCGGACCCTGCACCTATCGACGGCGAAGAGAGCGAAGAAGTTCCGCCCGGCACCATGACTCATTGACAATCGCTACGCCATCTGCTACCCAAGGCACATGGATATGCACGTCATCGGCATCGCGCCGCCGGACGACCAGTGGAAGCGGATGCGAGCGGTCTGGGATGCGTGCGAGGAAGCGAACGTACAGGCCCCGGACGAGGTCGTGGAGTTCTTCAACGGTCGCGAACCCGAAGAGTCGGGTGTGCGCATCGACCTCGACCAGCACGACTGTGTCTCGAAGTACAACGCGGAGATGAAGGACGGCTTCGAGGTCGACCTTCGGAAGGTCCCCGCCAACGTCCAGATCATCCGGTTCTACAACTCGTACTGATCATGGAGTTCACGCACTACCAGCAGAAGGCGATCGACTGCATCGCCTGCCAGCACGGGATTCCGACGCGCGCGGTGCGCTTCGTCCCGCACAAGGACGGTTACGTTGTCGTCCCCGCAAGCGCCAAGTTCCGGGACCGCGTGGTCCGGTTCAACACACAGCGGCTGGCGGCCCGGCTCACGAGGGCGCTCCGTGTCTGACCAGCTCATCGACAAGACCGACGAGCAGCTCCTTCAGGATGCGCACGCGGCGCTGCACAGCGTCTTCGAGGCCATCGACGAGGGCGAGTGGAGCATCAACCACGACGAGGATTGCCCCGATGCCGACTGCGAATGTCCGGCCGGCAAGGTCGCCAAGAAGGCCAGCGACGCCCTCAACGCCATCGCGTACCGGCTACGCTTCGCTGTCGGCAAGCGGGTCGCCGAGCGAGGCATGGGTGCGCACACCGCTCACAAGGTGAAGAAGCTCGAAGGAAACCAAGTCGTCACCGAGTGCGACTTCGTGCTCCACCACGAGCACTTCTTCGAGGTCGACAAAGACAACCCCCTGCTCAACCCCATCCCGGGCTGCTACGTGTGCTTTCCCGAGGAGCAAGCGGACTACCTTCCGCCCGGGACGCACCTGGCTATCCACGGCCCGATTCATCGCGACGGAACGCGCACGAAGAACATCGGATGTATGGACACCGGCCGTTCCGGCTGGACGCTCCGTGCTGCCAACAAGGCAGCGGACGAAGGAGACCCCGGCGCCATCGTCGAGGTCATCACCCGCAAGACCTGCCCCACGCACGGCGTCGGAGGCGAGGAGGAAGGGCTCTACGATGAGGACTGACGACGAAAGCGGACAACCCTGCCCGAGCACCCTGTTCGAGTACCGGGACCTCTGCCAGGCGATTGGCGGCCCCGAGTGCGAGGCCGTCAAGCTGCTCAACAAGAAGATCGAGGAGAACGGAGGGAAGGACGACGAGGTCATCCAGCCCGACAGTCAGATGCGACTGCTCCTCATGCCGTTGCTGATCAAGTGAATAAGGAGAAGGACATGCCGAAGCTGGTGAAGACCGAGATCGAGCTGTGCGCCCGCGCTGCGCACGAGATGAACCGTTCGTTCTGCGCGTTGCAGGGCGACACCTCGCACAAGTCGTGGGAGGACACCCCCGAGGATCTGAAGCAGACCGCGCGCCTCAGCGTCCAGAACATCGTCGAGTTCGACCACAACGCCGAGAAGACGCACGAGGCGTGGGTCAACGACAAGCTCGCGCGCGGCTACCAGCGTGGCGACGCCAAGGACGATGCGAAGAAGCTGCACCCGTGTCTCGTGCCGTGGGCGCAGCTCCCTTTCGAGATGCAGGCGAAGGACAAGCTCTGGGTCTCCGTCGTGAAGGAGTTCATGACGGCGCGCTGGTCGATCCCCACCCAATGAGCACCATGGAGAACCTACCCTCGACCGGCGACGACACCTGGGACGGCCACATCCTCGAACTCATCGACGCGGTGAAGACGAAGAAGTGGACGGCCGCGCTCCTCTCCTTGAACCGCATGGGCCGCGAGGTCATCTACCGGGTCAAGGAAGTCATCGAGGGCGGATGACGTTCCTCAAGGTCTGCGACGTCGAGATCCCGGTCGACGTCGACAACTTCATCACGCCCGACTGGAAGGACGTTCTCGACTTCCACGCGAAGTGGGTGAAGCTCGTCGACTGGACCAAGTACGGAGAGCCGTGGCCGTTCCAGCCCTACATGCTGGAGTTCGCCAAGCAGCTCGAACGCGCCGGCAAGGAGGAGTGCCTCGGGAAGCTGCGCGTCCGCACCGCAGACCAGTGGGTCGAGCGCTGCTTCCAGCACTACGGCCTCGGGTTCCTCGAATACTACTCGAAGCTCGCCGAGATCAACGAGAAGCGCTCGTGATCGGACGGCTCTCGTGCTGTGAGGAGGGGAAGAAGTTCATCGGACTTCGGCACGAGGGCGGTCTGTTCTACGACGAGTACGACAGCGCCAAGGCGTACCTCAAGAAGATGCGCGAGACGCCCCCGCTCTGGACGATGCACGCGCAGACGTTCTCCACGCGCTGGGAGAACTCCGACAAGGTCAGCGCTCGCGTCGCGTTCTGTCCGTTCTGCGGGACAAAGGTTCCGCCCGTGCGGCTCCGCAAGGACCCGCCCAAGAAGATCTGCGTCATCCTCGACGGCGGCTACTACTGCGCGACCTGCGAGGAGCGTCTGCAAGCCTGCAACTGTCACCTGCCTGAACGAATGTGGGAGGCCGCGCCGTGTACTGGGTGATTCAGAACAACATCTACGAGGAAGAGAACTACAAGAACCTGATCGATACGGTGGAGCGCTTCAGCCTGCCGTACTGCACGGTCAAGGCGGTCCCCTTCTCGGGCGGCATCATCGACCCGCAACCCGTCATCCCGGCGGGCATGGACGTCATCGTGATGGGGTCCTACTCCCTCGCAAGGCACGCGCGCGAGCGCGGGTGGCGGCCCGGCGCCTTCATCGAGAACCTGGACTTCGTGATCCAGCGCGAGCACTGGGGCGACCACATGCTCAACGCGGACGCGAAGATCTACCCCTGGGGCGACATTCCGTTCCAGTACGAGCCCTTCTTCATCCGGCCGACGCTCGACACCAAGACGTACACGGGCCTCGTTCTCGACTGGGGCGAGTACGAGCGCTGGCGGGACAACCTGCGCCGGCTTCCCGAGACCAACGACCCGGTCAACGACCCGCTCAGCATCTCGGTCCACACCATCAACGAGCCGACGATGCTGTGCTCGAAGAAGCAGATCTACAGCGAGACCCGAACCTGGGTCATCGATGGCAAGGTCGTGACGTGCTCCGGCTACAAGGTTGGAACGCTCAAGCGCTACACGTCGCCCGACCAAGTCGACCAGCGCATCATCGACTTCGCGAACGCACGCGCGCAGGAGTGGTCTCCGAACCGCGCCTACGTACTCGATGTGGCCGAGACCGAGCAGGGCCTCAAGATCGGCGAGGTGAACAATCTCAACTCGGCCGGCTGGTACCGCTGCGACATGCAGAAGCTCATCATGTCGCTCGAACACATGGACCGAAAAGTCCCCCGCTACTAAAGATCGATGTTAGCGTTTTTGTCGAATGGAGAACCTTTCCGATCTTTCATCGAAGCCGAAGCGCAAGCAGCATCGGCGAAGTATCAGCGTCAGTCGAACCACCTACGACCGACTACGCGCGTACTGCGACGCGAACAACATCTCGATGAGCAGCTTCGTCGAGGCGCGGGTCGAGGAAGGGCTCAAGAACTTCGTGCCTCCTGCACGGCCTCCCGCACCGAAGCCGGCTCCTGCACCGAGACCCGAGCCCAAGCCGCTGCCGGT
>Ga0187773_10001331_pt1 | contig 10028 bp, 12 predicted proteins | sample 0216_BV02_MP05_1_FD_133133 | JGI IMG/M metagenome (GOLD analysis project Ga0187773, IMG submission 133133) | Tropical peat soil microbial communities from peatlands in Department of Meta, Colombia - 0216_BV02_MP05_10_MG | ecosystem: Environmental > Terrestrial > Soil > Wetlands > Peat | place...
CATCGCCATCGGCGCCTCGGGGACCATGCCCATGTAGATCCCGACCGGGGTGCCCTTAACGACGCCGAGCTTCTTGAGCGCGTTCGCGAGACGGACGACCTCGTCCTGCAGGTCGGCGAAGGTGATCGTCCGGCGCTCGTCCTCGGGCTCGCCCTCCCAGTGGTAGGCGACCCTGTCGCCGTTCCCGGATTCGACGTGGCGGTCGACGCAGTTGTAGGCCACGTTCAGCTTCCCGCCCAGATACCACTTCGCGTACGGGAGGTCCCACTCCCAGAGGCTCTCGAACTCCTCGAACCACGTGACCCGCTCGCGGCCTTCCGTTTCCCAGAACGTCTCGAAGCCGAGCTCGTAGATCTCCGGCTTCGCGTTCGCGTTCGCAGCGAACTCGGGCGGCGGCGGATAACGACGCTCCTCCGCGAGGATCGTCTCGATGGCGCCCGTCACGGGGCCAGGTCGTACGGGTAGTCCGTGAGCACCTCGGCCCCGCCTTCGGTGACCAGCACGAGGTCCTCGAGGCGGCAGCCGCCGTAGCCGTGGCGGTAGAGCCCCGGCTCGACGGCGATCACGTCGCCCGCGACGAGCTCGCCTGGACCGCGACCGAGGTTCGGCTGCTCGTGCACCTCGAGGCCTACGCCGTGGCCGAGCGAGTGGTAGAAGCCGTCCTTCAGCACCTCGCCCGGCTGCTTCGAGAGCAGCGTCGGATAGCCGTGCTCCTCGAAGACCTTGCTGCAGATCCTGTGCAGCTCACTCCCGGCGACGCCGGGCTTGACCGCGGCGACGGACGCCTCGAGCGCCTCACGGCAGAGCCGGTGGTACTCGGCCAGCTCCTCCGACGGCTCGCCGACGACGAAGACGCGCGTCATGTCGGCGAAGCAGCCGGACTCGCGGTCGCGCGGGAAGAGGTCGAGGCAGATGGGCTCGCCGGGCGCGATCGGGCCGGAGCCCATGTCGTGCCCGACCGCCGTCTGCGGCCCGTGCGAGACGATGAACTCGTCAGCGAAGGCGCCGTTGGCGGTGAACGCCTGCTCGACCGCCACCTTGAGGCGCTCACACGTCAGCGGCTCGCCGTCGAGCACGAGATCGCCGTTCTCGCGCTCGGCTGCGCGGAGCAGCTCGCGCGCGGCGCTCATGCCGGCCTCGGCCGCGTGCTGGGCGCGCCGGATGCCGGCGAGCTCGGCCTCGTTCTTCACGCGCCGCCGCCGGACGAAGTGCTCGCGGTCGGCGGTCACGTCGATTCCGTTGGCGCGCAGGTGGTCGGCCAGCTCGAGCGGGAACGTCGACGGAACGGCGGCCCGCTCGATCCCGAAGCGCCGGGCGGCGCGCAGGACGACCTCGAGCTCGATCTCGTCGCGCGAGAGCCCCTGCGCGTAGAGCTCGTCGATCCCGAACTCCTCGTACGGCATCAGCTCCAGGTCGGGTGCGACCACCTTCATCCGGTCGAGCTCGAAGGAGCTCGCGACCACGTGCCTGCTCCCCTCGCGCTCCGCGTAGAGGAACGGGTCGGGGACGGCGAGCGGGACCTCGTGCCGCATCTCGGGCGAGCGGAGCGAATCGGCATAAATGAGGACATCTGCCACGGCGGGCGGGATCGTACCTCTAGAGTTGCTCCACGTGGAAGCGGTGCTCGAACGGGCGCAGGCGCTGATCGCCGGATACGACGAGGAGCTCGCTCGCGAGCTGCCGCAAGGCGCGGAGATCTTCGATGCGCACGTCCACCTCGGTCACGACATCGACGGCATGGTCGGCACCTACGAGGAGCTCGAGGCGGTGGGCCGGCGCTACGGCTTCTCGCGCTGCTTCATGTTCTGCATGGACGAGCCCGACCGCCATCCGGCCTTCCGGGCGCCCAACGACCGGACGCTCGAGCAGGCGCGGCGCTCCGGCGGCCGGCTGATCCCGTTCGTACGCCTCGACCTCGGCGAGGATCCGATCGAAGAAGCGACACGCTGCCTCGACCTCGGTGCTCGCGGGATCAAGCTGCACCCGCGGGCCCAGCGCTTCCTGCTGAACGACGAGCGCCTGTCGCCGGTGTTCGAGCTCGCGGCCGAGCGGCGCGTGCCGATCCTGATCCACGGCGGTCGCGGGCTGCCGCCGATCGCCGACAGCCTGGCGCGCCTCGTCGAGGCCTACCCCGACGCGCAGCTGATCATCGCGCACGGCGGAATCGCCGACCTCGCCGAGCTGGCCGGGCACTTCGGCGGCAGGGCCGGCGTCTTCTTCGATACCTCGGTGTGGAGCCCGATCGACCTGCTCACGCTGTTCCATCTCGTCGCGCCGGAACAGGTCGTCTACGCCTCCGACTACCCCTACGGCCAGCAGCCGAGCGCGCTGCTCACCTCCCTGCGCACGGCGCGGCTTGCCGGCTTCGACGAGGAGCAGGTGCGCGCGATGCTCTGGGGCAACGCGAACCGGATCGCCGAGGGCGAGGCGCCTCTCGAGCCGTCCCCGCCGCGCGGCGGCGGCACCTTCTCGCAGCCGATGGCCTTCGCGCGGATCCACCAGTACCTGTCCATGGCGACGCCGCTGCTCTGGACACGGCAGCCGGACACGATCGGGGTCCTCGGGCTCGCGCTGAACGCCACCGCCGACCGCGACGGCCACGCGGAGGAGCGCGAGCAGATCCGCGAGCTGCTCGAGGGCGCGCGCGACATCTGGCGGCTGCTGCCGGAGATCGAGGACGAGCGCGAGCAGCGGACAGCCAGCCGAGTGGCGTTTCGGCTCGTGCACCTGGCGGACATCCTGGCGGTGACGACAGGTGCTTGAGCTCAGGATCAACGGCGGCACGTACGAGGTCGACCCGCCGGTCGGCAAGACGCTCGCGGAGACCCTCCGCGGCGACCTCGGCCTGACGGGCACGAAGATCGCGTGCGGCGAGGGGCACTGCGGCGCCTGCACCGTCCAGCTCGACGGCGTGCCGACGCTTTCCTGCATCACGCTCGTCCACACCGTCGGCGAGCGCGAGGTGACGACGATCGAAGGGCTGCGCGACCATCCGCTGGTCGATGCGTTCGTCCGCGCCGACGCGCTCCAGTGCGGCTTCTGCACACCCGGCCAGATCGTCTCGGCAGCCGCACTCGTCGAGGCCGAGCCCGAGCCGACACCCGAGCGCGTCCGCCATGCGATGGCCGGCAACCTGTGCCGCTGCGGCGCGTATCCCAGAATCGAGGAGGCGATCCTGACGTGGCGCGACTGATCCGGACCGAGAAGGAAGTCGAAGGCACGTACACCGAGCAGTGGGTCGTCGTCGAGGGCGAGGACGAGGCACTCGACCAGTGGCCGCAGGGCCCGCGCACCGTCGTCGGCACGCCGGCGCGCCGCCAGGACGGCCACCAGCGGGCGCGCGGCGAGGCTCAATACACCGCCGACGTCCAGCTCCCGGGGACGCTCCACGCAGCCGTCCTGCGCAGCCCCTTTGCACACGCGCGCGCGAGCGTCGACCTGAGCCGGGCGCGGGCGGCGGGCTGGGTGCGCGGCGCGATCGGACCGGGCGACTGCCACGTCCTCCAGGATGAGCCGAGCTTCCACGGCGCGCCCGTCGCGGCGGTGGCGGCGGACAGCCGACGCGAGGCACATGCCGCGCTCGAGCTGATCGACGTCGAGTGGGAGGAGCTCGAACCGCTGCTCGATCCCGAGGAGGCGGCCAGGCGCGAGTCGCTCGTCGACGAGACGAGGCACTACTCGCGCGGTGACGTCGACGCGGGCTTCGCCGAGGCCGATGTGATCGTCGAGGGCGAGTTCCGCACGCAGGTCGTCCTCCACAACGCGCTCGAGACCCACCAGGCGGTCTGCCGCTGGGAAGGCGAGACGCTCGAGGTCTACATCTCGACCCAGTTCATCTGGGGCGTGCGCGACTCGATCTCGAACCAGCTCGGGCTGCCGCCCGACCGCGTGCGCGTGGTCTGCAACTACATGGGCGGCGGCTTCGGCGCCAAGAACAGCCCGGGCGACCACACGTACATCGCGATCGCCCTGGCCGGCCAGACCGGGCGGCCGGTGCACTGCGCGCTCACGCGCCGCGAGGAGAACCTCGCCGCCGGCAACCGCAACGCGACGATCCAGCGGCTCCGCGCCGGCGCCCGCTCGGACGGGACGCTGGTCGCGCTCGACGGCGAGTACGTGAACGCGATCGGCTGGGCCGGCTTCAACGCCCCGACCTTCGGGCCGATGGAGATGCTGTACGCCTGCGAGAACGTCCGCACCGTCACCTACGGCGCCAAGCTGAACCTGCCGCCGAATGCGGCCTTCCGCGCGCCGGGGTTCGTCGAGGGCACCTTCGGGCTCGAGTGCCTGCTGGACGAGCTGGCGGGCCGGCTCGAGCTCGATCCGCTCGAGCTGCGCCGCCGCAACCACGCCGACAAGGACCTCGTGGACGACCGGCCGTTCTCGTCGAAGAACCTGCTCGTGTGCTACGAGCGCGCCGAGCCGCACTGGCCCGGCGCGACGAGGTCCGCGCCCGTTCGGAGGGGCCCTGGCGGCGCGGTGTGGGCCTGGCGAGCCAGATCTGGTACGGCGGCGGCGGCCCGCCTTCCTACGCCTGGGTCCGGGTCGGCGCCGACGCCCGGGCGACGGTGGTCACGGCGATGCAGGACATCGGCACGGGCACGCGCACGGCGATGGCGCAGATCGCAGCCGAGGAGCTGGGCCTACCGCTCGACCGCGTCCGCTGTGAGCTCGGCGACTCGGCCCGCGGGCCGTACGCGTCGATCTCGGCCGGCTCGTCGACCACGCCGTCGATGGGCCCGGCCGTGCGGGCGGCCGCGGCCGACGCGGCGCGACAGCTGCTCGAGATCGCGGCGCAGCGCTTCCAGGTCGAGGAGCGCGCCCTCTCGCTCCGCGGCGGCCTGATCGTCTCGGCTGACGGCGGCTCCTGGCCGCTGGAGGAGATCACCGGCCTGCTCGATGACGCGCAGATCCTCGGCAAGGGCGCACGCGGTCCGAACCCGGCCGGAATGCGCGTGCTGACCTTCGGGATTCAGGTCGCCGAGGTTGCGGTCGACGTCGAGACCGGCGAGGTGAAGGTCGAGCGCATCGCGGCGATCCACGACGTCGGCCGCGTGATCAACCCGCTCGGGGCCCGCAGCCAGGTCGAGGGCGGGATCATCCAGGGCATCGGGCACACGCTCTCGGAGGCGCGGCTCGTCGACCCCGCGACCGGCCGGGTGCTGACGCAGACGCTCGACGCGTACAAGCTGCCGACGATCGCCGACGTGCCGGAGATCGTCACCGAGCTGCTGGACATTCCGGACGAGCAGCTGACGAACCTCGGCTCCAAGGGCCTCGGCGAGCCGCCGATCGTGCCGACGGCCGCGGCGATCGTCAACGCGATCCGCGACGCGACCGGCGCGGAGGTACACGAGCTGCCGGTGAGCCGCGAGACGATGCTGCGCGCCCTCGCCGAGGCGCGGGAGCGGGAGGCAGCGCGTGGAGCTCCGGCAGCCGTCTAGCCTCGCCGAGCTCGACGGAGCAAGTAACACTGTGTTACTTGCAGGCGGGACCGACCTCGTCCCGTTGTTGAGAGACGGGCTCGTCGAGGCGGAGACGCTCGTCGACGTGCGCGGGGTGGTGCCGCGCGGTGTGCATCAACGCGGTAGCGGAATCGGGGCCGGGACGACACTCGCCGAGCTGGAGGCGGACCCGGAGATCCCGCAGGCGCTGCGCGAGGCCTGCACACTGTCCGCCTCGCCGCAGCTGCGCTCGATGAGCACGATCGGCGGCAACCTCCTCCAGGCGACGCGCTGCTGGTACTGGCGGCTCAAGTACCCGTGCTTCCTGCACGGCGGCTCGACCTGCCACGCGCGCCAGGGCGCGCACCGCGAGCACGCGATCTTCGGCAACGAGCGCTGCGCGTCAGCCCACCCGTCCGACCCGGCGGCCGCCCTGCTCGCTCTCGGCACGACGCTGCGAACCGACCGGCGCGAGCTCGAGCTGGCCGACCTCTACCGCCTGCCCACCGAGGACGACCGCGACGTGACCGCGCTCGAACCGGGCGAGCTGATCCTCGAGCTCGAGGTCCCGCGGCCGGACGCGAGCACCTACCTGAAGGCGATGGACCGCACGCGCTTCAGCTTCGCGCTCGTCGGCGTGGCGGCCGCCCGCTTCGGCTCCGAGACGCGGCTGGCGCTCGCCGGCGTGGCGCCGGTCCCGTGGCGGCTCGAGTCGCCCGGCGATCTCGACCGCGCCACACCGCTGCCGGGGACCGCGTACAAGGTCGACCTCGCCCGGGCGCTCGTACGCCGCGCCCTCGACGCCGTCAAGTGATCACTGCGGTGGTGCTGGCGGCGGGAGCCTCCAGCCGCTTCGGCTCGCCAAAGCAGGAGCTGCTGCTGGAGCCGGTGCTCGAGCGTGTCCGGCGGAGCTCGGTGGACGACGTGCTCGTCGTGCTCGGCGCGCACGAGCTGGAGTCGAGTGCCCGCACCGTCATCTGCCCCGAGTGGGAGCGGGGCCCCGGCGCCTCACTGCGCTGTGGGCTCGCCGCCCTGCCGGAGGACACCGAGGCGGCGGTGGTCGTGCTCGGCGACGGGCCCGGGCTCGCGCCCGAGGCGATCGACCGCGTGCTCGCCGCGTGGCGCGAGGGCCAGGCGCCGGTCGTGGCCGCGACCTACGGCGGCGTCCGCCTGCACCCGGTGCTGCTCGCACGCTCCGTCTGGCAGGAGATCCCCGAGGACGGCGCGAAGGGAATGGGCGCCGTCCTCGTCCCCTGCGACGATTTGCAGCCTCCAGGAGACGTCGATTTCGCCGATGAACTGCCGGAAGGCCTGAAACCGTGGAGCTCGCCCGACCCCTAGCCGCCGCCCCGCCCGAGCAGCGCTCGAGCCTGGCCGCGCTGCGGCTGCAGCGCAAGCTCACCGTCGAGGAGGCCGCGAAGCGCGCCGCGCTCTGGCCCGACCAGGTCGAGTGGCTCGAAGAGAACCGCCTCTACCGCTTCCCGAGCAGCAACGCCGCCGTGCTGGCGCTGCTCCGCTACGCCACCTCGCTCGGGATCGACCACCGCGAGGCGCGCCGGCTCTCGGGCCTGCCCGTCGAGCCTCCTCCCCGGCGCCCGATCGGCCGCTGGATCGCCGGCGGCGGGGCGGTCGTGCTGCTGGGCGTCCTGGCGACGGCGCTCTTCCTCGCCTTCGGACGCGGGAGCGGCTCCGCGTTCGCCGGGCGGTCGGCTGCATCCCTGCCGCCTCCCTGGAAGTTCACGGTCGATGTGCTGAACGGGGACGGCGACATCAACTACACCCGCCGCCTGGCCGACCGCGTCGGCTCGTTCGGCTACCGCCTCGGACACGTGACGAAGGCGAACCGCTTCGGCTACAAGCAGACGGTCGTCTACTTCGAGCGGGGAGGCCAGGCCGCTGCGCGCCGGCTCGCGTCGCAGCTCGGCTGCGGGACCGTCAGCCCGCTCCCGGGCGGCACGAACGCACGCCGGCTGGTCGTGATCGCCGGCCCGGCCAGCGCTACCTGCTAGAGAAGCGGCGTGCGCAGAGCGGAGAGCTTCTGCTTCAGGTCAGGAGTCATCTCCTCCACGACCGCCTGGCGCACGAATCGCCGCAGGTCGACCTCGAACCGGTAGCGCTTGCGGCAGTAGCTGCAAACGTCCAGATGCTTCTCGGCCTCGATGCGCTCGTCGTCGCTCAGGTCGCGGTCGAGGTACGGCTGCAGCATCTCCTCGCACTTGGCGCACGGATCCGGTTCGAAGCTCAGTGCCATCACGCGCTGTTCCCGACGGCTCGCTCCGCGAGCTCTCGTTTCAGGATACGCCGCCCGCGGTGCAGCCGCGACATGACGGTCCCGATCGGGATGTCGAGGATCTGCGCCGCGTCCGCGTAGCTGAAGTCGCCCAGGTCGACCAGGACGAGCACATCGCGGAAGTCGTGCGGCACGGCCGACAGGGCCCCGACCGCGTCGTCCTGCGAGAGCCGGTCGTCGACGCGCTCCTCGGCCGAGTCGCCGACCTCCTCGAGCCGGTTGTAGAGGAAGTAGTCGCCTTCCTCCATCGGCCGCAGGTCGGGCGTGCGCTGCTGCCGGCGTCCGCGGTCGATGTTCAGGTTGGTGAGGATGCGCAGGAGCCACGCGCGCAGGTTCGTGCCCGGCGTGTAGGAGCGCCAGGCCCGAAACGCACGTGCATAGGTCTCCTGCATCAAGTCCTCCGCCTCTTCGCGGGTGGACACGAGCCTCCTTGCGACCCGGTAGACCTGGTCTGCGAGCTCGAGCGCCTCCTCCTCGAAGCGAACGCGGTCGCGGGCCTCCTCGGCCAGCTTCCTCGGCTCCGCTTCGGGTGTGGTCTCGCTCATCGCGGCCACCCTAGCAACTGCCGGTTTTCAAGCTGGAACGAGCATCCATGCGGGTTCATTCCCGAGTGCCGGCGGCTCGCTGCCGGCGAGCCGCCGCCTCAGGACTGCTCGACCGGATGGAAACCGGCGCGCGTCAGCGTCGCGACGATCGCCTCGCGGTCGGTGCGCTCGTCATCCCAGGAGAGCTGAACCTGGCCGACCAGGTTGGCGATCGCCTGCTCGATGCCCTCGTGGCCGCGCAGGGCGCCGGCCAGCCGGCCGATACAGCGCTCGCAGCGGATTCCGCTGACCTGGATCGTCTCCGCCTGGATCACGCGGCCGATCCTAGCGTCCGGACCGCGACGTCCGCGACGACGGCTTCGAGGCTCTCCGCACGCCCGACCTCGAGCTGGCGGTCGCCCTCGCACGCGGCCGGGTCGATCCGCGCGAGCAGCTCAATGCTGCCGAGCTCGCGCGCGGCGGGCTCGACCAGCTCGAGCAGCTCGGCCCCGAGCTCGGAGGCCCGGACGAGGCGCTCGCCGTCGGGATGGATCAGCTCGGCCCGCGGGCCGAAGCGCAGCGCGGCCCAGCGGTTCTGCGCGTAGTCCCCGCGGTTGTACGGGCCCGCCGGAGGCTGCTCGAGGACGATGCGGCTCAGCGCCTGCAGCAGCGCGGCGAAGGCGCCGGTCAGCGCGATGTCCGTCGGCTGGTCGGGCGCGCGCACCTCGAGCGTCCCGAAAAGCGGGTGCGGCCGGACGTCCCACCAGAAGCGCGTGTAGCCGTCCGCGAGCCCGATCCGGACGAAGCGCTCGACGAAGGCCTCCCACTCGGCGTACGAGGCGAGGACCGGCGGCGCGCCGGAGCGCGGGAGCTGTGCGAGCACCTCGGCGCGGCTCGACGCGAGCCCCGTCTCCTCGCCGGCGAGGAAGGGCGAGTTGGCGGAGAGCGCGAGCACGACCGGCAGCCACGGCAGGACGCCCTCGAGCGCGGTCATGCAGGCCTCCGCGCTCGGCATGCCGACATGGACGTGCAGGCCGCAGACGGCCTGGCGCCTGGCCGACACACCGGCGTACTGGACGAACTCGCGGTACCGGGGGTCGGGCGCGATCTGCTGCGCAGTCGGCACGCTGAACGCGTGCGTGCCGGCCGCGGCAAGCGCGAGCCCGTGGGCGCGCGCCTGCCGCGCCGCTCCCGAGCGCAGCTCCTTCACAGACGCGAGCGCCTCCCCCGCCGACTCGGCCACTCCGGTGGCGAGCTCGACCATCGAGGCGAGCAGCTCCATCTTGAGGACGCCCGGCTGCGATTCGCTCTCCTCCACCAGATACTCGACGCCCGGCGTCAGCGCCAGCGTCTCGGCGTCGAGGATCATCAGCTCCTCCTCCACGCCGAGCGAAAACGGGCTCGACTCTCCGAAGTGCTGCTCGATCACGGCGGTAACGCTAACGCCGGACGCGGGACAGTCCGCTGATGGAGATCTCCTTCACGAGCCTCGCCGTGGTCGGGGCCGCCGCGTTCGCCGCGCCGCTCCTGGTGGGGCTCGTGCCCAGGGTGCCGCTGCCGCCGGTCGTGCTCGAGCTCGTCCTCGGGATCCTGATCGGGCGCTCTGTGCTGGGCTGGGCCACCGACGACGAGCCTGTGCAGGTGCTGGCGATGATCGGCCTCTCGTTCCTGCTCCTGATCGCGGGGCGCGAGGTGGACTACGACCGCCTGCGCGGGCGGCTGCTGCGCGTGACGGGGCTCGGCTTCCTCGTCGCGCTCGCGCTCGGGCTC
>Ga0187773_10001332_pt1 | contig 10026 bp, 9 predicted proteins | sample 0216_BV02_MP05_1_FD_133133 | JGI IMG/M metagenome (GOLD analysis project Ga0187773, IMG submission 133133) | Tropical peat soil microbial communities from peatlands in Department of Meta, Colombia - 0216_BV02_MP05_10_MG | ecosystem: Environmental > Terrestrial > Soil > Wetlands > Peat | place...
AAGAAAGGTTCCTGCGAAAATCGTCTATGAAGACGAAAGGTCGGTGGCCTTCAACGACATCAATCCGCAGGCCCCTGTACACGTTGTTGTAATCCCGCGCAAACATATCCCTACTGCTCTCGATATCGACAGAGCAGACAACCCGGTTGTCGGGCATCTGTTTCAGGTCGCCAGTCAGATAGCTATCGAAAGAGGCATCGCAAACCGGGGCTTTCGTCTGGTGATGAACACCAACCCCGAGGCGGGCCAGAGCGTTTATCACATCCACCTCCACCTGTTGGGAGGAAGGCATATGCACTGGCCTCCCGGTTAACTCGCGTATTCGTAGCGAATTAAGTCCCTTTTTTCTGGATTCCCACTAAATAACGACGGGAAAGACAGAACCAACAAGTTTCAAAAAATCACTACGTCCTGCTTGTAGCTGAGACGATGGTCCTGAGGCATGATCGTAGTAACTTTGTATCTTCGAAATTTTTTGATATGATGTAACAGGAGGTGTTGATGGCCTATCCAAAAATTCTTGCATTTGTCCTTGCCGGAGGCAAGGGAGAAAGACTTTTCCCCCTCACATCATTCCGCTCGAAGCCTTCGGTCCCATTCGGCGGCAGATCCAGAATAGTAGATTTCGTTCTGAACAACCTCGTAAACTCTCAGATATACTCGATCTATCTCCTCGTCCAGTACAAGTCTCAATCCCTCATCGAACATGTAAGGCAGAACTGGGTATTGTCATCCGTTATTAAGAACCACTTCGTAACAGTTGTACCTCCCCAGATGCGCATGGGGCCGGAATGGTTTCAGGGAACAGCCGACGCCGTCTTCCAGAACATCGATCTTGTACGCCAGCACAGCCCCGCACTGATAGCCGTTTTCGGAGCAGACCACATTTACAGGATGGACATCAGACAGATGATAGACTCCCATATCGCGAAGGGGGCGCTTGTCACCGTCGCAGCACGGCCGGTTCCCATTGAGCAAGCCTCATCTTTCGGCGTTATCGTGACAGACAGCGAAAGAAGAATCATCGGATTCCAGGAAAAGCCTAAGAAGGCGATAGCGATGCCAGATGATCCTGGGCGTGTGTACGTCTCAATGGGAAATTATATATTCGATCGTGACACTCTTATCGAAGCGCTTGCGACAGCGCAGAGGAAGAAACAGCATGATTTCGGTGCCCACGTTATCCCGGCATTAGTCGGAACAGAAAGGGTGTTTGCCTATGATTTCGGAGAAAACACAATCCAGGGTACGATGCCATACGAAGAAAAAGGTTACTGGAGAGATGTGGGGACGATATCCGCTTACTTTTCGGCACATATGGACATGCTGGGCGAGTCCCCTCCGTTTGAAGTTAACAATAAATCGTGGCCGATAAACCCTTCAGGGTTCATCGGGTTCTCCACAAAGATTTTGAAGGGAGATATAAGAAACAGTGTCATAGCCGACGGAAGTACCATACATAAGGCAAAAATACGGAATTCCGTTATCCGGAGCGACGTGATAATCGAGAGCGATGTAAATCTGGAAAACTGCATCATCATGGACCATGTCGTCATCAAGAAAGGATGTTCCCTGAAAAGAGTGATTGTAGATAAATTGAACGTCATAGGCGAAGGCGAACAGATCGGCTTTGATCCTGACAAAGACCGCTTCCGGTGTCACATAGATAAATCCGGGATAGCGATAATTCCGAGGGGCGGAAGATTTATTAGAGCCGATAAGGCATAGCAAACCTTTCTTTACCTGAACCGGGGGTTTTTAACCCTATAGACCGAAGGGTATGAAGGAACTGAGATGATATCACAGGGAGCAGAAATGAACGTCCGACCTTCTCCGGACCGGGAGATGGTCGATATTGCTGATTATATCCTTAGTTATACGAGTTACAGCGATATCGCCGCTGATACCGCGCGGTATGCCTTGATGGATAGTATCGGATGTTCATTCCTCGCTCTTCGTTACCCGACCTGTGTCAAACTTCTCGGCCCTGTTGTCCCCGAAACGACTGTCCCTTTCGGCTCACGGGTGCCTGGCACTCGGTTCGTCCTCGACCCCGTAAAGGCGGCCTTCGATATCGGCGTCCTCATCCGCTGGCTCGATTACAACGATACGTGGCTTGCCGCTGAGTGGGGACACCCTTCGGACAACTTAGGCGGGATTCTTGCTTCAGCGGACTTCATAAGCCGGAAGCGCAAGGCCGAAGGGAAGGATCCGCTCACGATGCGTCAAGTCCTGACGTCGATGATTAAGGCATATGAGATCCAGGGTGTGATCGCTCTCGAAAATAGTTTCAACAAAGTCGGCCTCGATCACGTAGTACTTGTGAAACTATCCACTGCTGCGGTAGTGACTCACCTTTTGGGTGGCGGGAAAGAGCATATTATAAACGCTGTTTCCCAGGTATGGATCGATGGCCAGAGTCTGAGAACCTACCGTCACGCACCCAACGCCGGTCCCAGAAAGTCCTGGGCTGCAGGAGACGCCACAAGCCGGGGGGTTCGACTCGCTCTTCTCACTATGCTGGGAGAACCGGGATATCCCAGCGCCCTGACAGCAAAAAAATGGGGCTTCTATGATGTCTCATTCAAAGGTGAAAGGTTGCGGTTCCAAAAACCTTATGAATCATACGTCATAGAGAACATCCTGTTCAAAATCTCCTTCCCCGCCGAGTTCCATGCCCAAACCGCTGCTGAGTGCGCTTTATCTCTTCACGCAGCCGTAAGAGGAAGGCTCGATGAAGTCAAACGAATCATAATCACTACTCAGGAGTCAGCAATCCGGATCATCAGCAAGGCCGGTCCCCTCTATAACCCGGCAGACCGGGATCACAGTATTCAGTATATTGTGGCTGTGGGATTAATCTTCGGCGAGATCACCGCTGATCATTACGAGGACAGGGTCGCAGAAGACCCTCGTATCGACATCCTTCGAGAGAAGATGGAAGTGGTCGAAGATAAGCGGTACAGCAGGGATTATCTTGATCCTGACAAGCGTTCTATCACCAACGCCGTGCAAGTCTTTTTCAGAGACGGAAGTTCCACAGAAAGGGTGGAGGTAGAATATCCGATCGGACACCGCAGAAGGAGAGCAGAAGGCATCCCCCTACTGATTGAGAAATGCAGGGATAATCTTGCCACTGTGCTGAACGCTGACAGGGTTGGTAATATTATCGAACTTTTTCTTGACCGGCAGCGCCTTGAAAAAATGCCTGTTGACGATTTCATGGATATGTTTGTCATCTGAATATGCTGTGACGCTGGAAATTATACGCGGCGTCATAAATTTTGCGCATGCTTTGTCATTCCTGCTTGTCGGGAATCTTTCTTTCAAGAAGGATGTCGGACGAGCCGGCATGACAGACTTTTCGTGGAAGATTTCATAGTATGCGTAATTATATAAGTCGTCATGCGTAAATCACGAAATCCTTTGAATTCAAACGGCCGGACAAGAAATTGCTTCATTATCTTGGTTGAGCTGAGCGATGACCGTTAAAAATGGTGCCGAAGGCGGGACTCGAACCCGCATGGATCTCTCCACACGCCCCTCAAACGTGCGTGTCTACCAGTTCCACCACTTCGGCACAGAAGAATATTACTATAACAATGACTATGTTTTCAATACGGCGCGTTGTCAAAATTCCGACGGTTATTCACGGCATGCTCTCTTTTTACTGTTGATTTTCCCGACCTTTTTCTGCAAACTATGTCCAGTACAGGTGCTGTGAAGCTTAATAGGGAATCCTGTTGAAGTCAGGAGCGGTCCCGCCGCTGTAATCCCGATTCTGACCTGTCGGAATAAGAGCCTTTGCCGGTAATCTGCCACTGTTCATATCTGAATGGGAAGGCTGGTAAAGGTCGGGAGAGCCAGAAGACCTGCCTGAAAGACAGTAAAAAAGTGGACAGTGAATAGTTAGAATGCAGCGTTCTCTTCTTCCTACTTTTCACTTCTCACTTTTCACGAATTAGCCTTTCCGCGGAGGAAGGTGAGGATGAAGTAAACCAGGGTGCAATCCTCAGAACTTCTTTTGGTTCTGAGGATTTTTTATTTTTCAGGAGATGACAAATTGAGTGATTTTCGCCTGGGAAGATTTACATGTGGTTTATTATCTTTTCTTTTCACTACGCACTGTTTACTATTCGCTGTTTCTTATGCGGAGGTTCCGGTGAGGATAGTTTCACTCGCCCCTAACATGACCGAGATCCTTTTTGCCTTGGGTCTCGGTGACAGGATCGTCGGTGTTACAAGCTTCTGCGATTATCCGCCTGAGGCAAAGAAGAAACCGAAGATCGGAGGGATGTCCAATCCGTCCCTCGAAGCGGTCGTCTCATTGAAGCCTGATATCGTGGTAATGACGACCGATGGAAATCCGAAGGAGTTTGAGGAAAGGCTGCGCTCGTTGAAAATAAAAACATATGTATTTTGGGGCCGACAGATCTCAGAGCTTCCTCAGGGGCTACGAGAGATGGGGACAGCGCTTGGAGTAAAAGAGAAAGCCGATACACTCGCAAAGGAAATTGAGGAATCTCTGGATAGATTAAAACGCAAACACCGCGGATATCAAAAGAGGAAGATCTTATTTGTCGTATGGCCCGAGCCCCTGATAGTAGCCGGTTCAGGGAGCATCGCCCATGAAGCGATAACCATCCTCGGCGGAGAAAACATAGCGGCAAAGGCGGCGACATCGTATCCGAAATATTCTCTCGAAGAGATCCTCCGACAGTCACCCGACATAATATTTATCGGAAAGGGTATGGATAAAGAGATGGACAAGGTATCTCAGGGATTCCTTGGCCGCCTCAGGAACGCCCCTGCGGTGAGAAATAAGAACGTCTTTTTTGTGAATGAGTATCTATACAGACTGGGGCCCAGGACCATGAAGGGGATCGAAGAGCTGGCGATGTATATGGAGCGTTAATGAAAATTCGGATGATGATAATTATATCGGTCTCTGTCCTGGCCTTCGGGACATCGATGGTCCTCGGGCCGAGGATAATAAACCCGTTCGCGATGGATGGGACATCACGAGAGATCTTCTTTTCGATCAGGGCTCCACGGAGCGTCGTCGCGGTGCTTATGGGGATGGCCCTGGGTGCTTCGGGAGCGGTATTGCAAGGGATTCTCAGAAACCCGCTTGCAGACCCTTACATACTGGGTATATCGAGCGGCGCCTCTCTCTCCGCAGCCTTCGGTATCCTGGGAGGTTTCACTTTTCTCGGTGCTCTGACTATACCCGTACTCGCTTTTGTGGGTGCGATTATAACAGGAGGTATTGTCGGGATGATGGGGTGGAAGAGGGGTGGACTCTGGCCGGAGAGGCTTCTCCTTGCTGGAGTCGGTCTGAGTTTCCTTTTTTCAGCCCTTCTTATGCTCATGATGAGCGTATCGAGCGATGAGGGGCTGAGAAAGGCGACGCTCTGGATATTCGGCGATCTTTCTATGTCCGAGTGGTCGAGGGTGCCCTATGGGTTGATCTTTGTGACAACGGGGATTGTCATATCTGTCGCGAGGGCAAAGGCACTTAATGCGCTGATTCTTGGCGATGAATTTGCCCACAGCCTCGGTTTTGCTCCCCACAGGGAGAGAGTACTGCTCTTTGTTTCTGTGGGGCTCATGACCGCCGCATCGGTCTCTCTCGGCGGTATGATTGGCTTTGTCGGTCTGCTCGTTCCCCATATGATCAGGTTTTTCATGGGGTCCGACAGCAAGGCGCTTTTACCCGCCTCAGCTCTTGGAGGAGGAGCCCTCCTCTGTATCGCTGATCTGATAAGCAGGTCAGTTCTTCCGCCCATGGAACTGCCCGCGGGAGTCATTACCGCTATCATCGGCTCACCCTATTTCCTTTACCTTCTCAGGAGGAGAAATGTCCTTGGCATATAACCCCCCGATACTGGAACTCAAGGATATCTGTTTTTCGTACGTGAAGAACAAATCTGTTATCGAGAACCTCTCTTTTTCGATCGGTGAAGGGGAGTTCGTCGGGCTTCTCGGTTCGAACGGATCGGGAAAGTCGACCATAATGAAGCTAGGGTCCGGGATACTGAAACCCTCATCAGGAGATCTGAGGCTCTGGTCCAAACCGTTAAGCATGTACACCAATAGAGACCGTGCGAAGTTGATAAGCTATCTACCCCAAACTCTCGATATCAGCATACCCTTTACTGTCAGAGAACTTGTGAGCATGGGCTTGTATCCCTATGACATACCCCCTGCGATGACCGTGGATGATGCACTGGAAATAGTAGGGCTTGGAGAGCGTGGGGATTCGCATCTTTCAGACTTGAGCGGGGGCGAAAGGAGAAGAACCTTTATCGCTATGACCCTTGTGCAGGGGGCCGGGCTCCTGCTGCTCGACGAACCCCTGGCCAACCTCGACATCCGATTCCAGATTGAACTGGTGAGACTCCTTAGAAAACTGAGGGAAGAAAGAAACATCTCTGTGGTCATGGCCCTCCACGACATAAACATCGCCTTGCAATTCGAAAAGGTAATGTTGATCAAGAACGGTGCTCTTATCGGAAGCGGAAACCCCGAGGCAGTACTTACCGATGCGATGCTCAAGGAAGCCTTTGATGTCGGAATCGAAATAAGAAGGCAGGGATCAGGAGAAGCATACATCAGATTGGATGTTTTTTGACAAGGAGGAGGAAGGTCTTATGAACCGGAAGATAATATTCATTACAGGAGGCGCGAGGAGCGGAAAGAGCAGTTTCGCTCTTAGGGACGCATCCCTAATCCGGGGTGGAAAAGCCTTTATCGCAACCGCAGAACCGACAGATGACGAGATGCATCAGCGTATCGAAAGGCATAAGAAAGACAGAGGCGACGGATGGGATACCTATGAAGAGCCTTTGAAGATCGCATCGGCGATAAAAGAGATAGAAGAGAGGTATAGCGTGATTGTCATCGATTGCCTGACACTATGGCTCGCCAATCTTATGTCCAGCAGCGCCGCTGTCAGTGAGGAGATCGACTTCTTCATCGAGGTGCTGCGTTCCGCAGGGCGGACATGCCGCATGTATATCGTCTCAAATGAGGTGGGAATGGGCATAGTGCCTGAGAATGAGATGGCAAGAAGGTTCCGCGACATAGCGGGCATGCTCAACCAGAAAGTAGCATCGGTGGCTGATGAAGTATATATGACGGTAGCAGGTCTGCCCGTAAGAATAAAATGAAGGAGAATTCGATAATGATGGAGACGCTTAATTCAATAGTATCTTTGAACGGACGGTTTTATGAAACAGCTCAAAGAAGACTTGATAGCCTGACGAAGCCCCGGGGAAGCCTGGGGAGGCTTGAGGAGTTTGCCGGAAGACTCGTTGCGATCACGGAAGACACAATGCCCTCAGTCGGGAAAAAAGTCATATTTACCTTCGCCGGAGACCATGGGGTGGCGGACGAAGGTGTCTCGGCCTATCCCAAGGAGGTTACGCCTCAAATGGTTTTAAATTTTCTTACAGGAGGAGCAGCCATAAACGTGCTCGCAAGATTTGTCGGTGCCGAAGTTGTAGTCGTAGACATAGGGGTGAATCATGATTTTTCTGATGCCGGGGCCGGCAGAGGTACAGGGTCTGCCACCCCCCTGCTGATAAAAAAGGTGGTTTGGGGAACAAAGAACATGAGAAAGGGCCCGGCCATGACGCGACAGGAGGCGGAAGAATCTATTGCTGTGGGGATCGGCCTCGCAAGAGAATACTCGGGCAAGGGATACGAAATATTCGGGACAGGAGACATGGGAATCGCAAATACGACTCCATCGGCAGCTATTGCATCAGTTCTTACCGGGAGACCCATTAAGGAAGTGACGGGAAGAGGAACCGGAATAACCGACGAGGCTTTGAAGAAAAAGATCGCGGTGATCGAGGATTCGATAGCCATGAACAGTCCGGACGCAAAGGACCCTGTCGACGTTCTTTCCAAAGTTGGCGGAGCCGAAATCGGAGGCATAGCAGGATTGATCATCGGAGCCTCGGCAAACAGGATCCCCGTCGTTGTCGACGGCTTCATTTCGACTGCTGGTGCCTTGATAGCGTACTGTCTTGAACCGAATACGCGAGACTATATGTTTGCAGCGCATAACTCGGTTGAAATAGGGCACAAGGCGATGCTCGAAAAAATCGGGCTAAGACCGATACTCGATCTTGAACTCAGGCTCGGTGAGGGCACAGGTGCAGCCCTGGCTATGCTCATGATCGACGCGGGGCTCAGGATATATAAGGAAATGGCAACATTCGGCGAGGCTGGTGTATCCGAAAAAGTTTAAAAAATTTGCAGCGACATGGTACAAGAAAAGGTGCGGTGAAAAATCTCTTAGTAAAACAACTTGTGATCGCATTCCAGTTTCTGACTGTCATCCCGGTGAGGGTTAGAGGAGATATTTCCGAAAGGGAACTGTCGCAATCCGTAGTCTTCTTCCCGGCAGTGGGAGCTTTTCAGGGGCTGCTCGCCGGCCTGGCAGCTTATGTATTCGCCCATTTTTTCACAGCTGACATGGCTGCAGCGTTCGTTATGACCGTTCTGGTCATGAGTAACGGAGGTTTTCATCTCGACGGCGTTGCGGACACATTCGATGCCATAGCGGTGAAATCGAGCGGCGATGCAGACTTCGACAGAGGAAGGAGGCTCTCTGTGATGAAGGACGGCACGACAGGTCCGATAGGAGTGACTGCAGTCGTCTTCGCAGTCTTACTGAAATATCTTCTCCTGAAAGATCTGCTCTCGTACTCCTCTACGATAACGATATACTCTCTTCTTTTCCTCATGCCGGTCCTCTCAAAATGGGTGATGGTAGCTGCGATGTACTATGGCACGTCTGCAAGAAACACAGGGTTGGGACGGATATTTGCAGATGCCGTCGCCCTGAAAGACGCTGTTATCGCTTCTCTCGTGACGCTGCTGTTCTGTCTTGCGGTTGCCGAACTGATGCAGCATACGCTTTATGCTGGCGCAGCTGCCGCGCTGTTTTTCTTTGTAATCGCCTCACTTTATATCTTTACGATCTCGGCCGTCAAATTCTGTGGAAGACATTTTGGCGGGCTCACAGGGGATACCTTCGGTGCGATAGGGGATTTATCGGAGATCGTGTTTCTCATGGTGACATCATTATGGTTACGACACTCTATTTAGTCAGACACGGTGAAACAGAAGGAAGCGGGGCGAAGCGCTATCATGGCAGCATCGACATCGGACTGTCGGAAAGGGGGATTCTCCAGGTTCAGAGGACATCCGCCTTTATCAGGGCTCACCTCGCTGAATCGTCTTCTTCAAAGTATCTGAGTTATCTGATAGATATTCATGGAAGACCGGGCAAGAGCGGGGAAGACCTCGCCCCGCTTCCGGATCTCCGAAATTCTGTACTCTCTGCGGTTTATTGTTCGGATCTCAGCAGAGCTGTGAAGAGCGCTGATATAATCGCTCAACCTTACGGTCTCATTCCCATGCAATCACCTGCTTTAAGGGAAAGGTCCTTCGGCATATGGGAGGGGATGACATTTTCGGAGATAAAGGAAAAATATCCGGGAGAATTCGAGTCATGGGCGGTCAACCCTGTTGAATACGGCCCCATGGGAGGGGAGAGTACGATCGAGGTAAGAGAACGCATCATCCCTGAGCTCGACAGGATCGTAAAAAGCCATGCCGATGGTAATATCGCGATTGTCGCACACGGCGGTATTAACAGGATAATTCTCTGCCACGTACTCGGTGCACCATTGGAAAACATCTTCAGGATAGAGCAGGATCACGCCTCGGTGAATATCATAGAATTTTGGGACAGATATCCGGTGGTTAAGCTGTTAAACGGACTGCCGGACAATAACGAAGAAGAATAGATAAGTTAATTTTAAGGCATACAACCGCCTTTGGCGGCGCAAAAAGTTATCTAAGGGGAAGCAAGGTAACAAGCCTTCACTGCCCCGCAACTGTGAGGGGAACGAAAGCCTGTCGCAGCCACTGTCCTTTAAAGGGATGGGAAGGCCGGCAAGTAGGACGCCCCGAGTCAGGAGACCCTGGATATCTTTATTACAATAC
>Ga0187773_10001333_pt1 | contig 10024 bp, 14 predicted proteins | sample 0216_BV02_MP05_1_FD_133133 | JGI IMG/M metagenome (GOLD analysis project Ga0187773, IMG submission 133133) | Tropical peat soil microbial communities from peatlands in Department of Meta, Colombia - 0216_BV02_MP05_10_MG | ecosystem: Environmental > Terrestrial > Soil > Wetlands > Peat | place...
ACCGTGTTTATTATCTGGAACATCCTCGGCACAAAGCCGCATTTCTGTTTCATGTACTCGTTCACTTCTTCCAAAGTCATCTTCTTTTGTTCCGCCATCTTCTTGTCCTCCTTTACATTAGATTGAAACGTCTGAGACGTGAAATTTTAGATGGAGAGGGGCAGTGGGAATCAAACCCACTATAGCCTTTTCCCGGCCATACCTCTGGTTTTGCAGACCAGGAGGGGCACCAGCCCCTTGCCCCCCATTCAGGTATAGCCTTTATGTTTCATTGCTTTATGAAATCTCTCTTCGAATGTTTTATAAGTATCCATCACCATTTTCCGGATACCACGACGATTACAAATAATAAAAGAATAAAATAGCTGCGTCTATATTTCAAATAGATAATAACTATCCATAGGTTTATTCATATAGGTTGAATAAATTGGCTTTCTGCCAGTTTTAAAAGAATCGTGCTGAGAAATTATGTAACTATGGCGGAACTCTATCCGGAGCTGGAAAGAAGATATTCAAGAAAGCCTTTATAGCTATGCGGGAGTGTTCTCTTCCCGTGGGTGACAATAAAAAAGTGTCGTTTCATGTCGGCATCTTTTATCTTGATCTCCCTAAGCATGTTGCACCTAAGCTCATCTCGCACTGCGCGGCGGGAAATAATCGAGACGCCCATCCCTTCCTTCACAGCCTGCTTAATTGCATCGGTAGAACCAAACAGACCGACAATGCTGAGCTGATGAGGATCAATACCCTCTTTTACGAGTATCTTTTCAAACTCCCCCCTTGTGCCTGACCCCTGTTCCCGCATGACCATTGGAAGTGCTGCAATCTCCCTGAGGCCAAGGCTCCTGCTCTTAGTAAAGGAGGACGATGCTATTGCTATCAGCTCATCGTCAAGAAGAGGGGTGTAATGCACCTGCCCTCTATCCAGCTTGGCCCCCACCACGCCGACAAGAAGATCGTGCCCCGCGACTTTATCTATTATCCCCCGCGAGTCTGACACGACTATTTCGAAAAAAACGCCGGAATGTTTTTTCCTGTATGCCGCGGTGAGACCCGGAAGAATATACGTTGCGGGGATAGTGCTTGCGCCGATGATGAGATGGCCGGCAATTTCTTTTCTGAACTCCCCCAAAAGTCCTTGAATGCCCTCAACCTTCTCAATGATCTCACTGGCACGTCCGATAAGAACACCAGCCTCTTTTGTAGGGATAATTTTTCTACTGAGTCTGTCGAAGAGCCTGCAGTTCAGCTCCTCTTCAAGGGCCTTGATATGATCGCTAACCGTCGGTTGAGTTAGATGCAGCTCCTCGGAGGCTTTTGAAAAGCTTCTGTGTTTGAAAACAGATGCAAATACTCTGAGGTGGTGTATATCCACAGGCACTTATTTTACCATGATCATGGGATAATCACTATGCGCACTTCTGTTAAAGAATACGGTGGCTTTAACTATTCCGTCGCGGCTTTCCTGGGCCTGCCCCTCTTCTTTAACGGCGGAAGATCCCCCCAGAAGGATGCTGTGGGAGCCCTTTCTCCGGTCAGGTCTTTGAACCAGTGAGATGATGGCTTGTCCTGTATCCTCACATATGCACTTCGCACAGCATAGCGCACCTGATACCGGTAAAAAGAAGGCTTCCGGTAGAGCGGATAGAGTTCTCTAAAATTTGGGATGGTCCTCAACCTCTCGCTCCACGACATGATAAAATTCATCGCCTCTTCGACCGGGATGCCCGCCTCACGGCATATGAGTCCAAACGTGTAAGTTATGTTATGGATGTTCGCTTCTGACTTCGGTGAAGTCTTCAGCAAGACCTCAACAGCATCATGTGCCGCCTTTATGTCCTTTTTACTCTTAACTGCCACGAATGCTCCTCATTTTCACGCGCACCATTATTTCCCCGCTTGCCGTCGAACTGCCTCACATCTACCACAAGGTGAGATTGCTTCTTTACAGGTTAAATCTTATCACTACTGCCTTACAAAAACTCTCTATATCAGCAATATGTTTTCTCCAGACATTGTGCACAATCTTCATCTCTGCTTTTTCATATTCATGCACTATCCTGTTTCTAAAGCCGACCATCCCGATCATTTTTCTCGCAAGGGGCTTGGTAATTACCTTCCTGGAGGCCAGTATTACGAATATCTCAGCCTGAGTTGAAGGCGTCTCCCATTCGGAATCGCTTATTATGTGGGAGCCGATGTCGATGCATGCCTGAATCGCCTGGATTAGATTAAACAGGATGATGCTTTGGAGGTCTCTGTCTCTGACGAATAATGAAATGCCGGGGTCTTTTTTTTGTCGAATGTGCTTTAGATAACCCTCCGTTCTTTCAAGTTTCTTCCCTATGAGCGTCTTATCTACCAACAGCGACCTTCCTGAATCGGCCGGCCACCGCCTTAAGACAAATGTCCTCTATGGGTTTATAATCGAGGTATTCGATAATGGCACTTGCCGTAAATCTCCCCCTCAGCCTTCTGTTTCTGTCAAAAAGCACTTTGCCGGTCTTGATAATGCGGTGTTTCAAAAAAGGAGGGGCTGCGTTCATTATCACAATGTCCACAGGGCGGATAGACAGTTTCGGGGAAGCGGCGCAATATGCTTTTCTGAGCGACTCGTGTGTCCTGTTCCCCTTTTTATGGTCATTAATGAGAACCGCAATGTCGATATCGCTCTCAACTGTCTGTCTGCCGTTAGCAGCGCTCCCGAAAATATACAAAGCGGATACCTCGTCCCTGCCTCGGAAGTAAGCGGTAATACGCCTTATGTCGCTCCGCAGCTCCATAGTGATTCGATTATATCACAGGAGAACTGAAAAGGTACTGAGGTCAGAAAAAGGTTGAGAAACTATTCCCCGATTATCTTTACCAGAACCCTTTTTTTCCTCATGCCGTCGAACTCGCCGTAAAATATCTGCTCCCATGTTCCAAAATCAAGTTTGCCCTTAGTGACGGCGACCACAACCTCTCTGCCCATAATCTGCCGCTTCAGGTGAGCATCCGCGTTATCCTCTCCGACGTTATGGCGGTATTGTGAAACCGGCTCATGAGGTGCGAGCTTCTCAAGCCAGACGTCAAAGTCTCCGTGGAGCCCCGGTTCGTCATCATTTATAAAAACAGAAGCTGTTATATGCATCGCGTTGACAAGCACGAGCCCATCGCTGATGCCGCTCTCCTTCAGACATGCCTGGACCTTTGGGGTGATGTTCATGAAGGCCCGGCGAGCCGGCACTTCAAACCAGAGTTCTTTACGATAGCTTTTCATGAGTTTAATAATAATACCAACTACTATTTTTTACTACAAAGACGAGCGTGGTTCAGCGCTTAAATTGACTGGGATCGCCCGCAGAGAGTATCATAACGACTATGCTTGCACCTGAAAAACAGATCGAAATCATCAGAAGAGGCGCTGCCGAAATAATCACAGAAGGAGATCTTCTTCAAAAACTCGAACGATCATATAGAGAAAATACACCGCTTAGAATTAAGGCGGGCTTTGATCCGACAGCCCCGGATATACACGTCGGCCATACTGTTTTGCTCGAAAAGATGCGACAGTTCCAGGACCTCGGCCATGAGGTGATTTTCTTGATAGGCGATTTTACCGGCATGATCGGGGATCCTTCAGGAAAGAGTGAGACGAGAAAGCCTCTTACTAAAGAACAGGTGCTTGAAAACGCAAAGACATACGAGGAGCAGATATTCAAAATCCTCGACCCCGAAGAGACCATTATTGATTTTAATTCCAGATGGATGTCCTCAATGGCCGTCGAAGACCTGATAAAACTGGCAAGCCATTATACTGTTGCGAGGATGCTCGAGAGGGAAGATTTCAAACAGCGGTTTACAAGCCTGAGTCCCATAAGCATCCATGAATTCCTCTATCCTTTGGTTCAGGGCTATGACTCTGTCGCACTCAGGGCTGATGTTGAACTGGGAGGCACAGACCAGCGCTTTAATCTCCTTGTGGGAAGGGAACTCCAGAAAGAGTATGGCCAGAACCCCCAGTGTCTTGTGATTATGCCTCTGCTGGAAGGGACGGACGGAGTTAAGAAGATGTCAAAGAGCCTCGGCAATTACATAGGAATCACCGAGTCTGCTTTCGAGTATGTTAAAGGCGAGGCGACCGGCATGTTCCCCAAGATCATGAGAATACCGCCGCAGCTGGTTGTTCGTTACTATGAGCTTCTCAGTCATATTTCCCTGGCAGAATTGACGTCACTCAAGAGACAGGCACAGGACGGTACTCTGGACGATTTGAAGGCGAAAAAAAATTTGGCGATGGAGATTGTTACAAGGTATCACGGAAGCGAAGAGGCCGGGAAAGCATTGAAGGAATATGAAAAATTACAGTCCAAGGTCTTGCCTGATGATATCCCGGTTAAGAGTTCAAATACCAATTGGCTTCCTCAGATAATGAAGGACACAGGACTCGCAACAAGTACGAGCGGGGCTATTAGAATCATTAAACAGGGCGGAGTGAAGGTGGACGATGTCGTAGTCAGTGATTCCAACTCAAAGCTTCAGCAGGGCGAACATATTATTAAGGTTGGAAAGAGAAGATTTTACAAGGTAATCGTAAACGACTGAAAGTCTCCCCCGGAATCCACCGTCAAAATTAGTGCTCTATGCGTAAGGATAGCATTTCTTCTCATTCTCGACAGGCACTTGGCCCGTCTCCGAGGCCACCGGCGCGACTCACCATCCCGGCGAGTCAATACGTGCCGCTGATGCCGCTCACATGCTATCCTCACGCATATTTGATGGCGGATTTGGATCCCGTGGTATAATTCCCTATGATTGGCACCTATGAGATACTATTCAGACTGCTTGTCGGCACGTTACTTGGCGGCATCATAGGATTTGAACGCCAGACACATGGAAGGCCGGCTGGTTTCAGGACTCAACTGCTCGTCTGCGTCGCCTGCGTGCTGTTGATGATTATTTCAGAGAATTATTTCGCGTTGAGCACTATGAACGCTTCTTATGCACGGTTCGACCCCACGAGGATAGCCGCAGGTGCGATGACCGGCGTGGGCTTCCTCGGCGCGGGAGTAATTCTCAAGACAGGCCTTTCAGTACAAGGGCTTACGACAGCGGCCTGTATATGGATCGTCGCCGCCATCGGCCTTGCGATCGGGGCAGGACAGTATTTTGCCGGAATTTCGGCGTCGGTGATTACGTTTTTCACCTTGTGGTTTCTTCGCCTGGTGGAGGGGAAGATGCCCCGGCAAACCTACAAATATGTAACTCTGGTTACTGACGAATCGGGTGATGAGAAAGTGGTAACGTCGCTCTTCGAAACAAAAGGATTTGAAATCATTAGAATGGAATACGAAATCGAATTTGACGGCAAAGAGAAGACTTACCTTCTTACGATAGCGTCGAAACAGGGGATACCGATGAAGGGGATCATCGGAGAGGTGTCAGCGCTTGGGTTTGTGAAAAAATTGAAAATCAAAGGCTGAGCAGTTTTCTGCTCAGCGTATATTTCTTGCTAACTCGACAAGTCCATAAAGCTTGAGATCTATATAATTGCCGGCACGCCTCAGTTCAAGAAGCCTGGATTGAAGCTCGTGCTGAGGTATTTTAAGCACCTCTATATGCTCTGTTTCATCTCGTGTAGCGATCCCTGAAAAAGCGAGGTCGGTTGCAACGAATACGGAAAGCATTTCCGATGATAAGCCCGAAGAAAGAGGCCCTTCTGTCAGAAAGTGCATCTTTCCGGCTGAATACCCTGTCTCCTCCCTGAGTTCCCTGTGCGCAGTATCTTCGGGAGGCTCGCCGGGTTCGCAAAGACCGGCAGGCAGTTCGACGACATAGCCGTTTATCGGAGGACGGAACTGCCGTATTACTATGACCGAACCGTCGGCCGTAAAAGGGACGATAGCTACGACACAGTCACAGTTGACCCTCTCGACCGCCTCCCAGTCCCTCAGCACCGGCATTTCCCCTGGGGCGCGGGAGTCGGAGTATCTTATAAGAACAGACCTCAGAAACTTTCCTTCCCATAATATTCTTTTGTCGATTGTTTTCATGGACTTTGGAATTAATCGCCGGAGCTTTTTGCCAAAGTGAGGGCCTTTTTGAAAAGTCCTTCCAGCTTTAAGGTTTCCTTTGATAGCTCTCTCAAAACAGTCGACAAATTTTCCCTGCCAAGTGAGCCGGCCTTTTGCGACCATTCGAGATATGTTTTAGCATGCTCCGAGTTGTGTTCCGACCAGTGTTCTATGAGATGCCCCAGTTTATCTATGTCGTCCATTTCTTCCTCCTGAATATTCGTTCATTTCATCTCATGCTTGTGAAATAAATAATGAGAATGTCTGTGCTTGTGGATATCCTGACCGTGATAGTGAATGTGTTCATGAATGAGGTTTACTTTGAGCAGCAGTTCCTCATCTTTCAATATGTCTTCGGAAGCGCCGATCTTTTCGAGTATGTGTTCTTCAGATAGAAGAGCGACCCTTGTGTGCAACTCGTCAACCAATGAAAGGTCGTGTGTTGCTATCACCAGTGTTTTACCTGCTTCATTCAGGGCAAGCATAAGCTCAACAAGGAAACACTGCGTTCTGGGGTCAAGGCCGTTCGTCGGCTCATCCAGGAGCAATACCTCAGGGTTCATCGTCAGAACCGAACCTATGGCGACCCTTTTTTTCTCGCCGCCCGAAAGCATGTAAGAAGGCCTGTCTTTCAGATTTGCTATATTCAGGATCTGCATTACCTCGAAAGCTCTGTCCAAAGCCTCGCTTTCCTTCATTTCCAACTGAAGAGGACCATAAAGAAGCTCATCAAGGACAGTCGGACAAAAAAGCTGAACATCAGAATCTTGAAACACATAGCCGACCCTTTCCCTGAAAAAACGCAAAAACCCTTTATCTCTTAAAGTCTGCTCTGATACCTCATTGCTCCTGAAAAAGTATTTTCCCTGTGATTGATGTATCAGGCCGTTCATGATCTGCAAGAGGGTAGACTTGCCGCTCCCGTTTGCACCGATAATGGCAAATCTCTCCCCCTCTTTAATGCCAAGATTTATATCCCGGAGAGCGAGAATTTTTTCATAGTAGCTATAACAAATCTTTTCAAGACGTATGATCTCGTCCACAATTACCTCACATCCACAAAAATAGAACACCGACCAGAAAAAAGGCAACACCTGTAACCCAATCCCGTGCACGAAGCTTCTCGACCCCGTAAATCTTTATGTCGTCGGAAAAGCCCCTGCCGAGCATGGCCTTAAAAATCTCTTCACACCGCATCCTGATCTTTTTAAGCATGAACGCGATCCTTCCCGCGATCCATCTTCGTGCCTCTGTATTACTTACCCGCCCTGCCAATCTGCTCTTTTTTGCAAGGTGCATATCTTCAACCGTCTTTGCAAATACGAACATGTACTTGTAGGAAAGAGTTACAATCATAATAAAACTGTCGGGTACCTTCAGCACCTTGAGTGCCTTCATGATCTCGGAGAAGGGGGTTGTAAAGAGAACGAAGAATGACAGGGCCAGGGAGTTCATGACCCTTGAGGTGAGCATCATGACTCCGTACACCCCTTCCCTGGTGAAACCGATTTTTTCGGGTATCCGATAGATCCAGACACTATAAGGTCTTGAAAGGTGTGCTATCGGAAATATGATCTCCCCTCTGGTGATGACATTGAAAGCAGAGGGGAGGGCGATGAGAAAACCGAAAATGAAGCCGAAGAAAAGGACCCGCTTATAGAGACTGAAGATATTCAGGCGTGATATCAGAGTGAGAATGAAGACAAAGGCTCCGATCAAGACTTCCGGCAGTATGTCTTTTTTCAGGCTCACAATAATTACGTAAAAGAGGAGAAAAAGGACTTTTATCCTTGCATCGATCCTCTGAAAGAAGTTATCCGTTGAAGCGGTTTCCCATTGAATGTAGCCTGTTTTGATGACATACGCCAAATGATGTATGCCCTTCTCGATAAAAGGCATTTTCAGGCCCCTCTTGCCCCGTTCAAAGGAGTCAGAGGAGGGCCTTTCCAAGAGAAATGAGGGGACCTTACTTTTCATTCCTGACTATTAACCTTGAAATCACGTATATAAGAAGACCGGCTGCCAGTACGCCCAGGATCCCTGACGCGATATACGAGATCACCTTGACCGCCAAGGTGGCATTTTCTCCCCCGAAGGTATAGTCAGAGATCGGGGCCTTCCACAGATCGGCCAATCTCTTTAATCCTTCCGGCACATACCCTAAAAGTTTTTCAAGCTCTTCCGGTCCCCATTCACCCCATGAACCCGATGCTTTGAATTTTTCGGGGAGTATGACACCGAGAGGGGTAAGAAGCGTCAGAATAAAAAGACCTATCCAGAGTTTTTTCTGAGATTTTGTCATTTCATGCCTCCTTCGTCCCGTTAGAAATAATGTTGGAATTTCTAACGGGATTCACTGTCAATGCATAGACCAGTCCGGGTTCATGCTTTACAAAGTACTTGAATAACAAAACAGTGACAACACCCTCGACAATGCCGAACAAAAACAAATGCTCCAATGCCATGGCAGGAACAGCCACCGACAAGGGATAAGGCGCATAGAGAGGTCTCCCGTCCGGCCCGCTGGCAATCAGGGGTTGAAGCCCGAATTCAAACCCCGTAACTATCTCAGCAACAGAAAGCCCAACATAACCGGAAAGAAAAGCCCCGCTATACAGCCTGGCATGACCCATGGAATTGCCTCTTATCAGATTAAACACCCAATAAGATACGAAGGGCATTACCACGGCCATGTTGAAACAGTTAGCACCGAGCGCAGTTATCCCTCCGTCACCAAACACTATAGCCTGAATTATCAGGCTGACTGAAATGGCGATCACCGCTGTCCACGGGCCCAAAAGGATTGCAATAATTCCAGCGCCGACTGCATGCCCCGTTGTCCCACCAGGAATAGGAACATTAAACATCATGATGAGAAAAGAAAAAGCCGCTGCCATTGCCAGATATGGAATGTGCTTGGTAGAAAGCTCTTTCTTCATCCTCCTGAGGGCAACGGACCAGCATACAAAGGACGCCCCGTACAGAGGCACATACGTTTGAGGACTCAAGTATCCATCAGGTATATGCATTTAAAACCTCCATGTGATTCCACCACGGACAGCTATATCCGTTTCGGGTTTCGTTAAACCACCTTTGACAGCCAGACCGATGTCAAGATTCTCTCTGAGCGACCAGATCAGCCCGCCCAGAATAAATACCGGAGGTGTGTTTGATGAACTATCAGGGTTTGTCGCCACGCCTGCATCCAAAACAAGTTTGAGGTTCTTGAGAACTTCCAACTGTCCGTCCAAAGAGGCGGACCATATGTCCTTTCTCTCGCTGACCGAGTTTTCGTTATAGAGGTATCCGACGTTCATATCGAATTCCCATGGTTTCATCTGCTCTGTGGCAACGAAGAGGAGGTGATAGGTAGGCCTTCCTGCACCGAGACCTTTTTCTTCATCTCCCGTGGGGATCGTAAAGCCCGGTTTTAAAGCAAAGCTTAAACCCTCCTTTTCGTAGAACCTCCACTTGGCTTCGAGCGAAAGATCGCCAATGCCGCTCCCTTTTATCACAGACTCAGAATCATTTGAGCGCCAGGCTTCGTAGGGGATGCCGAGAATGATGTCGGCGGTGTCAATGATTCCATAGGTCAATGTCGCCGACAAGTCGCTCGTCTTTATCGTAACGCTTGCTTCGCTGTCTTGTCCGTATTGTCCAAACAACTCAAACTGAAAATTCCCTTTGCCCTGAGTGCCGGTGTCATCGGTGATTAGGGGAATGGCAGCAAAGGCCGAGTCTGCCACAACAGTTAAAAAAAATACCATGAAGACGCTGCGCACACGTACAACAAAAGTCGTGTTCCTCATACGCTCTCTCCTGTTAAGAAATAAAAAAGCCACAAAGGCTTTTTTTTGCGCAGGACTGCGGTCCTACTCAAGCCTTCATGGCTCCAAAATTCCGTATAAAGCCTACCATAATACAGGAGGTTTTTCAAATTTTTCGGGTTCCTCCGTAATATCCAGCAA
>Ga0187773_10001334_pt1 | contig 10023 bp, 9 predicted proteins | sample 0216_BV02_MP05_1_FD_133133 | JGI IMG/M metagenome (GOLD analysis project Ga0187773, IMG submission 133133) | Tropical peat soil microbial communities from peatlands in Department of Meta, Colombia - 0216_BV02_MP05_10_MG | ecosystem: Environmental > Terrestrial > Soil > Wetlands > Peat | place...
AGGCTCTGTTACAGGTCTCTACAGGCAGTATCGAGCAGCTGGACATGTCTGCGGCATTTACAGCCTCAGGCGGGCGCAAGACCTCCGCTCTCGAGGGTGTTCCGCCTACTGCCCAGGGCTTGTCCATACTATCGCCCCCACCGCCTGTGAAAAAGATCATACATATGAGGGAACGATGAAAAGCAATTACAACTTGATTCGTCTGAATAGACGGGGTGTGACGCTCATAGAGCTGATAATAACTGTTACGATAATCGGCATCGTCGCCGTCGCCCTCGGGTTCTCCTTTCAGAACTGGCAGGGCAGATACAATGTAGAAAGTCAGATAAAACAGATTCACGCCGATCTGATGTATGCAAGGTCACGTGCAATGGAAAGGAACAGGACGCATTTCTTCACTTTACCCTCTGCCGCTTCCTATTCCATCTATGAAGATACAAATCCCTTCCCGGACGGAAACAACACATTGGAAACGGTCTCAGATACTCAGCTTCCGGGATATCCCAAAACTCTCGGCTACCCGGTAACCTGGAGCGGCGGACCGATCAGCTTTGACAAGAGGGGGCTAATAACTCCTAACAGCGGTGCTATCGTGATAACTTCATCGATGGGCTCTTCTACGAGCGAGAACCCTGATTATGACTGTATTTTACTGACCGATTTAAAAATTAGCATGGGACAATGGAATGTTACGACTTCAACGTGTGCCGTTAGATAAAAAAGGTCTTACTCTGGTCGAGATTACGATCGCACTATTGGTGCTCCTTCTCGTATTCCTTGCCCTCATGCAGACCGCTCTGGTAAGCATCGGGTACAACATGAATAATGTTCTGAGGGATGAAGCTGTAAGCATCGCGGATATGAGGATGGATGACGCAAGAAGCCTGTCTTATACTCAAACTCTTGATAATTTGATCTCAGATAATGTCAATCTTCCAACGGGTACGGTCTGTCCCCCAGTTCCTGATCCCGTTACAGGGGTTGTCGGTGCTTTTCCCGCTACGGGTGTCGCTGTTCAAAGGAACCTCAAAAATGTTATGAACTTCCCCTTCTGTACCAACCGTACTGTCACTCCGCTTGGTGATAGCCAGACCAAGCAGGTTACGATTACGGTGGGGTGGATATGGAAGGGAGAAAACTTCAATCATTCTTACACAACGATAGTGAGGCAGCAATGATAAGAAAAGAAGAAGGCTTTACTATGGTCGAACTCATGATAACGATGGTCATTTTTGTGATCGTTATAGCCGCCGCCTCACAGGTTTTCACCGGTCTGCTCACCCAGTTTAAACAACAAAGCAAGATATCGGAAACCAATACGGAAGGGATAGTAGGGATTGAGGTAATCAGACGCGATCTTGCCGAGGCTGGTTTAGGGCTGCCCTGGTGGATGACTACGGGCGGTACAGACGCAACTATAGGTAACACTGCCACTTACACCGAAGCGATAAACGATGGAGGAACATTCTGGGATGATATGCTTCTCAACGATGCCCCGAATCCGCCTGCTGCATTCCGCCTCCTGACCAGCGTGGGCATCCACGATTCTGGAACGGGCAACAAGGTCCCCAATTCTACTGCTGTGGTGCTCTCTATCAAGGCGGTCAATGTTGCGATGAACGATAACTCCCAGAGATGGACCTATGTCGCAAATAACGGCGCTTTGCCAAACGCACCGCCAAAAGTGTGGAATTCACCGGATGACGTAGCGAACAGTGACCTGGTAATCGTTCTGAATCCTTCAAACGGAAGTCAGCAGAATGTTCTTCAAAATACAGGGGGGAGCAGCAGTTTCTTTAAGACACTCGGCGATACCACTAATCCTTTTTCCTTCAAGCAGTCCGGCCCAAACTATACCGCAAACGCTTTCGAACCGCAGGTTAACAGCTATGGCAAGTTTATTGTTTATGGGATCGCACCGAGTGGGGTTACACCCCGTATGCCGTTTAACAGGGCGGATTATTATGTGAAGATCCCATCCACAAACGTGCCGAAATCGTGCGCGCCCAACACGGGCATGTTGTACAAGGGGACGATTAACAACACTACCGGTAACAGTGATAGCGGCAAACACCTTGAACTTCCCATTCTCGACTGCGTGGCCGACTTTCAGGTCGATTTTGTGCTTGTTGACAATAACGGGAATATCATCTGGCCGCCAACCAGCAATATATCAGGCCTGGCAGCTTCCGATATACGGGCGCAGGTGAAAGAAATCCGGGTATATATTGTGGCACATGAAGGGCAGAAGGATATAAACTACGATTTCTCAGAAGGAGGCGCGAGGACATCGATATCAACGCTGGAAGTCGTGGGAGGGACTTCGAGGACGCTGGACAGCACTAATTTTTTTGTCGACCTGAAAAATCTCGTCGGAGATCCAGAGTACAAATATTACAGGTGGAAGTTGTACACATTGGTTGTGCAGCCGAATAGCTTGAGGTGAAGATGAAAAGAGGGATAGATGAGGTAATTACCAATTGCAATGCCATGAACTGCAGCAGTGCACGTCATTCCCGCGAAGGCGGGAATCCAGGAAAGCACTGGATTCCGGGTCAGGCCCCGAACAACAAGCTTCATGAGTTGCAATCTTTAAGGAGCCTTAGTCGGACAATTTCAAATGAAAAGGGCATCGCGCTCGTTATGGTCTTGATACTGTCTGCGATAGCTCTTGCGATCATGGCGGCGCTCGTGTACATGCTTACAGCGTCAACTCAGGTCTCGGGTATTCAGAAGAGGTATAAAACAGCGCTTGAAGCCGGAAAGGGAGGCGTTGATGTCACTTTCAGACTTATATCTGCAAGAGGAAACCCTAATATCCCGGGGCTGTCCAGCTTTAATATCACGGCGTCGGATGTCGGTGCCGGCCATACAGACTGTCTGACCCAAAAGCTGAACAGTCCGACAAGCGTCTGGCCTGTGGAGTGCAGCAGTACGGTGTCGATAAATCCGAACGATCAGAGTACATATGACATGAGTTTCGACCTCGGGATAACCAATACATACAGGGTCTATTCGAAAATTGTCGATACTGTTAACGGCAACTCCGGCGGAGATTTCGGGCTTATAAAATCAGGGGTCACAGGGGCAAATTCAGGTGAGATAACGGTGATGTCCGTGCCATATCTTTATTCGATCGAAGTAGATGCCGAAAACAGGGATAATCCCCAGGAAAGAGCTAAATACTCTGTCCTGTATGAATATTAGAAGAGCATTGCTAATGAGGTCATAATAAGATGGCATTGTCATCATGGTTTGTCATTCCGGGTTGGCCGGTCTCCTCGGCGACTCGCCGGGGCGAGAATCTCTCTTTAAGAAGGATTCCCGATGCGCTTCGCTTGCGCGAATGACAACGATGTAACCTTACCAATGAACTTCTTTTGGAGAAAGAATAAAATGAAAAAGTTTTTTTGCTTGATGACAGCCTTGTTATTACTTTCCTGTTCGCAGGAAAAATCCGCCACGGAGTTGCAGCAATCTCCTCAAACGGCAGGCGCTGTTGCTGTATCGACTCCTTCTAACTTTGCCTCGGTGAATGCGCAGGGTTCGATGGAATTGAAGCCCGCTGATGCTACAAGGAATTCGACAATGTTTGTGGTCGCAAGAGGTTTCGGTCTTTCCGATGCAAAGATCGAATGGCTTGTAAACGGCGATAAGGGGGCTTCCGGAAGCCCCTTCTTTAAGACTATCGATACGAAGAAGGGAGACGCGGTGCAAGTGAAGGCGCTTGTGCAGGGCAAAGAGATTCTGTCCAATATCGTAAGGATAGGAAATACGCCACCTGAGTTGAGCAGGGTGAAAATTATGCCTGAAACTTTTAAGCCTGGCGACACTCTGTTCATTGATGCATCTGGAAGCGATCTGGACGGAGATAATGTAACTGTTGTCTATGAGTGGACGAAGAACGGCGAACCTGCAGGCAAGGGCAGGGCGATTGATTCTCCGGTAAGGAGAGGTGATAAGATATCGGTCAAGATAACGCCCTTCGATGGCGAGGCATACGGTCAATCGATAACCTTAAACAGAGAGATAAGGAACATGCCTCCCACGATAGTCGAAGATAAAAGGTTCAATTTTGATGGGAAGAATTTTACCTGTCAACTGAAAGCCGCAGACCCCGATGGTGATGTCCTGAACTACTCCCTCAAGTCGGCTCCTCCCGGCATGACGATCAATCCCACTACAGGGCTGATAACGTGGAACGTGCCGCCTGATTTCAAAGGGAAGGCCTCTTTCACAGCCTGTGCAAATGACGGGCAGGGAGGTGAGGCGGTGCAGACTTTCAATGTCGATATCGGTGAGACAAAAAGATAATCGGAAGACTATAAATAATGCGCCCCACGGCCACATGAAAGACATCAAAGTCCGTCATCCCCGTGAAAACGGGGATCCAGTAAAATAGGTCAACAGCACTGGATTTCCGCTCATCGCGAAAGCCTTCGGGACGGGAATGACTTTTTTGAGATGGTGCGGTTTTGAAATACTTTCTCGAATCTTCAACATTACCCGGAATACCATCTCTCAATTGACTTGAATCTTTCTGTAAAGGTAATATTTCTGTATGCATTTACACTCAGAGTATGTCTCCCTCCACCTGCATACAGAATACAGCCTCCTGGATGGGGCGATAAGAATAAAAGAACTGGTCGAGAAGGCGAAGGAATTTAAAATGCCGGCCCTTGCCATGACCGATCACGGGAATCTCTTTGGAGCGGTTGAGTTCTACAAGCAGGTCACAAAGGCCGGACTAAAACCGATAATAGGCTGCGAGATGTACGTCGCACCCGGAAGCAGGCTCGACAAGGGCGGCACAGAAAATGACGAAGCGTCCTTTCATCTGATACTCCTTGCGAGAGACAATACAGGTTACAGAAACCTTGTCTCGCTTGTCACACGGGCTTACCTGGAGGGATTCTATTACAAGCCGAGGATCGACATGGACCTCCTTGAACAATATAGCGGAGGGCTGATTGGCCTTTCGGCTTGTCTCAAGGGAGAAATACCGTACTGTCTTCAGCGGGGGTTTCTCGACAGGGCGAGGCAGAGGGCACTCCAGTTCAAGCATATCCTGGGGCCGGAAAATTTCTATTTCGAAATTCAGGAAAACGGTCTGCCCGAACAGGTCGAGGCGAATAAAAAACTGATAGCACTTGCCAGGGAACTCCATATAGGCATAGTGGCGACTAACGACTGCCATTACCTGAAGAGAGAGGACGCAAAGGCTCATGAAGTGCTTCTCTGTATCCAGACAGGAAAGACGCTGAAAGATATAAGCCGCATGAGATTCAGCTCAGATCAGTTTTATTTCAAATCCCCTCGCGAAATGGCGGATGCGTTCAAGGACATACCTGAAGCTGTAGCCAATACGATAGCTATCGCCGAAAGGTGTAATGTTGAGTTCAGCCTCGGCGAAAGTCTCCTGCCCCGCTACGAGGTCGAAACAGCTGAAAGTCCGGATGAATTTCTCGCGAAACTTGCGCATTCCGGTCTGGAAGGGAAATTTGCCGGAGAGATCCCGCAGCTTTACAGGGAGAGATTGAAGCATGAACTAGATGTCATCAGGAAGATGGGATATGCGTCATATTTTCTGATCGTCTGGGATTTTATACGGTATGCGAGGAGCAAGGGTATCCCTGTCGGTCCGGGCAGGGGGTCTGCAGCCGGCAGTCTTGTCTCGTATTGCCTCGATATCACGGAGATAGACCCCATCAAATACAATCTGCTCTTTGAGAGGTTCCTTAACCCCGAGAGGATAAGCATGCCGGATATAGACGTGGACTTCTGCCAGGACAGACGGTCTGAGGTTATATCCTATGTCTCGGAAAAATACGGGAAAGACCGGGTCGCTCAGATAATAACGTTCGGGACCATGGCTGCGAAGGCCGCCATACGCGACGTCGGACGTGCGATGGATATGCCGTATGCGGAAGTCGACAGGATAGCGAAGCTCGTCCCGAATACATTGAAGATCACGATTGAGTCCGCCATCGGGGCAGAGCCTCAGTTGAAGGAACTCTACAATGCGAATCCGGAGGTAAAGGAACTGCTCGATATCGCGATGCGTCTCGAAGGGCTTAACAGACACGCTTCGACACACGCGGCAGGAGTTGTCATAGCGCCCGTCCCTTTGACCGAATACACTCCCCTGTATAGGAGCCCCTCTGATGAAAGCATCATGACACAGTTCGATATGGGCTCTGTCGAGGGTATAGGCCTTCTAAAGTTCGATTTTCTCGGGCTCAAGACCCTCACAGTAATCCGGAAGACCCTCGACCTTCTAAAACAGAGCGCAAAAGAAGTGTCCCTGAAAGATATCCCCCTCGACGATACGAAGACTTACGAACTCCTCAGTTCAGGACATACGACAGGTGTCTTCCAACTTGAAAGCCCGGGGATGAAAGACATCCTTGTGAAGATGTGTCCGAACAGGTTTGAGGATCTGATCGCCCTTGTGGCCCTTTACAGACCGGGTCCGATAGGGAGCGGCATGATCGATGACTTTATAAAGAGGAAAAAGGGCAAGACCCCGGTAAAATATGAGCTTCCGCAGTTGAAGGAGATCCTCGATGAAACATACGGAGTTATCCTCTACCAGGAGCAGGTCATGAGGATAGCGAACAAGCTTGCAAACTTTTCTCTCGGACAGGCCGATATCCTCAGAAAGGCGATGGGCAAGAAGAATATCGAGGCGATGGCAAAGCAGAAGGAAAATTTTGTAAACGGCGCTGTCGGAAACGGCATATCCGAGAAAAAGGCTGTCAGGATATTCGATCTCATGGAACTCTTCGCCGAGTACGGTTTTAACAAATCCCACTCCGCCGCCTATGCATATGTTTCATTTCAGACCGCTTACCTCAAGGCACATTTTCCCGTTGAGTTTATGGCCGCGACGCTCAGTGCCGATATGAACGATACTGATAAGATCGTGAAGTCCATTAACGAATGCCGGAAGATGAAGATTGAGATACTGCCTCCAGACATCAATCTCTCGGGGAGAGAGTTCAAGGTTATCGGCAATTCGATCAGATTCGGGCTTGAGGCGGTGAAGGGTGTGGGCGGCGCGGCGATAGAGTCGATCGTAGAAGTGAGACATGATGGCGGGCCGTTTAATTCTGTTGCTGATTTCATTGAACGTGTCGATGCCCGTAAGGTGAACAAGAAGGTGCTCGAAGGTCTTGTGAAAGCCGGGGCGTTCGATTCACTCGGTATAACGAGGAAATCGGCGATGGACACGGTGGCGAATATCCTTAACGGCGGCAAGACAAAGAATTCAGGGCAGCAGAATATCTTCGGTGCGGAGGTCGAAGAGACGGGAGCAGAGACGGGAGACTGGGAAGAGGCGGAGCTGCTGAAGAATGAGAAAGAGGCCCTGGGTTTCTACATTACGGGCCATCCCTTGACACGGTATGACACCATGCTCAGGAAGATGAAGACGAAGAAGACTTCTGACCTCGAAAATGCTGCTGACAGGGAGGAGGTCGTCATCGGTGGTATATTGCGGGGGCTGAAGAGGAAGAACGTGAAGTCCACCGGAGATATGATGGCATATGTGAACCTCGAAGATGACGAGGGCAGCATCGAGGTTATCGTTTTTTCTGAACTGTACAAGAGCGTCAACGCTATTTTGAAAAAGGATGCGCTTATCCTGGTAAAAGGGAATATCGACAGGGATGAAAAGGGTGTCAGGGTGAGGGCGAAGGAGGTTTCTGGTCTTGAAAATGGGGGAAAGGACAACCCGAAGGGTCTGGAGATCGCGATGTGCAACTCCGGCACTTCGCTCGATGATCTCAAAAAGATCAGATCCCTCGTCGAACAATATCCGGGTAATTGCCGGCTTTATCTGAGGATAAAAACAGACGTGTCCCAGGCTTTAATAGCAACAGCGATTACCATACAGCCCGATGATATTCTGATAAACACACTCGAAAATATTATCGGCAGAGGTTCGGTGACAGTCCTATGATAAGGTATTATCTCGAATTTGAGAAGCCGATTGAAGACCTGGAATTGAAGATAGAGGAGCTGAAACGCATCTCGGACGGGAAGGATGTGAACTTGTCCGGCGAGGTTAAGAAACTCGAAAAAAAAGTGAAGGACATGCGCACCGAGATATTTTCGAAGCTCACTCCGTGGCAGAAAACACTCTTGGCCAGACATCCCGACAGACCGTATACGCTTGACTATGTCTCGCTCATCGCCGAGGAATTTATTGAACTGCATGGAGACAGAAGATTTGCCGACGATAAGGCGATTGTCGGAGGGCTCGCACGTATAAAAAACAATCCTGTTGTCATCATGGGTCATCAAAAAGGCCGGGGGACCAAGGAGAGGATAAGACGCAATTTCGGGCAGCCCCATCCCGAGGGGTACAGGAAGGCCTTGCGGTTGCTGGAACTTGCGGAGAAATTCAGGAGGCCTGTAATAACCTTTATAGATACGCAGGGCGCATACCCCGGGATAGGCGCTGAAGAAAGGGGACAGGCTGAGGCTATCGCAGTTAATTTAATGCAGATGTCGAGACTGAGGACCCCCATAATATCCGTCGTCATCGGCGAGGGAGGCAGCGGAGGCGCTCTCGCGCTCAGTGTCTCAGACAGGCTCTATATGCTCGAACATGCAGTTTACTCCGTTATTTCTCCCGAGGGCTGTGCGGCAATACTATGGAGAAAGAACGCCGAGCTCAGTTCAGAGGATTTCTCAAAGGCTGCCGAAGCCCTGAAACTGACTGCTCAGGACCTGCTGAGCTTTAGGATAATAGACGACATCATCCCCGAACCATCCGGCGGAGCTCACAGAAATGTCGAACAGACAGCGAGGACCATATCAGACAAGATCGTCGAGACACTTGAGGAGCTCAAGGCAAAAACGCCGGGCAAACTCGTAGAAGAGAGATACAGAAGGTTAAAGAAAATCGGAAGCCTTACCGCCGAGGCATAAGCGCTGGAAGGGGGGAAAGCCGGCCATTTGTTGGGGTTTGTGGCGGCCGGCTTGGAAAGCTGCTTTAGTTGTTCCCGTCGTGTATCACGGGATAAAAGCCGAAGTTTTTGAGAAATACTTTCATCCGTCCTTCGTCCCAAAAAGCGAGGTTTATCCTGCCGAGAGGGGAAGGGACGAGATGAAAACCGTTCTTGAAATCTGCCGTAACCCTGAAGATGCCATCATGTTCCGTCACTGTGATCTTTTTCTTTGCATTCTTCACGAGAGCCTCCATGGTCCGTCTTCTTCATAAAATGAGCAATAATAATGCCTATACGATTTGAGAGCGTAAAGACGTGGAATGCAGAATTCACAAAGCCAATAAATCTTTTTTTTCAAGGTCTTATAAGAAAGAGCTCAATCTTTTCGCTGCTTGATAGTGCAGTGGACGAAGTCATACGCGTGACAAATTGTGTCTCTTATTACAAAAGAGAGTTAACCCATAATGGAGTATCGTGAGAAACTGCTTAAACGTATAGATCTTATCGGTTGATCGAAGTGATGACGGCCGCACTCTTCTGTCTGAAAAAAAGGCCCGTCTTTTGATAAAATAACAAAAATCAAGTCGGATGGAACAATGAAAAAAATTATCGTCGCCGGGTTGCTTTTCATCATAATTGCTGCTTGTCAGCAAAAAGAAGAACCGAAGTCTCAATCTCCATTACCTTCAGGGTCTCTCCAGACACAGGAGGAACTCAAGCTTCTGCAGGAGGCGGTAAGGAGTAATCCTGGTAATGTTAATGCATGGATAAAACTCGGCAATACGCTGATGGATTCATCACGTTATAACGAGGCCATCGATGCATATCAGAAGGCGCTCGACATGAACCCAAAGAACGTCGATGTGAGGGTTGACATGGGAGTCTGTTACAGGAATGCAGGCAAGCCCGATATTGCTGTCAAAGAATTCAGGAAGGCTATTGAGGTGAATCAAAAGCACGTCATGGCTCATAAGAACCTGGCGATCGTCCTCGCCTATGACTTCAGAGACAATACACAGGCTATAAAGGAGTTTGAGAGAGCCCTCGAACTTGCTCCTAATGCCCC
>Ga0187773_10001337_pt1 | contig 10014 bp, 8 predicted proteins | sample 0216_BV02_MP05_1_FD_133133 | JGI IMG/M metagenome (GOLD analysis project Ga0187773, IMG submission 133133) | Tropical peat soil microbial communities from peatlands in Department of Meta, Colombia - 0216_BV02_MP05_10_MG | ecosystem: Environmental > Terrestrial > Soil > Wetlands > Peat | place...
CAAAGATTCGAGAGGTCTATGAAGCGGTCGTAAAGCGGGAGCTTGCAAACTTGGACCGATTCTTGGAAAATCTCCAGCAAATTAGCCGTCCCACTCCGATCCAGCCGGTGGCGATGGGTCTTTCTCCTTTTTTCGATGATATCCTGGAAGCCTTTCGTATGGATCCTCGCTGCGTGCTTCAAAAGGCCGGCGAAGCACCCGTGGATCAAATCACCGACGGAAAAGTACGGGTTTCCGTGAGCCTTGATTCGCGGGATTTAAAAATCTGGGCGGATCGTTTTGCGCTGGAACGGGTTTTAAAGAATTTAATCACCAACGCCATTGAGGCGATGCCGGACGGAGGCCGGCTGGTCATTGGGGCTCGAATCGTTCCGCCGAACATAACGGAGATCACTATTTCGGATACCGGCAGCGGCATTCCTACGGATCGGCTTAACAATTTGTTCGAGGATTATATCACCACCAAACGCAAAGGCCTCGGTCTCGGACTCGCGACTTGTAAAAAAATTGTCGAAGAACACAATGCCACGATCCGCGTTCAAAGCCAGCCCGGCAAGGGAACAACCTTTACCCTTCAATTTCCCCGCCCCTAAGACAAACTGCAAACAAATGCACTCCGTTGGCACGGGGTTTGCTTATTCATTCCCTTAGAACCCCGGCGCCCAACGTCTTAGGAAGTATTCATACTCCATTCTTCTGGTGGCAGGACAGAGGGCGTCAGGGTGCTCTATGATCGTCTATTGGGTCAATCCGTTCTGGACACCCGGGTGTCAATGTGGGCGATGTCCGGTCCTTCTGTATTCGAAAAGGAGCTTTTCATGGTGAAGACAGTAAAAAAAACGATCGTCTCCTCGGCCAGCCCGCGAGAGGCATTCAAGGGAGCAATCGGTTTTCATGACGACGACCTTACCAAAACGGTTTTCACTCCAACGATTCACGTGAATAAACACTCGGCGGCGGCCAAACTCCTAGTCATTAGCCATCGCCCCGGCACCCGCTCTGCATTGAGAAAAGAACTCCAGGCGGCGCATTACGATGTGCTCGCGGCGGAGGATACAGCGGAAGGCATGAACCTTGCGGCCATCGTAAATCCCGGTCTCATCCTTCTGGATTTGACCGGCCCGCCGGCAGACGCTCTTGGTACATGCAAACAGCTAAAAAATAATTCGACGACACGGTCGACTCCGCTCATTTTCCTAACCACCGTGCACCGGGTGGAAGGGATCATCATCGGATCGGGTTTAGACTTAGACGCCGTTGATTATGTGGTGAAGCCCTATCGGGTGAAAGAACTGCAGGCCCGCATTCGTAAAGCGCTTGTTCTCCAGGATGTACGGAAGAAGTTCCATCAGGAGATCCAACAGTTCAAGAGCCAATTTGTCGGCAGGCTGTCGAATGAACTTCGTAATCATGTGACGATCATCGCCGGATTCGTCTCTTTGCTTGAGCAGAAGCTGGGCCGCGCGGAAACGTCGATGTCGTGGACATATCTCCAGGAAATCGTCCAGCAGGTGAATTATCTTTCAGACCTGACGGACGGCTTCGAAGGTCTTTTCCAAACAGGCCCCGACTTCGAAGAAGTCGGCGTGATTCAAATTTTAGAAACGACGGTTGAAAAGTTTCGCCACAGGCTTGAAAGGAAAGGACAGCACCTGGCCTTAAAGTTTCCCCCACAGAATCCGCTCGTTCTCCGAGGAAATCGTCATGATCTGTTCGTCGCGTTCAGCCATCTTCTGTCCAATGCCCACCGATTCACGGCCGTGGGCGGGACCATCGCTCTCCAGGTCTTATCCAAGGGTCACCAAGTGCGGATCGAGATTACCCACACGGGCATCGGCCTCTCTCTGAAACCGTCGGGACAGGAATCCTTTGACGGAGAAACGAGCCCTCTCGGACTAACGATCGCCCAATCGATCGCCGAACGGCACGACGGAGTCTTTGGGGTTGAGAGTCAACCCGGACAGGGAGGTCATTTCTGGATGATCCTTCCCCTGAATCACTATCCGGCCGAGTCGAATTTAAGGTCGGGATCCTCGTCGGCGGTTTCTTCCACGACGCCGGTTCCTCGACATTAGAGGCGACCCTTACCAAGCGTCAACGGGTCCATTAAGTAAAGCATCGGGTTGGCGGCGATGCAAGCCCCTATAAATCGTTGTGTTCCACGGCACCCGACGTCGAATCTTAGAGAAGAGGAATCATGGGCAAACCGTTACGTGTATTGATGATTGAGGATTCGGAAGACGATGCATTATTGGTAGTCCGTGAACTGAAACGCGCCGATTATGACCCGATCATTAAGCGAGTGGAAACGCCTGCCGCCATGAACAAGGCGCTTACAGATCAGGCCTGGGACATTGTTCTTTGCGACTACGAGATGCCCAAGTTCAACGCATCCGATGCGTTGGCATTGATCCAGAAAAGCGGGCTTGACCTGCCGCTCATCATTGTGTCGGGAACCGTCGGGGAGGATCTTACCGTGGCGGCCATGAAAAACGGCGCGCAGGATTATGTTTTGAAGAACGATCTCACCCGACTGGTCCCCGCGGTTGAACGGGAGATACGTGAAGTCAAGGTCAGGCGGGAGCGGGAGCAGGCGGAGCGGACGATAAAATATCTGGCGTTTTATGATCCCCTGACCGCCCTTCCCAACCGGATTCAGCTCTTGGAACGTCTGCAAACGGCCATTGTCGATGGGCGGCAGGGTAAACACCCCGTTGCCTTACTGCTCGTAGACTTGGACCGATTCAAGGATATTAATGATACGTTGGGGCATCATCACGGCGATATTTTGCTTTACCAGGTCGGATCGCGCCTAAAGCGTGTGCTGTTTGAACCGGATTTCGTTTCCCGTCTGGGCGGAGATGAGTTTGCCGTTCTGTTGCCAAGGCTGGCCGCGGCGGGGCATATTACAACGGTGATCCAAAAAATTATGAAAGCCTTGGAAGCGCCCTTTGCGATCGAGAACCTGCCCATCGCCGTTGAAGCGAGTATTGGCGTCGCGCTCTATCCGGATCATGGAGCGGATGCCGAGATGCTCTTCCAGCGGGCCGATGTGGCGATGTACGAGGCCAAACGGACCGGAAGCGGATATGCCGTTTATGCGACGGAGCTGGATCGACACAGCCCCCGCCGGCTGGCACTGATGGGGGCGCTGCGCCAAGCTATTGAGCAGAATCAATTGCGCTTGCACTATCAACCCAAGGTCAGTCTGACGACCGGTCGGACGATCGGCGTGGAGGCGCTGGTGCGCTGGCAGCATCCGGAATACGGCTTTATTTCTCCCGATCAATTTATCGGACCGGCGGAGCAAACCGGGTTGATCGGGCCCCTCACTCAATGGGTTCTCAATACGGCGATGAGCGATGACCAGGCCTGGTGCCGAGCCGGAAAGCCACTCGCGATGTCGATCAACCTGTCGGCCCGGAACCTCCATGATTCACGTCTACCCGGCCAGCTTGCGGAATTGATGCGGGCTTGCGGCGGTTCACCGCAACGGCTGGAGTTGGAGATTACCGAGAGCGCGATCATGACCGACCCGGTTCGGGCCATGGAGATTCTTTTGAAGGTCCATGAAACCGGCGTACGATTTTCGATCGACGATTTCGGCACCGGGTATTCGTCCCTGGCTTATCTTAAAAAACTGCCCGTGGACGCGATCAAGATCGATAAGGCCTTTGTCATCAACATGGTGAAGGATCCCAACGACGCGGTGATTGTGCGTTCGACGGTTGAGTTGGGTCATAACATGGGCATCAAGGTTGTGGCGGAAGGAGTAGAGAACAAGGAGACCTATCAACGATTGGTCGAACTGGGCTGCGATGACGCGCAGGGCTATTACATGGGCCGTCCTCTCCCATTCGACGACCTAAACCGATGGTTGGACGAATCGCCGTGGGGAATAAAAAGGCCTGAGTAGAGCCCCACACGGCCAGCCCGGCAAGCCCCTACAAAATTGACAAGGGGCCCTCGGCTTCCTATAATAACACTTCTGCAAAGAAGTGGAGCCGAAGTGGCGGAATGGCAGACGCGCACGTTTGAGGGGCGTGTGGGGCAACCCGTGGGGGTTCAACTCCCCCCTTCGGCAGATTTTTTGGCCCGCCCACGAGGCGGGCCAAAAAATCAGAGCATTCGAGCAATAGAGCATTGGAAAAAGGCTAAATCGATGCGAGAATGCGGTCCATTCTCAATTGATCCAATGCTCGGGCCGGTCATCGGTTCTTCCAAACCATTCTGACATCCTCGTTCATGGCCAACCGGATCACATTCCTCCGCATCGCTCTGCTCTTTGTCGCGATCGGCTTTATTTACACCTACACCGTTTCGGGCGAACTGATTGCGTTCGGGATTGTTCTCGTCGTTTTTCTGTTGGACGGACTGGACGGCGCAATCGCTCGAAGGGAGGGACGGGCCGATGAAACGGGAGCGGTCATGGATATTTTCGGTGACCGGGTCGTCGAGAACGCGCTCTGGATTGTCTTTGCCCATATCGGGTTGATCCCGGTCTGGGTTCCAATCGTGGTGATGGTCCGGGGACTGGCAACGGATGCGGTCCGGGCGATTGCGCGGACCCGCGGCGACACCGCTTTTGGGAAAAAGACGATGATGTATTCTAAGATCGGTCGCTGGGTTGTGGCGTCGCGCGCCTCCCGTGCGGTTTATGCTGCGGCCAAAGCCATCGCCTTCGGCTATCTCCTTCTCTACCTGGCCCTGATCCAGGCCCAGGTGCGTGGAATGGATCTAGGCGGAATGGAAAGCTGGCTGCCGTTCGCATACAAACTCGGGATAGGGTTTGTCTACTTCGCGGTCGCGTTTTGCCTCGCCCGCGGCCTACCCGTCCTGGTCGAAGGCCGGCGATATGTTCGAATCGAACCGAAGTCAGGTTGATCGTTTGACGGTCACGTCAAAACCATCCGCCATCGCGGCCATTCTGGATGTGGATTACACGCTTGTTCCACGAACCTCGATCGAGCGGATGTTTGTTCGCTATCTCTGGCATCATGGGGGACTCCGATATCCGGACCTCCTTCGAACGATCCGCAGCCTTCTGATTGACAGCCATGGGACGTTTTCGGTCCGGATCATGACGAACAAAAGCTATCTGGCCGGCCGGCCGGTCCGGGCCCTGGAGAAGATGGCCGGGGTCTTTGTGGCCGACAGGGTCCGTCCTGCGGTATCGCCCAAGGCCCTGACCGCATTGGAGGATCATCGCAGGCAGGGGCACCGTCTTGTGTTGCTGACCGGTTGTCCGGAGTTTTTAGTCCGGCCGCTGGCTGAAGACCTCGGAATCGATTCCGTCATCGGGTCGCGACTGGAGGAAAGAGACGGACGATGGACCGGCCGCTTGATCCCGCCCCATCCCTATGGGGAGGCCAAACGCGGGTTGTTGGAAACATGGGCCAAGAGAGAAACTGTTCGCCTGGATCAATCCCATGCGTATGCGGACAGTTCGGCCGATCGGGCCGTCTTAGAAGCCGTCGGCTACCCGCATGTGGTCAATCCCGGCCGCTCCATGCGACGGTTGGCGGCGGAGCGCGGCTGGCCGGTGTTGGATTGGTAGGCGGGAGTTGGGCCGGGGCCCCTCGTAAAGCTTTTCCCTTGATTTGGTTCGGGCCGCTTGGCATAATGAAGCCGTCGGATGGATGACCGGCCGGAAAAAATCCCGCCACCGTAATAGTTATCATATATAATATTAAAATGGAGTCCGTTGGGATGTGTCGTTTACGGGAATTTGAAAAGGGCCGGGTCAAGGACGCCTTACAATCCGTGGGTCGGCCATGAAAATCAACGAAATTTATAAGAGCATCCAGGGCGAATCGACGTATGCGGGCCAGCCCTGCGTCTTTATCCGGACCACGGGTTGCAACCTTCGTTGCGACTGGTGCGATACGACGCATGCCTTCTACGAAGGCCGCGAGATGGCCGTAGAGGCCGTCTTGGCCCAGGTCGAGGCCTCGGCCTGCCGGTTGGTGGAGTTGACCGGGGGAGAGCCTCTGCTCCAGAAAGAGGCTTCGTTGCTGGTGACCAAGCTCTTGGATGCCGGCTACACGGTGTTGGTCGAAACCAGCGGCAGTCTCGATATCCGATCGATGGATCCGAGGGCGATCGTGATCATGGATATCAAATGTCCAGGCAGCGGGATGTCCGACGCGATGCGCTGGGAAAATATCGAGGCGCTCCGGCCGCGGGATCAGGTCAAGTTCGTGATCAAAGACCGCGCCGATTATGACTGGGCCGTGGAGATCTTGGGAAAATACCCCGTCTTAGCCCAACGCGTCGTCCTCTTCTCTCCGGTATTCGGTGTTATGGATCCCCGGCATCTGGCCGACTGGATCCTTGAGGACGGCCGCCCGGTTCATCTCCAGCTTCAGCTCCACAAATACATCTGGCATCCGGAGGCCCGGGGCGTCTGATGCAGAAACCGACCGATTCATCCTCGCCCGGCGATCAGGTCGTGATTCATGTGCGAGCGGGGAAACTGCTCAAGGGCTTGCTCACCGACTTTACACCCACGGCCGAGAGGGCGTATCTCCAGCCGGAGTCGGATCCGGGCCAATCGCCGATCGAGGTGAACGTCTCCGACTTGAAAGCGATTTATTACGTCCGGTCCTTCGCCGGCAACCGACAGTATAAAAAGAAGCGGTACTTCGGAGCAATGGAAGGAAAGGGGAAAAGGATCATGGTGCGGTTCAAGGACGGCGAGATCCTGTGCGGGTTCATCGAGGGGGAGCTTCCTTGGAAAGACGGATTCCTCACGTCGCCCGATCCAAGCCTCAAAGGTTTTTTTATGCAGCCGGCCGATCCCGAGGGAAACAACACCAAAGTCTTCGTGGTGACGACGGCCGTGGAAGATGTGCGGCGATTATAGATTTCCGCAGGGATTGACCCAGCGAGCGGAAGGGAGCGAGAGGGGGAGGAATAAGCGAGGATCGGGCTTTGCCCGTCCGAGCGCGGGGCGTGGGGGCATCGGAGGATCCGCCGAAGGCGGACCGCACGGGTCCCCACTGATAATCGCGGCGACGTGAGCCCCTACAGTAGAAGACCTGGAAAGGAGCTCAAGACGGAATGGACATCAAGATCAAAAAGGGTAAAATGGAGGAGGAAGCTGGCGAGGCGATCGTCCTGAGCCATTATGAGGGTGAAAAATCACTTTCGGAAGAAGCCGCGGGCGTGGACCGAAAACTGGGCGGGCAGATTCGAGCCTTGATCGGCGGAGGGGAATTCGCGGGGAAGCTCAACCAGTGTCTCCTGCTTCATCTTCGGGGCGAGATTCCGGCCAAGCGGGTGCTGCTCGTCGGCCTGGGAAAGAAAAAAGAGGTCAGCACGGAAAAAGTCCGTCAGGCGATGGGCACGGCGAGCCGCCAGATTCGCGACGCCGGGGTCAAGTCCTTTTCAACGCCCCTTCATGGACGCGGGCAGAACAAGATCTCGACCTTTGAATCGGCTCAGGCCATCGTGGAAGGATGCCTGCTGGGCCTGTATCAGTTTAACGCCTATCGGACCGAGAAGCGCGAGGAGATCAAAGAGGTGCAACAGATCACCTTGGTCGATCGGGCCGAGGGAAAGATTGCGGAGGTGGCCGGCGGAAGCCGCACGGGTCAGGTCCTGGCCGATGCCACCAATTTCGTCCGGGACCTTTGCAACCATCCCTCCAACGTGGTGACCCCGTCCCGTCTGGCGGAGGAGGCGAAAACGATCGCCAAGGAATTCGGTCTGACCTGCCGCGTGATCGAGAAGGACGAGGCCGAATCGCTGGGGATGGGCGCCTTCCTCGGCGTCGCGAAAGGCAGTCAGGAACCGCCCAAGTTCATCATCCTGGAGTACCGCGGCGGGAAGAAGAAGGAGTCGCCGGTCGTGATCGTCGGCAAGTCCATCACGTTCGATTCCGGCGGCATCTCGATCAAGCCGGCCGAGAAAATGGAGCAGATGAAGACGGACATGTCCGGCGGGGCCACCGTCCTGGGAACGATGAAGGCCCTGGCTCAACTCAAACTTCCCGTATCGGTGGTCGGCCTTCTCCCCGCGACCGAAAACATGCCTTCCGGAACGGCCGTCAAGCCCGGTGATGTGGTGCGGGCGATGTCCGGGAAAACGATCGAGGTGATCAATACCGATGCGGAAGGCCGGATGGTCCTGGCCGACGCCCTCTCCTACGCCGCGCGATACAAACCATCCGCCGTCGTCGATCTGGCGACCCTGACTGGGGCCTGCGTCGTGGCCCTGGGGAATCGCGCGACGGGGGTGATGGGAACGAACCCCAAATTGATCGATCGGCTCAAGCGAGCCGGCGAACGTTGCGGCGAACGGGTCTGGGAATTGCCGCTTTGGGAAGAATACCAGGACCAGATCAAGAGCGATGTGGCGGACATGAAAAACGTGGGCGGGCGGGGCGCCGGAGCCATCACGGCGGCGGCCTTCCTTCAGAAATTCGTCGACGACTATCCCTGGGCCCACCTTGACATCGCCGGCACGTCCTGGAATGACGACCCCCGGCCGTACGCGCCCAAGGGCGCGACGGGTGTGGGTGTGCGGCTGCTGGTTCAATGGCTGACCGATGCGACCCGGGACCGGACATGACGCTCAAGGAAAAGATCGGTCAGCTGTTCATGGTGGGCTTTGACGGGGTCGTCCCCTCCAAAGCCGTCGTCCGTCTGATCAAGGAATATCAGATCGGCGGGGTGATCCTGTTCGCTCGAAACCTCCGGTCCCCCTCCCAGACCGCAAAGCTGTGCAACACCCTCCAGGCCCAATCAGCCAAAATGCCTTTGTTGGTTTCGATCGATCAGGAAGGGGGGCGCGTCTCGCGGCTCCCGAAAGGCTTCACGGTTTTTCCCGGCGGCGCCCGACTTGCGGCTTGCCACTCGACGGAACTGGTCTATCGCGTGGCGCAGGCGACGGCCCGGGAGCTGCGGTCGGTCGGGATCAACATGAACCTGGCGCCGGTGCTGGACGTCAACACGAACCCGGCCAATCCGGTGATCGGAGACCGCGCGTTCGGCGCCAGCCCGACGCTGGTCAGCTCGATGGGCTTGACGATGATGGCCGGGTTTCAGGACAACCATGTGATCGCCTGCGGAAAACATTTTCCGGGACATGGAGACACCGGCTCCGATTCGCACAAGGAACTCCCCCGCATCCCGCTCGGTCTTCAACGGCTGCGCGAGGTGGAGCTGCGACCGTTTCTCCACACCATTCAGAACGGACTGGCCTCGATCATGACGGCGCACGTGCTCTATACTCACCTGGATCCGAACGAGCCGGCCACGCTGTCCAAGCGGATCATCACCGGCCTGCTCCGTGAAGGCATGGGATTCAGGGGCGTCGTGGTCACGGATGACATGGAGATGGCCGCGATCTCGGACTTGCATGGGCCGGGCGTCGCGGCGGTGAAGGCGATCGAGGCCGGGGCGGATCTGATCCTGTTCTGTCGCGACGAGGACAAGCAACGGGAGGCGCTGGAGGCCGTGGCGACCGCCGTCAAGCACAAAAAGATCAGCGAGGCCCGGATCGAGCAGTCGCTGCTTCGCATTCTTCAGATGAAAGAAAAATTCCTCCTGCCCTACCAGCCGGCCGATCCCGGCCAAGTCAAGGAGATCGTCGGCTCCCAATCCCACAAACACCTCCTCGAGGAAGTCAAGGAAAGAACCGGGACCGCCGTGGCCGTGAAGGCGGGCTGAGTTCCGTGGGCCAATCCTTCCGCAGATCCAATATATTCGATCTGCATCATTATATATAGGATATAGGGGGCGGCCCACAAAAACCTCCCCACCCCTCCCGCCGATCCGTCAATATTGACCTTTATCCTCGAATTTTATATAGTGGGGTCGAATCCCAAACATCCCTAAATGGTAAAGCGCGGGCGCGGCTCGGAAAGGGTGGGCGGTCGCCATCGCGCGGCGGGCGGCTTATGTGCAGCTTGATCGCCAGTACCGAATTCTACCGGCCTACCGATCCTGTGTAGGGGCGGACCAATGTGTCCGCCCGAATTTCGATGAAACGTAGGGGCGGTTCGCGAAC
>Ga0187773_10001338_pt1 | contig 10010 bp, 8 predicted proteins | sample 0216_BV02_MP05_1_FD_133133 | JGI IMG/M metagenome (GOLD analysis project Ga0187773, IMG submission 133133) | Tropical peat soil microbial communities from peatlands in Department of Meta, Colombia - 0216_BV02_MP05_10_MG | ecosystem: Environmental > Terrestrial > Soil > Wetlands > Peat | place...
ACCTCATCGAACTTGATCCGACCCATGACACCCATTCGATCCGTCTTTTCAAGGGCAGACACAACGGCGTCTGCCTCAAGGCTCCCGGCCCGCTCGATCGCTTCGGCCAAGACCCTGACGGCTTCATAAGAAGGTGATGCCCCATGACCTCCTGTCCCCGAAGGATAGCCACCCCACCTCTTTTCATAGGTCTTCTGGAATTCCATGGAGAGAGGGACTTTCTTGGACCCGATGGCCGATCCCAATTCGTAGACAACCTCCATAGTTCCCCCGATCTTGCCTTCGAAATTCTTCCACGCTTCCGGTATGCCTAACCGAGAAGTAAACCCGACCATCAGAGCGGGGATTCTCATCGATTTCCATTGCTTGACAAACACAATTGATTCAACCATGTCCATGATAGGCATAATCACTTGGGCCCCACCGCTTTGTGCCTTCATCAACCCTGAGGAAAAATCTGAACTGCCTGTTGGATAATTCTCTCGACCGACAACGGTCCATCCTGCCTTCTCAAAATAACCTTTGGTGAGCATGTCAGCCGTCCCCCGGGCCCATGCCACATCCTGATTCATGATATAAACCTTATTGAACCCAAACTCTTTATTGATAAATCCAACCATCCCGCTCAGGTACATCATCAGATGTTTGGCACTGACGCAGAGTCTGAAGATGTATTTGTATTTTTCAGGACTTTGTTTGAATTTGACCTCGGAATCGGGAGTCATGGCAATGCCAACGAGCATGGGAACTTTGTACTTCGCTATAATGTCCATACTGGCAAGGAAAACTTCTGATCGGAGCGGTCCCACCACGACGGCCTGGACTTTCTTCTCGAGGATGGTCTTTTCCAGTGCCAAAAGGGCATCCGTGACAGGGACCCCGGGCTCCGAATCCCGGGTGTCACTTGCCACCACATCGATTAACCTCTTCTCCTGGCCAATCCTCACCCCCCCCTTGGCATTAATCTCTTCAACGGCGATTCGAGCCGCGTTGTATCCCTGCTCCCCGGCAGGATGTGATAGAGAGGTAACGACACCGATTGTTATTGGCTCGGCCGCCATTACAATATGATAAGAAAACGGAACCAGACACGACAGAAAAACGATCAACAGAATATTCCTTTTCATAGTCAGCCTCCTTTCTTCAATGGAATTAATGGATGATCTTACTGCGTTCAGGTCAAATGGGTTTGATCGATACCCCTTATTTACCTTTAAAGGTTGGACGGTATTTCCCTCCCACCGATTGAAGCCCCTCCAGTGCGTCTTCCGTTTTGAAAAGCTCTCCTGCGTACCTCGTTTCAAGTTCAAGGGCTTCCTTCAAAGGTAGGGCCTCGCCTTCATCCATCACCCTGTTGGCCAACTTTATAGCCAGAGGGGCTTTTGAAGAGATCTTCTTGTGCAGGCGGACAGTCATCCCATCCTCTTCTATCGCTTCTCCCGAAAGCACTTTTTCGATGTTCCCATCGGAGAATTGCTTCTGGATCAATTTAAGATTCTCGTCAAGCTGGGACCCGGATCTTGACTTCTTCCTGTGTGTAGAAGGGTCTGAGGAGATTTGACCGATCCTCTCATCCAGTTCAGTAACCGGCGAAACATATTCGATGAGACCCATCTTTAAAGCTGTGGCTGCATCTATGATCTGCCCCGTAAGGACCATGTATTTGGCCAGGGCCTTTCCGACTTTGCGGGTACTGCGCGGCATCCCGCCGAGCCCCGGGTAAATTCCAATGCTTGTCTCCGGGAACCCGAAGGCAGCTTTGTCTGAGGCGACAATGGTATCGCAAGCCAGGGCTAATTCCAGCCCTCCACCTAAGGCTAACCCCTGCACACGGGCGATCATCCATTTCTGGGAATTCTCAACACGGGTTACGATTTTCTGGGCGTGTGCGCCGTAAGCGGCGAGATCCTCAAAACGTTTTTGCTTGATACGATCGATAAAAAATTCAATATCTGCACCTGCTACGAAATCCTTGCCCAAGCCCCCAATGACAACCGCATCGATAGCGGGATCCTTCTCGATTTCGTCCAAGCACTGACCCAGTTGCGAAAAAACCGTTCCATTCAATGCGTTCAAGACTTCAGGACGCTTAATCGTTATCTGCGCAACAGATCCCTTCTTGGAAAGAGTTACATACCGGATCTCCCAGGGCTCCCCTTTTCTATACCGCGTCTCTAGATTAACCGGCATCTTCAAATCTGGATTTCTCTCTACAATCGATTTGGCAAGGGAGTACGCCCTGCCAATACCAACCTGATTCATCAACTCAAAGGGACCAGTCTTCCATCGAAGGCCTACCTTCGCCCCGATGTCCGTATCCACCATACTGGCGACGCCTTCATCGACCAGCGAAGAGGCAACAAAAAAGACAGCCCCGAGTAACCGGTCTTCTATTCTCTGGAAACTTTCGGGCTTTGGGTCGCCCGAAAGGTCCCACATTCCCCCTTTTTTGAACTTATCTTCAAGGATGGCAGGAGGCCCGTAGTACCTGCTGATCCGCTGTTTGAGCGTGGTCGAGGTCATGTATGCAAGAGAAAACCCGCGAACAGCGTTCATGAATTCAAAAGGCCCCATGCCAACATTAAACGTCTGTTTTACGACATGGTCGATGGATGGGATATCGCCTAACCCTTCATCCAGGATTCTTAGCGCTTCCATGGACCAAGGTATGAAAAAACGGTTCACTGCAAACCCGGGCGAATCGGCAACCAGAATGGCTGTTTTTCCCATCAAATTACTGATTGAATGGCTAGTCGCTTTTGCCTCAGGCGATGTGTTTTCAAGAGAGATGATTTCGAGGAGCCTGTTCATTGCAGGATGATAGAAAAAATGCAGCCCGATAAAATGGTCAGGGCGCTGCGTTTCGTCGGCAAGCTCTTTAACGGACAAGGTGGATGTGTTGGTGGCAAAAACAGTCTCTGGGGGGCAAATGCGATCTAACTTCTTAAAGACATCCTTTTTGACAACCGGGTCCTCGAACACCGCTTCAATCACCAGCTGACATTCAGCCATTGCGCCTAAGTCAGGAGTTGTTTCAATAAGTGAAAGAGCTTTTCGAGCCTCTTCCTCGGATAAGGCCTTGCGTTTGACACCTTCTTCCAGAGTCTTTTTTATGTTATTGGTTGATTTATTTAAGAGATCATCACTCACATCGCTTAAAACAACTCTGCAACCCTCTTGGGCTATCTTCTGGGCTATCCCTCCACCCATTGTTCCGGCACCCACAATCCCGATCTTTTCTAACTTAAGCATTTTCATATCCTCGCCTTCATTTATATTTGTTCACAATCTCGTTCGCCATGTTTTCGCGTTTTTTGTGGCCGAACTCATCTTTGCTGCGTCCCGACATCAGAAGGGAGAGAGAGCGCGTTATTCTCTACGCCCCAGGATCGCTATTCCACAAACAGATGAGTCCCGAGGAGTTCCAGCCAGATTGTGTGTCAAACCTGTTTTGGCATTTTTCACCTGGCGGGGGCCGGCCTTGCCCTGCAACTGCTTATAGACCTCGTACATCATCCTCAAACCGCTGGCTCCGAACGGGTGACCAAAACATTTCAATCCCCCATCGGTATTGACAGGCAACTCCCCATTCAGCTCAAAGGTGCCGGCCTTCACATCCTCCTTTGCCTTCCCTCGAATGCTAAATCCCAGGTCCTCGTAAATGATGAGCTCGGTGATGGTAAAGCAGTCGTGAACCATGGCCAGATCAATTTCTTTTCGGGGATCGGCAATACCAGCCTCTTCATAAGCCCTTTTCGAAGCCAGGACGGTTTCTTCAAAATGGACAAAATCTCCCGTATTCTGCAGAGGACGCTGGTAGGCCCCCGTCACTAATTGGATCGATTTAACCAAGACATAATCGTCCCTGAATTTTTTGGCCAAATCAGCATTCGTGATCACAGCAGCAGCAGCTCCATCGCTCACCCCGCAACAATCGAAGACCCCCAACGGATAGGCGATCATAGGGGCTTTCACGGCCTGTTCGATGGTTATCTTCCTTTGAAAATGTGCCTTTGGATTTAAACTGCCGTTGTGATGGTTCTTTACTGCAATCCGGGCTAATGTCTCTTTCCCTTCTTCTGGACTTAAACCATAATGGTGAAAATACCTGTTTGCCGCCAAGGCATATCCCGTTGCAGGCGGTATAATAGGCTCGATCTTGGTGCTATCCGGAGCTTCCATCCCTCCTGCAATAAGATATTTTGAATCCTTCAACTTCTCAAAACCGCACACGAGGGCGATATCAAACGCGCCTGCGGCCACCGCGTAGCAGGCCTGCCGCATGGCATCGGTTGCAGTCGTGCAGAGATTTTCTACATGGGTGACCGGGATGTATTCCGTCTTTAGGGCCCGGGCAAGTCTCATCCCCAAAAGGCCTCCGAGAGCAGTTCCTAGCCAGGCGGCTTGAACATCCTTCATTCCAATCCCTGCATCCTCTAAGGCTTCTTGAGTCGCCTCGATGATCAGATCACCCTGACTCTTGTCCCAGAGTTCACCAAACTTGGTGCAGCCCATACCTATTATGGCAACTTTATCTCTAAGCCCTTGCATAAATCCTCCCAAACCTATTCTCTCTCGCCTACGAAGTCCTTGAGGGTGTACATTTCCAGAAATAATTGTGAATGCCGTCATTAAAGAATAACTTTCTGAAACTCATCTCTACTGCCATACCGATCTTTATTTCTTTAGCATGATGATCAGTCATCGTAAGGACTGCCCGTCCGCCGCAATCAAAATCGACAACTGACAAAACCACGGGTACGTCGAGGGGGTCGGATATATAGTCCAGACTGAAGGTAAATAATTTTCCTCTTTGATCCGAGAGCCGAATCTTTTCAAATCGGTCTCTATCGTGGCACTGAGTACAAACCCTTTGAGGAGGATATTGAATGGTCCCGCAGGATTTGCACCTGCTCCCGTAAAACCGAATCACCTCCTCCCAATCCCTCCATAAGGCGGTTAAAGAAACCTCCTGGAGGGGCTTTCCTGGTCCTCTTTCCCGTCTCAGTATCCCTTTCCATTCAAGGTAGGTAACATAGTCTTTGACGTATCGTTTAGATTCCAAAGAGGTCTGTACCCCTTTTCTTCCCCTCAGCTCCTCTATCCCATCCGTCACCCTCAGGATGCCGGCATCGCAACCATCCCCGTAACTGACCCACAGGATTCTGTCGCCCGGCTTAGAATCCTCCAGAGCCGCGATCAAAAGTATCAGCGGGGAAGCCGTTCCTGTATTTCCCAGGACTGAAATCAGTGGATTTTGAACCTGCCTCTTAACATCAAACCCGATCTTTGCCGCGACTTCTTCCATTCTTCGCTGATCCGGAGCGTAAATAACGGCTTTCGTAATATCCTTTGCTTCAAGGCCCTGTCCTTTCATCAAAACCGAAGCTGCGTTGAGAACCGAATTTATATAACCTTCCGATTGAACGAATCTCTCATCCCACGATCTTATGAATTTATCCTCGTCGGCCCGCCAGATATCGATCATTTCGTTGTATGTCGAGCAGATGCTCTCTATCTCGACAGCAACATCCGTGCTGCCGATGACCAAAGCACCTGCACCGTCACTGCAAAGATGTTCGAACGTGGAGCCCGGAGCCCCCAAACGACAATCGGAGGCCGTCACCAATATGTTCCTTGCGGATCCAGCTTTAATCAAATCGGTTGCCAGCCTGACCGCTCCTGTCCCGCCCCTGAGAGTATTCGCCACATCCATGGTCAAAATATTTTTCCTCAGGTCCACCGCTGCGGCTACAAGGCTTGCATTCTGCCTCTCTTTATACGGGAACGTGGTTGATGCAAACAATAGGCTATCGATACTGTCTCGCTCTAACCCCGCCAGGGAGTTCACCGCGGCAGACACGGCCATGGTCAAGCTGTCCTCGTCAAAGTTTGCGACGCTCTTCTCGCCAGCCCCACCCCTCTGAATCGCCTCTCTCTTGATTCTCCAAACAGGGATATAGGCACCGTAGGAAGTAATACCAATCATCATTTCCTCCTGAAAATGTTGCTCTCTAGAACGAATTGACCAGAGGCGTTCTTCTTAGGTCTCTCGTAAAGACGCTCAATGTCGGCCCCAAACTTATAGGAGACCTGCTTCGCGATGTTGGCAGTCTTTTGACCGTATTTGTCAATTAGACTCTGTGGAAAAGTACCAATCAGAATGATACACCCGACAATCTTTCCATCGACACCGAATACCGGTGAACTCGCGGCATTAATCCCTGACTGTAATTCACCCTGGTCAACGGCATATCCTAATTTCCTGCACCTGACAAGATCGTCTCTCAAGCGGTTCATGCTCAGGTTTGTTTTCTCCCCGTAGAAATAAAGCTTCTCCCCTGAGAGCGCCCTCTCTCTTTCGTCATCGGACATAAAGGCCACGATGGCTTTTCCATGGGCCCCGAATGTGAAATGAAATCTGTGCCCGAGTCGCATGGTGATCCCCAGGTTCTGGCGTGCTTCATACTTGGCAGTTATGTATAAATATTCCCGATTCAGTAAACCAAAGCAGGCCGTCCCGTTTGTCTCCTCGGTCAGAATCCGGAGAAAAGGGGTAATGATTGCTTGATAATCCATATGGTCAAGAACATGGCGCGACAAAAAAATCAGACCAATTCCTAACGAGTATACCTTTGTCTCAAGATTCTTTTCTACGAACCCAAATTGTTCAAGAATGTTCAAGATGGAATACCCTTTACTCTTGTGAATTCCGACTTCCTTCGATATTTCCGTCAGAGTCATCCTCGATTTATTGTTTTTTTCTAAACACAGTAAGACTCTGCATGCCTGCTCCAGAGCCGGGACTCTTGGCGTATAAGCAGGCCTTTCTGCTCTGTCTTTTTCCTTCATTCGTCTCTTACTCTTGATAGTCATTTAAAGGCATCCTGGCAACAGTTCTATATATAGAACTAAGTTCCATATGTTAAAAAAATTTTTATAAAATATCTTTTAGGTTGTCAAGCAAAATCTTTGAAGGTGCTTTTTGCGCTTAACTTTTAAATTCGGTAATCGGGGCGAGAAATGTCTGGTTTTCGACGGTTTAAAGAGTTGAGGATCAAGGAGCTAAAGTTTTGTGTTAAATCAATCAACGGGGGCTCCCCTTCCCAGAGGTAGGACCTTCCGGTTATATCAACCTTTTCGTTTTCCGTGCTCATTTAGTTTGTAATTGGACAAATACAAAATATTAGACCGACCTACTGAGCGGCTCCATCACCACAACCCTAAGCCTTTTCGACGTAGCATAGATTATGCTCAGAGCAAGATTTTGATCGGAACGGTTGGGTGATCAGCTAAGTCAAAGAAGAGAGTAAGGGGAAGGGTAGGGCTGCGGAAAAGATGACGACCTATTCTCTTTCCGGGATTTTCCTCCAGTATTCATACATCCGGAAAAGCACCTGGGCGATCTCGTCCAGGCGATTGAGGACGCGAATCCCTTCGCCCTGGAGGTCAGAGATTGCTTGGCTCTCTAACGAAGAGTGATGGGACCCCAGGATGACCGGCTTGCGGAATTCTTGCTGGAGCCTGTCGTAACCCCGCATGACCTGTTTTTCCAGCGCCAGCCAAATCTTCCACCCAACGGAAGCTTCATTACGAACGACGCCTGCTCGACCTAACCCGTGGAGAATGAGGGCATCGACTTCGCCCGAAGCAATGATCACCCGCCCTATGTCGATGAGCTTTTCCGCTGAGAGAGCCATCGGTCCGGCTGCTCCGATGTCCACAGGATTGGATGCGGACGCTCGCGGAGGCATCCCTAGGTACCTCAGGTTTGCCTGAACTGACGAGCTCAACTCTGGCACGATCAGTCCTTCTTCTTCTAAGCGATCCGAAAGGGCTACCCCCCACGACCCTCCCATCGTTACGATGGCCACGCGCTTCCCCTTCATAGGGGGACGCTCGATTAAAGCGTGTCCTAAAGGTAGAAGCAGCTCCATGGATGGAGAAAGGATGACATTGACCTGTTGGAGAGCTGCACGATAGACCTCTTTCGAACCTGCCATTGCGCCTGTGTGGCTTCGTGCGGCCCGGATACCACTCGATGTAAGCCCAGCCTTATGGAGGATGATAGGCTTACCCCGGCCTACCCGACGAGCCACATCGAGGAAACGCCTTCCATCCCGCAGAGTCTCCACGTACATCACAATCCCCCGGACCTGAGGGTCTTTCCCGAAATAATCCAAGAAGTCGGTCACTTGAAGATCACATTCGTTTCCAGTATGGATAAATTTCCCCAACCCCATCCTGCGGCCATACCCTGAAGCCAGAAGGTCGCCAAAGGCGTATCCTCCCTGAGAGATTCCCGCCAAGGGCGTCGCCAGGAGGTGTTGGACGGGAGAGGCATTGAAGCCAGCATACAAGTTAAATGTACCACTTACGTTGGGACCTATGACCCTTACCCCATGGGCTCGAGCCAGTTTCGCAATGGCCGCCTCCCGGGCCTGCCCTTCTTCCATGGCTTCCCCAAACCCGGCCGTGACGATGGTGATCCCTTTGACTCCTCTTTCGCAGCAGTCTTGAATCACACGTTCCACCGAAATCTCCGGAATTGTGAGCACAGCCAGTTCTATGGAATCGGAGATCGACTTAACGTCCGGATATGCCTGGATGCCGTAAACTGTGGAGGATTGGTGATTGACGGGATAGATCTTTCCTCGGTAATGAAAGGTAAGCAAACCTTCCATAATTAACGACCCCCACGCTAAAGGCCTCTCCGTAGCTCCTATTACAGCTACGCTCCGGGGTTGGAGAAAAACATCCAGTTCACTTGGCATAATGATTTGTCTTTGCTTTATAGATTAAGATTCTCCTTCTTCTCTAAGTTCCTTTCCCTTCCTCTTCAAAGCAGGAGGGAAAGTGTGTGGAGGACTTCTTTCCCCTTCGTAGGTAATTCTAGTCAAACGACCCAATTTCTGTCAATTCATTCATAATTAATTAATGAGAACCGAACTTGAAAACAAAGGGATAATAACCAGAGATAAATCCATCGTTCTGGAGTAGCTAAGTGTGGATGCCCAACGGATTAGAGATTATCCTCGGTTCATCCAGCCTTGGGTTTATTTAATTCTCGGAAGCAGTTTATGCTTGGTGTAACTTTTTTTGGGGTTTCGATTAGGGTTTCTTAAAATTCTGGGACAACGTCAAGGTTATACAAATTGGTAATCACACGAGGAGGCGCACAAATTGATAGTGAAGAATTTTAAACTCTAAACAGCAGATAGCTATCGAGTTGAGAAAGCGGAAGGTATGATTTTGAAATAATAACTTTTCGCAGGTGTAGATACCCACGGGCATAGCCCGTGGCACTTTTCAAAACAATTCAAGCTTCGCTTGACCTGAATCCTGATGTGCTTGCCATTTCACATACGCCATGATCTATTTTTCATCCAGTCCAACCGTGGACACAAAATACCCTGGCGACCAAACTACCCGCTCCTTCCAGTATACTTTTCCCAACCACCCAAACTTTCCCCTCAACCGACTTGCCGTAAACTGTTTTATCTGCCCAATCACCGCGCTCACCGCATACTTCGGCGGGACCACTATCACCATGTGAATATGATCAACCAGCATGTTGAGTTCAATGATCTCACACCCTGGCAAACTTCTCATGACTTTCGGGAAAAGTTTCCTCAAATAACCCCCACTCCAGGATTCAGGATACGGCGGCGATATTTCGGAATCCAAACAACGTGGTACTCCGTTCGATAAACTCCATGACCAGATACTCGGGCTTCCATGCCCTAAACATAGCATATCGCCGCCTTTGCATTCACCCACGGGCAGAGCCCGTGGAACTCTGGCCCTTCGGGCCTATTAGAAACGGAACGTTCATAGCAGATATCCTTCCTTCGCCGGAAGAGGCCACCTGAGGATTTCACCTACTACTCAATGGCTGGGATGATATTCCAGACATGAAGATTACGACTTGAAAGTGAGGGTAACACCAGTGCTCACCTGCGTGCGTAGCACGTCAGGTGGAGCACATTAGACAGTTTAGTTATGATCCA
>Ga0187773_10001339_pt1 | contig 10006 bp, 8 predicted proteins | sample 0216_BV02_MP05_1_FD_133133 | JGI IMG/M metagenome (GOLD analysis project Ga0187773, IMG submission 133133) | Tropical peat soil microbial communities from peatlands in Department of Meta, Colombia - 0216_BV02_MP05_10_MG | ecosystem: Environmental > Terrestrial > Soil > Wetlands > Peat | place...
CTGCGCATCCTGCGCGCCATCGAGCGCGCAGCGAGTGAGATGGCGCGATGAGCGCGCCCGAGCTGCCGCTCAGCCTGCGCACCAATCCGCGCCTCGACCGCTGGGTGCGCTTCGGCGCGGCGGGGAAGGTCACCGTGTTCAGCGGCAAGGTCGAGCTCGGCCAGGGCATCGTCACCGCCATCGCGCAGATCGCCGCCGATGAGCTCGGGGTCGAGCCCGAGCAGCTCGCGATCGTCGCGGGGGACACGACCAGCGCGCCGGACGAGTGGTACACCGCGGGCAGCCAGTCGATCGAGGTCGGCGGCACGTCCATGCGGCGGGTGTGCGCGGAGGTGCGCTCGCTGTTTGTCGAAGCGGCCGCCGCGGAGCTCGAGGTCGCGCCCGCCGATCTCGAGGTGCGCGCGGGCGAGTTCGCCGTACCGGGGACGGACCTCAAGCGCAGCTACTGGGAGCTCGCGCACAAGGTGAGCCTGGCGCGCGACTACAGCGGGCGGCCCGTCCTGCCGCGGAAAAGCGCGCTGCCCGGCCTTGTCGGCACGAGCGCGCCGCGGCGCGATCTTCCGGCGAAGCTCGGTGGCGCGGCGTATGTCCACGACATGACGCTGCCCGGGATGGTGTTCGCCAGGGTGCTGCGCCCGCCGGCGTACGGCGCGCGCCTCGTGGCGCTAGACGAGGCGGCGCTGCGTTCGGCGCCGGGCGTGGTCGCGGTAGTGCGCAGCGGCAGCTTTCTCGCTCTGGCAGCGGAGCGCGAGGAGCAGGCGGTCGCCGCGCTCGAGATCGCACGGCGCGCCGCGCGATGGGACGCGCCGCCGATGCCAGGCCAGACCGAGATCGTCCCATTTCTCATGGGACTTCCCGCGCGCTCGTCGACGGTCTACGCGAAGGGATCGGCTGCGCCGGCCGGGACGCAGCGCTTCGAAGCGACGTACTCGAAGCCCTATCTGGCGCACGCCTCGCTCGGGCCCTCGTGCGCGCTCGCCGTGGCCGAAGGAGGCCGGATCCGGATCTGGTCGCACACGCAGGGGCCGCACATGCTGCGCGGGCAGATCGCCAAGGCGCTCGGCCTGCCCGATTCGGCGGTCGAAGTCATGCACCGCGACGGCGCGGGCTGCTATGGTCACAACGGGGCCGACGACGCGGCGCTCGACGCCGCCGTCGTCGCGCGCGCCTGCGGCCGGCCCGTCATGCTGCAATGGACGCGCGAGGACGAGCTCAGGTGGGCTCCGTACGGCTCGGCGATGGCCGTGAAGATCGCCGCGGACGTCGAGCCCGGCGGGCGCATCGTCGGCTGGAAGCACGAGCTGTGGAGCCATACGCACGTCAAGCGGCCGGGAAGAGGCGAAGGCATCGAGCTGCTCGCCGCCTGGCACATGGATCCGCCGGTTCCGGTGCCGCCGGCGGCCGACCTGCCGTTGCCCGCGGGCGGAGGCGATCGCAACGCGGTGCCGATCTACGATTTTCCGCATCAGGAGGTCGTGTATCACTTCCTGCCGGAGATGCCGCTCAGGGTATCGGCGCTGCGCGCCCTCGGCGCCTTCGCGAACGTGTTCGCGATCGAGTCGATGCTGGACGAAATCGCGGCCGGCATCGGCGTCGACCCGCTCGAGCTGCGCCTGCGCCACCTCGCCGACGAGCGGGCGAGGGAGGTGCTGCGCGCCGCCGCGCAGGCGGCCGGCGCGAAACGCGACGGGACGGGACGCGGCATCGGCTTCGCGCGCTACAAGAATCTTTCTGCCTACTGCGCGGTGGTGGCGGACGTCGAGATCGCGCGGCAGCTTCGGGTGCGACGCGTCGTCGCGGCGGTCGACGCGGGCCTGGTCGTCAACCCGGACGGCCTGAGGAACCAGATCGAAGGGGGAATCGTGCAGGCGGCGAGCTGGGCGCTCAAGGAGCAGGTGCGCTGGACGCGCGACGGCGTGGCCTTGCACGGCTGGGAGGACTATCCCATCCTCGGCTTCGACGAGGTGCCCGACATCGAGGTCGTGATCGTCGAGCGTCGCGACGCGCCCAGCCTCGGCGCTGGCGAATGCGCCGCGGGACCCACCGCGGCGGCGATCGCCAACGCGCTTTACGACGGACTGGGCGTGCGCGCGCGCCACCTGCCGCTTACGCCCGAGCGCGTCGCCGCGGCGATGAACTGAACTTTCTTCAGAAAGGACGACATGAACGCGACCGAAAGCTTCCTGCAAGCGCGCGATTTCCTGATCGCCAGGCGCACGGACTACGCCGCGGCGTACGGCGGATTCCGATGGCCGCAGCTCGCCGAGTTCAACTGGGCGCTGGACTACTTCGACGTCACGGCGCGCGGCAATCAGCGCGACGCGCTGCGGGTCGTGAACGAGGATGGATCCGAGGCGCGCGTCAGCTTCGCCGCGATGAGCGCACGCTCCAACCGCGTCGCCAACTTTCTGCGCGCGAACGGCGTGAAGCGCGGCGACTGCATGCTGGTCATGCTGCCGAACGTAGTGCCGCTGTGGGAGATCACGCTCGCGGCGATGAAGCTCGGCGCGGTGGTCAGCCCGGCGACCACGCAGCTCACGCAGGCGGACCTCGTCGACCGCATCGAGCGCGGCAAGGTGCGGCATGTCGTCGCCGACCCGGGCGCGAGCGGCAAGTTCGCCGACGTGCCGGGAAGCTACTCGCGCATTCTGGTGGGCGGGGAGGCTGCCGGCTGGGTCCCCTACGGAAAAGCGGACGCCGCGAGCGAGCGGTTCACGCCCGAGGGGGCGACGCGCGCCGACGATCCGTTCCTGCTGTATTTCACTTCCGGAACCACCGCCAAGCCGAAGATGGTGCAGCACACGCATCAGAGCTACCCGGTCGGGCACCTGTCGACCATGTATTGGCTCGGGCTGCGCGCGGGCGACGTGCACTTCAACATCAGCTCGCCCGGCTGGGCGAAGCACGCCTGGAGCTGCTTCTTCGCGCCCTGGAACGCCGGCGCGACGATCTTCCTCTACAACCTTGCGCGCTTCGATGCGAAGAAGACGCTCGACGCGCTGGTGCGCTACCGCGTCACCACGCTGTGCGCTCCGCCCACCGTGTGGCGCATGCTGATCCTGGAGGACCTCAAGTCCTATCCGGTCGAGCTGCGCGAGCTGGCGAGCGCGGGCGAGCCGCTCAACCCAGAGGTGATCGAGCGCGTGCAGGCGGCGTGGAACATCACGGTGCGCGACGGCTACGGCCAGACGGAAACCACGGCGCAGCTCGGCAACCCTCCCGGCCAGCCGGTGAAGATCGGCTCGATGGGCCGGCCGTTGCCCGGCTTCAAGATCGAGTTGCTCGACGTCACGCACGACAAGCCGGCGGACGAGGGCGAGGTGGCGATCAGCCTGCGGCCGCGCCCGCTCGGGCTCATGACCGGCTACATCGACAACCCGGAGCGCACGCGCGAGCTGCTCGGCGGCGCGTATTACCGCACCTCGGACGTCGCCTCGCGCGACGCCGACGGCTACTTCTGGTATGTCGGGCGCGCGGACGACGTGTTCAAGAGCGCCGACTACCGCATCAGCCCATTCGAGCTGGAGAGCGCGCTGATCGAGCACGAGGCGGTAGCGGAGGCCGCCGTGGTGCCGAGCCCGCATGCTCTGCGCCTCTCGGTGCCGAAGGCCTATCTCGTCCTCAAGCCGGGTTTCCAGGCGTCGCGCGAAACCGCGTTGTCGATCTTCCGCTTTACGCGCGAGCGGCTCGCGCCGTTCAAGCGCGTGCGGCGCATCGAGTTCTCCGATCTGCCGAAAACGATCTCAGGCAAGATCCGGCGCGTGCAACTGCGCGGCGCCGAGAACGAGCGCTCGGGCGAGGCGCGGCGCAGGAACGAGTTCTGGGAGGAGGACTTTCCCGAGCTGAAGAATTGATGCGCCGCAGCGCTTGGATGCGGTTTGACTTAACGCAAATGCCGTTCCGCCCGGCGTGGTACATCCCTCCTAAAGCTGTTCTTGGAGGAGGCGACGATGGAAGCGAAAGCGGACGAAGTAGCGGTCAATGCCTTGAAGGGACAGCTGGACACCGCCCTGCGCGTGATCGAAGCGATCACCGAGGGGTCCATGAAGATGCGCGACGCGCAACTCACCGCGGCCACCGAGGCCCATGCGGACGCGGCCGCGACGCTCAAGCTGCTCGAAAAGGCAGCGGATCCCCAGGAATTGACGCGTATCCACAGCGAGTGGCTGGCGGCCAGCCTGCAAAAGTCGCTCGGCTACTGGACCGCGCTGTTCACGACGATGGTCGAGACGCAGACGAACATCGCCCGGTGCATGGCGCAACCTGCGCAATCCGCAGTCGCAGAGATGCAGACGCCCGCGTCGGCCGAGGCGGCGGCGCCGGTCGTGATGCAGAAGGCGATGGACGCGCTCTACAAGCCGTGGCTGGAGACGACGCAGGAGCTGCTCGCGAGCGTGGCGCGCTCGGGCGTGAGCGTCGAGAAGCGCGCGCAAGCCTAGCGCCGGCGCGCGGCGCGGCATGACGGCCAAGCGCTTCTTTCTGGAGATCGGCACCGGCAACGACCTGCACGGCGGCGACTACACCAAGGCCGCCGTTCGCGCCGTCGAAGACGCGCTCCACCACAGCTCGCTCACGCTGTTCCGCAGCCTCGGCATCGACCCGAACTCGATGCAGGTCGAGGCCACGATCGGCGTGCAGCAGCCGGACAAGGTCGACCAGGCGGCGGTCAGGCGCGCCTTTCCCTACGGCCAGGTCGCGGTGAGCGTCGTCAAGGGCGGCCTCGACGTGCCCGACGAGAGCGGGCGCGACCCGACCATCATCGCGAGCGCCGCGGTCGCCGTGCGGCTCGATCCGGCGCTGCTGCGTTAAGCGCGCCTGACGCAGGTTGCGCGAACCTGCAAAGACTCGTTAAGACTGCGAGCCTCGCTCCCGCAAATAGCAATAAGCCCTAGCTCGCGCTAGGCCTTTGTGTGATCTTGGCTCCCCGACCAGGGCTCGAACCTGGGACCTGCGGATTAACAGTCCGTCGCTCTACCGACTGAGCTATCGGGGATCTGGGAAAGCCGCGTATTTTATGGATTTCCGCCTGTCCAAGCAATTGAATGTCCGCATTTAGTCGCTTCACCCGCGGCAAGTGGTCCTGGCTAGCGGCAGTCGGGAGCGTGTTGGTCGCGGTCGCGCTAGCGGTGCCGTACGCGGTGCCGCTCGATGACTACATTCCGGAAGTGATGGACGTGGCGGCGCAACGCATCGGCCAGCCGGTGACGCTGCAGGGTATGCGCCTTCACATTCTGCCGACGCCGCGCGTGGCGCTGTACGGAATCAAGGTCGGCAGGGGCGCGCCGCTCACGATCGACGAGCTGCGCGTGGTGCCCGAACTCCTGTCGCTCTTCGGCGAGCACAAGGTGATCCGCCTGGTGAGCGCCGACGGCGTACGCGTGCGCCAGGCCGCGCTCGCCATGCTGAACGGCATGCCCAAGTCCAATCCGGCGGGCGCGCAGGTGAGCGTTCGGCGGATCGACCTGCGCAACGTGAGCTTCGATTACCGTATCCTGAACGTGCCGCCCTTCGACCTGAGCGTCGACCTCGGGCCGGACTACGCACCGCGGCGCGCCCTCTTGCGCACGGTCGACGACGCGCTCGAGGCGCGCCTCGCCCCGGAAGGCGACGGCTCGGCCCGCGTCACGCTCGGGGCGCGCGGCTGGCGCTTGCCGTTACGCGTCGCGCCGCTCAGCTTCGAGTCCCTCGAGGCGAGCGGCACGCTGCGCGGCGGACGCCTCGCGCTCCCGAAGGTAACGGGCCGGCTGTACGGCGGAAAGCTCGCAGGCAGCTTCTTCATGGATTGGTCGAAGGGCTGGCGTCTGGGCGGCAGGGCGGACGTTACGCGGGTGCAGCTGGTGCCGCTTCTCAAGGACCTCGGCAAGCCGGCCAGGTTGAGCGGCCGGCTGAACGCGCGCGCGGTGTTCTCCGCACGCGCCGGAGCCGCCGCTCGGCTCGGCGACGCGCTCGTGCTCGACTCCGCGGCGGCGGTGCAGGGCGGCGCCTGGCACGGCATCGACCTGGCGCGCGCCGCGGAAATGCCGCTCGGCAATCTGGCCGAGGGCGGCGAGACGCCGTTCGAGACGCTGCGTGCCATCGTCGCGCTGCGCGGCAAGGCGCTGCGCCTGGACGACATCTGCGCGCGCTCGCCCGACCTGGTGGCAGGCGGGCACGCGGAGGTCGCCGCCGACGAGGCGCTAAGCGGCCTGCTCGACGTGTCGGTGGCGCGGACCGGCGGATTCGTGGGCGTGCCGCTCGCCCTCGGCGGCACGCTGTCGGACCCCTCCGTCGGGCTGACCACCGGCGCGAAAATCGGTGCGGTCATCGGCACCCTGGTGCTCCCGGGCGTGGGTACCACCATCGGCGCCACGGCCGGGGCGAAGTTCGATTCCGTGTCAGCCTGCAAATAGGCCGGCGCCGCGGCCTAGATCACCTTCGCGATCGCGTCCGCAACGTAATCGATATTCTTGGAATTGAGCGCGGCGACGCAGATGCGTCCGGTGTCGATCGCGTAGATCGAGTATTCGGTGCGCAGGCGCGCGACCTGCTCCTTGGTGAGGCCCGAGTACGAGAACATGCCGCGCTGCGCGAGCACGAAGCCGAAGTCCGCCTTCGGCGCCCGCGCCTTGATCTTGTCGACCAGCGCCTTGCGCATCGCCTTGATGCGCTCGCGCATTCCGGCGAGCTCCTTCTCCCACAGCGCGCGCAGCTCTGGCGCGGCGAGGACGGTGGCGACGATCTGGCCGCCATGCGTCGGCGGGTTGGAGTAGTTGGTGCGCACGATGCGCTTCACCTGCGAGAGCACGCGCGCGGCCTCGTCCGCGCTCTCCGTGAGCGCGCTGAACGCGCCCACCCGCTCGCCGTACAGGGAGAAGGATTTCGAGAACGAGCTCGAGACGAACACCGGGGCATAGGCGCCGGCGAACAGCCGCACGGCGTAGCCGTCGGAGTCGATGCCTTCGGCAAAGCCCTGGTAGGCGAGATCGAGGAACGGTATCAGCTGCCGGCGCCGCACGATGTCCAGCACGGTCCGCCACTGCGCCTCGCTCAGATCGACGCCGGTGGGGTTGTGGCAGCAGGCGTGCAGCACCACGATCGATCCCGCCGCCAGCTTGTCGAGCGCGCCGCGCATGCCCTCGAAGTCGAGGCCGTGGGTCTTGGCGTCGTAGTACGGATACGTGTTGACCTTGAACCCGGCGGCCTCGAACAGCGCGCGGTGGTTCTCCCAGCTCGGCTCGCTGATCCACACCTGAGCCTTCGGATCGAACAGGCGCAGGAAGTCCGCGCCGATCTTGAGCCCGCCCGTGCCGCCGAGCGCCTGCACCGTCACGATTCGCCCGCTCGCCGCGAGCTCGCCGCCGAACACCAGCTGCATCACCGCCCGATCGTAGGTCTGCAGCCCGTCGATCGGCAGGTAGCTGTGCGGCGGCGCGGCTTCGACGCGCGCGCGCTCGGCGCTCCGCACGCACTCGAGCAGCGGCACCTTGCCGTTGTCGTCGTAGTACACGCCGACGCCGAGGTTGACTTTCCTGGGATTCTGGTCGGCGACATAGGTTTCGGTGACGCCGAGGATCGGGTCGCGCGGCGCCATCGGCACGGCTGCGAGGATGGATGCGCTCATGGCTGAGGAGGGGAGAGTCATGTGCGTATTCTACCGGGCGGGCCGCTGTGGGAAAATATTCGCTTTGTCCGAGACCCGAAGCATGGCGAAGGAGCCGGTCCCGCAAAGTCCTTTCAAGCTGCACCGCGCCTACGCGCCGGCCGGCGATCAACCCGAGGCGATCGAAAAGCTGGTCGAGGGGATCGAGGACGGACTCGCTTTCCAGACCCTGCTCGGTGTCACCGGCTCCGGAAAGACCTACACCATGGCCAACGTCATCGCGCGGCTCGGGCGGCCGGCGATGGTGCTGGCGCCGAACAAGACGCTTGCCGCGCAGCTGTATTCGGAGTTCCGCGAGTTCTTTCCCGAGAACGCGGTCGAGTACTTCGTCTCGTACTATGACTACTACCAGCCCGAGGCCTACGTCCCGTCGCGGGATCTCTTTATCGAGAAGGACTCCTCGATCAACGAGCACATCGAACAGATGCGCCTGTCCGCGACCAAGTCCCTGATGGAGCGGCGCGACGTCGTGATCGTGGCCACGGTGTCGGCGATCTACGGCATCGGCGATCCCTCCGAGTACCACGGCATGATCCTGCACCTGCGCCGCGGCGAGAAGCTCTCGCAGCGCGACGTGCTGGCGCGCCTGGTGGCGATGCAGTACGAGCGCAACGAGCTCGACTTCCGGCGCGGCAACTTCCGCGTGCGCGGCGACGTGATCGACGTGTTCCCCGCCGAGCACGCCGAGCATGCGGTGCGCATTTCGCTGTTCGACGACGAGATCGAGGAGCTGCAGGTGTTCGACCCGCTCACCGGGCGCGTGCTGCACCCGATGGCGCGCTTCACGGTGTATCCGTCGAGCCACTACGTGACGCCGCGCGAGACCACGCTGCGCGCGATCGAGGCGATCAAGGCCGAGCTGCGCGAGCGCATCGAGTTCTTCCAGACGGCCGCCAAGCTGGTCGAGGCGCAGAGGATCGAGCAGCGCACGCGCTTCGATCTGGAGATGCTTGCCGAGCTGGGCTTCTGCAAGGGCATCGAGAACTACTCGCGCCATCTCTCAGGACGCAAACCTGGCGAGCCGCCGCCGACGCTGATCGACTACCTGCCGTCCGACGCGCTGATGTTCATCGACGAGAGCCACGTCACGATCGGGCAGCTCGGCGGCATGTACCGCGGCGACCGCTCGCGCAAGGAGAACCTGGTCGAGTACGGGTTTCGCCTGCCTTCCGCGCTCGACAACCGGCCGCTGCGCTTCGACGAATTCGAGAAGGTGGTGCGTCAGACGGTCTTCGTCTCCGCGACGCCGGCCGACTACGAGGCGCAGAAGTCCGCCCAAGTGGTCGAGCAGGTCGTGCGCCCGACGGGCCTGGTCGACCCGAGGGTCGAGGTGCGGCCGGCGAGCAGCCAGGTGGACGACCTGCTGTCGGAGATCCACCAGCGCGTAGCGAAGAACGAGCGCGTGCTGGTCACCACGCTCACCAAGCGCATGGCTGAGGAGCTGACCGAATACCTGTCCGAGCACGGTGTCAAGGTGCGCTACTTGCATTCGGAAGTCGACACGGTCGAGCGCGTGGAGATCATCCGCGACCTGCGCCTGGGCGAATTCGACGTGCTGGTGGGCATCAACCTGCTGCGCGAAGGCCTCGACCTGCCGGAGGTGTCGCTCGTGGCGATCCTCGACGCCGACAAGGAGGGCTTCCTGCGCTCCGAGCGCTCGCTGGTCCAGACCATCGGGCGCGCGGCGCGCCACATAAACGGGGCCGCCATCCTGTATGCGGACGTCATGACCGATTCGATGCGGCGCGCGATCGGCGAGACCGAGCGCCGGCGCCGCAAGCAGATCGAGTTCAACCGCGCGCACGGCATCACGCCGAAGGGCATCTCCAAGCGCATCAAAGACCTGATCGATGGCGTGTACGACGCTGAGCAGGCCCAGACGCAGCTGGCGGCCGCGCAGGACGAGGCGCGCTACGAGGCGATGAGCGAGAAGCAGGTCGCGCGCGAGATCAAGCAGCTCGAGAAGAAGATGCTCGAGCACGCGCGCAACCTGGAGTTCGAGCAGGCAGCCAAGCTGCGCGACCGGCTCGCCGAGCTCAAGAAACGGGTGTTCGGCGTCGCGCTTGCCTCGGAGTGAGCACGCAAAAGAGAAAGGCCCAGGAAACCCGGGCCTTCTACCTGCGAGGCGCTTAGAGCGGCTTGATGTTCGTCGCGGCCGGGCCCTTCTGGCCCTGCGTCACGTCGAAGGAGACCTTCTGACCCTCCTTGAGCGACTTGAAGCCAGTGCCCTGGATCGACGAGTGATGCGCGAACAGATCCTTGCCGCCGTCATCCGGCGTAATGAATCCGAAGCCCTTGGCGTCGTTGAACCACTTCACGGTACCTGTAGACATGCTCATGCTTCCTTTCTTGGTGCGAGGCGAAACC
>Ga0187773_10001340_pt1 | contig 10006 bp, 10 predicted proteins | sample 0216_BV02_MP05_1_FD_133133 | JGI IMG/M metagenome (GOLD analysis project Ga0187773, IMG submission 133133) | Tropical peat soil microbial communities from peatlands in Department of Meta, Colombia - 0216_BV02_MP05_10_MG | ecosystem: Environmental > Terrestrial > Soil > Wetlands > Peat | place...
ACAAGAACTTGCGCTGATCCCAAAATATGGTCAGCCTTAACTAACGTTATTCTTTCGGTACCATATTGGATGGTTTTGCCATATTCGACTGTCTCTATGGGGGAGTCCCTTAGCTTAAGCGTATCATTGAGCGTTTCAGCAAGGTCACGGGTAGCTTTAGTCATCCAAACTCTGCGACAACACTTCAGGCTTTTCCTTAGCCCTCCAAGATGGTCGGCGTGCGCATGAGTAACTATTCGCAGAGGCATGGACTCATCAAAAGCGTCACAAGCAACACTCTCGCCTAAGAGTACTGCACCGTTTTTGGTTACTTTAGCTCTTGCAGACATTGTTTGGTCCTACTTGCTATAGCGTTTTTTCTGATAGCCATTGGATAAGTTGTCCTGGATTGTCACTTTCAATGTCTACTCGTATGGGACCTAAGGGTGACTCTGCTGTTTCTTCCGAAAAGGAGATGTGTCCTGCGTAGGCCACTTGCTTGTTTAAGCAAAAGCTAATTGTGTTTCCTCTTATTCTTCGATACAGCACTTTTCTAGCAGCATCACGAATCCGATCATTACGAAGCAAATTACGAAACTTGATAAGTGATTCCTGACCCTCAGCTTTCCCAGTTAATGTGCCTGCTTTCTGTCCTGGGTTGACTGTTATGGAGGCATTGCCTAAAATATTAGTCAAAGCAACGCTCACCTTTTCCTCGGTTTCTGTTGGATTTATTTCGGCTTCTGCGTGGACTTTTACTTGGACCATTTCAGTTCAATCCTTCCGAGAGCGTCAGCAATTTTCTCTTTAACTTCCTCGACGTTATTTTCGTTAATTATCATCTGTTCAGCCATCGAAATCACACTGCCAAGGCCAACGTCTAATTCACGCATGTCACGCTCACAAAAAACTTCCCAACCACTTGGGTCGTCGCTTCTACGACGGTTAAAAAGTCGACTAAACCTTGTTTCAGGCGCCGCGTGAACGGCAGCAACACTGAATTTGGCAAAATGTGCTTTGAATTCTTCAACTTCGTAAAGGCTTCTTAAGCCGTCAATGATTACTTTGCTGCTGGTTTGTTGTTCTATTTTGGGAATGCATTTCTGAGCAACTACTGTGTTTCCGCCGTCCGCTCTCAACTGAAGCATGACCCTTCCAACGTTTTGAGGAGTAAGTTCCAAGCCTTGCTTTAGCGTTTCCTCTCTAATCACATCACCCATAACCACTTTAGCATAGCCTAGTTTCTGTGCAGTTTCAACAACCAATGATTTACCTGACCCAGGCATTCCTGCTAAACCCACAACTATCTTGTCAGCGTTCATGGCTATCTCTCTTTTCTCATTATAGCTGGCGCTTTCATTAAAAAGCATTTATGAGGGTTACGTGTTAAAAATATTCTGAAGGAAAAAGGAATGGCAGAACAGATAAGAAGTTTCATTGCTTTCGAAATGGAAAACGAACAAGTGCTAAATAGGCTCTCTGCAGTGCAGAAGCTTCTCATTGAGACAGGCGCTGACCTAAGACTTGTAGCGCCTCAAAACATTCATATAACTATTCGTTTTCTCGGCGGAATTAACCCCGCTATGGTTGAGAAAGTTTATGAAGCGATGAAAACCGTAAAGTTTCGTCCTTTCATCGTCCAAATTCGCGGTCTCGGCGTTTTCCCAAATATCAATTATCCAAGAGTTGTTTGGGCGGGAATGACTGATGGCGTAGAACAACTTAAAAGCATTTTTCTCCAGTTGGAACCTAAGATTCGCGCACTGGGTTTTGAAGCAGACGCTTATGGTTTCAGCCCACATTTGACGATCGCACGGGTAAAATCAGGCGCCAACAAGCAGCGACTCGCAGAGCTGGTAACAAATAGAAAAGATTACGAATTCGGCATCATTAAAGCCGACTGTCTGAGACTTAAAAAAAGTCAGCTTTCACCTAAGGGTCCAACTTATTCAACGCTTAAAGAGTTCTGTCCACCGCAAGAACAAAAATGATTGACATGCAGGAAATTGAATCTCTAAAGGAACAAATTCTGGAGAAAATCACTCCAAACAAAAAAGATCAAACAAAAGTTGAAAACATTGCGCACATGTTGGAGCAAAAGGTTATTTCGGCTTGCAGAGAAGAAAATATTCCAGCGATTGTGCGTATCGAGGGATCAGTCGCAAAGGATACTTGGCTCAGGGAAAACCCGGATATTGATATTTTCATGCGTTTGCCCTCATCTATTCCGCGAAAGAGTTTGGGTGATTTAGGCCTGAAAATTGCTCACAAAGCGGCTGGCAGTTACGAACGGATTGAGCGTTTTGCTGAGCATCCTTACCTAGAACTCACTGTTGAAGGCTACAGAGTAGACATCGTTCCATGTTATGATACTAAGCCTGGTGAATGGCAGAGTGCAACCGATCGAACGCCGTACCACACAGACTTCATAAAGAAGAATTTAGGAAAAGACTTGCGGGGTGAGGTCAGGCTTCTAAAGAAGTTTATGCAGGGCGTAAACGTTTATGGTGCTGAAATCAAGATTGGAGGCTTCAGCGGCTACCTTTGTGAGCTTTTAATAATTAACTATGGATCGTTCGCTGAAACAGTTAAAGCCTTCGCCCACTACAATCGACGAGTGGTAATAGACATTGAAAAATTCTATTCTGAAAGGCAAAACGAGCTTTCCCTGCTCTTCCCTGAGCCCTTGGTGATTGTTGATCCTGTTGATAAGGGAAGAAACGTAGCTTCAGCGGTGCAATCGGAGAAGCTGTATAGTTTTATTGGCGCAGCTAGAGCTTTTCTAAAAGAACCTATTTTGAGCTTTTTTTATCCTGCTAAATCTCCAGCTTTATCCGCTGCAAATTTAAAAAGGCAAATTGAGGATCGCAACTCATCAGTTGTTTTTTTGGTTGTTGAACAGGTGGCTGCTGTTCCTGATGTTTTGTGGGGACAACTGTACAGAACTAAACGTTCTTTGCATAAACTGGTTGAGTTAAACGGTTACAAACTCCTCAGAACTTCTGTTTGGAGCAACGAGAAAACCCTCAGCATCTTCGTTTTTGAGCTTGAACAACAAGTCCTGCCAAACATTAAGAAACATATTGGTCCACCGATTGAACGGGAACTGGAAAGTACGAGCTTCCTACGTAAATACGTTGGTAATGCAAATGTCATTTCCGGACCTTACATTGAGGACGGACGCTGGATAGTTGAGGTGCCACGCAAAACTACGAATGCCGTCGCGCTTCTGAACGAGAGGCTTGCGGATGGAGGCAAAAACGCCGGTGTGGCTGGATTGATTGTAAAGTCAATTCAAAAGAGGCTAAAAATCTTAGTTAATTATGAAATAATTGAAGTGTACGAAAAGAATGTTGATTTTGCAGAGTTCTTAACGGCATTTCTGTCAGGCAAGCCTTTTTGGTTATCAGCAAAATAAATCTGGAAAAAATTCTTCAAAATGTTGGTGTCTTTTCGTTAAAAATTGAATCAAAAAGAGTGGGATAGGTTGGCGAATCAGCGGTTAGTGAAGTCATTGCGTTACTGAGTGATACCAACTGATAATGTATTCAGGAAGGTTTAGTCCTCTTTGTCCGAGGCGTTCAGCTAGTTTTACTGGTACGGGGCTTAAAACGTAGGCTGCTCGTGTATAAAACCGCCTGGGCGTACTTGGCTTGACTTCTTCCGGCAGAATGATTTTTAGATCAGCTTTCTTAGCGAGGGAAGAGTCTTTTGAGCTTGTTATTGCAAATACGATTCCAGCGAATTTTTTGATTACGTCAGCCCAAATAATAACTGGTCTTGTCTCGCCGGAATAGGACAACAGTATTTCGAGGTCACCAGCTCTTGGGTGTGGGGTGTTAACGCCTCTGGTTATGTAAACGTTGTCACCCAGAAAGCTTTTGATGTGAAACAGTCTTACGCCTGTCATTTTTGCGATTTCGTTGCCAGTGCCTTTTCCGCCAAGAAACACATTTGTGCGTTTCTCAAGCAAATCGACAAGTTGGTTATAGGTTTCAGAGTTAACGTTAGTGTCTATAATTTCGCCCATTTTTTCGAATTCTTGAATGCAAAGCTGAAAAACATCGTCTACTTCCAAGTTGCGGAAGACGGCTTCAACCATGCTGTTTAATAATTCGAGCGTGCCAAGTTCGAAGATGTCGCCCATCATTCCTGTCTCGCTGTATTCTGTGCCTGGCTTGGATTTGCCGCGTCCTTTGAGCTCGACCACATTACCGTACTTGCGTACGATTTCGCCTAATGGTGATTCGGGAGCGGATGTAAGAAGCCCCATGGTAAATCTGTTAGTTTTCTTTTCTTCGATGTACTTGGCTAGGTCCTGCGCCATAACTAATGGGTCGTCTGAATAGCCGCTACCTGAATTAATCAAAAGCAGGGTCTTTTTGTAACGCCTCGCAAGGTCAGCTGCAGCGTCATACATATTTTTGCCTGGGAAACCTGGGTCATCAGGCGTTAGAACAACTTTATTTCTCCAACCTACTTGACTGATGGCAATTTGGCTTAGAGCTGCGTTTAAAGAGTAAAGTGATCTGCCTGATCCACCACAGATAACGCAGTCAGCTGCTTTCAATTCATTAAACAACGGCGAAAGTTCTTTTTTCTTAATGCCAAGAATATTTTCTTGGATCTTGTTAACGTAACCAATAGTGCTAATTTTGCTTTTGATAGCAACGCACCTTCCAGTTCACAATAGTTTACTGAATCTCTATATTATCCTTGTGCTCGCAAGCTTGTGAAAACACCACCACTCCACCGAACGGTCACCACAACAAAGGCTCATTCTTTCTGCCAAATCTTTCAGGCAAATGCTTAGTGAGGCAACAAGTCAACTCAAACTGAGGATCAAGAGTTCTATTTTCCTGTTAAGTTGGCTTCAAAAAATGGCGCTGCTGATGCCAAAATCATTGCCAATAAATAAAGTAGCTATTGAGGACCAAGCGGTCCTTAGCATAGGAAAAATCTAAATAATTTTGCGGCAGAATGAGAAGAGGAAGCACTATGAAAATTTTGCTCGACGAAATGTATGCAGGATTAAAAGAGTACTTTGAAACCTTAGGCTATCAAGTATTAACTGTTCAGGAAGCGGGCTTGAAAAGTGCCAAAGACCGAGACATTGTCGAATTTGCTGGCAAGCATGACTTGCTTCTTGTAACTCAGGATCAGAAGCCAGCTGAACTGGCCGAATTAATGGGTGTTAAATGTATTTTTATTTCTAATTTGATGATCGCTAAATTGGTTGACGAGAAAATCAAACTGCTTTTTAGATAACGATGTGGCGCAGATACTTATTCCATAAGTAAGACGTTGCGTAGCCAGCGACTATTCCTGTTGTTGGGCCCATGAATAACACTAGTATGTCAAGCATTGTGCTTCTTTGAATAAACAAACCTATACCTGAAAATTCCTGGGCGAGGGGAACGAATTGTGGGAATATCGCGAAGGCTGAGTAGCTCAATATTCCAATTAACATTGTACTCAGCGCCATCGCTGCCATGAGCCTATTGCGATTAACACCTTCACGAGAGCCAGTTATTCTAAAGATCAACAAGAAGGCGTCAACCAAAACTCCAAAGAGAAAAGTAAACAAGAAGGTAAATGGACCCAGAGCAGGGCTTCCCAAGGCTGTAAGGAGTCCTCCGACTGCTCCCACATAGGTGGCGCCTAGTTTTCTGATGAATAATCCGCTGAGTCCTAGAAGAACAGCTTCCACTACAATTAAGACATAGTTTATTGGTGGAGGAAGAAATACGTTGACGACAAATATTATTGAGCCAAAAAGCGCAGTTAAGAATAATTGGCTAATTTTCCGCGTTATTCTCCCCCATTTGGTATAGCAGTCTCTTTGCTATCTAAAAAGTTTAATCTCCAAAGTGCAAAAACGCATTAGTCAAATTGACTCATCTGGCGTTAATTGGCTTTAGGCGGCCTTAAGTTGTTTTTAGCAGAAAGTTATAAATTGACAGGCTACAATAATGAATTAATACTCAATATTTGACTTATAAGTGTGAAAAAAGGGGTTTGAAGATGAGCACTCATGCAGAAGATTTGAAACTTCGTTTAATGACCATTGAGCTTCTAAGAACAGCAAAATACAAGCGTAATATCACCTACCGGGAATTGGCATCAAAAACAGGCTTGCCGGTTACAGTATTAAGTCGTTATGCAAAGGGCCACGTGTTGCCAAACACTACAAGAGCCAAGCAGCTTTGGCGAGTTCTGACCAAAATGGTTGGTTTAGAAGCGGAACTTCGCAACAGGATAAAATTTGACGAAATTGGCTACTTTGACAACACTGAAATAGTTGGGGATTACAACATTCTTCAGCAAGCTGCAAATCACGCGCTCGCCAACTTTGCAGGAAAACGGGTGACAAAAGTTTTAACCGCAGCTGTTGATGGGATTCCATTAGCAACTATGGTTGCAAACGCGTTGGGAGTTAACCTTATAGTTGCTAAGCGAAACAAGGAAGTGGGTGTCAAAGCATTCCTTGACGAAACCTATATTTTAGGAAGGGATTCAGGCGTAACAGTAACACTCTACATTCCCAAAGAAGCCATAAAAAAACGCGATAGCGTTCTTATCGTCGACGATATGATCAAAAGCGGAGATACGCAGGAAGCGCTCGTAAACCTTGTTAAGAAGTCCAAAGCGGAAGTTTCAGGCATTTTCTCGCTTATCGCTGTCGGAGAGGAATGGAAGAAAAGGCTAAAATCAGGTGAAGATTCTCCCGTTGAAGTTGTTACTTACTTAAAATCACCACTTGATAACTTAGCGTAAGAGAGAAACCCTGAGCTTTTTACCATAGTCTATCAGTTCTTTTTTCACTTCTCCAATTTACAAAATAGAAGCGCACGAAAATGAGAATAGGGCATATAACCTTGCTAGTCAAGGACTTTGATGAAGCAGTAAGTTTCTACGTTGAAAAACTTGGTTTTGAAAAAAGGCAAGATGCCAAGTTTTGGGGAGACATGCGATGGGTCACTATTTCACCTAAAGATCAACCCGACGTTGAACTAACACTTGTCAAAGCCAATACTGAAGAGGAACTTAAAGCGTTGGGAAAACAAGCCGGAGATCATGTGTTTATGACGTTACACACAGATGATTGCAAGCGAGACTACGAAGCCATGAAAGCTAAAGGAGTAACATTCTACGGAGAACCAACAAGTCAATCTTGGGGCATTGAAGTTGTTTTTGAAGACCTTTACGGTAACTTACTCGATTTGGTGCAAAGGTTAAGTGAATGATTATCGAAAATCTTTAACACGACCGTTCTCAACTAAATAAGCTATAATCGATCACCTCGGAGAAACACGAAATATGCGGATTATAGAGTGGAAGGATGGAACAGTAATAACTTTAGATCAAACCAAACTGCCGCTTAAAGAAGTAAGTCTAGAAATCAAAACCGTCGAGCAAATGGCTGAAGCCATAAAGACCCTTCGTGTCAGAGGTGCTCCACTGCTTGGTGTAGCCGCTGGATTCGGCATTGCTTTAACAGCATACCACTCAAAAGCAAAAACTAGCGAGAAATTGCTAGCTGAGCTGGAAAAATCAGGTGCTATTATTAAAAGTCAGCGACCAACGGCCGTAAACCTGTTTTGGGGGGTGGACCGCGTACTAGACAAAGCACGCGGTTTCTCGGGAAACGTTGAGATGCTAAAAAAGGTAGTTATCGAGGAAGCACAAAAAATAGCAGACGAAGATGCACATCAAAATCGGGCAATTGGCAAAAACGGTTCAGCACTAATTGAGGATGGCGACATAATTTTGACTCATTGCAACGCTGGCGAACTGGCAACAGTCGAATTTGGCACAGCTTTAGGTATTATCCGTGCGGCTTGGGAGCAAGGCAAGAAAATTAAAGTTTTCGCTGATGAAACCCGACCTCTCCTACAGGGTGCTAGACTTACGGCCTACGAGCTTAAGCGTGACGGCATTCCCGTTACTTTGATAACCGACAACATGGCTGGCTACGTAATGAGTAAGGCTCTAGTTAACAAGGTAATTGTTGGAGCCGATCGCATTGTTCAAGATGCTGTTGTTAACAAAATTGGCACTTTCCCTGTAGCGGTGTTAGCTCATGAGCATGGCATACCATTTTATGTCGCAGCCCCAAAATCAACCTTTGATCTAACCCACAAAGCGTCAGATGTGATTATTGAGGAACGCAAACCTGAAGAAGTAACACATATTGGCTCTTGCCAAATTGCGCCAGATGGCATCAAAGTAATGAATCCAGCATTCGACATCACACCACTTAAATATATTTCAGCCATCATCTGCGAGAGCCAAGTCTACTATCCCAAAGACTTTCCCAAATTCAAGGCAGGAAAAGGAACAAAATGACCGAAACAAAAAAAACCCAACCACCAGAATTTAGAACGAGCGGCATTGTAGTTGGAAATGGAATTAGGATAGCTGACAGAAGTAGCATCGATGCCCTTTCTTCTCGGGGTTATGGCATGTCAGAGAACGAGATTTTCACGCTCGCTTTCTACGAAGCCCTTTACCTTTCGGATAAGGGAATGCTTGAGGTTAAAGATGAAAAAGGCGAAACGTTGGATTTTCAAAGTCTTTTGCATCGTTACGAATCTGTTAACGATAATGCGTGGATTAGCTATCTGGTTTACCGCGACCTAAGGACCCGAGGTTACGTTGCCCGTGAAGGCTTCGGAGCTGGCATTGATTTTCGTGTTTACGAACGGGGAACTTATGGTAAGGATACGGCTCCTTATTTGGTGCTAAGCACTCAAGAAGGCAAACCTTTGGGCGTAGATGACTTATTGGCGACCTTACGACAGTGCCAGAGCCAATAGAAAGAGCTAGTCCTAGCAGTTACGAACCGCCGAGGCGAAATTGTCTATTATTCAGTCTCACAATTAAGATTTGGTGAGTAACTGAGTATCTCCCACAATTCTCTTTTTTTTCATGAGCCTTTCTCTGTTTTCCAAAACTATCCCAATATTGAGCTGTTTTCGGAACTTAAATCTGGGATATATGAGATATCACCTGCAAAATTCCCCTTTTTTATGGCAATAGCCTGAATTAATCCCAAAACTTATCTAAAAGTTCAAACGAAAGAAGAATGGCTGACCAGATAATGTCAATTAAATCAGTTGTTTTTTCTGGAAGCGACTACGAGATTGGCTTTCAACAGGGTAAGAGCAATCGTGAAGCCATTCACAGTGGCATTGAAGAAGTATTCGGTTTAGAACAAGTGCTACAAAGCAAGCCCAAGTTACTGCCCAAAACATTGTTTGTGATGATAGCAAAACGCAAAGCAGACAAATTACTTAGGAGAGACTTGTTTAGCCTTTACCCAAAACATGCAGAACGCATAAAAGGCATAGCCGAAGGTGCGGAAATTGATGTTTCCTCACTTTTGTTCATCCAGAGGCTGGAATTGACCATCGCTGGATGCACAAGCCTTGGTTTTCTTCCAAAAGCAACTTCCACAAACGAAACCATCCTTGCAAAGAATTTTGACTATGCTAACTTCTGTGAACCTTACAATCTCGTCTGTGAGACGCAACCAAAAACAGGCTACAAAACATTATCTTGCAGATTCATTTCGTTGTCAGGTGCTTTGGATGCCATGAATGAGCATGGTTTAGCCGTTACATACAATCTTGCTCGGTCAACCGATGAACCTGAAATCAACGTTCCGACTTCTGTGATTTTGCAGGAAATGCTTGAGACTTGCAAAAATACGCAAGAAGGCGTAGATTTTCTAACGAAAGCTAAAACGGGTGGGCATGACGGCATCATAGTACTAGCTGATGCAACAGGTAATATCAAGGTGGTTGAGTTGTCACGCCAACATGTGAAGGCTCGAGAACCAGAAGATGGAGTGATAATAAATACAAACCATTATCAGACCCCAGAAATGAAGTCAATTGAGAAGGTTCCAGTTTATCCTTCTTCACCGCCAAGATTTGAAAGAGCAAAAGAATTGCTGATCGACAAAAAGAACATTGATGAAAAATTAATAAAGACAGCATTGCGTGACCATGGAACCGAAAAT
>Ga0187773_10001342_pt1 | contig 10001 bp, 8 predicted proteins | sample 0216_BV02_MP05_1_FD_133133 | JGI IMG/M metagenome (GOLD analysis project Ga0187773, IMG submission 133133) | Tropical peat soil microbial communities from peatlands in Department of Meta, Colombia - 0216_BV02_MP05_10_MG | ecosystem: Environmental > Terrestrial > Soil > Wetlands > Peat | place...
GCCTCCCTCGGCGGACTCTACGACCGGCTGCGCGGCAAATGACGAGCGCCATCGAGCCCGACGCCCGTATTCTCGTCATCAACGTGGCGCGAATCGGCGACACGCTGATGACGACGCCGGTGCTGCGCGCGATTCGCGCCGCCCTCCCGGCGGGAAGGTTGGAATGCCTGGCGCATCCCAAGCGCGTCGCGGCCCTGCAGGGCGTGCCATGGGTGGACCGGCTGGGAGTCATCACCCCGAAACGCGCGCGGTGGCGCGGCTGGTTTGCCGCAAAGTCCTGGGACTACGCGATTGTTTACGGGCGCGACGCCCCGTTGATACGTTATGCCTTGCGAGTTGCGCGCCGCGTCATTGCTTTCGAGCAGGGCGACGCGGCGCTCGACGGTCGGCTGTGGCGCGCCGTGCCGATGCCGCGCCAGCGCCTACAGACGCACGTCGTCCACGAACACCTGCTGCTGCCGGCCGCACTCGGCATCGAGACCGACGACCATCGTCTGGCATATTTCTGTTCCGACACCGAGCGCCGGGAGGCCAAGGCCTGGCTCGATGCGGAGGCACCGGGCGCCGTGCGAGTGGTCGGATTTCAGGTCGCGAGCTTTCCCACCAAGTCGTACCGGGACTGGCCGATGGAGAATTTCGCCGAGCTGGCCCGCCGCGTTTTCCACCATTATCCCGGATCGTGGCTGGTGGTTCTGGGCGGCGGCGAGAGCGTGTCGCGCGCCCGCTGGCTCCGGCAGCAACTGGGCAGGCACGTCGTGGTGGCGGCGGGGCGGATGAGCCTGCGCCAATCGGCGGCGCTCATGCAGCGCCTCGATCTTTATGTCGGGGTCGACACCGGTCCGACGCACCTCGTCGGCGCACTCGGCATCCCGATGGTCGCCTTGTATCATTGCGTCCATCGAAGCCAACGGTTTGCCCCGCTGGCGCATCAGCGGTTGCGCGCCATCGACCATCCGGCTTCTGACGAGCAGTGCTCGCGCGAGAGCCACATGGCCGACATTACCGTAGGTCAAGTCTGGGAATGCGTCCAGGAACTTTTGAGCGCCAATCGGAATATCGATCGCGCGTCGGCACGATCGGGCTGAGGCCGCACCAAAGCAAATGGAAATGAACGGTCTGTTCATCGACAGGAAGTTTCGCTTGCCGCGCGTGTGGTCCAACCGCGAACTGAGGAAGTTCGCGCGCCTGTTTACGGGCGATGTAGTGAACGTCAGTGGCTGGCAGGATCTGGACAAGGAAGGGCAACACTACCGTGACTATTTTGCGAACGCCACCAGCTACACGATTACAAACTACAAATCAGAGGCCAGGGGTTTCCAGGGTTTTGAGAACGAGATATTTCTCGATTTGAGTGGTGAGCTGCCGCCGGAGCTGACCGGGAAGTTCGACGTGGCTTTCAATCATACGGTGCTTGAGCATATTTTCGAAGTGCACAAGGCGTTTCGCAATGTATGCATGATGACGCGGGATATTGTCATTCTCGTCGTCCCATTTCTGCAACAGATGCATGAGAGTTTCGGGGACTATTGGCGGTTCAGTCCGATGACGGTCAAGAGGCTGTTCGAGGAGAATGGACTGACACTCTTGTATCTGAGCTTCAATGGCCACGACCAAGCTTCAGTTTATATTTTCGCCATCGCCAGCCGTGCGCCCGAACGATGGTCAGGCCGGATCGGCAACGATTTTTCGTATGTCGACAAGCGCGCGCCTTCCGACGGTTTCTGGCCATACATCGGCTGTCACGTCATATCCAATACCGGTTATCGCGTGGGACGCATTCTGAACAAACTATTACGCCTTTTCGGCATCAAGGCGCGTTAACATTCGAGCACAAGAGTCGCAGGATCGCGTTATCGGCCGATGATGGCCCGTCCAGGACATGCGGATTCTATATCTATTTCCTGAACCATTACCGCTGCCGCGCGCCCGCGGCATCCAGGTGGCGCACACCGTGGCGGCGCTGGCGCGGCAGGGCGTGTCGGTGCATCTCGCTTACGTGCCGGCCGCCGACGGAGCCGATCCGCTCGCGGCCTACGGCATCGAGCGGCCGCCGGGATTGGAACTGGTGCCGTTGTCGCGCGGCCTGGCGCCGCCGCTGGCGTGGCTGCCGCTGCACTCGAATGGCCTGTTCTTTCGACGCCTGCGACGCTGGATCGAGCAAAGCCCGCATCGCCCCGCGCTCATCATGGTGCGCCATCTCAAGATCGCGCACGCGCTGCTCGAGGCGTTTCCCGGCATCCCGATATTGTACGAAGCGCACGAGGTCTTCGCCGACGTGGCGCCGCCGGCCAAGCGCGAACGCCTGGCGCAGATCGAGGAGACGGTCTTGCGACGTGCGAAAATCGTCGCCGCCGTCACCCACGGCGCCGCCGCCGATCTGAAAAAGCGCTATCACCTTACGCGCGATATCCACGTGCTGCCGGATGCGGTGGCGTGGCCGGACGAAATTCCGGACAAGCCCTGGCGCGAAGCCGGGCGCCACATCGTCTACGCCGGCAGTTTTTTCCCATGGAAGGGTGTGCAGGACTTGGTGGCCGCCGCGGCGCACCTGCCCGGCTGTCGCCTCACACTGATCGGCGGATCGTCCGAGCGTATCCGCGAATATCAGGCACTGGTCGCACCGGGCGGCGCCGAGGTGGTGTTCGTCGGGCACGTGTCGCACGCCGAGGCGCTGGCGGCACTCGGCCGGTCGTGCATCGCGGCGTTGCCGAACCGCGCCGAGCCGAACAGCCTGTGGAGCTCGCCGCTCAAGCTCTTCGAATACATGGCCGCGGGTTGCGCGGTGGTCGCGGCCGACCTGCCGTCGGTGCGCGAGGTATTGGCGCAGGACGAGGCGGTGTGGGTGCCTCCGGGCGACCCGGCGCAGCTGGCCGCCGGCATAGGCCGGCTCGCGGACGATCCGGAACGGGCGCGCCGGCTGGGAGAACGACTGCGCGAAAAGGCCCGCGCCTACTCCTGGGAGAGCCGCGCACAAAAGCTGGTCGCCCTCATGCACACGGGCGTTTGAGTCGCCTTAGACCCCGGTCCCGCCCTGGGTTATTCTTGGCGCGCAGCCATACCGGTCCAGGACGACACTATCTACCTCCACGTGAAACTTGCCTTTTATCCCCGCGGTGCCGCGGTGAAACCATGAAAGTCGTGACCTACGTTCCGCACGGCGCGGTTCCGGACATACGCGGATTCGCGCCGGCGCTGGTGGCGTATAACTTCATGCGTCATTTCCGTTTCGTGACGGCGTATACCATCTGCAGCCGCGAGCACCACGCCGCGCGGTTGGAGCAGGATCCCCATGTGGGCACAATCTTTCGGTTAAGCGAAGGTAGGCTATATCGGAGGTTTTTTCGCAAGATTACCAGGCTTGATCCGTTTCCATTGCATCGTCGCGCTGCCGCCATCGTCAATCGTCTGATGCCGGACGTGTTTCATGCCCACCAGGTCGAATTTCCCGTTCGGCATTTCCTCGCTGCATTGCGGTCGCCGCTGCCGGTCTTCGTGCACGTCAATGCGGTTCGGCGTTATGACCCCCAAAACGGACCCGCCGATCGTTATATCGCGGCGAGCCGTTACACCCGCGACAAACTGATTGAAGCGGGATTTCCGCGCGAACGCATCGAGGTTATTTACAACGGTGTCGATACCGAACGGTTCGCGCCGGTGAAACCCGAGGAACGGGCACAACTTCGCCGCATCCTCGGTATCGATCCGGACGCGCTGGTCGTGGGTTACGTCGGACGCAAACAGGAAACCAAGGGCTTTCGCGTTTTCCTGGAGGTTGTCAGGCGACTGGCAGGCAAATACCCCGGTTTGCGGGCGGTGTCGGCCGGCTCGCCCTTGTATCATCGCGACGATACACGCAAGAATATTGAAACGCTGCTTGCCGAACTGGAATCCAAGGGCATCCTCATCGATTTGCCGCCGATCACGCACGCGCGACTTCCAGCCATCTATCAGGTGAGCGACCTGGTGCTGGTGCCGACGTGGCACGCCGGCGAGCAACACCCGGCCGTGGTCTGCGAGGCGATCGCGTGCGGCTGCCTGACGCTGGCGACGGACATCGCTGGCATCAGCGAAACCATCGAAGACAATGTGACCGGGTTTCTTCTGCGCCAACCGCAGGACGTCGACGCGGTGACCGACACCACCATCGGTGTGATCGAAACCCGCGCCGGATTAAAGCGTGTGCAACAGGCGGCGCGCGATATTGCCGTGGAGAAGTTTGACTGGAAACCCCTTTCCCGGCAGCTCGAAGCGATGTACTTCCGGCTGGGAACGGGCCGCGTTCGAGACTGATATGCGCGACGGAATTCGACCATGAAAGTATTAGTGTGTGGAGGCGCTGGTTATATCGGCGCGCATATGTGCAAATTGCTGGCGCGGTCAGGCCATGAAGTCGTGGTTTTTGACAACCTCTCGACCGGACACGCCGACCTTGTGCGGTGGGGTTCGCTGGTGAGCGGCGATCTGCTAGCAATCGAAGATGTCGAGCGCGCGTTCAGCCGTGGTCCTTTCGATGCCGTGATGCACTTCGCAGCCGCGTGCCTAGTCGGTGAATCGGTGACGCGGCCGGACCATTACTATAGAAACAACGTTGCCGGAACTATCGCGTTGCTCGATGGCATGGTGCGCCATGACGTTCCGCACCTCATTTTTTCATCATCGTGCGCGGTATACGGAATCGCCCAATACAGCCCGATGGACGAAGCGCATCCAAAGCAACCGGCAAATCCTTATGGTCGCAGCAAGTTGATCGCGGAAATGGCGCTGCGCGACTACGAAACGGCTTATGGGCTGAAAAGCGTGGCGTTGCGCTATTTCAACGCCGCCGGGGCCGATGGCGATGCCGAAGTGGGCGAGCATCATGAACCGGAAACGCATTTGATTCCGAACATCTTGCTTTCGCTCCTGCATGGTGACCGGCATCCGCTGCGCATCAACGGCGGCGACTACCCCACGAGTGACGGTACCTGCGTACGGGACTACGTTCATGTTGAAGATATCTGCATGGCGCACCTGCAGGCGTTGGCGTATCTGCAGAACGGGGGCGAGAGCGACGCGTTTAACCTGGGCAGCGCAAAGGGTTACAGCGTTCTCGAGGTCGTGAAAGCCGTGCAGGGGCTGACGGGGCGCGTGGTAGCGTACGAAATCACGGCTCGGCGACCCGGAGACCCGCCGACGCTGGTGGCCGCATCCGGCAAGGCAAAACGAGTGTTCGAGTGGACGCCCCGCCATGACCTTGACGGTATTATCGCCAGCGCATGGCGTTGGCACCGGAGTCGTGAGGGCCTCGCAAACTGAAAGCCCACATGTCCCTTGCTCACTTCGTTGGCCTGGTTCTCCTCGGCTTACTGTTCTTCGTCTGGCCGGTTCCGCACACAGTATCGGTGCGGGACCTGCTGCTCGCTTTGAATCTGCTGGTTTTCGGCTATCTCGCGTGGCGCCAGGGATGGCCGCGCGACGTCGCGCGCGCCTTGTCCGTGCCGGGCGCAATGTTGCTGGCGCTGACGGCATGGATGTACGTGGTGGCCGTTTTTATTTTCCCCGAAAACACCTGGTCGCTCGGTGAGATCGAAAGCCAGTGGTGGCGCGCCCTGGCGGCGCTGCTGATCGGGGCGTTCGTGGCGACGGCGGCGCGGGAAAATCGTGGGCTAACAGTTGGCGTTTTCGCGGTCCTGCTCGCGGCGCTGGCGGCGCACATCCTGTATGTGGACTTTCAGGCCATGCAGGGACTGCTGGGGCCGGGCTCGCTCGAACGGATGGCCGGTCTGACCGAGGGGCCGGACAAGAGCAACTATTTGACCAACGTATTATTCGGGTTCTTGCTGGCGGAGCTGTTTTTCCGGGCGGTATACCGGAAGCGCGCGCTTCCGCTGTCGAACGCTGTGTTCGCGGCGGCGTTGGTGCTGACGTCGGTATCCGAATTGGCCGAGCGCACGCGCAACGGGATTATCACGCTGGTGCTGATGTTGCTCCTGCTGGCGTGGTTTTATCTGCGCGAGCGTCATACGCGTCTGAACAAACTGGCGCTTGCCGCCGGCATCGCGGCGATGATGGCGATCGTGCTTGGCGGCGCGGCCCTGGTGGTGACCGCTCGGCAATCCTCGAGCTTGAATGAATTGATCGACACCATCCCGATTGCATGGGACACGGAACATTACAAGGCGTGGCAGGAGGAAAATCCCGCAAGCTGGCCGAAATTGCCGAATGGCCAGACGGTGGATATTTCCGTCTACCAGCGCATCGCCTGGCTCAAGGAAGGCTTGCTGCTGGTGCGCGACCATCCGCTCGGCATCGGATTCGGCCGCAATGCCTTCGGCCATGGTCTAGAGGCCAAATACGGCAAAGGTGGCGGCCACAGTCACAGCGGCCTGCTTGATATGGCGATCGGCCTCGGCATTCCCGGAGCCTTGTTGTGGCTCGGTTTTTTTGCGAGCCTTGCGGTCATCGCCTGCAGACGCCGCCGCGCCGGTGCGAACTACGCCGCGATCCTGTTGCTTATGTTGCTGCTCGACTACGGCGCGCGCATGCTGCTCGACAGCGTCATCCGCGATCACATGCTGCAGCAGTTCATGTTCCTCACGGCGCTGGCGGCGGTGCTAATGATCGGCGCGGTCAAAGGAAAACCCCCCGCATGAGCGAGGCCCCGAGTTTTCTCGTTATCCGCCGCGACAACATCGGCGACCTGGTGTGCACCACGCCGCTGATCCGCGCGTTGCGCGAGCATTTTCCGAAGTCGCGCCTGTGCGTGCTGGTCAACAGCTACAACCGGCCGGTGGTCGAGAACAATCCCGACATCGACGAGGTGTATGCGTACACCAAGGCCAAGCATCGCGAGCCGGGCACGAGCGTGCTCGGCGTGTACTGGGGCCGGCTGCGACTCATGCGCGAGCTGCGCCGCCAGAACTTCGACTACGCCATCATCGCCGGCGCGCATTTCCTGCCGCGCGCGCTCGGTCTGGCGCGCGCCATCAAGCCGAAGCACCTCGTCGGTTTCACCGAGCCGGGCAAGCGCGGTGTGGAGCGCATCGACACCGGCGTGCCGTACACGCAGCCGCGCCCGCTGCACGAGGCCGAGGACATCTTCCGCCTGCTCTCGCCGCTCGGCATCACCGGCGAGCCGCCGCCGATGCGCGTGTTCCCGGCGGCCACGGCGCTCGCACAGGCGCAGGCGGCACTGCGCGAATGGGGGCTGACGACGGACCTCGTCATCGGCGTGCACATCAGCGCGCGCAAGCCGACCAACCGCTGGCCGGCGGAAAATTTAGCGAACCTCATGCGGCAATTACGGCAAAAGCACGACGCCGGGTTCATGTTGTTCTGGTCGCCGGGCTCGGAGTCGAACCCGCGCCACCCCGGCGACGATGAGAAGGCGCAGAGAATCATGGGCCGGCTCGGCGACGTGCCGGTCTTGGCCTATCCTACTGACCGGCTGGACCAGCTGATCGCGGGGCTGTCGCTTTGCCGCGCCGTGGTGTGCAGCGACGGCGGCGCGATGCATATCGCCGCAGCGCTCGGCAAACCGATCCTTTGTTTCTTCGGCAAATCGGACAAGACCCGCTGGTATCCGTGGAAGGCGCCGCACGTGCTGCTGCAGCCGGCGAGCCTCGATGTCGCCGACATCGGTGTGGACGAAGCGGTGTCCGCGTTCGAGCAGTTGATGACCCGGAAAGCCGGAAAGGCGGCGCCAGGTGAAACCCGTGGAACCGCGCGCTGACGCTCTCGAGCGCATCGCCATCGTCCGGCTCTCGGCGCTCGGCGACGTTACCCTGATGCTGCCCGCGATCGAGACGCTCCAGCGCGCATTGCCGCGCGCGCAAATCACCTGGATCATCGGCGCCGCGGCGTACCGGCTGCTCGAGGGCTATCCCGGCGTGGAGTTCATCGTGTTCGACAAGAGTCGCGGCCTGCGCGCCTATGGCGACCTGCGCCGTAACCTGCGCGGCCGAAAATTCGACGCACTGCTGGCGATGCAGGCGAGCTGGCGCGCCAACCTCATCTACCCGCTGATCGCGGCGCCGCTCAAGATCGGATTCGACCGCGCCCGCGCCCGCGACGGCCAGTGGCTGTTCACCAATCGCCGCATCGCGTTCGCGCGCGAGCACCTGCTCGACAGTTTCCTCGCCTTCGTCGGGGCGCTCGGCGTTACCGAGCGGACGATCAAGTGGAATCTGCCGCTGTCGCCAGATGACCGCGCCTGGGCCGCCGCGCACCTGCCGCGCGCCGGCGAGCCGCTGCTTGCGGTCAACCCGGGCGCAAGCAAGTCCGAGCGCGAATGGCCGGCGGCGCGCTGGATCCAGATGATCCGCGCCGCGCGCGAGCGTTGGGGCGCGCATGTCGTGCTGACCGGCGGGCCGGGAGCACGCGAGCGCGCCACCGGGGAAAAAATCATGCACGCGGGATCCGCCGGCGTCACCAACCTGATCGGCGCCAGCACGCCCAAGCAGCTGGCCGCGGTATTGGAAAAATGCGACTGCCTGGCCGCGCCGGACACCGGGCCGGTGCATCTGGCGGTCGCGGTCGGCACGCCGGTAGTGGGGCTTTACGCCGTGGCGCCGCCGCAGCTGTCCGGTCCCTATCATCACCCCGAGCTGGTGATCAATCGTTTTCCCGAGGCGGTACGCACCATTCTCGAGCGCGATCCGGACACGGCGGCCTGGACCACGCGCGTGCACAGTGGCGAACCGATGCACCTGATCCGGGTCGAAGAAGTGCTGGATCGGCTGGCGCAGATATTCGAGAAAGAAAAAACCGGGACACCCGTATGACCGACACGCCGCTCACTCCGCTGCGCAAGAGCCTGTACTACTTCGGCCTCGCGGCGGCTCTGTTCACGCTTTTCCGCTTCGTATTTTTCATCGATTACCACGCCTATTTCGGAAAATTGTCGGTCGCGCAGATCCTCGGGGCGTTCCTGTACGGCGTGCGTTTCGATGCCGCCATTATCGCGATCTTTTTCGCCATCCCGCTGCTGCTGATCAATCTGCCGTTGCGCTTCGCCGCCAGCCGCTGGTGGCATCAGCCGCTGGCGTGGATTCTGTGGGCCATGACCGTGGTGATGGCACTGGTGCTGGCCGCGGACGTCGAGTACTTCGGTTACGTCGACCGCCACATCGCGACCGAGTTGTTCGCGATCGGTCAGGACATGGGCGCGATGCTGCGCATCGCCTTCAGCAGTTATCTCGTCGCCGTCCTCGCTTATCTCGCGCTGTGCGCCGGTTTCGGCTGGCTGTGGTGGCGCGTCGCCCGGCGCGAGACCACGCCCGTGCGCGCTGGCGCCGGGGCGCTCAAGTTCGTCGTGCTGTTCCTGGTGCTGATACTGACCGGTCGCGGCTGGACGCTCTACGGCAAGCCAGTCAACGTGGTGCACGCCTTTACCAGCGGCAACACCGCGGTCGGCAACCTGACGCTGAACGGCGTGTTCAGCGCGGTGATGGCGAGCGACGCCTCGCGCGAGGTCAATCACCGGTTTTTCGACTCGGGCGAGGCGCGGCGCCTGGTGGCGCAGGTTTATCCGATGACGGAGGACAAATATCCGTTCCTGCGCCACTACGACGCGAAGCCGGCCCACCCCAACGTGGTGTTCGTGCTGCTGGAGAGCTGGAGCTTTCATTACGTGGACGCGCTCGCCGGCAGTCATTACGGCGTGACGCCGAATTTCGACGCGCTGGTGAAGCAGAGCCTCAGTTTTACCCGCGCGTATTCCCACGGACAACGCTCGATCGAGGGCGTGCAAGCCTCGCTCACGGGTATTCCGCGGTTGATCGGCATGCCGTATCTCGGCAAGGGGCTGGAGGTGACCAACATCTCGCGTCTCGGCGGGATCGCGCAGCGCCACGGTTATCGTACGATTTTCGTGCAGGCTCCGCACCGCGGCTCGTTCCGCATGGACGCGATCGCGCATGCCGCCGGGTTCCAGGAGTACTACGGCATGGAGGACATCCCGGTCGTGCTCGATTATCCGGACGCCGGCGCTTCGGCCTTCGGCTGGGATTACGACACCTTCA
>Ga0187773_10001343_pt1 | contig 9996 bp, 8 predicted proteins | sample 0216_BV02_MP05_1_FD_133133 | JGI IMG/M metagenome (GOLD analysis project Ga0187773, IMG submission 133133) | Tropical peat soil microbial communities from peatlands in Department of Meta, Colombia - 0216_BV02_MP05_10_MG | ecosystem: Environmental > Terrestrial > Soil > Wetlands > Peat | place...
CGAGTTTTGAAAGTCGTCCCTTAAAAGCCTCCCCTGCAAGGGTTTTCGTCAACTGTATCTATTGGACAGTATCCCGCGGGGCGATTAGGCGCTCAAATACATGAAGACAAACCAGCGAACCAGATGGAGGAAAATGGGTCCAAGATCGCGTTTCGTAGTTCGGGTCGCCTCGGACCGTCTTTGATGAAGGTCGAACTCCTGACTTTGTTCGTCCCCACGTACTAAACCAACGCGACATTAAAGTTATGTAAACAATCTTGCCTAACGTTTGTCGGTGTGATAAAAGCTAGCGCCTAAACCTGATCCGACCCAGCTGGCTTCAACGCTCTTGTCAGGAAGACATGCCGGACAGCGAACAGAAATTTCGATACCTCTTCGAGAAATCTCCAATCGGAATTGCATTGGAGGATCTCGGAGGGAAGCTCCTTTTCGTAAATCCTGCTCTTTGCTCCATGCTCGGATACACGGTGGAAGAGTTGACGAGCATGAACTGTTCTCAATTTGCCGATCCCGAGGATGAGGAGGAGGATTGGGAGCTCTTTCAAAAACTGCGGTCCAATCAAATATCCAACTACCAGATCGAAAAACGTTACGTCAGGAAAGATGGAACATATTGTTGGGGTCGGCTTCACGTTTCTCTTTTGGCGGAGGGCACAAATGGGTCGCCGCTGATAATCGCTTTGGTCGAGGACATAACAACACGCAAGGCCGCTGAAAAAGTGATGGAGAAGCAGCAACTGGCACTCCAAGCGCTGGCATCGCGGCTGATCAATGCACACGAGGAAGAAAGGAAGCGCATTGCTCGCGAGCTACATGACGACATCGGCCAGCGCTTGTCGCTCCTTGCCATGAACATTGGTCTGATTGTCGGTGGCCTGCCAAAAGAACGAGCGGAGCGAGCAGAGCTTTTTCGGACCTACGCCGAAGTGTCCGATCTCGTCTCAGATGTTCACGAGCTGTCGCACAAATTGCACTCCTCAAGGCCTCAGCACCTCGGCTTGAGGTTGGCTCTTAAGGAACTGTGTTCCCAAATTGGCAATCACTACAAGCTAGCAGTCGAGGTACGAAGTGAAGAGCTCGCATTGCCCATCCCGTCGGAGACAGCCTCGTGCTTGTATCGGGTGGCTGAAGAAGCACTGCACAACGCAGCTAAGCATAGTGGTGCCAGTCAAGTCACGGTTACCGTATCGAAAGGTGAACGCTCACCAAATGGTGAGACGCTGCTCCGGATGGAGATAAAGGATAATGGCCGGGGCTTTGATCCGACACTAGCCGCAAAAGGATTGGGCCTGGTTAGTATGCGGGAACGCTTGCGAATGATCGGGGGCAGTCTTCACGTCCAATCACGCTGCGGAACGGGCACTGTCATCGCAGCAGAAGCCGTTGTTGAAGACGCAGCTGCCCAGCGTGCCAAAGCCAGCTAAATGGGTCCCGTGCAGGCACTCTGCGGAGTTCACGGTTATCCTGGGGCGGGCAGTCCCGAAGCTTTCTCAGCCCCCGCCGCTCGTTTACTCCCTGCTGGAAACCACCTCGTCACGCCCCAGCGTCCCAGTCGGAACGAAATGCGATAGAGAAGGGATCGCTGCCAGGCTTCGCAACCTGCGCGGGCAGGCTTATGCAGGAGGGATCAGGTGCTCACGGATAGCAAGTTTGAGCAGATCGGAGTTGTTTTGAAGGCCGAACTCCTTCATGATTTTGTACTTGTGGAAAGCGATCGTTCGGATGGTGAGTTTCAGGATGTTGGCTGCTTCTTTCATGGTTCGCCCTTCTGCCAGCAATTGCAGAACCTCCCGTTGCCGGCGCGTCAGGCTCTGGCGAAAATGGACTTCTGGCTCACGAACAAACTCCTCGACGATGTGCTGGGCCACTGTTGGTGTCACATAAGATTGGCCTTTTAGAAGGCTTCGAATGGCGACGACTAGTTCTTCTCCGGCAGACTTCTTGAGCAAATAGCCTGACGCCCACTCGCGAATAGCCTCCGCTGCAACCGCGGTGTCCTCATTCATCGTTACTACCAACAACTTGGTCTCCGGTAAGAGTTTCTTGAGTTCACGCCCTGCGTCGATGCCATTCAACAACGGCATCCCTAAATCCACCAACACCAAGTCCGGCTTCAACTCCAGAGCCATGACCAGGAGTTTCCGGCCATCCGCGGCCGTCCCCACAACCTCGAACTCCGGTTCCAGAAGCTTTCGAAATGCATGCGCAAGCAGAGTGTGATCATCCGCCAGCAATATGCGTGGTCGTCCCATGCTGTCACTTCCCCACTGAAGAACTACGGCGACGGAAGACAATATCGGACGCGAAACTGGGAAGCCCAAAATTTGTCCCTACATACGATACCCCCCCCAGTACCAAAGCAAAACTGTCAGAAGTGACAGCGCCCGAAGGGTGTGAGCGCGTGGGTTCACGCGTTGGGCTGTTCGTTCCCCCAGCCCATGCCAAAGCTGGACTGGCAAAGCATACAGGTCCGGACTGAGCTTTCTGACAGTTGCAGGGGAAGTGAGCCAGAAGTAGATTGCGATCTAAGCCCCCCTGGGAACGAGGCGTGTGTTCGAGGAGACATGACAAACACTGAGCCTAGGCCCACCGTTGTCCTGGCCGATGATCACCTCGGCACCCTAAATGCGGTCTCCAGGATAATCGGAGAGGAGTTCGAAATCCTATCAGCTGTGAGCGATGGCACAAGAGCCTTGGAGGCCGTAGCCCTCTTCAAACCGGACGTCGTTGTTCTAGACATCGCCATGCCGGGGAAAGACGGGTTCGAAGCGGCACGACTGATCCGGGACCTCCGCCTGTCTACCAAGATTGTGTTCCTGACCATCACCGAGGACTGGGATTACGTGCGTACGGCTGCCGCCCTAGGGGCCAGTTACGTCCTGAAGCGCCGCATGCACCACGATCTTGTAAAGGCAGCCAACCAGGCACTCGCTGGCCAGCTTTTTGTCTCCCCGATGACGACGGTTGAGGTTCCATCCGGCGGCAAGAGGTAAACTGCTGGGCCGGATTGCTGACGGGTCAGGCTTCAGCGAGCCATACCTCGCGAATTGCAGGGATCGGCCGTCAGCTTGATCTGTAGGCTACCCAATGCCTGACTCTGCCCAAGTTCCCCGGCGTTAGGCTGCGCAACACCTCGTCGCGGTTGAAGCTCGCGGGTCTCTGCCAAATACGGAATTCTGGGTGAAAGACCCGAGCAACAGCGCTTTTCCGCCTGTGGAGCCAGTTGCGCCTGCGCCGATCCTCGATCTGTCAGCTACGCACGTGGGGAGGCCAGACTTCGGGCGGCCCTTGCTCAAATCGGATCTTCAGAACCCCAGCTACACTCACCGAAACACGGCGTTTTACTTTAACTTCCCGCTACTGGCTGAACGCTATCCTTCACGCACCGGAACCCCAAATGGTTGGTTCCCGTGCTGACCTCACCTTTGCCACGCGTCCCTAGGATATAGCGCGAGCAATACTGATCGGTGCACAGGAAAGACCCACCCCGTTGAACTTTCTTGCGCTCTCTGGGTTCGGCCGGGTCATAGGAGGAGTTCGGTCCCTGTGGGTTGCGAGCGACACGACCGGCCGCGGCAAGCTCTTGGTAGTAGTCTGGACGATACCAGTCGCTGGTCCATTGCCAGACATTACCCGCCATGTCATACAGTCCATACGGATTCGGAGGGAACTGGGCGACGGGCGCAACTCCCACGTAGCCGTCATCACCGCGGTCGGTGTCTGGAAAGTGGCCTTGAAAAGTGTTGGCCATCCACTTTCCGTGTGGCCGTAAGTCGTCGCCCCAGACAAAGGGCTTTCCTGCCTGACCTCCCCGAGCAGCGAATTCCCACTCTGCCTCGGTGGGCAGCCGCTTGCCTGCCCATTTGGCATAAGCAAGTGCGTCCGTATAGGCAACCTGTACGACCGGATAGTTGTCCTTGCCCTTGATGTCGCTCTGCGGACCAAGCGGATGACGCCAGTCTGCACCCTTTACGTAAGTCCACCATTGCAAGTGATTGTTCAGTGGGACCGGGTGAATCGGAGGCGCAAAAACGACAGAGCCGGCGACCAGGTTTTCTGGTGGCGCCCCCGGAAAATCTTCAGCCTGCGGTTGGCGCTCTGCTACCGTGACATATTGAGTTGCCTTCACGAATTCTGCAAACTGCGCGTTCGTCACATCGGTCTTATCGATGTAGAAGCCGTCTACATACACGCGGTGTATCGGTCGTGCATCTTGTGTGGCTTTCATTCCAACGTTATCCATGTCCGGGGGGGCGTTGGCGCCCATCGAGAATTCTCCGCCAGGAATCCACACCATACCGGCGGGCCTCAACCCTGCCGCTAGGGCATGGTTTTCGATAGTCGGGCCAAAGGCTTGTCCTGCGGCACTGACGCGGGAAGACGGGTCAGAACTGCGAGCTCGGGATAAGTAGACGACGACTGCCGCGGCAGCAGCGATTACCACGATCCCTAAGATCCAAATCTGGCGCCGGAAACTCCGCGGTGATGGTCCCTTCTTAAGTCCATTCTGTCGTCTCATTCTATTAAGTCCCCACCGAACTTGCCGGAGTCTAGCACAATCCGATCTCATCATTCCCGTCGGACGCGCCGCGCTTTCGAAAAGAGCGCATGGTCCTGCGCTAAACCATCAGCACGCCAACCGTTCAGTGATGGTGGAAGTGGCGGTTCGGGAAATTCTTGCCCGAAAATTCACAGATCGGGAGCACACCCCAAAAATGAAGGGCTCAAGGCCCGCCCTCACTCCCTTGGCTTCCGGCCTTCCGATGTTGACCGGCGGTGTTAGCGCGACCACCACAAAGCCAGGCAGCCTAAAGGAGGTGCAACGGCGGCGCACTAGGCATTTGAGCTTGCTGGGTCGACTTGTTCCCCCAGTGAGAGATCCTATTCGTAGCGCAGGCTTTCGATCGGGTCGAGCCCGGCTGCGCGAATCGCGGGCACCATCCCGCTCACGATACCCACCAAACCAAGTATGATCGCTGCGCCCACAAGGCTCACGAGGTTGATATGGAGGCTAATGTCACCGGCTTGTAGGTTATCGCCAAAAGCGCTCATCAGTGGGAGGGCCCCCACGACCCAGGAAATCAGGTAAGCGATCCCAATTCCAGCGAGCCCACCCATGACAGTGATGGCGAGGGCCTCCGACAGAAACTGAAAGAGAATATGGGTCTTGTGCGCGCCGAGTGCTCTCTCCACTCCAATCTCACGGGTGCGTTGCTGCACTGAGACCAGCATGATGTTCATCAGCCCAATGCCGCCGATGCCAAGCGTGAGGGTACCAATGAAGGCGAGCAGAATACGCAGCGCTGTGGTGACCACCGTGAACTCGTCGAAGTCCTGCTTGAAATCGGCAATAAACACAGCACGGCGATCGTCCGGGCTGAAGTTATGATGCCCGCCGAGCACAGCGCGCACGACCCGACCAAGCTGACGATGGTCCTGGCCCTCATAATCCATGAATATGCCGCTGATATAGCGCGTGTCGTAAAGATCGCTCATCGCGCTGAAGGGAATCACGACCATACTGTTGTCGTTGTCGTCCCCGCCTTGTACCTTGCGTTGATAAACGCCGACCACCTGGAAACTCAGGCCGTTGATACGGATATTCTGGCCCAGAGCGGATTCGCCCGAGAACAGCCTTCGCTTGGCTTCGTCGCCGATCACCACGACGCGGGCGTGTTCGTCCTGGTCCTGTGTGCTCAATCCGCGCCCGCTGGCTACGTCGAAGTGGCGGATACGCTGGTAGACAGGAAACACGCCCGTGAGAAAAAGATTGGTGAAGGTACGTGTGTCATGCTGGATGGTGGCGCCATTCCGCTTGTCGAAAATTGGTGTCACACCTTTGATCATGGGAACTTCATTCCGAATATAGTCGACATCGGCTAGCTGCAGCCGAACTTCGCTCCCAGCTTTCGATCCGCCGGCTTGCAAAGAGGTGCGGCCCGGGAACACCCCAATTACATCGGTCCCCCAGGAACTGAAGATAAGAGTGATAGCCCTTTCGAATCCCGAACCAAAAGCCAGCAGGATAACCACCGTCGCAATGCCCCAGGCCATGCCCAGCATGGTCAGGGCGGTACGGCGGCGGTTATGCCGCATCGCCCCATAGGCTTCCTTCAAAAGGTCGCTGGTCATACCTCACTCCTGGCGCAGGGCCTCCACAGGCTCCAACAACGCGGCTCTCCAGGCTGGGTACAGGCCGGCACCGATGCCAGCCAAGGACAAAGACAGGATTGCACCGACGGCAGACAAGGGCACGATTCTCGGGGTATCGAACCCCTGAGGAAGTTGCACTCCGCCGAGAAGATGGATGACCAACATGGCGCCGGCCACTCCGATCCCACCGCTCAGCAACGTAAGGAAAGCACCTTCGACAAAGAACTGAAACAGAATATTGCTCTTGGTCGCCCCAAGAGCTTTGCGCAGTCCGATTTCGCGAGTACGCTCTGTTACCGCGACCAGCATGATATTGATGATGCCAATCGCGCCCAGAGCGAGCGTCACCAATCCAACCCCACCCAAGAACCAGTCCATGCCTGAAAAAATTCTGCCCATTGTTTTCTGGTTCTTGATGGTGTCCCATTCTTCCCAGATATCCTTGCCGTTGGGGTCAAAGCCACCGTGATTGCGGGCAACGATGCGGTGCAGTTCGCCCTTGGTGACCTCGTTCTCGTCAAAGCGGCGCGGCTGATAGTTAATCAGGGTTATGGCAGTACCTTCCTTCGAGTTGTCGCCGCTGAGCGGGAAGAGTTCGCGCATGGTCGCGAAGGGCACAAAGATGCGGACATTTGTGGCGTTCTGCTCCTCCCGGCCGATCATGGACAGGATGCCGACGACTTCAAAGTGAATGCCGTTGAGCAGGATGCTGCTGCCCACCGCTGGACGCCCCGGGAACATATTCCGCGTCATTTCCCGCCCTAACACACACACCCGCCTGCGCTGATCATTGTCTTCTTCGTTTAACCACCGTCCCACCTCGAGGGGAATGGTCCGCACCTGGCTGTAGATGGGAAGAACTCCGGAGACTTGACCATTTGTGCTGGTGTAGTCGCTCACCGCGCGCAGGTCATCGCGCGCAATCAGCGGCGAAATGTTTTGCGCCAGCTTGGACTCGTTCTTGATCGCCAGATAATCGTCATACGTGAGGTTGAACCACTTCATGGAAGTGAAGCTCCCCTCAACCGCTGGCGCACGCCCGCCAAAGAAGAAAATGATATTTTTTCCGAAGGTCTCGAGCTGCTTGCGGTTTCCATTACGGAAACCCTCGCCCACGCCGACGAGCAACAGCAGCGAGGCTACGCCCCACGCAATTCCGAACATGGTGAGGAAGGAGCGGAGTTTGTGCGCCCATAAGGTGCGCAACGTCTGGCCGAACGTGTCTAGCAACATACGCATGAAAAAATTGAAACGGCCCGAGAGCGCCGGGAAGAGGTTGGTGTTCCCCTTTGTTGGACTCAGTGGGGGGCAGAGCGTTAGCGTCATCCCTGGTCATCGCCGGTTAGAATGCTCGTTTTAGCCCTCACATAACGTTCTTCGGGCGTAGTTGTTTGGCACTTCTCGCGCAGTCGGCCAATAGACTCGCAAACTTGACAACGTCCCTGGCCACCATCCTTAGCTTATGAGGGTAGGGTTGGATGACTGCGGTTCAATCGGATCTTCGCAGCCAGTCGGATGTTCTGATTGACGTGAAAGAAATTACTTGGATCGTATCCACTATCTCGGCCAGTCTCGTAGTTGCCGCGGTATGTAGCAAGAATTCGGTCTTCGCCTTCGTCTTCCATCGTTTATGTATGCCCCGCCGGATCCGTATGAATGCAGCGCCTCCCTCCAGTTCTTTGCTGCGATCCTTATTCGCCGGATCTGGGTCCACGCCGACGATCACTTCGCTCCACGGTAGCTCCATGGCGTTTCATCATTTCCCAGCTTGTGTGCGGGCCCCGTTGATCGGAACAGATGGGGCAGTTCCGAGCCATGCTTGATGTGGAGAGCGATAGCTTCATCTCCCAGCTCTTTCACCAAGTCCCCTTTCCAGTACCATTGCAACCCGGGGGTAGAAAGACCATCGAAAATGCGTTGCAATGGGAAAAGGCATGGGTGCGAAGAATTCGAAGGCCGGACGACGGAAACGTCGCGTTCGCCCGAGAATTTTCTCCGCCTGCTCCTGAGATTGCTGCCCGGAGAATGGGATCGCTATTCAGGAACATCCGGGCAATCGCTTTGGTTCTGGGCATTCCATCCCGGACAGCCCTGGGTTGGACAGCAGCTTGCCAGAATCCGCATGGTGTAGATGCTTCCTCACCTGGTGGCCACAGGTAGAAATGCCCGCGGTTGATCTGGCTTGGTCGGTCCGAACATTCCTCCTCTTCTGCCGGCGAGTGTCGGCGTAGCGTTGGCGTGTTGAATCTAGTTGTGTACGCTTGAGCGTGGCACGCGAGGCGTCACCGATCACGGTAGCTGCAAGGAGGCCTTCCCTGACATACTGGCGGGGCGGCGAGAAACTTCGAGGAGAGGTGAGCTGTGGAACTGGGACTTCGCAAGTCGTTCAAGATCTCTGCTCCAGGTGGGTCCTTGCGGCGAAGAGTTGCTTACAGCCTGGCCATCGTAAGACTCGTTCTGGTGCCGGTTATTTTCCTGGCTGTCTACTACCTGTTCAGTATGGGCTGGATTGTCGATCGCATAGTCAACGTGGACGCTCCCACGGCAACCCTTGCCGAACAGGCGACGGTGCAAATGCTGGACGCCCGCCGGGCAGAGCGCAGCTATTTCCTGCTTCGTGATCCCGAGTACCTTCAGGCTAACCAAGACGCGCTGACTCAGTTGAAGAGCATCCTGGAGAAGATTGCTGTTGTTTCGTCCAGCGAGCAGGAGGCCACACGACAAGCACTGGCTAACGTCAACGTGTACGAGCAGCAGTTTGTCGCTGCAGTTTCACTCGCGCAGAAGCCTGGCGGTACGGCTGTGGAGCGGATTCAGGAAGTGGTGCGAGCTTACGAAGCAGATCTCAACGACCTTTTGAAAGAGGCCCGCCATAAGACCCGCATTCAGATGATTGACGACCTTCGCCGCCAGGTCGATTCCTTCGATGCTCAGATCGCCAGTACGGTGGAGGCTGGGGATCCCACTCTGCGCCGAGTTACACCTCTACTGCAAGCGTCCAGCCAGCAAGTTCTGCAAACGGCGTCCGAACTGGAAAATCGAAGCTGGGCTCGGGTTCAAAGCGATCATCGCGAGGCCCGACATCTTCTTCACCGTGCGGAATGGGTGCTGAGCACAGTATCGGCCCTTACGATTCTGCTGAGCGTATGGATCAGCTTCGTGCTGCCCCGTCAGGTGGTAAAGCCCTTGGTGGAACTGAGAGAGGCTGTCGATCACGCAGCCTCAGGGAAATACCTGATTGATCTTGAACTCCGCGGCGAGGGCGAGGTCGTCGAACTGGCAAAGAGCGTCCGCAGGCTGATCGTGCAGCTGCGGCAGGCAGTTTGAGCAGCAGCGCTGCACCAGGAGGAAGTTAGGAGGCCGGCGCCCGGGAGTTCAGCTGCGAGAAGCCTGATCCAGCTGTGTTTCTTGAGAGCATAGATAAAGAGCCGCAGAGAACTGGGCCAGGGTGACAAGAGCACTTTCACCCGCAGTAGCGGCCAGATCCCGTGGTGGAAGTGACGATGGATTCGTTCCGTATCCTGAGTCGCCCGTCCAAAGTGCCAGTCTCCAGCTATAGCCGGCGCACTCAATCGGGACCGAGTTCGCCTGTGCCGAAAAGTTGCAGACTAGGATCGCGCTGCTTCCCGAAGGGTCTGTTCTGTGCGTCACCAGCCACTTTGCTTCCTCATTGAAGTACGCGCGGACCAGGTCCTTGCGGCAGTTGCTCAGGCAGGCGTGCTGGCGGCGGAGCGCAAGCAGGTCACGGTACAGACGCAGAACCTCCGCGTGGGGCGAAAGACCCGGCTTCGACCAGTCCAATTTGCAGCGCTGGTAGGTCGTTTCCGCCTGCGGATCAGGGAA
>Ga0187773_10001344_pt1 | contig 9984 bp, 15 predicted proteins | sample 0216_BV02_MP05_1_FD_133133 | JGI IMG/M metagenome (GOLD analysis project Ga0187773, IMG submission 133133) | Tropical peat soil microbial communities from peatlands in Department of Meta, Colombia - 0216_BV02_MP05_10_MG | ecosystem: Environmental > Terrestrial > Soil > Wetlands > Peat | place...
GTTCGCGGTCGACGCCGGGCTCGAAAGACTCCACGCCGACCCTTCCGATTGGATGGTGACGCTCTGCGCGGTGTCCTCATCGCCCGGTGATTCGATACCGGCCCACACGCGAGTCCAGCGAAAGGGGCTGATGTTCGATCCCCAGGGTGACGCTAAACGAGATGGCTACGCCGGGCGCCATGCTCAGATCGCCTGCCGACGCGATCACCACTGCAGTCGTGAATGTGGCCATGCCAAGGTCTCCTTATTGAGGAACGCCTTCGAATGATGCCTCGCGTGCCTAGCTACCGAAAGAACCTCGAGACAATTCACAGTTGGATCCCCATTTGGACGTGAACGCTCATTGACCCGAGATAAAGTGGACCGTCTCATAGCTGGGTTGCTCACAACTAACTCGCCGGAGCATGCTTTGCCCGACCTGGGGGCGCGGTGTGGGGGGAAGTCGCCAATCCGGGTGAGCACATCGACTGGGGGCCGAGGGTATTCCATAGCCCCATCAGAGCGCCGTCTGTCGATGGGACTGCGTTTTTCGCGTCAGTAACTGTCATCCGCAGATTTGTTGCGCTGTGCTAGTTGCTTCGGGCATTGCTCTGATCCGACCCTCTGCTTTCAGCCGGTGCGCTGGTTGCGCCCTGGCTGTGGTCTACCCAACAGACTTCAGCGATTACTACCGGCCTGGTTTCGATGAGCTCCTTTGAGCGTCCGGTCTCGGGAAACTACCAGCTGTCGACGAGTGGCGGCTCCTGGCCGACAGCGAGCGTCCGGACTCGGGGCCGAATGGGGCTGCGAAGGGACCTGCTGTCAGGAGCACGCCCCGCCAATTTGTGCCAGCGCGCTCAGCGAAATACACTCATTAGGTCAATGCGCTCCCGCTCAATTGCTGAACGCACGCTTGCACGGCGGGACGACAGGCCCGTGAGTGACAACGGTACCGGAGTAACCTCGCGTGAAAGTGAGAATGCAGGTGGCGTGCCTGGCAATGGTGTGCGCCGCGCTGACGGCCTGCGATACGAAGTATTCCGCGCAATTCAAGGCCGATCTGACGCTTCAAAGAAAGATCGCGCAGATCGCCGGCCAAGCTAACGGCGCCGCCCCCGCTGCGGTCGATCCGAATACCAGATTGGATGGCGCGAAGGCCGGGCCAGGACTGAGACTGACTGTCATGTACACGCTCGTGAACGCCGAATCGAATGGCGTTAACAGTGCGACATTCGAGGCGTTATTGGCTCCGACGATAAAGGAAAACAGCTGCGCAAACCCTGACCTGCGACCGCTGATCGACCAAGGCGTTGTTGTAGTTCTGGAGTATGGCGGGAAGCGAGGCGACCCAATAGGGACGGTCAACGTCAATCGCGGAACGTGCGGCGCACTGAGTGACCCCCGCACAGGAACTGGCCCCAGTCAACGCACTGACCGCTTTCGGGCGGCTCGAACTTAACCGCGAATGTCGGCTTCTGGCCGAAGAGCGACTCCCGGACGTCAGCCAGATCGCAATTGCCAACTTTATTAGGATCGCAGCCGGGCATTACCTTTCGTCGAGCCACCCGAGGATGGTCAAAGTCACTTTGGGCTCGGACGAAGGTATCGTTCTGGCGGGAAGTGTAATCAGCTCTTTCTCTTCACGAGTTTCAAGGTTCATGGCCCATATATGTTCCTCAGTCTCATAATTCTTAGACCGTGGGTCTGAGAATGCTACGAATTTGCCTGCTCGTGACAGGTGGTATGGCTGGAGTCCGAGAGATGTGTGCAGCGGTATCTGGCCTAGAACTTTGCGCTCAGGCGCAGTGATCACCAGGAACCTTTGGGGTTGCCACCCTATTTTCTGCGCGAAATCTTCGAAAATATAAGTTCCGTCGGGCGACTGCCCGAGTAGGACGGGAGCCGTCCCAGTGGCACTGCGGTAGTCCTGCAATTGGAGTCGGCCCTGTTCCAGCGGAAGACGACCCAGCGCCCGTCCGTCTTCGCTGACGACATAAGTCCCCACCTTGCTTTGCGGTCCCGACTCCTCTCCAAAATCTACGGAGAAAAACAGCCGGTTTCCATCAGCGAGCCAGCCCACGGAGCCAATATCACAATCAGAACATTGTCGGAAAATATTTGTCAGGTCCCAACTCTTCAGGAGTGTCCCGGTCGCCGCGTCGTGAATGAAGACGATATTGTGTTGTTTCAATACGCTCAGGTAGCCAATCTTGGTTCCTGAAGGACTGATGAACAGGCGAGCCGCCGCGTAATCTGACTCTTGCTGGATTTCAAAGAGTTTGCGGTATTTGTTAGAAGCGCCGAGAGCGAGTTCGTAGACCCCTGGCCGCCCAGGATGGATGCCGGGAACAGAAGAACCCCCGCGCTCTATCCCTGAAGCGTAGGCCTTGTTTTCTGCCACAACCATTGCTCCCGGTCCGCCAAACATTCCTGGCGGGATAATTTCAAAGTAGGGACCCTCATCTGAAAATACTCGCGAGGTCTTCGCATCCGGCATGGAGACAAGGAAAATGTCAGTCCTGCTGTAATTACGGAGCAGCATGAGACTCTGTGGAATATCTCGAATGTCGTTGCTGGGGGGATGGGCTCGGCGGCTCTCGGCTGTCTCTTGGTAGGAGAGCGAATAGACCAGGCTAGTCGCTGTCGCTTGGTATGAAAACAGGGCCAGGAACGAAACAGCGACGGCGGTGCGATAACGCTTCATGGCGAGAAAAATTCAGTCATTGGAACAATCCAAACAATTGTCCAATCCGATACAGAATGAGGATCGGGCAAACCACAGGGGAAATTCGACTCTCTATTTGTCGCTCTCGCAATGTCCGCTTGCAGTGAGTTCGTTCCGCCTGTCGGATGACCGCTTGTGGCCGGTTTGGGCTTCCCCCGATTTCCCGGACACCTTCTTAAGGTGGGATGATGAACCGGGAGGTGTTTCATGGAGAAGGGGGAGAAGCGGGAGCGACGATCCTATACGCCGGAGTTCAAGCTCGAAGCAGTCAGGTTGGTGCGCACTGGTATTTCGAAGGCTCGGGTGGCACGCGAGCTCGGGCTGCATCTCAACGTGGTGCGGGAGTGGGTGAGGCAGTTCGATAAGGACGCCGACAACCTGTTTCCTGGCAAGGGGAAGATGAGGCCGGAGGAAGCGGAGATTTTTCGCTTGAAGCGCGAGCTGATGAAGGTCACGGCGGAGCGTGACACGTTAAAAAAAGCGCTCGCGTACTTCGCGAAAGACCGCGAGTGAAGTACGCCTTCATGGCACGTCACCGAAGCGTCTGGCCGGTACGGTGGATGAGCGAGGCATTAGGGGTGTCGGCTAGCGGGTTCTACGAATGGCTAAAGCAGGGATCGCAACCGCTTTTACTCGCCTCCGTATCCCGCCTCAAGCTGGTGGCGAACGGCAAGGATCAGAACGATATCTTCGGCCGGCAGCCAGCGGTATTTCGCGATATATCCGTAGCGACCGCGAGAGAGGATGAGTTCCCGCCGGCCATCCTCTGCGGGCTGTCCAAGCAGCGGATGGTCGCCAAGAAGCTCAAAAGCCTTACGCACGCTCAGAATCTGTTCGCGTGCCTTTTGGGGGTTCTCGGCGCCAATGAAGTCAAAGAGCCGTTCGAGATCGGCAAGTGCCCTTTGGGTTATTTCGACCGTCGCCATGCACGGGCCTTGGGGCGCCGCGCCTTGACGCCGGACGCTCGCGCGGCCAGGTAGTCAAAGGTTGCAGCGAGCTCGAAGGCCTTTCCACTCGAAAGCGCTTGCGCCTCTGAACGTGCTGCCTCGTCGGCGAAGCGCGCTCTCAGTTCCGATCGCTCAGCCTCGCGAGCCAGCGCTTCGATCATGAATGCGTGGGGCGTCTTGTTGGCCGCGTTTGCCAGCCGTTCGATGCGGCGTTTGAGGTCCTCAGGGAGTTTCAGGCTTGTAGCGGCCATTGGCGGATTCGTGCTCACAGTCTAGGTAGTCATAAGGTAATACCGCAATGGGGAGGCGTCAAGACTCCACCGGTCCCCCTCTCGATCGGATCCGCGGACGACCACCTTTACGCCCATTTTTCCGGGCCGCGGCTGCTTTTGCGGCCGACGATTTTCGGCCACCGATGCGGCCCAGCTCTGCCAGCCACTCTGGTCCGGCGAACACTGAGGAAAAGAGACCGGGTACGCTTAGGTCGAGATCCAGGCGCTCCCAGTGCAAGCCACCACCTCGTCCAAGAATCTCGACCGTGCGGACGTCGCGCGGCGCGGCTCTACTGAGACTGGGTATGAGCCTCACCGGCAGGGTGACGGCTGCCCCGTTCGTCAGCTCGATCCGCAGTACACGACCAAGGGCGCGATACTCGACGTAGGCAGCCCGTGGCTCAGTTTTCGCTGCTCGTTTCCCGGCGCGGGAAGCCCGAGCGAAATTCGCACGCATCTCCTTCCCTATCCAGTCGGTCATCAGATCTGACTTGCGCATTTAAACCAAACGCTTGGGTTATACAGTAGGGAAATAAGTGTCCCAAATTCAAGGGAAGCATATTCAAGGAATTGCCCTAAGTGCTTGTTCTGGTTGGTGGGCGGCACTTGATATCACGCACCGTCACGACCGCACTGTCCCAGAATTGTCGCAGTCGGCTGTCGCCACAGATCCGAACGTCCCTCCGCAGCCACCGGCTGTCCTTAGGAGAAGAGTCGGGTTGCCACGATGCCTGCAGCGCACCCGAGCACGATCACACCGATCGACACGAGGCGCAGTGTGCGCGGCGCGAACGAACCCCAGAGCATGGCGACTGACGGGATGCTGATGGGAGGGAGCGTCATGAGAAGGGCGGCAGCTGGTCCAACCCCGACTCCGAGAGCGAGCATCGCCTGTACGACCGGAACTTCTCCGGCGGTTGGGATTACGAAGACCGCACCAGCGAGGGCAAATGCGGCGATCCACAGCAGCGAGTTGTCGACATCGTGTCCTACATGGGGGAAGAGCCAGGCTCGGGCGGCGCCGAGAGCCAGGACCAATACGACAAACTCAGGAAGCAGGCGCGCAGACATTCGCCCGAGCGTGATGAGCCAGCGGACGAGAAGCCGTTCAGGGTTTTTTTCTGTGCCTTGAATCACTGGCACCTGCTCCACTCTTATGCCCTCGTCAGGTCCGGTAAAGCGACTGACAAGCCACCCGAGTCCGAAGACCATGATTAAACCCAGAACGAGCCGCAGCGCGGACCAGTGCCACCCGAGCACAAAGCCAGTGAAAATGAGCGTCGCAGGGTTAAGGACTGTGTTACCAAGCCAGAACGCGACCGCGCTGCCGGGTGCAGTACGGCGCTCCCGGAGCCCGGCAACGACGGGCGCAGCGCAGCACGTGCACATCATGCCCGGCAGGGACAGAACGCCACCGAGGATCACGCTGCGCATGCCGCGGCCGCCCAGACTCGATGCGATCCAGTGGCGTGGCAGCAGAACCTGAACGGCGGAGCCGAGGAGCAGCCCGAGTACCATGGCCTTCCAGATTGCCTTGCCGTAGGCCATTGCGTAGTCAATCGCGGCCCGCATCGATGGCACAGGCGGTCGATCCGCGTTGCCCATGAGGATGGACGACCCAATGGAGTGATTGGCCGCCGCGTACAGGCCCTTGTGGTAGTAGGGGACCCACTTTACGAGCGCGAGGCCGCCAATCGCAATGACCAGGATGGTCACCCATCCGAGGACCGGACTACTAGAGCGCCGGTCCATTGCTCGCTCAATCGGTTCGGTATTCATGGCCGGCAGCCTCTGCCGCACCGGAGTGCTCATTTGTTCAAGCGTAACTCGCCCGTCAAGTCACGCTGGCCGATACGCCCACTTTTGGGGGAAGAATATCGCAGACAGGCTAGCGGAGCGAAATCGTTTAGAGCTCATCAAACCCTGCCGCCTGTGAGCAGGGACTCATGTGTGCTCTCGGGACCATGGGAGGCTTGCGCCTCGGCAAGCGGTCTTTGCGTCTTGTACCTTATAAGGTACAATGTACCGCAGAAGGTACGCAGAGCCAATGGCTGCCAAGAAGCGCAAGATCCTGCCGGCGACCTTTTATAGGTCGGCTACCGGTGTCGAGCCGGTGCGCAAATGGCTGAAGGCGCTTTCGCGCGAGGACAAGCGAATCGTGGGTACCGACATCGCCACCGTCGAATTTGGTTGGCCGGTGGGCATGCCCACGTGCCGGCCGCTCAGTTCACGGCGGGGATTGTGGGAGGTGAGAAGCTCTCTCACCCAGAGCCGGATCGCGCGAATCTTGTTTTTTGTCTATCAGGAGCAAATGGTGCTTCTGCATGGGTTCATCAAGAAGACGCAGGAGACGCCGAAGTCGGACCTGGATCTTGCTGTGAAGCGGCAAAAGGAAGTGGAAAGTGGCAAAACGACGAAATAAGCATCTGGGCTCTTCGTTCGACGAGTTCCTGCGATCCGAGGGGCTTTACGAGGAGGTGACTACACTCGCGTGGAAGCGGGTGCTCTCCTGGGAAGTCACCGAGGCCATGAAGAAGGAGGGCATCAGCAAGAGCGAGATGGCAAAGCGGATGGGAACGAGCCGCAGTCAGCTCGAGCGGCTCCTCGACCCTGAGAATCCGAACGTGCTGCTTGATACCGTCCAGAAGGCTGCCAGTGCCGTCGGCAAGCAGCTGACGATCGGACTGACGGATGCGCGGGCCGCTTGAGGCAACCTGCCGTCTGTGAGCAGGGATTGCTTAGCGCGCGCGTCGAGCTAGCTTTGTAGCTGCAGTGTTGTGGCTACGGCCGCAAGTCGCTTATCCAGCGTCCAAAAAGGAAGCTTGGCCAACCTTGCTGACGCAAGCAGGTGCATATCAATCCATCCCAGGCCTCGTCCCATCAGACGGTGGCTCTCAAGAAACGCGAGCGCTTCGTCGTGACTGCATACCGGCGCGTGCGGTAGCGCGCTGAGAGCACTCAGCACCTTGTCTCGTTGCGCGAGGTTGCCGCACGCCAGCTCCCCGACAACGAAGGAATGTGTCCAAACCTGCGTTTGCTCCAGCAGCACAACCAGCGTCGAGTTACGTCGACGCAGATGGTCGACCCAGACGGAGGTATCGACCAGCATCTTCGCTGGCTAGCGGGCGGTGCGCGCCCGGCGGCGGGGAATCGGCTTGAGACGCCGCTCACTTCCACCCAGCGCCGCTAATCTGCGCGCATTCTCGCGCGCGATCAGGGCCTGCAGCCCGGCATGCAGTACGGCGGTCTTCTCCTGCAGGCCGCTCAATTCCTGGGCTCTGGCTAGCAGGGCGTCGTCGATGATTAGAGTAGTCCTCATATGCATCAATATGGCTCATTGATGCAGATGCGTCAACCGCAGAGTCAATAAGCCCGGGCCTGTGCAAGGACTTCTCGCGGTGCCCCAGTGTCCCAAAGTGTCCCAAATTCAGGTGAATTACCTTGAGAGAAGCGCTGGAGGTTTTTGTTCTGATTGGTGGGCGGTACTGGGCTCGAACCAGTGACCTCTGCCGTGTGAAACGGAAGTCGGGTGCTTACGAATCAACGATATGCGAGTGGTGTCCCCAATTGCAACAGGCACTTGGTATCACGTCATGTCATTTGATATCACGCGACGTCAGGAGCTGACTGTCCCAAAATTGTCCCATCAGCAACGCCGTCGTCGCCCTCGTGGGCGGTACGCCGCCGATACTTGAACCTGGGTGACGGGGCATCGCCGTGGGTGACGGCCAGCCACCCGCATCTCGGGGCGGAGCAGATTCTCGAGACCAGTTATGGCTTCGCAGCCCGCCCTTGGGTAAGCACAGATACCAAGGGGGGTATGGTATCGGAAGAAAATCTCCCGCGGGTATTTACACGTGAGAAGTCCCGGCGTATGGTCGCGCCCGTCTTGGGTTACACAGGACGTCTTCATGGGCAGTGGTCGTGTTAGAGGTCGCCGCAGCAGGCGGCGCGAGCGCCCTCGGTTCGCTAACCCGTAGATGTCCTTACCGCCTGACCGCAGAGGTGTCGTTGCACCCGGAGGGCGGCTCCGTAGCCCGGCCTCGGGCGAGGCACCTCTCTACACAGGCGCACCCCAAACGAATTGCGGATGCGGCACCCTCGGCTGAGGGATGGAAACGCTTCCGCTTCGGATCATACGACCCGCCGGCTCATGACCCGAGTAGCGCGCGCGAATTGCGGCAACGCGGTTCCGACACTGCACGCTGGGGGCGATTATGGGACTGACGAGATTTGCGAGCGTAGTGCGGGAGGTCCGTCCGGGCAGCCAGAGGGTGGCGCACACCCGGAGGCGGCGAGGGCCGCTGCGGGCCTCAATGATCGCGGCGTCCGCCGTAGCTGCCTCCCTGTTCATGGTGATGCTGTGCGCGCCGGCGGCGCCGGTGCGCGCCGCCGATGAATTGCAAAATATGGCCTCGCAACCGATCCGCGACGAGGTCTTCGCGATACACGGGCAAATGACCTACGTGGAACAGGAGACCAGCAACTTCCACACGCCCTACCGAGGGCCGAACAGTCTTTCGCCTGCGAGCGGTCGCGAGACCGTGGATGCCACGCTGTTCCTGGGCGCGCGACTGTGGTCCGGCGCCGAGGCCTGGGTCAACCCCGAGATCGATCAAGGCTTCGGTCTCGACAATACGCTCGGCGTCGCGGGATTTCCGAGCGGCGAGGCGTACAAGGTCGGCTCCCATTCGCCGTACTTTCGGCTACCCCGGGCGTTCGTGCGTCAGACCATCGGCACCGGGGACGCTCGGGAGCCCGTCGACGGAGTTGCCAATCAATTGGGCGGATCGCGCAGCCGCGATCGGTGGGTGTTCACCGTAGGCAAGTTCGCCGTGACCGACGTGTTCGATACCAATCAGTACGCGCACGACCCACGGGTCGACTTCCTCAATTGGTCGCTGGTCGATACTGGCACCTTCGACTACGCCGCAGACGCGTGGGGCTACACCATCGGCGCGGCCGCCGAGCGCTATCTCGGATCCTGGACCTACCGCGCCGGCGTATTCGATCTTTCCGATGTGCCGAACAGCGAGAGTCTCGAGCACGGCTTCCACGAGTTCCAGATGGACGCCGAAATCGAGAAGCGCTACCTGTTGTTTGGGCAGACCGGGCGCATTCTCCTCACTGCTTTCGAGAGTCGCGGTCACATGGCGCTCCTCGAGGATGCGATCGCGCTGGCGATCGCGACGGGCACGACGCCGAACCCGGCAGCGGTGCGTCAGTACCGTAGCCGCGCGGGAGTGAGTCTCAGCATCGAGCAGCCGCTATCGGCGGATGTCGGTGTCTTTGCCCGAGTCGGCAAGGATTCGGGTGACGTGGAAGCTTATGAGTTCACGGACATCGACCACACCGTCGCTATCGGCGCATCGATCAAAGGCGCTGGGTGGCATCGTCCCGAGGACGTCCTCGGCTTCGCTGCGGTTGTGAATGGTATTTCCCAGGTGCGTGAGCAGTACCTCGACCTGGGGGGCCTTGGCATCCTGGTCGGGGATGGCAAGCTCCCGAACCCCGGCACGGAACAAATCCTGGAGACCTGCTACAACCTGGCGGCGCGCTCCTGGGCGCACCTCACCCTTGACTATCAGTGGGTGAGGAACCCGGCGTACAACAGCGACCGGGGACCGGTATCGATCCTGGCCGTGCGCGTTCACCTGCAGCTCTGACCGACATGAACGTCTTCGCCAGACTCTAGTACGGACTGCGCAAGGGCTGGAAAGCGGCCCGGCTCTATCTGGTGCTCGCAGGTCCCGGCATCGTCGTAACGGTGGCCGACAACGACGCAGGCGGCATAACCACGTACGCGGCGACCGGAGCGAAGTACGGCTACCACCTAATCTGGTTCCTGCTGGTCCTGATTCCGGTCGCTTACTACGTACAGGAGATGACCGTGCGCCTGGGCGCCGTGACCAAACGCGGGCACGCCGAGGCCATTTTCGACGGGTTCGGGGCCTTCTGGGGCTGGTTCTCGCTGCTCGATCTGATGATCGTGGACTGGCTGACACTGGTCACGGAGTTCGTCGGCATGACGGCCGCGCTGTCGATCTTCGGCGTCCCGTCA
>Ga0187773_10001345_pt1 | contig 9983 bp, 8 predicted proteins | sample 0216_BV02_MP05_1_FD_133133 | JGI IMG/M metagenome (GOLD analysis project Ga0187773, IMG submission 133133) | Tropical peat soil microbial communities from peatlands in Department of Meta, Colombia - 0216_BV02_MP05_10_MG | ecosystem: Environmental > Terrestrial > Soil > Wetlands > Peat | place...
CTCGCGCTGGCGATCGACGCGGTCGGCGGCGCGGCCACCCAGCGCCTGGCACGCTGCGTGGCCGACGGCGGCACGGTGGTCAACTACGGCGCGTTGAGCGGCGACGCGTGCAGGGTCGATAACCGCGAGCTCATCTTTCGCGGCGTGAGCCTCACGGGCTTCTGGCTGCGGCGCTGGTTCGCGGAGACGCCGCCCGCCGAGATCGCGGCGCTGTACCGCACGCTCGCCGGCAAGCTCGCCGACGGCAGCCTCGCGGTCGACGTGGAGAAGGTCTATCCGCTGCGCCAGCTCAAGGACGCGGTGGCGCACGCTGCGCGCGGCGGGCGCGGGGGCAAGATCCTGGTGTCCTGCTCCGCGGGCTGAGTCAGCCGCCGGTCGGCACCAGGATCGGCTTCTGCTTCGGCATCTTCTTCTCCAGCCTGGCGAGCAGCTGCTTGGCCTTGGCGTGCGGCAGCTCGGGCTTGAGGCGCACGCGGTAGAAGCGCCCGCGATCGGGCAGGTCGACGGGGGTCACGGTGGCCGGAAAGCCGGCGCGAGCGACGCGCTTGGCGAGCCGTTCTGCGCGCGCTTCATCCTGGAACGCGCCGAGCTGCACCTGGTAAGTGGTCGCGGGTGTGGGCGAAGGGGCGATCGCTGCGACCGGGGCGGGAGCCGGAGCCGGAGCTGGAGCTGGAGCTGGAGCTGGAGCGGGCTCGGGCGCGGGCGGCGGGCTGGGGCGAGCGGCTGCGATGATCGGCTTGACGGGCTCGGCCGGGGGTTTCTCGACCGGTTTGTCGGCGACCGGCGCCGGCGGAGCGAGCGGCTTGCTGACGACGGCACTCGCCGGCGCGCGCACCGGAACCGGCCTGGAATCGCCCTCGAGCAGCGCCGGGCCGTAGAACACCACGGCGGCGAGCGCGGCCAGGCCGATGGCGCCGAGCAGGACCGTGCGCCGGTTCCTGCCGAGCGCGTCGAGCTGCTGCGACAGCCAGAGCAGGAATTTCATGGGCGGTAGAAGGGCGCGTCGCCCTTGATGGTGACGCGCAGCCCGCGCCGGCGCTGCGGATAGTAGTCCCACATGGCGTGGTGCTGCGCGCAGCGGTTGTCCCAGAACGCGACCGAGCCCGGCTGCCAGCGAAAGCGGCACTGGAATTCGGGCCGCTCCAGGTGCTCGAACAGCATGGCGAGCACCGCGTCGCTCTCTTGCTTGGCGAGCTGCACGATGCGCGTGGTGAAGGTGCGGTTGACGAACAGCGCCTTGCGCCCGCTCACCGGGTGCGTGCGCACCACCGGATGCTCGGAGCGCGGGTAGATCTTGCCTTCCTCGACCGCGCCCTCGTAGCGCCCGCGGTAGACGTACTCCCCGTCGTGCAGCGCGGTCATGCCCTCGAGCATGCGGCGCATCGGCGCCGAGAGCGACTCCCAGGCGGCGTACATGTTGGCGAACAACGTATCGCCGCCGACCGGCGGCACCTCGAGCATGTACAGGATCGTGCCGAGCGGAGGCTCGGGATCGCAGGAGACGTCCGAGTGCCAGTCCTCGCCGGCGACGCGCTTCGACTTGTCGTCGGCGTAGATCTCCATGATCTCGGGGTGGCCCGGCACCAGGCGCGGCCAGGCCGGGTGCAGGTGCAGCTCGCCGAAGCGGCGGCCGAGTGTCTTCTGCTGCTCGGGGGTGAGCGACTGGTCGCGGAAGAACAGCACGCAGTGCTCGGCGAGCGCGCCCTCGAGCGACTTCACCGCGGGGTCGTCCAGCGGCCGCGCGAGGTCGATGCCGCGCAGCTCCGCGCCGCACAGCGGCGTGAGTTTCGTCAGCTCGAACGGCGGCGGCGTGGCCATCGGCCGGAAAGATACACCGGAATCGCGCCCGGCGCCCTCAGCCGGCGGCGCGTTTGCGCCCCGCCTTCAGGTGACCGAGCAGCGCATCCAGCCCGAGCAGGTAGGAGTTGACGCCGAAGCCGGCCACCATGCCGACCGCGGTCTCGGCGAGGATCGAGTGGATGCCGCGCTTCTCGACGTTGGTCATGTGCACCTCGACGTACGGGAAGGGCACGGCGCGCAGGCAGTCGCGCAGCGCGTAGCCGGCGAACAGGAACGCCGCCGGGTTCATCACCAGCCCGTCGAGCTTCGCGTCCACGGCCTGGTACAGGCGCTCGATCGCCGCCGCTTCGCTGTGCGTGTAGAAGATGTCGAGCCGGTACTTGTTCGCCTTGGCGTGCGCTTGCAGCATGGCGTCGAGCTGGGCGGCGGTCGTCCTGCCGTACAGCTCGGGCTGGCGCTTGCCGAGGTAGCTCATGTTGGGGCCCTGGATCAACAGAATGTCTGGCATGGGTCGCCTTTCTGGTGGGGTCGGATATCATAGCCCCGACCCACCGCAGGCGAGGCGTAGCGACATGAGCGAGGCGGCGTATCCCTGGCTGCGCTTCTACGGCGACGTCCCGGCGACGCTCGCGTACCCGGACGCGACGCTGTACGAGGCGCTGGCCGCGACCGCGGGGCGCGTTCCGGAGGCGCTGGCCTGGGACTTCTTCGGCACGACCTCGACCTACCGGCGGCTGATCGCCGACATCGATCGCTGCGCCGCGATGCTGAGCGCGCTCGGGCTGCGGCGCGGCGAACGGTTGCTCGTCTCGATGCCTACCTCGCCGCAGGGCGTCATCGCCTTCTACGCCGCCAACAAGCTCGGCGCGGTGCCGGCGTTCATCCACCCGCTGTCGACCTCGCCCGAGATCGCGCACTATCTCGACGCGAGCGGCGCGCGCATCGCCCTCGCGCTGGATGCGTTCTACGTCACCCTCACGGCGGCGCGACCGAAACGTCCGCTGGAGCGGATCCTGCTCGCGCGCATCGGGGATTACCTGTCCCCGCTCAAGCGCCTGGGCCTCTGGCTCGCCAAGGGCCGCAAGATCGCGAGCGTGCCCGCCGAACCGCGCGTGCACTGGTGGTCCGACGAGATGGACGGCCGCCACGCCGGCACCGTGCCGGCGGTGGGCGCAGCGCAGGATCCGGCCGCGATCCTGTTCTCCGGCGGCACCACGGGCTCGCCCAAGGGCATCGTGCTCTCCAACCGCAACTTCATCGCCGAGGGGATGCAGGCCGCCGCCTGGGGCGGGCTGGTTCAGGGCGACTCGATTCTCGCCACCTTGCCGATCTTCCACGGCTTCGGGCTGGGGGTGTGCGTGAATGCGGCGCTCATGGCGGGCGGAAAGACCATTCTCGTGCCGACGTTCGAGCCGGCTGCCACCGCGAAGCTGCTGCGCGATAAGCGCCCGAGCGTGCTGGTCGGCGTGCCGACGCTGTTTCACGCGCTCGCCTCCGATCCGTCGCTCGCGCAATCCGACCTGTCCTCCCTCAAGGCCTGCTTCTGCGGCGCCGACACGCTGCCGCGGCCGGTGAAGGAGCGCTTCGAGAAGCTGGTCGCCGAGCGCGGCGGGCACGTCCGGCTGCTGGAAGGCTACGGGCTCACCGAGGCGGTTTCCGCGATCATGGCGATGCCCAGGGGCGAGTACCGCGAGGGCTCGATGGGGGTACCGCTGCCTGACATGGCGGCGATGCTGTGCGTACCCGGCACCACCGAGGAAGCGCCGGCGGGCGAGGAGGGCGAGCTGTGCATCGCGGGGCCGGCCGTGATGACCGGCTATCTCGACGATCCGGAGGCCACTGCGCAGGCGCTGCGCGTGCACGCCGACGGGCGCACCTGGCTGCACACCGGCGACCTCGCGCGGCGCGACGCCGACGGCTTCTTCTACTTCGTGCTGCGCCTGAAGCGGATCATCAAGTCCTCCGGCTTCAACGTGTACCCGTCGCAGGTGGAAGAAGTGCTGTACCGCCACCCGGCGGTGGCGGAGACCTGCGTGGTCGGCGTCCCCGACCCCGCGCAGATCGAGCGCGTCAAGGCGTTCGTGGTGCTCAAGGACCCGGCCGCGGCGAGCGAGGCGATGAAGGAGGCGCTGATCGCGCACTGCCGGACGCAGCTCATCAAGTGGTCGTGCCCGCGCGAGATCGAGTTCAGGCGCCAGCTGCCCAAGACGCGCATCGGCAAGGTGGACTTCCGCGCGCTCGCCGCGGAGTCGGCGGCATGAACGGCGGCGAGCGGCTCGCCGCGGTGCTCGCGGTGCATGGCGTGCGGTCCCTCTTCACGCTGTGCGGCGGGCACATCTCGCCGCTCCTGGTCGCGGCCAAGGCGCGCGGCCTGCGCGTGGTCGACGTGCGCGACGAGGCGAGCGCGGTGTTCGCCGCCGACGCGACCGCGCGCCTGACGGGAGTGCCCGGGGTGGCAGCGGTCACCGCCGGCCCGGGCGTCACGAACGCGATCACCGCGCTCAAGAACGCGCAGCTCGCGCAGTCGCCGCTCGTGCTGATCGGCGGCGCGGCGCCGACCGCGCTGCAGGGCCGCGGCGCGCTGCAGGACATCGACCAGCAGGCCCTGGTGGCGCCGCACGTCAAGTTCCTGCGCCGGGTGCGCCGCGTCGCCGACCTCGGCCCGGCGCTCAGCGAGGCGTTCGCCGCGGCGCGCGACGGCGTCCCCGGCCCGGCGTTCGTCGAGTGCCCGGTCGACCTGCTGTACGACGAAGCGTCGATCCGCCAGTGGTACGCGGAAGCGGGCGGGCGCGGCAAGGGGCTTTCCGACCGGCTGCTGCGCTGGGTGCTCGAGCGCCATACGAGGCGGCTGTTCGCCGGCGCGCAGCGGCCGTTCGTCGCGCGCGCGGGCGAAAGCGGCGTGCCGCGCGCGCCGGACGGTGCGGTCGCGCGTGCCGCGCGAGCGCTCGCCCGGGCGGAGAGGCCACTTTGCGTCGTGGGCAGCCAGGCGCTCGCGCAGGCGACGAACGCCGCGCGCCTCGCGGACGCGCTCGAGCGGCTCGGCGTGCCGGTGTATCTCTCCGGCATGGCGCGCGGCCTGCTCGGCCGCGAGCATCCCTTGCACATGCGCCACGCGCGCCGCGACGCCCTGCGCCAGAGCGACTGCGTGCTGCTCGCCGGCGTGGCCTGCGATTTCCGGCTGGATTACGGCCGCCACGTGCGCCGCGCCGCGAAGCTCGTCGCGGCGAACCGCAGCGCGCGCGATGCGCGCTTGAACCGCACGCCCTCGATCGCGGCGATCGGCGACGCGGGCGAATTCATCGAGCGCCTGGCCGAGAAGCTCGGCGAGCGCGCGCAGCGCACCGAGTGGGTTTCCGAGCTGCGCGCGCGCGACGAGGAGCGCGAGGCGGACATCGACGCGCGTGCGGCGCGCGAGGGCGAGCACGTGAATCCGGTCGCGCTGTTCCGCGCGCTGGACGCGATCGCCGCCGACGATGCGCTGTTCGTCGCCGACGGCGGCGATTTCGTCGCCACCGCGTCCTACATCCTGCGCCCGCGGAGCCCGCTGTCGTGGCTGGACCCGGGCGTGTTCGGCACGCTCGGCGTGGGCGCTGGCTTCGCGCTCGGCGCCGCGCTCGCGCGCCCGTCGGCCGAGGTGTGGCTCGTGTGGGGCGACGGCGCGAGCGGCTTCGGCCTGGCGGAATTCGACAGCTTCGTGCGCCACCGCATTCCCGTCATCGCGGTGGTCGGCAACGACGCCAGCTGGGCGCAGATCGCGCGCGACCAGGAGAGGCTGCTCGGCGACGACGTCGGCACAACGCTCGCGCGCACCGCCTACCACGAGGTGGCGCGCGGCTTCGGCGCCGAGGGCTTCGAGGTGAAGCATCTGCGCGAGCTCGAGTGGACGCTGCGCCGCGCGCGCGATGCCGCCGCCGCAGGACGCCCGGTGCTGGTCAACGTGTGGCTCGACAAGACCGATTTTCGCGAAGGCTCAATCTCGATGTAAAAGGGGGAGCCATGGTCAAGCTGAATGTGAACGGCCGCCTCCACGAGCTGGACGTGGAGCCGGAAATGCCGCTGCTCTGGGTGTTGCGCGACCACCTGCACCTGAACGGCACCAAGTACGGTTGCGGCGTCTCGCTGTGCGGCGCCTGCACCGTGCACCTGGACGGCGAGCCGGTGCGCTCCTGCGGGCTGCCGGCGGCAGCCGCCGCCGGCAAGCAGATCGTCACCATCGAGGGGCTCTCCGCGCACGGCATGCACCGCGTGCAGGAGGCGTGGATCGAGCACGAGGTGCCGCAGTGCGGCTACTGCCAGACCGGGATGATCATGGCGGCCGTGTCGCTGCTCGAGAAGAAGCCCCGGCCGACGGACGCCGACATTGACGGCGCGATGACGAACCTGTGCCGCTGCGGCACCTATGCGCGCGTGCGCAAGGCGATCCACGCCGCGGCCGAGACGAAGTCCTGAGGAGGCGCGCCATGAAAACCCGTACCCGGGCGCTCGAGTCTCCGCAGCGCCGCGCTTTCCTGAAAGCCACCGCCGCCGCGGGCGGCGGCCTCATGCTGGAGTTTTCGTTCCCGTTCGTGGCGCGCGCCGCGGCCGGCGGCTCCGCGACGGAAGTCAACGCCTGGATCGTGATCCATCCGGACGACCGCGTCGTGATCCGCATCGCCCGCTCCGAAATGGGGCAGGGCACCTATACCGCGCTCGCGCAGCTGGTCGCCGAGGAGCTCGACTGCGACTGGGCGCAGGTCTCGGCCGAGTTCGCCTCGCCGAACGAGAACGTGCGCCGCGACCGCGTCTGGGGCTCGATGTCCACGGGCGGCAGCCAGGGCGTGCGCAGCTCGCAGGATTACGTGCGCAAGGCGGGCGCGGCCGCGCGCGAGATGCTGATCGCCGCAGCCGCCGCGCAGTGGAACGTGAGCGCGTCGCAGTGCTCGGCCGACAAGGGCGTCATCACGCACGGGCCTACCGGGCGTACGCTGCGCTACGGACAGGTCGCGGCGCAGGCGGCGAAGCTCCGCCCGCCGGAGAACGTCGCGCTGCGCGACGCCAAGGATTGGAAGCTCGCCGGCAAGCCGCTGCATCGCCTCGACACGCCAGACAAGGTGCTCGGCAAGCCCGTGTTCGCGACCGACGTCGTGCTGCCGGGCATGCTGCACGCCTCCATCGCGCAGTGCCCGGTGTTCGGCGGCAAGGTGAAGTCGGTCGACGCCGCCGAGGCGCAGGCGATGCGCGGCGTGAAGAAGATCGTGCGCGCGGAGGACTTCGTCGCCGTCGTCGCGGACAGCTGGTGGCGCGCGAACCGCGCGCTCGGCAAGCTGAAAATCGACTGGGACGTGGGTGCCTACGGCGAGGCCTCGGACGCGAGCATCGCGGCGATGCTGCGCGACGGACTTGGCGACCCGAACATCGCCACGGCGCGCAACACGGGCGACGCGTCCGCCGCCTTCTCGTCGGCGGCGAAGGTCGTCGAGGCGGAGTACGGCTCGCAGTACCTCGCCCACGCGACGATGGAGCCGCAGGCCTGCACCGCCTGGATCAAGCCAGACGGCCTCGTCGAGGTGTGGACCTCGACCCAGGACGGCATGGCGTCGCTCGCCGCTGCCGCGCAGACGGCGGGCGTGCCGCTCGAGCGCGCCGAGGTGCACAAGACGATGCTCGGCGGCGGCTTCGGCCGGCGCGGCGCGCCGCAGGACTTCGTGCGCCAGGGCGTCACCATCGCTATGGCGCTGCCCGGCACGCCGGTGAAGATGATGTGGTCGCGCGAGGAGGACATGCAGCACGACTTCTACCGGCCGGCGAGCCTGGTGAAGCTGCGCGCGGGGCTCGACGCGCGAGGCAAGGTCGTCGCGTTCGAGGCGAAGATCGCGTGCCCGTCGATCCTCGAGGTGCTGATGCCCGGCGCGGCGCGCAACGGGATCGACTTCACGGCGGTGCGCACGCTGAGCGACATGCCCTACGAGATCCCTAACCAGAAGATCGACTACGCGAAGCGCAACGGCCACGTGCCCGTAGGCTTCTGGCGCGCGCCGGGCCAGCAGAACGGCGTGTACCGCGAGTGCTTCCTGGATGAGCTCGCGCAGGCGGCGGGCAAGGATCCGCTCGAGTTCCGGCTCGCGATGATGAAGGCGGGCGACAGGAACCGCCTGGTGCTCGAGGCCGCGGCGAAGGCCGCCGGCTGGGGCGCGCCGCCGCCGGCGGGCGTCGGGCGCGGGCTCGCGGTGGTCGAAGGCTTCGGCAGCTATGCCGCCGGCGTGGCGGAGGTCTCGATCTCGCCGGAGGGCGGGCTCAAGGTGCATCGCTACGTGGTCGCGATCGACTCGGGCTACGTCGTGAACCCCGACACGTGCGCGGCGCAGGCCGAGAGCAACACCCTGTACGGCCTGGGCGCGCTATTTCACGCTTGCACCGTGCGCGACGGGCGCATCGAGCAGTCCAACTTCCACGACTTCCGGCTGCCGATGATCGGCGACATGCCCAAGGTCGAGCTCGTGCTCGTGCCGACCGGCGGGTTCTGGGGCGGCCACGGTGAACCCGGTATCCTACCGTTCCAGGCGGCGGTGCTGAACGCCGCCTGCGCGCTCACCGGCAAGCGCATCCGCAGGCTGCCGCTCAGAAAAGAGGACCTGCGTACGACGTGATCCTCAATCTCTCGGACGCCGACGTCGCCAGAGTCCTCGGCTACGAGCAGCTCATTCCGGCCATGGAGCAGGCGCTTGCTGCCTTCTCCGCGGGTCGGGTTATCCAGCCCGTGCGCAACATGCTGACCATCGAGGAAGGCAAGCGATATCTCGGCATCATGCCTGCGGTGACCGAAGCGGGCATGGGCGCCAAGCTGGTCAGCTTCTTTCCGAAGAATGCAGGGTCCGGCCTGCCGACGCACATGGCGATGATCATGCTCTCCCGTCCGGACACGGGCCAGCCGCTCGCCTTCATGGACGGGCGCCTGATCACCGAAATGCGGACGGCTGCGGTTTCGGCCGCCGTCACGCGGCATCTCGCGTCGCCGGACAGCCGGATCCTCGCGCTGCTGGGGAGCGGCGTCCAGGCGCACGCGCACCTGCAGGCCCTGCGCCATGTGCGCCGCTTCGACGAGGTGCGCGTGTGGAGCCGGACGCCGGAGCACGCCGAGCGATTTGCCGCGCTGCACGGCGCCAGAGCGATGGACCTCGAAGCGGCGGTGCGCGGCGCGGACGTCATCGTGACCGCGACCAATTCGCTGCAGCCCTTCCTGAAAGGAGCGTGGCTGAAGGAGGGGGCTCACGTCAATGCGATCGGCTCGCCTCGGCCGACCTGGAGGGAGCTCGACGATCAAGCGATGCACAACACGCTGGTCGTCGACTCGCGCGAGGCCGCGCTCAAGGAGTCGGGCGACGTGATCCTCTCGAACGCGCCGATCTTTGCGGAGGCAGGTGAAATTTTCGCCGGCACGAAGAAACCGCCGCGAACCGCCACCACGGTGTTCAAGTCCGTGGGCATCGCCGTCGAGGACATCGCCGCCGCGCGGCTTGTCTACGAGGCCGTCACAGCGTCGCAGACCGTCGTCTGAACGATGCCGCTTTGGGCGGAGTCGCCGCAGCTACGGCGCCGGCTGGCGCGTCCAGGTCGGACGGAAGTCGTCGGTGAGGTGGTAGACCAGCGCCCCCAACATTTCTTCGCGCGGATCCGACGAGCTCGACGTGGCGCTCACGCCGTACTGGGACACGCTCACGTGGCTGATCTCGCGCTTCGCCCAGGACGAGCTGCTCCACACGCTGGCGCCGCTCGCAGTCAGCAGCAGCCTGCTCGACATGTCGCCCCTCATCTCCGAGTGCACGTCGCCCTGGAGCCTGGCCAGGTCGGCGAGGTTGACGTCGGTGCGCGGCTGGGAATAGGTGACTTCGCCGAGGAACACGGCGTCCACGTGATACCTGGTGCCGATCCTCCTCAGCGTGTTCGCGTCGAAGCGCTCGCCGCCCACCGCGGCCAGCACCGCCTGGCGGCTTCCCAGATCGAGGAACGGCGTGCCCGGTTGCGCCGCCTGGACCTGCTCCTGGAACCGGCGCGTCGCCAAGGCGTCGACGGCCGGATTGGCGTTCGAGGCGAACTCGATCACGCCGAGCGTTTGATAGCGCGCCAAGTCCACGCGCGGCGGAACCTCCACGCGCACGGTCCTGCTCCCGCCGCATCCCCAGAGCAGCGCGAGCGACAGCAGCAAA
>Ga0187773_10001346_pt1 | contig 9982 bp, 8 predicted proteins | sample 0216_BV02_MP05_1_FD_133133 | JGI IMG/M metagenome (GOLD analysis project Ga0187773, IMG submission 133133) | Tropical peat soil microbial communities from peatlands in Department of Meta, Colombia - 0216_BV02_MP05_10_MG | ecosystem: Environmental > Terrestrial > Soil > Wetlands > Peat | place...
CCTATCAGAGGATCGATGTTCCCCCTGGCGGCCTTTTCGGTCAAATTCACCGCAAAGCTTTTCAGGGGGTCTTTTTGGGGCGATTCCTGTTCATCTTCGTGATAAATAGGCTCCACTTCATCAGCGTCCTCTTCGACCTCTTCGACGGCTTCTTTTCTTATCCCGTGAGAAATGAAATTCAGAACGTCTATCCTCCTGATACCCTCTGATTCAAGGAGGTAAGCGGCATGGGAATCCTCTTCGAGAAAGATCGAGGCCAGGATATCGCCGGCATCTGTCTCCTGTTTCTCTGCCGAACCTGTATGGAGTACAGCTCTCTGAAAAACCTCCTGAAAACCGACGGTTGGCTGAGGGTAGATGTCAGAACCTTTTTTGAGCTTCGGCACATGTTTGTCGAAATATTTTTCGGTCGAGGACCTGAGCGCCGATATATTCCCACCGCAGCCTTTGATGATATCAATACCCAACTCATCATGAAGAACAGCGAACAGGATATGTTCGACGGTCAGATATTCATGATTCCGCGACTTCGCGTCCCTTATTATCGCTTCTACCGTCAGTTCAAATTCTTTGTTGATCATTCTTTCTCCATGGTGCATCTGAGCGGAAACTCATTTTGTCTCGCAAGATCATGAACGGCGACTACTTTTGTCTCTGCAATTTCTTTCGTATATGTCCCCGCCAACCCTATCCCTTTCTTGTGAACGTGAAACATGATCCGAATGGCTTCCACGGTAGGCTTGTGAAAAATCTGTTCCAGGACGCGGACAACGAAGTCCATCGCCGTGTAATCGTCGTTCAGAAGAAAGACCTTAAAGAGAGGCGGTTTCTTAGTTTTCTGCCGCTCTTTTACTCCAAGTTCCCCTTCTGTTTTCAGTACGTCCTTACTCATTTCTCAATCCATGCCGACGAAGATCTAAAGTCAATCTCTTTATATATTTTAGCACATATGCTCAAATCTCTCGGTCATCGTCACGTGGGTTTCCTCCACTGCAGAAGTCTTTTTGCGGCGCTTCTGACCGCCTCGGCCACATTCCTATTCTTCTCGATGATGACGAGGTCCTTCGTCTTGATCTCACTGACATAGGTTACCGCGATCCCTGGCGGTGTCTTTGGGTTAGTTACGAGAGCATAGAGAATTGCATATTTTTTCATCCATTCCCTGTTTTTTGAAATCCTTCTCAGTGCCTCTTCAAGCGAGGATCGAGACCTGGCGATCATCTCCACCTCTGTTTCGGTGATTTTCCCATTTTCCAGGACACTTAGCATCACCTCTTTGTTAGTATCCCTTGCAAGGACGCCTCTTATCTCCCTGCCACCCTTAAGAGCGAGTTGAATCCTTGCCGATACGTTGAGTTTTTGAATTCTCAGCGCCAGACTCTCGGCCCTCGCCTCTTTTGTCTGTCCTGTTCTCACGGCACCTTTCCGCTGCTCCTGCACATCGGGAAGATGGAGAACACCCTGAATGAACTTTTTGGTATCATCCGGAGTATCAGGATATTCGGCGATGAGTCTGAGTATAGCCGGCCTCTCCATATTCGCCTTCACGATTTCGTCAAAAATACCGGGTTCCGAAGCGTCCTCGATCAGCACCTCGATCACGTCCTGTGATGCGAGAGAAAGATCGAGTCCGACCGGCTGTTTGCTGTCTTCCACTTACCTTCTCCCCAGATACATGAAAAACTCCCTGTTGCCTTTTTGACCCCGTATCGGGCATTCAAAAAGTCCTATAACCCTGAAGCCTATCGTTTCCGCGAATGCACGGACATTCTCGACTGCCAACATCCTTCTGCCGTCATCCTTGACAACACCTCCCCTATCGACCATCCCTTTCCCCACTTCAAACTGGGGCTTGATGAGAGCAAGAACTTCTCCGTTTTCCGTGAGAAATTCGAGGACTTTGGGAAGCACTTTAGAAAGCGAGATAAAAGAGACATCTATCAGGACAATAGCCACAGGATCGGGGATTGCTTTTTTTTCAAGATAGCGTATATTGGTCTTCTCAAACAACTGTACCCTCGGGTCTTTCCGCAGCGCCCAGTCGAACTGACCGTAACCTACGTCAATAGCGTAAACCTTCAGCGCTTTTTTCTTGAGGGCACAATCCGTGAACCCTCCAGTCGAGCAGCCGATATCCATCACGATCTTTCCTTCGACACCTATTCCAAAAAAAGCGAGGGCCGCCTCAAGTTTCATTCCGCCCCGGCTGACATAGGGTGTTTCATTCCCCTTCAGGATGATATCCGCAGAGCTGCCAACGAGGGCACCAGCCTTTACTGCTCTGTTTCCATCAACGATCACTTTGCCCTCCATGATTAAAGCCTTCGCCCTTTCCCTGCTCTTTACAAGACCTTTGTCAACGAGGATTTTATCTAATCTTTCCTTCTTCTTCATGGTAGACCATATGCTTCACAAAGCATACACAGGGAAGGCGTTCACAAATAATCTTATGTATCATTCGGGCTGAACATAATTCTTTCATGCGCATCCGGAAACAGAAAAAGGACGGATAGTTTAAGGAAAGACCATCAGTTGCTGAATGTGGGTTCTCTCATAAGCGACAGAGCGGCATGGAATATCCCTTCTTCGTGGATGCCGTATTTCTCCCTCAACCTCCCGGGGCTTCCCTGCTCTATGAACCTGTCCGGTATCCCCAGCCTCTTTATCCTGACGTGGTGTATCTCCTGGTCACACAAACATTCCGCCACTGCACTGCCGAATCCACCCTCAAGCACGTTCTCCTCTATCGTGATTATCTTCGGTATGCGAGCTGCAACCGTTGCGAGAAGTTCCCTGTCTATCGGCTTGATGAACCGCGCGTTCACCACAAGCGCACTGATATCCATCTTCTGCAGTCTTTCAGAGGCCTTCAGTGCCGGTATCACGCAACTGCCTACCGCTATCAGCGCAATATCCGTCCCCTCTTTCAGGATCTCGCTTCCGCCCAGTTCGATCTCCGAATGAAAACCGCTCCCTTCAGGTATCCTCCCCCTCGGGTATCTGATCGCCGAGGGTCCCTCGTGCCTGAGCGCGAATTCGAGCATCATCCTTAGCTCTTCCCCGTCTTTCGGAGCCATTACCGCAAGGTTCGGTATATGCCGCAGAAATGATATGTCAAACACCCCGTGGTGGGTCGGCCCGTCTTCTCCCACTATCCCCGCCCTGTCTATCGCAAATATTACCGGAAGTCTCTGAAGACATACGTCGTGGATGATCTCGTCATAGGCCCGCTGCAGAAAGGTCGAATAAATCGCCACCACAGGCCTTATCCCCATCGCCGCCATCCCTGCCGCAAACGTCACCGCATGGGGTTCCGCTATCCCTACGTCATAGAACCTCTCGGGGTATTTCTCCGCAAAGCACTCAAGTCCCGTCCCTTCTTTCATCGCCGCCGATATCGCCACGATCCTCTTGTCTTTTGAGGCAAGCTCAGTGAGGATATCCCCAAAAGCAGCACTATAGCTTATCCCCTCTTTCGTCTTCTTCTGTGAGCCGGTCTCAAGCTCGAAGGGCCCTACCCCGTGAAAGTTGCAGGGGTCCTTTTCGGAAAATTCGTATCCCTTCCCTTTCTTCGTTATCACATGCACAAGGGTCGGTGAACTCGTTGTCTTTATCCTCTTCAGTGTCTCTATCAGTTGCTCTATGTTATGCCCCTCTATCGGCCCTATGTAGTCAAATCCCAGCTCTTCAAACAGTATCCCCGGCAGAAAAAGCCCCTTGATCGTCTCTTCGGCCTTCTGCGCCATCTTTGCCATTGACCCCCCGAGTTTCGGTATCCCCTCCAGAAATGTCTTCGTCTCTTTCTTGAATTTCCTGTACAGCTCTCCCGTCAGTATCCTGTTCATGTATGCCGAAAGCGCTCCAACGTTCTTTGATATCGACATCTCGTTGTCGTTGAGGATCACGATCAGGTCTTTTTTCAGATGCCCTGCGTTATTCAGCCCTTCAAAGGCCAGCCCTCCCGTCATCGCCCCGTCCCCTATCACCGCTATCACCTTGAAGTCCTCCCCCCTCTTATCCCGCCCCTCTATGATCCCCAGCGCAGCCGATATCGATGTCGAGCTGTGTCCTGTCCCGAAGGCGTCGTGTTCGGACTCCTCCCTCTTCGGAAATCCCGATATCCCTCCGTCTTTCCTTATCGTCTCAAACTTCCCCCTCCTCCCCGTCAGAAGCTTATGGCCGTAAGACTGGTGGCCTACGTCCCATATGATCCTGTCCTTCGGCGACTCGAATATGTAATGAAGCGCCACCGTCAGCTCTATCACCCCAAGGTTCGATGCCAGGTGTCCCCCGTTCTCCGATACCCTCTGTATGATCGCTTCCCTCAGTTCTCCCGCAAGAACTCTTAACTCCTCTATCTTCAACTTCTTTATGTCACCAGGCGATTCTATCTTTTCCAGATACATCAGCTCCTCCTGCTAAGAAGATATCCCGCTATTTCCCTGAGCGGATCTGCCTCGGAAGAAAAATCTGCGAGACACTTTACGGCCTCCGAAAGAAGTCTTTCAGCGATCTCACGGGACTTTGCTATCCCGTAAAGTCTCGGATACGTCATCTTGTTTATCCTTTCATCTGAACCCACAGGCTTGCCCATCTCTTCGGCGTCGCCCACTACGTCAAGTATATCATCTATGATCTGGAAGGCAAGACCGATGTTATTTCCGTACCGCGTCATCGCATCGAGCACATCCCGCCTACTCCCATAAAGCAATGGCCCGATTCTCGCCGAGGCGCGAATAAGCGCAGCTGTTTTATGCTGATGGATAAACTGAACCGTTTCGCTATCCGGTTCCAAATTTTCAGAAAGCATATCCTGAACCTGCCCTGCAACCATCCCCCTTGCCCCTGAAGCCGCAGCGATCTCTTGAGAAGCCTTTAAGATGTTAACCTCGTTTATGCTTCGGCACCATGAGGGGTCTGAGAGAATGCTGAACGCCTCAGTAAGAAGAGCGTCGCCTGCCAAAATCGCAACAGCCTCTCCGTAAACTTTGTGGTTCGTCGGTTTTCCTCTCCGGAGATCATCATTATCCATGGCCGGAAGATCATCGTGGATGAGAGAATATGTATGGATGAGTTCGAGGGTCGACGCGTAGGGCACAATCTCAGCGGGGTCGCCGCCGCATGCCTCATACGAAGCAAGGGCAAGTATCGGCCTGATCCTCTTGCCACCGGCAAACAGAGAATATAGCATCGCCTCATGGAGTACGTACGGCATGAATCGATCCCGAAAATACGTATGGAAAAAAGAGTCGATTATCTCCTTTTTCTCTTTTAAATAGTTCTTTATGTCCATAACGTTGAGATCATAACTTATTCCCACTCGATAGTCCCGGGCGGTTTTGAGGTGATGTCATATACCACCCTGTTGACTCCTTTGATCTCATTAATGATCCTGTTCGAAATTTTACCGAGTACGTCATAGGGTATTTTTGCCCAATCTGCCGTCATCCCATCGAGGCTCGTCACAGCCCTCACGGCAACAACATTTTCATATGTCCTCTCATCGCCCATTACACCGACACTCTTTACCGGGAGCAAAACAGCAAAAGCCTGCCACAGCTTCCGATAGAGTCTTGCAGCTCGTATCTCTTCCAAAACTATCAGGTCCGCCTTCCTGAGAATATCAAGCCGCTGTTGCGTCGTATCACTGATACATCGAATAGCGAGACCCGGTCCGGGGAACGGCTGGCGGTTTATTATTTCATCCGGCATCCCCAGTTCCTTCCCCAACATTCTTACCTCATCCTTAAACAATTCTCTTAAAGGTTCTATGAGTTGTAACTTCATCTTCTTGAGAAGCCCTCCGACATTGTGGTGGCTCTTTATCGTTGCCGAAGGCCCCTTGAATGAGACGCTTTCGATCACGTCGGGATACAGGGTTCCCTGAGCAAGGAAGCCGACTTTTTTTATCTTCATCGCTTCTTTTTCAAATACTCTTATAAATTCATTGCCGATTATCTTCCTTTTTCTCTCAGGGTCTTTCACACCCTTAAGTTTCTTTAAAAACCTTTCAGCGGCGTCAACGCAGCGAATGTTCATATGAAAATGTTTCTTGAGTGTATCCTCGACCTTTCTCGCCTCACCCTCCCTTAAAAGACCGTTGTCGACAAAGATACATGTCAGTGCGTCTCCCACAGCCTCATGCGCAAGCACCGCCGTCACGGCGGAATCTACACCGCCGCTGATACCGCATAGCACTCTTCGGTCACCCGCTCTGTCCCTTATATCCCTCTTGGCTGTAGCGATGAAAGACTTCATCGTCCATGAAGATTTGCATCCACAGATATCGAAGATAAAGTTCCTGATTATCTCCCTGCCGTTTTCAGTATGGACGACTTCGGGATGGAACTGAAGCGCATAAAAATTCTTCCTTCTGTCCGCCATTGCCGCCACGGGGGAGTTTTCCGTATGGGCTAAGGGAATGAAACCAGCCGGCAATTTTTCTATCCTGTCGCCGTGACTCATCCAGACAGCGGTGGTGCTCCGATCAAGGCCCTTAAAAAGTCCGGGATCATCATCGATAAACAGCTCAGCCCTGCCGTATTCCCTTTTCTGTGCCCGGGCAACCTTCCCTCTGAGGACATGAGCCATCAGTTGCATCCCGTAACATATCCCGAGGACAGGAATCCCTAATTCAAATATTCCCAAATCAGGGATCGGAGCTTCTCTGTCGTATACGCTTGAAGGACCACCAGAGAGTATGACACCTTTCGGTTTGAATTCCTTTATTTTTTCGATGGCTGCGTTAAAGGTGAATATCTCAGAATATACTTTGAACTCTCTCACTCTTCGAGCGATAAGCTGTGTGTATTGTGAACCGAAGTCGAGAACCAAAATTTTATCTTCAAGCATAATGGATAACGGCTCTCCTGTTAAAAGTTAATAAAAAAAGTGCACTTATAAGATACCATCGTGAAGAAATCTCCACTCATCCCTCTCTCCCTTTGGCAAAGGGAGGAAAAGAGGGATTCTATGATCAAACGTCTTCATGCTTTTGAACCCTTTAATAACAGCCGGCAAGGCTTCAACTGAACGTATTTCTTCCTCAATCAAAGGGGGCTTCTATGTCCGAAACGGTTTTCTACCATTCAGGCCTGTAGTTCGGAGCTTCCTTCGTTATAATAACATCGTGGACATGGCTCTCCCTCAGTCCTGCGTTCGTGATCTGGATAAATTTCGCTTTTCTCCGGAGCGCGGAGAGATTTTTTGCACCGCAGTATCCCATGCCGGAACAAAGTCCGCCAAGAAGCTGGTGAACGCTCTGAGACAATGACCCTTTGTGCGGGACTCTCCCTTCGACTCCCTCCGGGACCAATTTCTGCAGTTCGACTCCTTCCTGCTGATAACGGTCCTTTGCACCCTGTTCCATCGCACCGATGGATCCCATCCCCCTGTAAACTTTATAGCTTCTGCCCTGAAAGAGGACGATCTCACCGGGAGATTCATCCGTTCCTGCAAAGAGACTCCCTATCATGACAGCGCATGCACCGGCAGCCAACGCCTTGGTGATATCGCCCGAATATTTAATACCGCCGTCTGCGATCAGCGGAATGTTGAACTTTTTCGAAACCGAGTAACAATTCTTGATGGCGGTGAGCTGGGGCACACCCGCCCCCGCAACGATCCTCGTCGTACATATAGAGCCCGGACCTATGCCTATCTTGACTGCGTCGGCACCCGCCTTGATGAGGTCGAGCGTCCCATCTGCGGTAGCAACATTTCCGGCGATCACGTCTATATCATATTTTTTCTTGATCGTTTTCAGAGTCGAAATAACCGATCTTGAATGGCCGTGAGCGGTATCTATGACGATTACATCCACGCCCGAGGTTACGAGGAGATCCACTCTTTGCAGGGTATCTTCTCCTGTGCCGACAGCGGCGCCGACCATAAGCCTTCCAAGCCTGTCTTTACAGGAGTTTGGGTACTTCTTCCTCTTCTCGATATCCTTTATCGTTATGAGGCCCTTGAGTCTGAACTCCTTGTCAACGATCGGAAGCTTTTCGATCTTGTATTTGTTCAGTATGCCCTTCGCCTCATCCAAAGTTGTCCCGATACCTGCCGTAATGAGGGGATCCTTTGTCATCACTTCGGAAACCTTTTTCGTAATTTTCGTTTCAAACCTCAGGTCTCTGTTTGTAAGGATTCCGACGAGTTTACCGCTGACGGTAACAGGGACACCGGAAATCTTATATCTTTCCATCAGGGCCATCGCTTCAGATATCTGCGCATCAGGCGGCACCGTTATCGGATCTATGATCATCCCGCTTTCAGATTTCTTAACCTTATCGATCTCGAATGCCTGTCTTTCCGGCGGCATCGCCCTGTGAACAATCCCGATGCCACCTTCCCGTGCGACGGCGATCGCCATAGCGGCCTCCGTCACCGTGTCCATAGCAGAACTCAAAATGGGAATATTAATTCTCATTTTTCTCGTTAAAGGCGTATTGAGATCAACATCTCTCGGGTGCACTTCAGACTTCGCAGGCAACAAGAGAACATCATCGAACGTTAATCCAACTGAGATATTTTCGGCCATTCATTTCTCCCGATTTTTTGAAATTTTACCATGTTGCAATTTAATAAAGCAATGAACATCACCCGCGAAAAATGCAGGGGAATTGCCATTTTCGGGCAAATGGAGTCAGCGTTTCTATCAGATATGACAGGGCTCTTTGGTCGCCCCGTGAAAGACGGTCTTCACGCTAACGAATTCCGGGGCTTCAATTTTGTTCTTGACAGTTACGCAATTTAATATTATATTTTTACGGGCTGCAAGTTTCATTTCCTGTTCTAAACGAACGTTTTTTTATCGGGAAAAGATTACGTGAAAATCCTTTTGCTGATAATATATACGCGCTATGAAGTAATTTCCTGTTTATCAGGATGCTCAAATTTGCGGTATGAAAGGGGGTGAAGAGATGAAGATAACAGTTTTTCTTTTAACCTTGGTTGTTGCAATAGCATTCGTAGGCAGCGCTTTCGCCGTTCCACCGGGAAAAACGGTAGAATTTCCTGACGGCGATCAGGGTAAAGTCGTTTTTGACGGCAAGGCACATGCTGACAAAGGCTTGAAGTGCAATGACTGCCATACAAAGATCTTCCCGATGAAGAAGGGCGCTGTGAAGATGACGATGGCAGAGATGGACGCCGGTAAGGAATGCGGCGTATGCCACAATGGAGAAAAGGCTTTCTCAACAAAAGACAAGGCAAGCTGCGGGAAATGCCACAAGAAGTAGAAAGTCAACTCTTACAGAGTCAAAAGAACAAAGGTCCGGTAAAATCTTACCGGGCCTTTGACTTCCGAAATATTTTTAGATCCTTGTGAGCCAGGATTCGTACTTTTCGTTATTCCCCTTGACGACATCAAAAAAAATTGACTGGAGTTTTCTTGTTATTTTGCCTCTCTCACCTTTTCCTATCACCCTCCCATCGACTTCTCTGATCGGTGTGACTTCGGCCGCCGTCCCCGTAAAAAAGGCTTCATGGGCGATATATAATTCGTCTCTGGTGAAACGTTCTTCTCTCACAGTTATGCGGTTGTCTTTCGCTATTTGAATAATGCTGTCTCTCGTAATACCCTCGAGAATCGACGTGAGAGGTGTCGTCTTAATCTCTCCACCCCTCACAATAAATATGTTTTCCCCGCTCGCCTCCGACACATAGCCCTCGGTGTCGAGCATGAGAGCCTCGTCATACCCGCACCGTAACGCCTCCGTTTTCGCCAGCTGGGAGTTCACGTAATACCCGCACACTTTTCCCCTCGTCATGTCTACATTTACGTGATGCCTCGTAAACGATGAGACTTTAATCCTGATGCCTTTCTCTATTCCTTCATCCCCCAGATAAGCCCCCCACGGCCACACCGCTATCGACACATTGATGGGATTCCCCTTTGGATACACCCCCATCGCCCCGTAGCCTATATAAACAAGGGGCCTGATATAACATTCCCCCAGTTTATTTACCTTCACAGTCTCGA
>Ga0187773_10001347_pt1 | contig 9981 bp, 11 predicted proteins | sample 0216_BV02_MP05_1_FD_133133 | JGI IMG/M metagenome (GOLD analysis project Ga0187773, IMG submission 133133) | Tropical peat soil microbial communities from peatlands in Department of Meta, Colombia - 0216_BV02_MP05_10_MG | ecosystem: Environmental > Terrestrial > Soil > Wetlands > Peat | place...
AAAAGCGGTAAAGAGCGCTCGATAGCTTTGTCAATGGTTGCTATTGCTCTTGACTCTACATAAATCGTTCTAACTGGGTTATTCTTCAGGAATTTTGCGTGCCCAAAATGTATTATTAAATCTACGCCTAAGCTTTCCGCCTCAACAATTGCTATATCACAGGCGCCGTAACATGGGTCGGCTGAAATTAGGGCAAGTGCACCAGTCTTCTCGACGATTTTTGCCAAACGTGGACCTTCAGGTTTTAATCCTTCTGGCAGTTGCAGCATAACTCGTTTGGCGCCTATCTTCGCTATCTCTTGCTTGATTCTTTCTTCTTCAAAATCAAACCCTTTCATTATCTTACTCACTGATAAAGGATAATAAACTAAAGAAAAAGAAAATAGGCTAGCGGTTGCATAAGGGCACTTTATGCTAGCGCGGCCATTCCCAGTCTGGGGTGGGCTTTTTGAGAGGTTGCCCGCGCGCTATAGCTGCTTGTTCTGCAAGTCTTTCAAGAATTATTTTTTGTTCCACGCTGGCAACATGTTTTCTCGTGGCTATTACTGCGTCGTTGTTTACAGACAGACTGTCGATTCCGGCCCGAATAAGAAACTCAGCGAAGTCTGGGAGGTTGGATGGCCCTTCACCGCAGATTGAGACTGTGCATCCGTTTTCGTGTGCTATCTTGATTAGATGTGCGAGTATTCTTTTTACAGCTGGGTCTCTTTCGTCGAAGTAGCCCATTTGGCCTAAGCGTTCAGAGTCGCGGTCAATCATTAGTATTCCTTGAGTCATATCGTTAGACCCAATTGAGAAACCATCAACTATCTTGGAGAATTCATCTGCCATTATTGCGATTGAGGGTGTTTCAGCCATGAACCAAACCTTGAAGTCTTTGGAGCGTTCTAAGCCTTCTTCCTTCATTATTTCAAGAACTTTTCTTGCTTCCCAAAGAGTGCGAACCATTGGAAGCATAACGTAGACGTTTGTAAGACCCCATTCTATGCGGCATTTTTTGATGGCTTGGCATTCAAGTCGGAAGGCTTGGATGTACCATTTGCTTATATAGCGACTGCAGCCTCTCCAGCCAAGCATTGGGTTTTCTTCGATTATTTCGTATTTTTCTCCGCCTTTTAAGCCGCGGTACTCGTTCGTTTTGAAGTCACTTAGGCGTACTACGACAGGTTTGGGTTGAATTACTCTAGCAACGGTAGCTATACCCTCAGCTAGTTTGTCAACGAACTGCTGGCTTTGACCTGAATCAACAAACGCCATTGGATGCTGACCTATCGCGCTGGCTAGAATGAATTCTGTTCGCATCAAGCCAATACCTTCGAAGGGCAAATTCTTGTAATCTTCAATTTTTTCTGGGACACCTAAGTTCATGTAGATTTTTGTCGCTGTCACTGGAGCCGCTTCTGCGGTGGCTTGCATAACCATTGTTGGACCATTCGGTAATGTTGCTGGTTGAACGGCTTGCTCTATTATGCCTTCGTAAATTATACCGTTTCTTGAGTCGACAGTATACTCTTGGCCCGTTTTCATCACTTGAGTGGCTGTTTCTGTACCAACGACACATGGAATGTTGAGTTCTCTGCTTACGATTGCTGCGTGAGATGTAATTCCTCCTTTGTCAGTAACTATGGCACTTGCAATTTTCATGAATGGTACAAAATCAGGGTCTGTCATGCCGGTTACGAGAATATCGCCTTTAACCATTTCTTTGCCTGCATCTTCAGGGTCTAGAACAACTTTTGCTTTTCCTATGCCATAACCTCTTCTTCCTGCTGAGATGCCTCTCACTATTACTTTCAATTGTTCCTGTGCTTTTGATTCTTCCATTTTAGGTGCCTCCACAGTTTTTGAACCCCAAACTGTTTCTGGACGAGCTTGAACTATGAACATGTTTTGCGGAAAGGACAAGTCTTGGTCAATTGCCCACTCAATATCCATGGGCTTATTGTAATGTTTCTCAATTCGCTTGGCGAGTTCTGCAAGCGTAAGAATTTCCTGGTCGCTAACGCATGTTACCTTTTGTTTATCTACTGGAACTTCCAAATGAACTGTTTTTCCTGTTTTTGGGTCACGGAGATACTCTACTGTTTTGCGGGCAATTCTTCGTTCTTTGATTTTTGTCGTGTCTTTGTCAACAACAAAATCATCCGGATTGACTACGCCAGATACAACAGTTTCTCCCAGACCGTAGTTCCCTTCGATTACGATCTCATTCCGGTCTCCTGTGACCGGGTTTATTGTAAACATTACTCCTGCGCAGCCGGAGTTGACCATTTTTTGGACGCCAACGCTTATGAAGACTTTTTCGTGAGGAAAGCCTTTTTCGTCTCTGTAGAAGATTGCGCGTGGCGTAAACAGACTTGACCAGCATTTTACTACTTTGTCAATAAGGTCGTTTGGACCTTTAACGTTTAAGAAAGTTTCTTGTTGACCCGCGAAGGATGCGTCTGGCAGGTCTTCAGCCGTAGCGCTTGATCGTACAGCAACAAAGGTGTCCTTTAACTCGAGCCGTTGATTCAGTTCTTTGTATGCCTCTTTGATGGCAATCTCTATGTCTTTGGGCATTGGAGTTTTTTCTATTAGTTCGCGAATTTTTTTTGAGGCAATATCGTATAGTTTAGGATCGTTAGGATCTGTAACTATTTCTTTAATTATCTTGTAGATTTGCTCAGCGATTTTTTTCTCTTGGATGTATCTTTCGTAGGAGTATGCTGTTACAGCAAAACCAGGTGGAACTGGTAAGCCTGCATTAATCATTTCGCCGAGGCTGGCGTTTTTGCCGCCAACAATTGGAACGTCTGTGTTTCTTATATCGTCAAACCATAAAACAAGTTCTTTCTCTTTTATGCTCAAGTTGTCTCCGTCTCCGGTTGGGCCTTCTCTGTTTGACTAGGAGAAGTGCTAATCTTGGAGATAACTATTTTGCATGGTATGGGAAGTTTTGCGCTGCCTCTTTTGAGCGATTCCTTGGCTATTTCAAGGGCAGCAGCCTTTACTCTGACCGTTATGATAGGTTGGTCAACCTCTACTTTGGCTGCTGTGCCGATTGCAGTTCCAAATGAGCGTCTCATGCCTTGTTGAAGGCGGTCGGCGTGTGCGCCAAAGATCATTTTGTTTTCTCTCAGAATTACGTGCGGGTATGGATGAACGATCATGAGATAATCGTTTATGAGTTTGTCCATTAGGACACGGTTTGTAGCTACACGTGCCGCTTCTAAGGCACTGTGGCGAACTTGAGCTCGTTGTGTAGCGATAAGTTGGCCTTCGATCTCAAAGGTTGCTCTCGTATCGCCCATTGTGAACTTTACTATTTTTGGTGGCGGAAAGCCTCTAGCGTATTCTTTTCGTGTGTACGCTCGATTTTTTACGTGCCGGTAATTTCGTGCGTGCATGCTACGTCCCTTTTTAGCATACTCCGTCAGCGGTATTTAAACGATTTGTAACGTTACAGTCAACTTATTTGTATTATTTTGACTCTCTTTTGTTTGCTTTCCTTAGCGTTATTGAGGCTGGTTGGAGCGATATTTCTTATATAGTTAGTTCGCTTTTCATTTTTCAAATGCTAACTGAGTTATTCATTTCAGGAAAAAACTCGAAGCTTTCCTTAGCTGAGCTCGCCTCTTACTTTAGTGCGAGAGATATCAAGTTTGAAGTTGAATTCTTCTCTAAAGAATTCTTCACAGTTTCGCTTCACGAACGTTTTGCCGCTTCATCTATTGATGATTTAGGGGGAACAATAAAAGTCGCTGATGAGAAAGTTAAGTTTTCGACTCAAATTGTTAAGGAAGCGTTTCTTCAAAAAAACAGAGAAGGCCAAGTGCAAATAGCCAAGTACATAGCATCAAGCGGGTTAATTGATGACATGGCTAAATCGGCTGAGAAGCTATTTTTTGGAGTTAGCGTTTACTGTGCGGAAAAAAAATTGCGTCCATTAACGTGGCAGATTCAGCGGGCTGTAGGAAGCACTGTGAAAAGAGAATTGGCAGCACAAGGAAAAAAATCAAAATTCATGGGTTTCTCTAAAGAAAGGAGATTTGCGCAGTTAAGCCACGTTGAGGTTCTAAAGAAGAACTTGGTTGAAAACAAAGGCGAGGTATTGTTGTGCATTGGCGCCGAAGAATGTTGGGTTGCTGTCACGTCTGCTGTGCATAATCCATTTGAATTTCAAAAAAGAGATATCTATAAGCCTAATCAACGGAAAATTTTTGCGATGCCCCCAAGATTAGCTAGGATAATGGTTAATTTGTCTGCGTGTTCGCCTGGAAAGGTTTTGCTCGACCCATTCTGCGGAGTTGGCACAGTTCTTCAGGAGGCATTATTGGAGAAAGCAGCAGTTGTTGGTGTTGATGTCAATCCCTGGTGTGTTAAAGCAGCCAATGAGAATCTTGAGTGGCTGGCAAGAGAGTACGGCCTTGAGGTTGCAGAGTTCAGAGTGATTCAAGGCGATGTGACTATGTTGGCTCAGAAAGTTGGTCAAGAAACAGTTGATTGCATTGTTACCGAACCTGATTTAGGACCAGCTTTGCGGCAAGTGCCAACTGGCCCTTATGCGCTAAAGATTATTCAGAAGCTTAAACCGTTGTATTTTGGTCTTGTAAGAGAAGCCCACAGAGTGCTCAGGGACAATGGGCGTTTGGTGCTGGTGACCCCCTGCATTGTGTCTCGTTCAGGGCAAGCGGTGATGATGCCTATTGGTCCCGAACTTCAAAAGCAAGGTTTCAAGAAGATACAGCCCTTTTCCAAAGAAATATTCTCTGAGCAAATGGTACAAGCAGAAGAATTAGTAGAAGCGTCATCCTTGGTTGAGGTTGATGAGCGACACAAGGTTGGTAGAGAAATTCATATCTGGCAAAAATAAAAGTTGATTTCAGAAATAATTTATTAGCTTCTCTGATGAGTAATGTTTAACGATTTGAGGGTAGGACGCCGTTGGAAAGTTTTTCAAGACCCAATTGGGACAGATATTTTTTAGACCTGTGTGAAGCAGTTGCTAAGCGGGCTACATGCGACCGTGGAAGAAGTGGCTGCGTAATCGTTAAAGACAAAAGGATTATGACCACTGGGTACGTTGGTGCTCCCTCCGGTTTGCCCCACTGTGATGAAGCTGGGCACGACATGCGCAAGGTCTTAGACAACAACGGCAATTTGACCCAGCATTGCGTGCGAACGCTGCATGCCGAGCAAAACGCAATCATTCAGGCAGCTAGGTTTGGAATACCGCTTGAAGGAGCGACACTTTTCTGCAAAATGACGCCTTGCAGAACATGCGCAATGATGATTATTAACGCAGGGATAAAGAGAGTAGTTTGCGAAAAACGCTATCATGCGGACGCTGACACCATAGAGCTATTCAAGCAAGCATGCATTGAGCTGACGATCGTGAACAACGAATTCGAAAAATACGATAAACAATAAAGATCAATGTATTTTTGGAACAACGATCCACTTGACGTTATCAAATCCATATTTTGTTATTAATGGATCCGCAAAGTTCGGTGCAAAGTCGTCATCAATTTCAGCCAGAACTACCGTGTCGCCTATTTTATAAACAATCCCTATGTCAGTGAGATCTTTTAGACCGGCATATTTGCCTTTTATTTCCCAGTAGCCGGGTTCATCTTTACCTACTTCAGTAATCCAAGAGTACTTATCTTCTGGGTGTTCACCTTGCGCAAAGTTGAAACTGGACACGACCTCTCCCACAACCTTTGGATCGTCATTTGTCTTAACGTAAAACCATAGTGTCATTTGTTATCACTACCGTATCAATACTTCATCAATTTCGCTTTTAAATGCTCCCAAATTGATCTAAGCTTGGGCTTCTATCAATGTTAAAGTTTCAAAGAAAGGCAGTTTTCGTTCCGCCTTGATGGTTGTTTTAAGCTTGAGTTCAGAGAATTTATGAATGGTCTCGTTAACATTTGCAAGTGTAGATTGCATCAGCAAAATGCGACCCTTGGGTTTTAAATGCTGTGGGGCTTGAAAGATAAAGCGGTCGATAACTAGTCGTCCACTGGCGCCCCCTGCCCATGAGCGCCCAATCCAAGATTCCGCTTCACTCTCAGCTGCAGGAAGGTACGGGGCATTAAACAAAATGAGCTCAAACTTTGCATTTTCATTCAAAGCGGTTAACAGGTCAGTTTGCATAAATGACATTTTTCCAACTACATTATTGTGCAATGAATTTTGCTTTGCACAACTAATAGCAAAAGGGTTTAAATCAACTGCAAACACGCTGTCGGCTTTTTCCGCCGCCAATATACCAAGGATGCCAGAGCCTGTGCCAACGTCCAGAACCCGTGAGCCTTCCGCTACTTCAAGGTTTTCGGCAAAAAGAAGAGAGTCCTCAGAAGGCTCGTAAACCTCCTCACAAACCTCAATCACGATGTTTTCAAAACGTATTTTCTTAACTGAAGACGGCATTTGATAGTTCTCCAAAATCTTTGGGTGCCAATTCCCTAACCCGTCTTTGATTAGAAGGTAAACGGGAAACCAGCTTTTCCGCATCGTGCTTGCTTAATCTCAAAGCTGTCTTCAAAAAAGGTGTAAGTGCTTTTCCTAACTTTTTGTTGCGCTGGGTAAAGAGCCACTTAACCATTTGTTTAAATAACATTTCATCCTTAACTTCGAAGGCAGGCTTTCTCCAAGGCTGAAAACGGACGATTACTGAATCTACCTCAGGCTGAGGATAGAACATCTCTTTCGAAATTTCATCAAAGAGTTCCACATTTGCATGCTGGAGAGTTAGAACCGTTAACCAGCTATAGTCGTCGCTGCCGGCAGCTGCGTTAAGGCGGCTGGCAAATTCTTTTTGTAAAATCAATATTGCACAATCAAGTCTTCGTTCAAGCAGCCACATTACCAGAACAGACGACAAATAGTAAGGAGGTATCGCGATGATTTTGTTGAACTCTGGCAGGGTCACCTTCAATACATTGCCTACTACTACCCTTACATTGCTGAAGTCTTTGATTTGTTCTCTGAGCACTCTTGCAACCTGTGGATCTTTTTCAACAGCTATTACGACTTTGCACTTGTCGGCCAAGAAGCGGGTTAGAAAACCGAAGCCTGCACCGGCATCTAAGACGATATCCGAGCGGTCAAGCGAAGCGTATGTGCAGAGCTTTGTGTAGAGTGACGCTTCAACCATAAAATTTTGGCCTAAAAGCTTGTTCGGAGTAATTCGGTAGGTTCGAAGCAGCTGCTTCGTTTCCTCAAGGCTCATTGACTATGCCTTTATTGTGCTCTGGTAAATAATCGGTACTTGCTCTCGCCTTCGAGTTCTTCCATGACTCGTTTGGTTATTAGTTTCACGGGGTTTGGTAATTCAGTGCGTTTTTGTAAATCTTCAAAGCTTTCAAACGGCTTGCGAGTGCGTTCGTTGATGACTTGCCACATGTATTTCTTGCCGATGCCTGGAACAAGTTCTAAAGCGTGCATGCGAGGGGTGACCGCACGGGCTGTGTTGAAGAAGTTCACAAACCATTTTTCGCGGTTTAGAATTATGCGGCCTATTACTCCGGGAAGTTCTGATTTGGCTGCTGCAGTTAGTTCGTCGAAGCCAATGCGTCCAATGATGTATGTAACTTCTTCTCTTGATTCTTTGCCAACGTAGACGCGGTCACCTGTCTTAAGCGTTAAGCCCTCTTTTACTAACGCTTCTAAGAGTGTGAAAAATTCTTCGCCTACACTTTGGATTAGAGCGCCTGCTCTGTAGCCTGCCCTTCCTGTTGGGCGGAATCCTGGTTTGCCATGTGGCAAAAAGTCTAACACGTAGGCGTTTTCTTCGTACCGCTTTTCCATTATAGTCACTGAGCCCTCTAGTTCTATTGCGGTTACTGCTTAAAAATACTTAGTCGCTTTCGGTTACTTGAGAGTCCGACTCTCATTCAAAAGTTCTACAATTGAATGCAATTTTGCTGTTTCTATGATTTTGCGTCCGCCTGCTAGGAATACGCGTAGTTCGTCTACGGTCTCCGGCATGCAGTTGATGATTTGGATTGCTTCTGCTTCCTCGATTTCGTATTCTTTGACGAGTTTTTGTAGAAGTTCTTCTGCTTTTTCTGGGTCTGTTTTGGCAAATTTTTTTGCGTAGTCTAGTGTTCGGCGTTGGAATTGATCCAGGTTTTCTTCGCCGATGGCTTCTAATACTTTTTTTACTTGTGGTAGTGTTAAACGGCTTTCGCTTACTTCTCTTTTGCTCATTGTCTTTCCTTGCCCATGTATGGCTCTATGTGTTGAGAGCGCACAATAATTTCTTTGGTGCTGTTTCCTTGTGGGACGCTGATTACGTAGCCTCGGCCTCGCTTCTCTTTTATTGTGCCTATTTTGCCGTGGAAGCGTTTGTGAGGCATGCTTTTCTGTGTGCTGGAATCCATCCTAATTATAACTTGTGAACCAGGTTGGTACTCTTGAAGGAGTTTGCTGATTTTTGGTTTCCCTTTGTCTCTTGTTGCCTTTTTTAGAAGGCTGCGAGTACCTGCGTAATATCCTTTTGAACCTCTCATCTAATTTTCACCTTTTTGTTAATCTTCCATTGTTACTTTTAAAACGTCGAGCTTAATTGTCTTCGCTCTGTTTTTAAGCAAATCTGAAACGTTTGGGTTTGTTCTGCCTTCATCTCCGGACACCAGTTCTTTGACGTAGAGGCCGCCTTGGCAGTGAATTTGCATCAGAGCCCTCTTAAGCGACACCTTCTTAACTTTAAGCTTATATATGTACCTTTCTCGGACTAAGTCGGCTCTTCTGTGGGCGACGCGTAAGGGTGTCTGCTGCTTAATTGTTGAGCCGCTAAGCCTCTCCTCTAACATTCGAATGTCGTCTTGGGTGATTTCGTTTTCAAATTCTGCTAGTAAACGGTATTCTTTTTGTGCTCCTTCCCCTTTCTTGAGTCTTCGCACCTTATCCCTTGTTGCAAATCGTAATCGTGAGACCTCGACTTTGCCGGCGGCGTCAGAGTTGATTTTGTCTTGGATTGCTTTTAGGTCAACTGAGCGTTTTTTAGGTTTTGAAATTTCAATGACAAACGGTCTGCCGGTGCCTAGCATTCGGGCGTCAATGTCCTCACGTCCTGAGGCATGAAACGCTGTTTTCTCACCTTCGGTCGCTTCTAACAGTGGCTTTGAAGATAGTTCCTCAACTGATTCAGGGTATAATTTGCCGGTTCCGCCGCATTTTTCGCAGCCTTTTCCGCGGCAGTTTGAGCAGAACCATTTTGACTGTGGAATGTCTCTTACTAGCTTGCGGTATCTGCCAGCGACAAAAAGTGGGTTAACCTGAAGGCGCACTCTTTCAGTGAAGGGGTTGACTACTACGACCATATCAGGGATTAAGTAATCTACCTCTTTGGTCGTCCGTTCAGCTAAAGCTTTTCCAAGCAATCTTCCAAATTCATGTTTGATGCTTTCGCCATAGCTCAGGTTCAGGGCAGCTTTGAACTCGTCTTCGCGTTCCTCAACCTTAACTGGCAATTCGATTCCCATAAGAAAAGTATTATACTCATGGCTTTTGATGGCTTCTTGGGACTTGTCGGCTAAACTATTGACAAGCTCAAATTTGTTTTCGCAAAGAAAACATTTAGCTTCTGATGTGTTTGGAACGCGTTTCTTTAGGTGTTTTAGTGTTTCTTGTGCCTCTCTTGAAAAGCCATTAGCTGCCAAAACCTTTAGTTGCTTGACGCCCTCAGGATTTTTTTCTTTTGTAAGCTCGTTGGCTTGCAGGGTTAAACTAACTTTTAGAGCCGAACCTCGAATGTTATTTTCCATGCTATAACCAAGAAGTGCAAATTGTCTGCCAAGACAATGGTCGCAAAGAGGGTATTTGCTAAGAAGCTCAAATGCTTTTTCTAAAACGTCCATTTGCTTAGCCTACTGGAAAGTTGGGCGGCATACCTTTTCCGCCAAGCCCGAAGGGTAGTTTCTTTTTACGCTTGAACATCTTTAGCATTTTACGCATCATAACGTACTGCTTCAGAAGTTCCTTAAC
>Ga0187773_10001349_pt1 | contig 9966 bp, 9 predicted proteins | sample 0216_BV02_MP05_1_FD_133133 | JGI IMG/M metagenome (GOLD analysis project Ga0187773, IMG submission 133133) | Tropical peat soil microbial communities from peatlands in Department of Meta, Colombia - 0216_BV02_MP05_10_MG | ecosystem: Environmental > Terrestrial > Soil > Wetlands > Peat | place...
CCCAATTTCAAGCTCGAGAAGCACATCGTGGAACGCCGGCTGCAACAGATGGCGGAGGAAGGCGTCGAATTCGTGACCAACGCCCATGTAGGCGTGAATGTCTCCGTCGCCGACCTGCGCCGGAACTACAACGCCCTACTGCTCGCTGGCGGCGCCGAGCAACCGCGCGACCTGCCCATCCCCGGACGCGAGCTCAAGGGCATCCACTTTGCCGTCGACTTCCTTTCGCAGCAGAACCGGCGTTGGGAGGGGATCGATCTTGGTCCAGGGGAAGAGATACTCGCTACCGGGAAACGCGTGGTCATCATCGGCGGTGGGGATACCGGCGCAGATTGCCTGGGAACCTCGCACCGTCAGCACCCCAAGTCCGTCCATCAGTTCGAACTGCTGCCCATGCCTCCCGAGGAACGCTCGCCAAAGACCCCCTGGCCGCTGTGGCCGATGCAACTGCGGACCGAAAGCTCGCATGAAGAGGGAGGCATTCGCGAGTGGAGTATTTCTACCACGGCCTTCCACGGCAATGAGGCCGGACACGTTGCCGGCCTCGCCGGGGTGCGCGTCGGCCCGCCTCCGAAATTCGAGCCCGTCGCTGGTTCCGAGTTTTACCTCGAGTGCGACCTGGTGCTGCTCGCCATGGGATTCGTCGGTCCAGTGCGAAGCGGATTGCTGGGGCAACTCGGCGTCAAGCTCGACCAGCGAGGCAACGTCGCCACCGACGAGACCTACATGTCCTCTGTTCCAGGGGTGTTTGCGGCCGGCGACATGCGGCGGGGGCAGTCGCTGGTGGTCTGGGCCATCCAAGAAGGGCGCAATGCGGCGCGCGGGGTGGATGCCTATCTGCGCGCGCGTCCCGCAGCGAACTAGAAGCGCCAGCGCGTGGCACGGTTGAGCGTCAGCTTCTCGTCGAGTCCGAATACCTTCAGGGGACGCACCGCCCAGATGGGCTCCTGCTTATAAGGCGACATGTCGAAATCGTACTTGCGCTCGTAGAGCCGGAAAAACCGTTTGCGCAGGGCAGCTTCGCGCACCTCGCGAGCCGAGCCCTCGACGATCACCGCCTCGTGCGCCAGGTCGTTGCACACCACACAGTTCGGGTTGGCTTCGAGATTGCGGGATTTCTGCGAATCGCGTCCTGTAGAAAAGCAGAAGATGTTCGCCAGCCACAGACCCCAGACCACCATAGTGTGCGGGCGTCCGTCGGGACGCACGGTCGTGATCCAGTAGTTGTGAGATTTGGCCAGCCGCTGCTCGGCCCACTTCCACGGGAGTAGTCCCTTGCTGTGCTCGGGCAGACCGTAACCGCGCATAAGGGGACGGCTGGCTTTCGGCGCGCGCTTCGTCATACTTGCCCATCTCCTAACAGCTTGCCTAGTGTCGGCTTGTGCTTCTGGCGATCGTCCTTCTTGATGTCCGGCACGCGGCGGGTGGGAGGCGGACTACCGATCTTCTCCCGCGCCGCCGCTTTCACGGCCTCCACGGCGCGGAACGGCTTGGGCTTTTTCCTTCTTGCCAAGTCCGGGCCTCCGGGGACGCATTATGCAATAATCGAGGTTAATGGAAGAGAAGGATTTCTTCGACGAGCAGGAGCAGAAGAAGGCGGCGCCGCTGACTTGTCCGCACTGCCGCCAGGCCGGTGAATACGAGTTGGCGTGGCTGGTGCGCATCAAGAAGCGCCAGCTCCCCGGCCGCGCCGACGAACGCGACCGCGCCCGTTTCGCCAAGGCCCGCTCCTACATGGTCCGGCGCGACGATGTGGTGATGTGCAAGAACCTGCGCTGCCGCAAACGTTTCGAGGTGTCGGGCGTGCAGTCCGTGGCGTTTCTGGACTAGCAGGCCCTTGGCGATCGCGCTGCCAGCGATCACCCGGTGGCCCGATCTCTCGACCACTGATGACCTGATCTCCCGATCACAGCGATGTCCTTCCCTTTTCGTTTATACTCGCGTGTTTCCTTCCCGGGAGAAAGCGAATGAAGATTCTCGTATGCATGAAGCAGGTCCCGCAGAAAGATGCCCCGCTCAAGCTCAATGAGTCGGGCACCTGGATCCGCGAGGACGTTTCTTACGAGGTGAACGAGCCTGACGCCTACGCGCTCGAAGAAGCGCTGCGCCAGAAGGAGAAGCACGGCGGAGAGGTGGTGGTGATCACCGCCGGCCCGGCTCGTGCCCAGCAGGTGCTGCGCGAGGCTCTGGCCAAGGGCGCGGATCGCGCCATCCATCTCGAAGATCCGGCGTTCGTCACCCTCGACGCCGCCAACATCGCCCGCGCCTTCGCTGCCGCCATTAAGGACGAGAAGTTCGACCTCATCTTCACCGGGCTGCAGTCCGATGACTTCGGCTTCGCGCAGACCGGCGTCATCCTCTCCGAACTTCTCGGGTGGCCCCACGCCACCATCATTATGCAGATCGAGAAGGCGAATGGCGGCATAAAGGTGAAACGCGAGCTCGAAGCCGGGTACTTCCAGTATGTCGAGATGCCGCTGCCGGCGGTGCTCACCATCCAATCGGGCATCAACAAACTGCGCTACGCCACGCTGATCGGCATCAAGCAGGCCAAGAACAAGCCGCTGCGCAAGGTAGCGATCGCCGATGTGCAGTCTTCGCTCGTCGCCAATCAATTGAACATCCGGAAACTGTACGTTCCACAGAAGGCGAAGAAGACGGAGATGTTGGAGGGTCCTGCAGCCGACGTCGCCCGGAAACTAATAGAGAAGCTGAAGAACGAAGTCAGAGTTTTGTAAGCAGGCAATCATTCCTATGAGAATTCTTGTAATTGTCGAGCAGCGTGAAGGGAAGCTGAACCGAGTATCACTTGAAACGCTCACAGGGGCGCAGGCCATCGCCCGTGAAACCGGCTGGACTTTAGAAGCGGCCGTCGTCGGCTCGGGCGTAGGCGAGATCGCCAACGAAGTTGCCGGCAAGAAGGTCGCGAAGGTGTACGACATCGAGTCGCCACAGCTTGCCGCGTACACGCCGGACGCGTTCGTTGCCGCACTCAAGCCGTTCCTCGCCGACAAGAAGCCCACGGCGGTGCTCATGCCGCACACCTACCAGGTGCGCGACTTTGCGCCGAAACTGGCCACCGCGCTGGGGCGGGCGCTGGTCAGCGATTGCACCGGCTATAAGAAAGAAGGAGACAAGCTGCTGTTCGTGCGACAGATGTTCCAGGGCAAGTTCTCCGCCGACGTGGCCTTTGCCGGCGAGCCTCCGTACTTTGTCACCTTCCAGACCGGCGCCTTCCGCGGTGACCAGGTCGAGGCAGGCGCGTCGCCGGCTGCGGTCGAGACCGTTCAGGCCGATGTTCCTGCTTCCGCGCTGCGCAACAAGCCAGGCGAAGTATTCAAAGAAGCCAAGCAGGCGGTGGACCTTACGCAGGCCGAGATCATTGTGGCCGTGGGGCGCGGGATTAAAGAGGAGAAGAATATCGCGATTGCCCAACAACTTGCCGAGGCGCTGGGCGGGGAGATCGCGGCCTCGCGTCCCATCTGCGACGCAGGCTGGCTGCCCATGGATCGCCAGATCGGCTCCTCAGGGCAGACCGTGGCGCCGAAGCTGTACGTGGCACTGGGCATCAGCGGCGCTATTCAACATATTGTGGGGATGAAGGGTTCAAGAACCATCATCGCCGTGAACAAGGATTCCGAAGCGCCCATTTTCGAAGTCGCCGACATCGGAATTGTCGGCAACCTATTTGAAGTGGTTCCACCGCTGGTCGAAGAAATCAAGAAGGCGAGGGGTTAGAAAGCCTCGAGGTTTCAACCCTCCCATCATGATCATTTTCCGCAAACCGCTAACCGGTATCGAACGTCCGCAGATGGAAGCCGACGTCGTGATCGTCGGTGGCGGGCCGGCCGGCCTAGCTTGCGCTCTGCGCTTGTCGCAGCTAATTGACAAGCACAACAGCAAGCATCCCGATCAGCAGCTCACGAAAGAGAACATCTACGTGCTCGAGAAGGCGCGCGAGATCGGACAGCACTGCCTCTCGGGCGCGCTGCTGGACCCGCGCTCCATGCGCGAATTGCTGCCTGGCTTCGAGAAGGAAGCGCCCATCGAGGCCGAGGTCACAAGAGAAGCGGTTTACTTTCTGACGAAGGGCGGCAAGTTCAAGGCGCCGATTACGCCTCCCCCGCTACGCGACCACGGCAACTATGTGATTTCGCTGAACAGATTCGCCAAGTGGCTGGGCGAGAAAGTCGAGGCTGCCGGCATCACCGTGTTCAGCGGCTTCGCGGGCTCGGAGCTGCTGATCGAGGGCGAGCGCGTCACCGGCGTCCGCACCGACGACAAGGGCGTGGACAAATCCAACCAGCAAAAAGGGAATTTCGAGCCCGGCTATGACCTGAAAGCCAAAGTCGTGATTCTGGCCGAAGGCACGCGTGGCTCGCTGACCAAGCAACTGGTGGCACGCTTCCATCTCGACCGCGATCGCAATCCCATGACCTATGGCGTGGGCGCGAAGGAACTGTGGGAACTTCCGCCCGGACGCATCGCTCCGGGGGAAGTGATCTACACCATGGGATGGCCGCTGACCTCGTGCGAGTACGGCGGTGCGTGGATCTACGGCGGCAAAGACAATGTCATCTCGCTTGGCTTCGTTACCGGGCTCGACTATCCGGATCCGCGCCTCGATCCGCAGCGCGTCTTGCAGGAGTTCAAGCTGCACCCGATGGTGCGGGCTCTGCTCGAGGGCGGCAAGATGATCCGCTACGGCGCCAAGTCGCTGCCTTACGGCGGCTGGTGGGCGATTCCGCCGATGGCAGGCGAGGGTTGGATGATCCTGGGCGACTCCGCCGGTTTCCTGAACTCGCAACGGCTCAAGGGCATCCACCTGGCCATCAAGAGCGGCATGCTGGCGGCCGAGACTGCCTTTGAAGCTCTATCGCAAAACGATTTTTCAGCCGCGCGCCTGGCCGGATACCAGCGGCACGTGGAGAACAGTTGGATCAAGCAGGAGCTGTGGAAGGTACGCAACTTCCACCAGGGATTCGAGCACGGCCTGTGGGCGGGCATGTTCCACGCCGGCTTGCAGCAGATCACCGGCGGTCGCGGCTTGCACGCGCGCTATCCGGCGACGCCCGGACATCGCCGCTTGAAGAAGCTTGTGGAATTGCCCGCGGACGGCGGCGCCGAAGCGCACCTGATCAACGATTACAAGGGCGACAGCAAGCTCACGTTCGACAAGCTTACCGACCTTTATCATTCGGGCACGAAGCACGAGGAGGACCAGCCAGCGCACCTCGTCATTCAGGACACCAACATCTGCAACACGCGTTGTGTCACAGAATTTGGTAATCCCTGCCAGCATTTCTGTCCGGCCAGCGTGTACGAAATGGTGGAGGCGTCGGACGCGCTCAGCGGGAAGCAGATCCACCTGAACCCCTCGAACTGCGTGCACTGCAAGACCTGCGACATCATGGACCCGTACGAGATCATCACCTGGGTTCCACCCGAGGGCGGCGGCGGCCCGAATTATGAAGGGATGTGACCGTACCCAGCCAGCGGATATTCGAGCAGCGCGAGCACGGCTGGATGACCTGTCCCGCTCGCGGCTGGCGCCGGTTTTTGTTTCGCCTGCCGTTGATTTCTTGGCGGCTCGGAATCGCCCCGGCGTTCTCAGGTGCACCTTTCCGAGCTTTATTCTGTTGACTGCCTGGGGCACCGAAAGAGCGACAAACCCAGGCATACGCCGCTCGAACACTCTTGGCACGATGGCAGGATCTACATTGCGCCGGGTTGGGGCGAGCGTACGCAGTGGTATCTCAATATCCTCGCCGATCCGCACGTCACCGTGCAGCGTGGCTGGCGAACCTGGGGCGCGGTGGCCCGCCGCGCTATGGATGATCAGGAGTTGCGCGCGCTCTATCTCGCCACGCGGGGCAAAAGTCCAGTCTGGAAGCAGTACCTGGCGTCCTGGGGAGTTGAAGACACGGTCGAGGATTTTCTTGCCAAAAAGGATCGATTGATTATGCTGCGCCTGGATCCCAACAATGAGAGTACGCCACCCGGCCTGAAGGCGGATCTCATTTGGGTGTGGCCGATAGTCGTCGCCGCGGCAGCGGCGGTCTGGGTGTGGCGCTGAGGCCACTGGGTCTCAGCGGGCGGCTCTCCATTTGCATTTCTTCGCACCCCGCGAGATGATTTCAGCACACCATGCGATATCCAGCGTTGGCTTTTGTTCTGTCGCTGATCGCCTTTTCCTCCTTCGCGGCGGCGCTTGATCGCGGCTGTGCGCAGGGTATCGGCGAGTGGACCGAGAATCTCTGGGACGGCCTCAAGGTCGAGATCGCGGCTGCGCCGAGTGGCGCCCCGGCACAATGCCGCGCGGCGCTCCAGTCCGCCGATGGCAAAGTGCTCTTCGAGGTGACCGGCGCGGAGGCTCTGGTGAACCCCATCAGCGGGCATGACGTCAATGGTGACGGCAAGCCCGACGTGGTGATCGAGACCCACCGCACCGCGGGCCAGTGCTGCTTCACATACTCCATCCTTACTCCTGGCGCGGACCCGCCCCTGGTGCGACAGATCACCACCACGCCGCCACTGGCTTTCGAAGACCTCGACAACAACGGCAAGATCGAAATCTCCACCCACGATTTTGCCTTCGTCGGCATCGAGGGCCTCGGGGAGTCGGATTCTCCGCGGCCGCTGGTCGTGTTCCGCCTGCGCGGTAACACTCTCTACAACGTGAGCGCCTCCTACTGGCCCGAATACCTGCGCGAGATTGAGGCGGCGAAGAACGGCCTCTCCCGAAGCGCGGAGGAACTGCTTCTGGGGCGCAATAACACATCCGGTACCAGCGTGGGCGGAGGAGGCGGCGGCAAGCCCAAAGAACTGAGTCCCGCCGAGGCGAAGCAGTTGCTGGACGCCAAAGGCATCGTGCTGACGATGGCGCTTAACTACCTATATGGCGGTAAGGGAGAAGACGCCTGGAGGACCATCCGCGAAATGTGGACCGACCGCGACAAGGATCGCATCCGGCAGGCCATCCTCCTCAGCCGCTCGCGCGGCGTACTGAGCGAAGTCAATCGCCCCACGGCCGCAGCCAAGAGCCAGTAGACCGAGTACCGAGTACCGAGTACCGAGTACTTGACCTCCTTCCGGTACGCGGAAAGACGCATTCGCGCAACCCCGGCCCAATCTGCGATGTCTAATTGGAGGAGGGGTATAATTCCCCCATTGTTTCCGACCGCCGGGGCCTGCCGGCATGCCAATGGTTCCGGGGGCGGCGCTCCTTGAATTTTCGGGAGCCGAGGGTAAGGGTGGAAACGCTCTTGCCTCCCGTGCTTGGAAAGGAAACGTCCTGCCTGCGGCGAGTTCTTTCGCTCAGTGGAGCTTTTCTTTTCCCACCGCATCGGAACAATCGGGCCAGCAATGGAACGTCTGACCGACAGATTCGGCCGTCCCATCACCGACCTGCGGATCGCCATCACCGACCGCTGTAACTACAAGTGCGTCTATTGCCGGACGGGCAACGAGGGGGCGCAGTACGCCGAGCTGCCGTTCGCCGACTACTTGCGCATTGCGCGAGTGTTTGCCGGCTTGGGGATCGAGAAGGTCCGCATCACCGGAGGCGAGCCGCTGCTGCGCAAAGGCGTGGTGGGATTTGTCGAAGACCTGGCAGGGTTGCGCACGCTGGACGGCCGTCCGCTAGACCTGGCCATCACCACCAACGGTCACCTGCTGGCCGAACTGGCGCGGCCGCTGAAGGACGCCGGCCTGCGACGGGTCACCGTGTCCATGGATGCGGTCGAGCCCGAGCGCTTCGCGCGCATCACCCGCGTCTCCAACGGCTTCGATGCCGTGCTGGCCGGTATCCGCGCGGCGCGCAAGGCCGGTCTCGATCCGGTGAAGGTCAACTGCGTGCTCCTGCGCGGCTTCAATGACGATCAGATCGTGGAATTCGGCAAGTTTGCCCGCGACGAAGACGTGGTGGTGCGCTTCATTGAGTTCATGCCGCTGGAGGAAGACCGGGTCTGGTCGCCGGCGATCGTGGTCACGCTGGCGGAGGTGCTGGAGCGCATGCGGACATTTCGTCCGCTGGTGGAAATCCCGCACTCACGCAGCGAGACGGCGCGCCGCTATCGCTTCGACGACGGCGTCGGCGAGATTGGCATCGTCGCACCCGTGTCCCAGCCCTTCTGCGGCCATTGCAGCCGTGTGCGCCTGACCTCGGACGGAACGATCCGCACCTGCCTGTTCTCGCTGTTCGAGCACGACCTCCACGCAGTGATGCGTCGCGGCGGTTCCGACGAAGATATGGCGGAGTACATCTGCGGCGTCATCGCCAAGAAAGAAGCCCGGCACCACATCGGCGAGCCGGGATTCGAGAAGCCGTCGCGCAGCATGGTGCACATCGGCGGGTAGAACATGGCTTACGTGGCGCCCACGTAAGGCAAGGCTTGCTTCGAACGCAAGTGGAATGCGACAATAACATGATGGCAACAGGCGGCGTGGTCGAATTTGGCCTTCGCCGGCCGAACCAGACTGTGGCTTCAACAACCCCGTAGGTCGGGCCGCTCAAAGCGGCAGTGGATCTACTGGAGCCGCAGGATGCTTTCAACATCCCCGTTCCGGGCGCAGGAGCGCGCCGGGACTGAAGGCGGTAAGAGAAATGTCAGTGGCAACAGCCTGCCGTTTGGACAACTATCTTGTCCTTCCCGATGTGTCGATGGACGAGCGTATTACTGCCGCCAAGCAGGCGCTGGGGCGCGAGTGCGTCATCCTCGGTCACCACTATCAGCGCGATGAGGTCATCAAGTTCGCCGATTTCCGCGGCGATTCCTACAAGCTCTCGCAGCAGGCGGCGCAGGCCGCGGGGCGCTACATCGTCTTTTGCGGCGTGCACTTCATGGCTGAAAGCGCCGACATCCTGGGGCGCGCTTCCCAGCAGGTGATCCTGCCCGACCTGAACGCCGGCTGCTCCATGGCCGACATGGCGGAAATCGGCCAGGTTGAAGACTGCTGGGAGCAACTGGTCCAACTGGGGATGACCTCGGGTTCCGGCAACCGGATCACGCCCATTACCTACATCAACTCGACGGCGGCGATCAAAGCCTTCTGTGGCGAGCGTGAAGGATTGGTGTGCACGTCGTCGAATGCCGCGGGCGCCTTCCGCGGGGTGTTAGCAAAGACGCCGAAACTCTTCTTCCTGCCCGACCAGCACCTCGGCCGCAATACCGGGTACGCGATGGGGATTCCCCTTGCCGAAATGGTTACCTGGGACCCGTACCTGCCGATGGGCGGCCTCACGCGGGAGCACCTGCGCAGGGCGCGCGTGATTCTGTGGAAGGGACACTGTTCGGTTCACCAGCGTTTCTTGCCCGAGCACGTGGACAACGTGCGAGCGCGGTATCCCGGAATCCGCGTGATTGTCCACCCGGAATGCCGCTGGGAGGTGTGCCAGAAGGCGGACGCTTTGGGCTCGACCGAAAAACTCATCAAGATGGTGAGGGAAGCGCCGGCGGGAACGAGATTTGCCATCGGCACCGAAATCCACCTGGTCAATCGCGTGGCCAAAGAGCACCCCGATAAGTTTGTCATCACCTTGGACGATTCCGGGTGCCTCTGCACCACCATGTTCCGCATTTCGCCGCAGCATCTGTGCTGGGCGCTGGAGAACCTGGTGGAGGGGAACGTGGTGAACCGCATTACCGTGCGAGACGAAGTAAAATACTGGGCGAGAGTGGCGCTGGACCGGATGTTGGAGATTCAATAAGGACGCAGGAAGCAGGCGGCAGGGCGTGGGAGAACAGTTTTTCCTGCATCCTGCCCGCTGCTTCCTGCCTGCTCCGAGAAGCCATGGCAGAGCGAACGTTCACACTCCACGAAGCGCAGGCCCTGGTGCCGGTGCTCGGGTCGCTGCTGAAGACGGCGATCGACAGCAAGAACGCCGCCGAGCGCATCGAGCAGGAGTTTAAGACGGTCTCCAACCGCGTGTTCCTCAGTGGTGGCACGCTGCTCGACGTGGCCCAA
>Ga0187773_10001350_pt1 | contig 9960 bp, 8 predicted proteins | sample 0216_BV02_MP05_1_FD_133133 | JGI IMG/M metagenome (GOLD analysis project Ga0187773, IMG submission 133133) | Tropical peat soil microbial communities from peatlands in Department of Meta, Colombia - 0216_BV02_MP05_10_MG | ecosystem: Environmental > Terrestrial > Soil > Wetlands > Peat | place...
ATTACATCGCTATCGGGAGGGCCGTCGTAAAGGACGTCCTTCATGCGAGCCTCAAAGAAGGGGGAAGTACCCTCACCCAGCAGCTTGCGAAGGTGATCTTTCTCTCCCCCGAAAAGACCCTCAAGAGGAAATTGATGGAGGCCTCACTGGCGATGAAAATAGAGAAAAGCCTCAGCAAGAAAGAGATACTCGAACTCTATCTCAACAAGGTCTACTTCGGCCACGGCGCTTACGGGGTGGAGATGGCGGCGAAGGTTTATTTTGGGAAATCGGTCGGTCAGCTTAACCTTTCGGAGGCGTCCCTCATCGCCGGCCTGGTGAAAGCCCCTACCCTCTACTCTCCTTACAACGACCTTTCGAGGGCAAAGGAGAGGCAGTTTATCGTCCTTACACGGATGGAGGAAGAGGGATACATCAAGAAATCGGAAAAAGAAAGCGCCTATAGACAGCCTCTTTATCTTTCGAGCCTGAGAAAGGGCGTTGAGGTCAACAGCTATTTCATAGAGTATGTGAGGAAATATCTGGAGGAAAAATACGGAGAGGACACGGTCTATAAAGGCGGGCTAAAGGTATACACGACCCTCAGCAGGTCTCTGCAGGTCTCCGCGGTCAATGCCGTACAGGCCGGGCTGAGGGAGGTTGATAAACGGAAAGGATGGCGAGGGCCTATCGAACACAAGGAAATAGACGCTGTGAGAGAACTGAAGGCCAAAGAGTTGCCGGCGACCGTCGTGATCAACCCCGGCGACATCTATACTGGACTTGTAATTAAAGTGGCCGCGAAAGAGGCTATGATAAAGACGAGAGGGCTCATAGGAAAACTTTCGATAAAGGATGCTCTGTGGGCATCGAAAATATTGAACCCGAGAGACGGCACGGCAAGGATGGTGCAGAACTTCAGCCTGACGAATATATTGAAACCAGGCGATGTCGTTAAAGTGAGCATCAGGAGCATCCAGAACAAAAACATACAGCTTGCACTCGAACAGGAACCCGAGGTCGAGGGAGCGCTGATAGCCGTTGAACCTTACACGGGTTTCATCAGAGCAATGGTAGGCGGCTATGATTTCAACAAGAGCGATTTCAACAGGGCGGTGTCTGCAAAAAGACAGCCCGGCTCATCCTTCAAACCAATCATTTATGCCGCTGCGATGGACAACGGCTTTACCCCGGCAAGCATCATTAACGATGAGCCGGTGACATTCACAGGCGGGCCGAAAGGCGATTGGAGCCCTGAAAATTTCGACCATAAATTCTATGGTCCGACACGTCTGAGGGAAGCGCTTACCTATTCGAGGAACATCGTAACGGTAAAGCTTGTTGAAGCGATGGGGATAGATAACCTGACAAACTTCGCCAGGACAGTGGGGTTTCAGGGTGAGATGCCGAGGAACCTCAGTATCGCTTTGGGTTCGTTTAATATCACTCCTCTTGAAATGGTGATGATCTACGATGTTTTTGCGAGCAACGGGATGAGGGGGAAACCTATATCGATTAAGTATATGACCGACAAGAAAGGGACGATCATAGAGAGCAACGAGCCGGAACCCGAACAGGCGATCAGTCCCCAGACCTCTTTCCTCGTGACCTCCATGATGGAAGACGTCGTAAAGTACGGTACCGGGTGGCGGGCGAAATCTCTGGGAGTGCCTGTTGCGGGAAAGACCGGGACAACAAATGATTACAAGGACGCATGGTTTGCGGGCTTTACGTCGAACCTCGTGGCTTGCGTATGGGTCGGATTCGATAATTTCAAGACTCTCGGGCCTCAGGAAACAGGGGCGAAGGCGGCTGCTCCTATATGGGTCTCCTTCATGAATAATGCTTTGAAGGCAGAGGCGGAAGGATTTTCGCAGCCTGAGGGCATACTGAGTTTTCCTATAGACCCCAAGACAGGTCTTCTTTCGCGCGACGAATCCGGATTAAAAGAATACTTTAAGGAGGGGACTCAGCCGAAACAGTTTTCACCGTCGAAGTCTTTCTGGGAAATAAAGGACCCTTCACAGTTCAACTTCGACTAGATCTCCCGGACTATTACGTCTTGCCGGTCTTTTTTGAGATGTAGACGATGCAGTCTTCGCATATCCTGCCGGATTGGGTGTTGCATATCATCCTGTTCAGTTCCCAGCACGGTTTCGTCCGGTCTATATATGCGGAGCACTTGTTTTTCCTTTCGTCAGTGCAGGCGGTTATCTCCCAGCAGGGAGCATAGTCGAGAAGCTTTTTTATCCCCTCGATGCTTATCTTTTTGTTATGTATGAGCTCTCTCAAGCACCTCAGCCACTTTATGTCATTCTCGGAATAAAACCTGTTCTTGTTCCTTCTGGCTGGTTTTATCAACCCGTGTTTCTCATAGAGCCTCAGGGTCTGATCTGTCGTCCCTATCAATTCCGCGACAATACCGATGGGATAAAGAGGCATTTCCTTTTTTTCTTCTTCGGTCAAGTCCTTTTTCATTTTTCCGCTTGCCATAGTTTCATTCACAGAAGATAAGTATCCTTTATAATCGTAATTATTAATACATGTTCAAATTAAAAAATGCAAGTATTTTATTTTGGAGTTGACATCAGCAGCTCTCCTTATGTAATATTACAACCGATTTTCTCGAAGGAGGCTCCCATGCACGAAGAAAAGCTCTTGATGGATATGTTTATGAATCCGGAAAAGGTCCCACACTTTGTTTCATATGCCTTTCTCGCTTCAATCTTTTTGATCATCGTCGCCTTAATCGTGAGAAGTTCCATGAAACTTGTCCCGACGGGGATTCAGAACTTCATGGAATCGATCATCGAGGCCCTTCTCAACCTCTGTGAAGAAAATATCGGCCATCACTGGGCGAGGCCGCTTTTTCCGCTCATAGGAACGCTCTTCCTTTTCATCTTGGTCTCCAACTTCATGGGTCTCATCCCGGGGTTTTCATCGCCCACGAGCAATATCAATACCAATGCTGCGATGGCGATACCAGTTTTTTTGGCTACCCATTTCTATGGGATACGGGTGCACGGGCTCCGATATTTAAACCACTTCCTGGGCCCGATACGGTCTATCGTCGCACTGCCTCTCATGATTCTGATGTTTGTCATAGAGTTCATCGGTCATCTCGCAAGGCCGCTTACACTGTCGGTCAGGCTTTTTGGTAATATGAGCGCGAAGCATTACATTCTCGGAGTGCTTGGGATCCTTTCTCCAGCGGTCATACCGGTTGCGATTCTCGTGCTCGGCGTGCTTGTGAGCGTTATTCAGGCCTTTGTCTTTACGCTGCTCACAGCTCTTTATCTTGCTGGTGCCGTAGAAGAGGCACATTAAACCCAATTCCTTGAGAAAGGAGGAAAAAGAATGAAGAAAACCATTTCAGTAATCCTTTTGGTCCTGTCGCTTGTCGTTCTGCTGGCACCTGCCGTGTTCGCTGAAGAGGCGGCTGCCGGAGCTGCTGCGTCGCCTGCGGATGCAAAGCTTAAATATTACGCCGTTGCGGCGCTTGCCTGCGGTATCGCTATCGGGGTTGCCGCTTTTGGCGCCAGTCTCGGCCAGGGCATGGGCCTGAAGGGTGCAACAGAGGGTATCGCGCGGAATCCTGGTGCGTCGGGAAAGATAACCACAACCCTGATCATCGGTCTCGCCATGATCGAGTCCCTCGCCATTTACGCCCTTGTTGTCGCCTTGATCCTGCTGTTCGTCAATCCGTTCAAAATTTAGGGCTGAAGACGATGTATAAAAGGCCGCGGTATCGCGGCCTTTTTTTGTTTCGGCTTTACCAGTCAACGCTTGAATAAATTATATGCAAACCTATTATAATGAACCAATGATACTGATAACCGATTTACGCAACGCAACGACAAAGTTCACCAAAAGTATTGTCACACTCGGTAACTTCGACGGCCTTCACCTTGGTCATCAGGAACTCCTCAAAATGGTTATGAAGAGGGCAAGGGAGACAGGGGCACTCAGTCTTGTCGTGACCTTCCGTCCCCATCCTTTAAAGATACTCGCTCCGGAGAAATGCCCTCCATTAATTAGTATTTATGAGGAGAAGATACAGCTTTTCGAAAAACTTGGTATCGACGTGCTCGTCAAGATCCCCTTCACCCTCGATTTTTCTGCCATGTCGCCCGAGGATTTCGTGACAGATATTCTGTGCAATACCCTGGGGGCGAAGGAAATATTTGTCGGATACAACTACCGATTCGGAAAGGGCAGGGAGGGGAATGTCCAGACTTTAAAGAAACTGGGGGAGAGACTCGGGTTTATCGTGCGAGAGGTGGAACAGGTCTCATTGAACGGCGAGGTCATTAGCAGCACAAAAATCCGGGACCTCCTGAGTGACGGCGAGGTTGAACATGCTTCAAGGCTCCTCGGCAGACCTTACGCTATTACGGGAATCGTCGTCAAGGGGGATGGTCGGGGAAAGATCCTTGGTTTTCCGACAGCAAACATAGCACCAAAACACGAGATTATTCCTCCAGATGGGGTTTACGCGGTCAGACTCTCTGTGAGGGAGAAATATTACGACGGCATTGCAAATATCGGATTGCGTCCGACCTTCAATAAGCAGAGCCATACGATAGAGGTCCACGTCTTTGATTTTAATGAAGACATTTACGGAGAAGAGATCTCTCTTTTCTTCTTCGGGAAGATACGGAAAGAGAAAAAATTCAAAAATGCTGACGATTTGATCCGCCAGATTCGATCCGACATAGAAACGGCAAAGAAAATACTCGCCGGACATCAGGACATTTGCGCCCTTTCATACATCAGGTGAGCTTCGTCGCAGGTCTTGATATTCGCCTGTCAAAAAGCTAAGCTTTCCTTATGGACGGGACAGCGCTGTGGATAACCGGCCTTCCGGGAAGCGGCAAGAGCACTATCGCGGATTCGCTAAAGGAAATTCATCCTGACTTCATCGTACTCAGAATGGACGATGTAAGGAAGATCATCACCCCTGATCCCTCCTATTCAGATTCCGAGAGGGAGATTGTGTACCGCAGTCTCGTATTCATCGCAAAGATGCTTACAGACCTCGGGCATAATGTCATCATTGACGCTACAGGGAACATGAGAAAGTGGAGAGAACTCGCCCGAAGCCTCATCCCAGAATATATTGAGGTCTATCTCAAATGTCCGGTAGATCTTTGCCGGGACAGGGAAAAACTAAGACGGGAAACCCGCGGAGCACCTCGTGATATCTATCAAAAGGGTGAGAGGGGATGGCCCGTGCCAGGCATCAGCGCCCCTTATGAAGAGCCGCTCGAACCGGAGATCGTTGTCGATACAGGGAGCACTGCCGTGAAAGACGCAGTCGCGGTCATCAACGATTTTTTGATCAGGAAACTGCCGCGTTCCTGACATTTACCATGCCCAGATCCAGCGGTGAGCGCATTGACTTGATCGGCATCAGAAATGGGTCTCCGGATATCCGGGGAAATTCTTCCAGGAGCCCCTCGAAGTAAGACCTGCAAGCTCGAACATGACCCTTACGCTGGAATCTCCGGGTTTCTTGTCAGCCTCAACCCTTACCCCCCAGCACTGCCTCATGTATCTCACCTTGAGATTCGCATCTGTTAAGCCTCCCTGCTTAGCGTTATACCAGAGAGTTCCCGCCATCTGCAATGACTTATACGGGCTAAAATACGCTCCTACGGTATATCCCGAGACATTCAGAATTCTGTCATATCTCTGTCCGAACGAAACGGTCCCCCTGAAAACCGGAAAGCTCAGGTCGGACGTAATTGTCTCGATCCTCCCGGTATCCACTCCGTAAGTCGTTTCCATAGTAAGGGCAACAGGTTTCTTGATGCCGACCTCCATTTTGAGCGGCTGAGAAGGCTTGATGTTGTTGTATGTATCGACAGCCTGTGTGACCCTGAACGCCATCAACTCCGAACCCTTCACGATGATCCTGTTTAAGACGCTCAGTGCTATGTCCGATGTTGTCGTAAAGAGTTCAGTCGAATCGAAGACAGGCAGGTCATTGAGCGAAGAATAAATAAAGTGATAGCTGATCGAAGGCTCGATGATATGCGTGAAGGATTGGTATTCCTTGTAAAGTCTTGTATGAGCTGTGACGTCGTATTCGAAGCCTGCCCGCTCCTTTATATCATCTCCACCTTGATTATTGTATAAAGAATAGGCGGTCTCTCTGAGAGAGACGACCTGCGAGAGGACGAAGTCGGTTCCCACAGAATAAGCGAGCCTCGGGTAAAAATCGAACCGCCCCGCAGAGATAGCATGTTGCGCCCAAAAATTGGAGGTGCTCGCAGAAGCAGACACTATAAAATTACCGATCTTTGTAGAATCCAGGAAATACCCAATTTCAGGGAGCCTCTCCGGCACCAGTCCTGTCGGGTTCTGCAGATCAACCCAGTATTGAGAAAGCAGATAAAGCCTTGAATCGGTCAACGGCATGTTTATTTCACCCGTCGACTCCACGAAACGTTGCACACGCACGTTTCGGATGTTGCTGTATTGCTGGTAAAAATCCATCTGATTTGTATAATTGACGCTCAGAAACCCACCAAGATTGTCTGGATTTCTGTTCTCATAAAGGCCCTTCACTCCGAGAAAGTCCCTGTCAAGCTCTGTATCCTTTATGTTATAGATCAACCAGTCGGCTTTTATCCCCCCGGGCTCGACGAAACGGTATTGGACACCAGTTCCAAGTCCCCTCTTACTGTACTCATCAAGAACAAACGTGGCGTCTTGGTTTTCCGAAATGACCCAATAAAACGGAAGACTTACCTCTGCCCCCTTTGCCGTGCTGTGGCCGATAACAGGCAACAGGAATCCTGTAGTTCTTTCCGTATTAATCGGTGCCCACAGATAGGGCGTGTAAAAAACAGGCTGATCATTTATACGGAAAGAAGCATCTTTCCCTTTCAGCCTCTCCCCTGTGATCGCATCGACATCTTTCGCCTTGAAACACCATGCCCGCACGGGAGCGTCGCAACTCGTAAAAGACGCCTCAGGACTGTAATAATAGTCTTCACCTTTTTTCTCTATCTCATGCCCGAATAGATAGTATTTGAACTTCTTGTAATAAATCTCGGCATCGTAGAGCGTCCCTGTTCTGTCATCCATGTTCAGATTGGCCTTCCCGGCCTTTATTGAGGCGTCTTTGTCGTTATAACGGACATTCCCCGATGCGAACGCTTCGGTGGTCTCTTCGAAGTATGTCATCTCGTCCGCCTGGATAACAGTGCCCTCTTTCTCGATCTTCACAGAACCCGTCGCTATATATTTTTTTGCACCTGCAAAATATTCGAGGTTATCGGACGTGATGACCGTGCTGTTTTCCTCTGCGAAACAATGACCGCACAAGGAGACAAACGCAGAGGAGAAAAAAAATACGGTAAACAATACATTGCTGATGTCCTTTGCCCTATACCCCGCGTTCCATGCTCTTCTCATTCCCGCAGCCTCGAGAGAACCCCTTTATCTCCCAGAGCTTCTTTTGCCTCGCCTATCGTATAAAAGGAGCCCGTAACAACGATGAGATCTCCGGAGAGGAAGAGATCTTCCGCCATCTTCAGTGCGCCGGATACGCTCAGTGCGGTCCTCGGAAAATAACCCATGGAAGCTACATGTGATGAGAGAAGGGAAGGAGAAGCAGCCCTTTCATATGCCGGCGAGGCACATATGATCTCAGATGCAAGGGGCAGAAGAGGTCTCAGTATGCCCTCAACGTCTTTGTCGCCCATTACGCCCATAACGAGAATTATCCTTCTATATTTTACGGACAAAACCTTTTTCAGATACGCCGAGAGCGCATGCGCAGCCTGGGGATTGTGGGCGCCGTCGATAAGGACGGGAGGATAATCCCTGATCATCTCGATCCTTCCTGGCCATTTAACGCTCTCGATACCCTTCTTCATGTCCACGGGGATCCCCGGAAATTTTTCGAGAATTATCTCGACCGTTTTTATCGCCATCGAGGCATTGACAACCTGATGCTCTCCCGGCAACGGAAGTTTTATGTCGTCGTACACTCTGCCTCCTGTGTAAAGAAAACACAGAGGGGCTTCGGATATTTGATGGGATGAAAATTCCGAGCCATACCGGAACAAAGCCGATTTTTTTAACGAGGCTCTGCGCTTAATAATCTCCATAACTTCCGGCGGCTGTTCAGCTGTAACAACGGGCACAGCGTCCTTGATTATCCCAGCCTTTTCCTGCGCAATCTCTTTGAGATTCCTTCCGAGGAACTCACAGTGGTCAAGACCGATACTGGTGATGACAGACGCCTCAGGCTTGATTATATTTGTTGCATCGAGTCTTCCCCCGAGCCCCACCTCTATTACAGCCCAGTCCACCTTTAATTTTATAAAATGAAGAAAGGCCATCGCCGTGACCACCTCAAAAAAAGTCGGTGAAAAATCTCTGATTTTATTTGCAGCGCTCCTCACCTCACCGGCAAGATGGATAACGTCCTCCTCGGATATCTCTTGACCGTTGATCTTTATCCTCTCCGTGAAGTTCACGAGATGGGGGGAAGTGAAGAGTCCTGTCCTGATCCCACCTGTCCTTAATATTGATTCGATCATCGATGAGGTCGAACCTTTGCCGTTCGTACCTCCGACATGAATCGAGGGAAATAATCGATGGGGGTTCCCAAAGGCCGTCATGAGCCTCCTGATATTATCGAGGCCGAATTTCATGCCGTGTTTCTGCAGGCCGTACAGGTACTCGATCGTACTCTTATATCTCATGTGAGCAGTTCGATGATCTGCGCAACGGTCCTTGTGATATCTTTTCTGTCTACAATCGCATCGATAAGGCCGTGCTCGAGGAGAAACTCCGCCCGCTGAAAATCCTCCGGGAGTTGTTGTTTGATCGTCTGTTCAATAACCGCGCGGCCGGCAAACCCAATAAGGCTTTTAGGCTCTGCGAGAATGATGTCACCAAGCATCGCGAAACTCGCAGTGACGCCTCCAAAAGTAGGGTCGGCAAGAATCGAAATGAAGAGTCCCCCGCCGTCCTTAAGTCTTGCGACTGCAGCAGAAACCCTCGCCATCTGCATAAGGGAAAAAATCCCTTCTTGCATCCTCGCTCCCCCAGAAGAAGCGACCGTTATGAGGGGTTTTTTTGTCTCAAGAGCCAGTTCCGAAGCCCTCACGATCTTCTCCCCTACGACCGATCCCATGCTTCCGCCGATAAAGGAAAAATCCATTATTACCAGCACGACAGGATGTCCCCCGACAGTCGCCTCACCGAATATCGCCGCCTCAGGGAGTCCGCTTTTTCTCCTGTTCTCTTCGAGTTTCTCCCTGTAAGAAATCTTGTCCCTGAAATTCAGGGGGTCGTTGGAAGACAGTTCTGCATCGATCTCGGCAAAACTGCCCTCATCAACGAGAAACTTGAGGCGTTCTCTGGCGCTTATCCTGAAATGGTAATTACACTTCGGGCAGATCTTTAAATTCTTATCGATCTCTTTCCGATAAATTACTTCCTTACAGCTATCGCACTTCACCCAAAGCCCCTCGGGGATCCTGACTTTCCTGTCAGCTTTTAGCTCTCTGCCCTTCCTAAACCATGCCATAAAAAATTACCCTTTTGCGTATCTTCATGGAGATACAGCTCGGAATCCACCTTCAAACGTCACGTCTCACAAACCGTTTTTCTTGAAGCATCTCTCCATGCCCGTTGAGTCGAGAAGTGGATTTTAAAAATCCGGCTCTCCATTGACCGTTCGAAACGCCGATCTCATCGTATCGCCTGCCGCAAAGAGACGAGATATTTTTTCAGTTCTTCATCCTGCGTACTCACCCTTTTTACGATAGCGCTGCCGACGATTACGCCGTCAGCCAATCGGGCAACCTCCGAAGCCTCCTCAGGCGTGGATATGCCGAAACCGACCGCAACCGGTTTGTTGCTCTCATTTTTTATCTTCGCAATATGAGGTTTGATAGACGCGTCCAAGGACAGTCGAGCACCGGTAATTCCGGTGATCGAGACATAATAGACAAA
>Ga0187773_10001351_pt1 | contig 9960 bp, 12 predicted proteins | sample 0216_BV02_MP05_1_FD_133133 | JGI IMG/M metagenome (GOLD analysis project Ga0187773, IMG submission 133133) | Tropical peat soil microbial communities from peatlands in Department of Meta, Colombia - 0216_BV02_MP05_10_MG | ecosystem: Environmental > Terrestrial > Soil > Wetlands > Peat | place...
AGAAAATCCCGAAAGATACCTGACATTCTTCAAGTCTGAAACGAGGAACCCGTCGATGCCCTTTGAAACGACGGCATCGGTTATCGCCTGTACCCGGTTCATCTCGTTAGGATTGTCTGTGCCGCCCTGACGGCTAAAAGATAGCCTTCGACACCGAGACCGCTGATCTGTCCCGTCGCGACGCCGGAGATATAAGATCTTTTTCTGAAATCTTCCCGTCTGTAGATGTTCGTAATATGAACCTCTATCGCAGGCTTTCCGATACCTGAAATGGCGTCACGTATCGCTATGCTCGTATGCGTATAAGCCGCTGGGTTTATGATCAGCAGGTCGTACGTCTTTTCCTGTATCGCGCCAACGATTTCACCTTCGTTGTTTGACTGAAGCATCTCTGCATCGATGCCGAGTTCCGAGCAGAGCACTCCTATGCGCCTGTTCACCTCGTCAAGCGAGACGTTACCGTAAACGCCCGGTTCCCTTTTGCCCAGCATGTTTAAATTTGGTCCGTGTATTACAAGGATCTTCATATCGGATATTCTCATGTTATTTCGCGGTCAGGACAATTCCGCCGCTCACACAGCTGTCTAAAATTCGCTTTCTATTTTTGGGATCGCGGTCCTGACAACGAAACGCGCTTTCCCGTAGTTGCTGTCGGGCTTGATTACGATGGCCATATAATACCCGCCGTTTATCTTTCTCATGATTATGCCGCACACATCTGATAGGATCGAAAACTCTCTCGCCTCCCCGAGGCCGAGGTTTTCAGCGGCGACCCCTATATCCCTTATCACGGCAGAGGCCTCTGCCCCGAGACCGGCAAGATCAATGAGCCTTTCGGAAGCATATTCCTCAACAGGTATTCCGTCCGATGCGATAATCATAGCCGCGACCGCGCCGTCCACTTTTTCGACAGTCTCTCTAAGCACTTCCGAAAAATTCATCTCGCCTCTTTCTTATGCTGTCCAAAAAGGTGTTTAAGCTCGCGATCAATACCTCTTTGTCTTTGCCCATCAGTTTTAGCAGCGCCTTTAGTTCCTGCACGCTCTGCAAGGCCTTTCTGTTGCCCGGGTCGGCTGAAAGGATACGCCTGTAGATATCCATCGCCGCAAGGTAATCCCCCTTGGCTATCCATGTTCCGGCATCTTCCACAGACAGACCCTTCTTCTCAGACACCGCAGAAGGAAGGCTCTGAGAGGTGGTTTCCCCCGGAAAGATTTTACTCCCTGCGTCTTCCGTCTTCATCTCCCACGATGTGTCACCGATGTCGGAGTCGGAGATCTCAAGGGACTCCACGATATCACTGAAGGATACTCCTTCACCAGTCTCCCCCGAAAGCTCGTCGACTATTTCAAGGATTTCGTCTTCTCCTGAGATCTTTGCAGGGAGAGTATTTTCGGCACCGGATGTGTCTCCGGAAAGAGATTTCATTAATGCGGTCAGTTCATCTGCGGATTGAGGCGATTCGGGCAGCGATACTTCTCCGAAAGCCGAAGGAGAGCCCTTTTCTTCATGTGCCGTTTCCTTATCACCGACTCTATAGGGAGGCGTCTCTTCAGGGGGAGGCTGTCCACCTGCGGGCAACTTAGCCTCTGTTTGCTGAGCCGATCCCCTGCCTTCAATCTCTCTTAAGCTCGCAGCCGCATCTTCATCCAAAGCGTTTAATTTCAAGACTGTCGTGTATGCCTTCATCGCCAAGTCCCTTTCCCCTGTCTCCCTGTAAATCTCGGCGAGTTTCTTGTGGGCAAAAAGGTTATCAGGTATGGCTTTAATAACAGCTTCGAATTCTGCCCTCGCTTCTTTCAGCATCCCTTTCTCGAAATACATCTTCCCCAGCGACACCCGTGCGCTCATATAACCGGGCTGTCTTCCGATGCCGTCAAGGAGGACCTGCACGGCGTCGTCTAACATGCCTTCCTTCCTGTATTCTTCCGCGAGGGGAACAAAGAGTTTGGAATTGGGATCTTTTTCTACTCTTTCCTTAAGCTTTTCTATATCTTTTAGTGACATAATCTTTGTCAATTTTTTATCAGATCAGGTTAATAAAGTCAAGTTCTGATTTCGGCGAACCGATCCAGAATCGCCTCTGCTACAGAGCTCTTGCTCATAAGGTCGAGAGCCCTTCTTCCCTCTCTGTCGATGATCACGACCCTGTTCGTGTCTCCGTCAAAACCGGAACCCGGTTCGGTCACGTCATTGAATACCACCATATCCATTTTCTTTTTTTCCATTTTCCCGGCTGCCCTGTCGACGCGCCGGCCTGTCTCTGCCGCAAAACCTATGATGAAGGGCCTTTTACGCATCATAGCAGCAGCAGTGATGATGTCGTCGGTCGGCCGGAGTCTCAAAGAAAACTCGCCGTTTTTTTCGATCTTCGACGTTGATGCCTTGTGCGGAGAAAAATCAGAAACGGCCGCAGCCATTATCAAAACGGCTGTATCGTGTTGTAACTCCCTCCTTACCGCTTTCAGCATCTCTTCCGCTGTTTCGATCTGAATGAATGTTATCCCGGATGGCCTCTTCAAAGACGAGGGTCCGCTTATCAGGGTGACGTCGGCCCCTCTGTTTCTCGCTGCCTCTGCGATCGCAAATCCCATCTTTCCAGAGGACCTGTTCGAGATAAACCTCACCGGATCAAGATACTCCCTTGTGGGGCCTGCGGTAACGACAACCCTCGCATTGACAAGGTCCTTTTTTGTCAGTGAAGCCTTCACAGCATTCACGATGTCCGGAATGTCCGACATCCGTCCCATCCCCTCGTCACCGCAGGCGAGGGAGCCTTTTTCGGGGCCCACCTGTATCACTCCTGAAGAGGTCACTTTCTTAAGGTTTTCCCGGAATGCCCTGTTTGCGTACATCTTCCAGTTCATGGATGGAGCTATCACCAACGGGCCGTCGTAGGAAAGAAAACATGTGCTCAGGAGGTCGTCGGCGATTCCGTTTGCGAATTTTGCGATGATGTTTGCAGTGGCAGGAGCAACGACCATGATGTCGGCATGGGCCGTCAATGTTATGTGTGCCATCGGTTCTTCAAAGAGAGAGGCATACACCCGATTCCCGGAGGCGACTTCGAGTGAAAGAGGCGCAACAAAATGCTTTGAGGCCTCGGTCATGATAACAATGACCGAAGCCTCTTCATCTTTTAATCTTCTTACAAGGTCAACAGTTTTATAAGCAGCGATCCCCCCCGAGACCCCGAGAAGAATGGACTTATTCTTCAGACTTGTCGGACTCTTCAGATTCTTCTTCCTCCTTGCCGCCGAAGAGTTCGTCGAATGCCTTCTTGTCTATCGCTTCTCTCTCATGCAGATAGACCTTCAGGTCCTTTTCAAGTTCGCTGAGATCTTCACCTGCGGACACCTTCCTTCTGTCTTCGAGGAGCTTCCTGAAGTCGAACTTCGTCGCCTCTTCCTTCGCCTTTACCGCTTCTTCTCCGGTAAGGAATTCGAGCACATTGCTGGCGGACTCCTCGATCGCGATTGACGTCACCTTCTTCGATCTCGTCTGGATCTTCGGTTTGCCCCCGAAAGAAAGCTCTTTCGCCCTCTGCGCGGCGATTGCCACGAGCCGGTACTTGCCGTCAATTTTCTTATTGTCATATTCGACAGGCAAAGAGATGATATCCATATATTCCTCCTAATGCAAAAAGTTTTTCGCTATCCACCCGGGATCTATTTTTTCGTTCCTGAGCCTTTCGGCTGCTATTACCGTCTCAAGTCTCTTGAGGGAATTCCGTAATACGTCATTAACTATAACATAATCGTACATCCTATAGTCTCTGATTTCATCCACCGCGCGGCGAAGCCGCCTTTCGATATCTTCCCGTGTATTGCTCTTTCTTTTTTCAAGTCTCTCTCGCAGAACCTTCATCGACGGGGGAAGAATAAATACGAAGACTGCCTCATCACGAGCATCCCTGATCTGTTTCGCTCCCTGCGTGTCAATATCGAGCAGAACATCATATCCGGAATCCATGATCTTCTGAAGCCTCCTGCGCGAAGTCCCGTAGAAATTGCTGTGGACTTCAGCCCATTCGATAAAATCTCCCCTCTCGACCATCTTCATGAATTTCTGCCTGTTTATGAACGTATAATCAACGTCGTCAACTTCCCCTTTCCTCGGCTGCCGTGTAGTGAAAGAGACGGATTGTTTGAGGTTGTCCACGGTGTGCACGATTTTTTTGCAGAGAGTCGTTTTCCCCGCGCCCGAGGGGGCGGAAATAATGAACAGGCTTCTCCTATTCCTCTTCTTCAAGGGCGCTCTTCCCCTCGAGAAACCTCTGAGTGATCGTTTCGGCCTGAAGGGCGGAAAGGATGATATGATTGCTGTCTGTTACGATAATCGACCGGGTACGCCTTCCCTGGGTTGCGTCAACGAGTTTCCCATCCTTCTTTGCTTCTTCCCGCATTCTCTTTATCGGAGCCGATCCCGGGGTTACGATAGCGACAACCTTCGCTGAGGCCACGACATTCCCGAACCCGATATTTACAAGAGTGGGACTTGCATCACTTTTTTTCATATACACCTCACTGTATATTCTGAACCTGTTCCCTGATTTTTTCTATTTCGGTCTTCATCTCGACGGTTAGGCTGGAGATACCATAATCGGCCGACTTAGAAGCTACGGTATTTACTTCCCTGTTCAGCTCCTGCAAGATGAAATCGAGCTTTCTTCCTATTATACCACCGGCTTCGAGTATTTCTGCGAACTGTTTGATATGGCTCTCGATTCTGGTGACTTCTTCGGAAATATCGAGCCTCGCCGCGATTATGGCTGCCTCCTGTAGTATCCTGCTGCTGTCAATCTCCGTCCCTTCAAGAATCAGCCTCAGCCTCTCGTTGAATTTTTCCGTGATATCCTTAACAACCGTGTCACTCATGGCCCTGATCTTGTCGTTCATCTCCCGGAGAGAGCCCGTCATGCGGCATATCTCCGCAGTAAGAGATTCCCCTTCGCTGATCCTCATCCTGCGAAGGTCGTTCAGCGCCTCCTTAAAGACATCAGTGACCGCAGCGATATCATATGCCTGCCTCATTCCGATGAAGAGCTCGTGCAGGCCGACGAGGGTATTGATATCTATCTCGCCCTTGACAGGAATCTCCTCCTGCATTTTTGAAAAAGCGCCGTAAATTTTCCTGACGAGATTGGTGTTGATATCCGGTTCCGTTGCGGCGTGCTCCGAGATAGTGATCGTGATATCTATTTTCCCCCGCGAAAAATACTCTTTAACGGTATTTCTGAGAGGTATTTCGAGCCGGTTCAGGAAAGCCGGGCTCCTCATAGAGATATCCAGAAAACGGTGGTTTACCGAACGGACCTCGATCCTGCAGCCTTCTTTTTCAGCGCTTCCGAAGCCGGTCATGCTCTGTACCATGATGAAATAAACTATAGAACAGTCGTCCCGTTTAGTCAAATTAGCCTGGACATCCCGAATCCGCCATCAAAAAACTGATATCTGCGGGGGACGGCATTCTCTCTCATTCTCGCTTCGCTCCGAGGCACCGGGCCGCCTCACCGGAAGGTGAGGCAATACGGCCCGCTGAAACCGTTCGAATGCATCCCCGCGCAAAAGTTGATGGTGGATTCCGGACCTATACGCTTTGACCCAAAAAATGCAGTTCACAACAAGAACTGCGAGGTATGCGGAAAAAAATCTTTATCTGTCCCCCTCGGCGGATCCGCTGGGGCGGACGCTACCTTTGTGGGGCGCTTCCATTTCAATAGATCATGATTTTTTATGATGGACGTCTTGCATTACAGACAACCAACTTGCGACATAATAAAGTTTTTTGGAACATGTCACCGCAGCAAAAAATTTTTCAGGTTGAGCGACCCTTCGAACTGCGTTAGGAAGATATCCCTCACATCATCCTCAGGGTGCTTTCAATTTCTTCTGCCATTTACGGGTAATCTTTCCGGCTGATGAAAAATGCCACAGATGCTACTTGGACGAAGAGGTCAACCCCGAGTGGGAAAAAGTGCGGAACGAGTCAAGAAAACCGATTGATAAAGAATCGCCGGTTGTGATATTTTGGAGGGGACCATGAGCGGCTCTGATCTGATACTGTATGAAGAGGAGTTCAGAAAAATCGAAGAAGAACTCCAAAAACTGTATCTTCAGACGAACGCTAAGGTTGTCTTTCTTATTGACAAGAATGGACAGCCGATTGCCTCTGCCGGGGAAACCCGTAATTTAGACACCACGTCCCTCGCCTCTCTTACGGCGGGAAATATCGCAGCTACGGGTGGGATAGCGCGCCTTCTCGGCGAAAAGGAGTTTACGATACTCTTCCACGAGGGAGAAAAAGACAACATCCATATCTCCCTCGTCGGGCAGAGAGTAATACTCGTCGTGATATTCGACAGAAGGTCTTCTCTCGGACTCGTCAGATTACGTGTCAGGAAGTCGACCGAATCTCTTGTGCGGATATTCAACGATATAACGAGCAAGTCCGAAAGAGAAAGAGTCGAGGGAAGGCTTGATGAGTCGCCTTTCGCAGAAATAAGTGATGAAGACATCGACAATCTATTCAGATAGGTATTCTGCCGCGTGTCATTCATAAACTATTCTTCACGAGAGATCAATTGCAAGATCGTCTATTACGGGCCCGGCTTGTGCGGCAAGACGACGAATTTGCAATTTGTTTACAAGAAGATGAACCCGGATCAGAAGGGGAAACTCATTTCCCTTGCCACAGAGACCGAAAGGACACTCTTTTTCGACTTTCTCCCCCTCGCACTCGGCGATATCAGAGGCTTCAAGGTAAGGTTCCATCTTTATACCGTTCCCGGACAGGTCTTCTATGCCGCAAGCAGGAAGCTCATCCTGAGAGGCGTTGACGGTGTCGTATTCGTTGCCGACAGTCAGATAGAGAGGATGGAGGCGAACATGGAAAGTCTCGATGACCTCAGGATCAACCTCGCAGAACAGGGCTATGACCTTGACAAGCTTCCTTGCTCGATCCAGTACAATAAGAGGGACCTGTCGAGCATTGCCCCCGTAGAGAGTATGAACAAGCTCCTTAATCCGAAGCATATCCCTCACTTTGAGGCGGTTGCCGTGACAGGCCCCGGCGTCTTCGAGACGTTGAAGAATGTGGCAAGACAGGTACTGATAGAGATGAAGAAGCATTATTAGCCCATATAATTCATAAACTATGTCAGGAGAAAGGCGGGCCATAGTATTCTTGCTCATTCTCGCTTCGCTCCGCGGCTTTTGCCTCTTTATTTGACGAAACATACTGTCGGAATATCGGCAAAAGAAACCTCTCAAATACCATAGTTCGCCTTATTCCCGTTCCCTGTCTCTGAAATGTACAAATAGAGTCGGTTAGGTACCATATTTCAATATGCATGTTATCCATGCTTTGTCGAAGGAATACACACGATATTTTTTGCCGGATCGAGTTCACATACGGTTCTACAGTGTCCGACAGGCGGGAACGACAAATTGTGTGGCTCTGATAATGAACTTCTTAATTATTCTTTACGCGTTCGGCGATCTTTTCTGCAAAGTCTGACAGCGAATCGTCCCGCGCACCGAATACGACATAACTATCCCACAGTACGGGCAGTGAAAAAAAATCATTGCGGTTATCAATGACCTCCACCGATCTTCCGGCAGCCGCTACACCTTCAGCAATGTCCCCGGACGAAATATCCTTCGACGCCGTCCCGCCTGCGTAATAGATGGGCAGCAGGATGAGGTGGTCAGTCTCCCTTAGATTGGATGAAAAAGTCCCGATATACCCATCCTTCATAAGGCGTGTCGGGCCGAACCCGTGCGGCTGAAATATATAGCAAACCTTTTCACTTATTCCCTGCATCGTCTTCATAAGGTTTACGATCTTGTGAGGGTTATGGGCGTAATCGTCTATAACGAGGTGATTTTTGACGTCGAGGTGGATGTCGAATCTCCGCTCTATCCCTGAGAATTCCGTTAGAGCTTCAGAAATCCCGGCGAGCGGTATCCCGAGTTCTGAAAGTAACGCAACGCAGGCGAGTGCGTTGTACAGGTTGTGCTTGCCGGGAAGTGAAAGGTTGAACCTCTCCCCGTTGACTGTGAACAAAGTCTTGAAGGGATGGTAGCGAACGTCCTTGGCCCGGTAGTCCGATCTTGTATCGATAGAAAACTTGACCGATTTCTCGATTGAGCAGGAGGACAGGTTCTTATCGTCCCCTCCTATAACCACAAAGCCTGTCGTATTCCCGGAAAGTTTTTCGAACATCTCCGCCGTCTCTTCGACCGGATGGTGGTCGAGATCGAGGTTCGAGATAATCGAGTAAGACGGCCTGTAACTCACAATCGTCCCGTCTGACTCGCACGCCTCAATAACAAGTAAGCGGGAACTGCCAGTGAGAAAATTGCCCGGGTTCTCCGCGGTCTTGAACTGTTTGACTCTTCCCCCGCCGATGAAGTTCGGTTCCATACGGAGTTTTTTCATGAGGTATGTGAGCATCCCCGAAGTTGTTGATTTTCCGCTTGTTCCCGCAACCGCGACTGTATCGAGTTCTGCTACGATCTCAGAAAGATACTCCGGACGAGTCTTTATCGGTATCCCGAGTCTTTCGGCCTTTACATAGTCGGGATTGGTTTTTTCGACCGCTGTGCTGAATACTGCAAGGTCACATGAAACGTCAATGCCCGTTCCGTTCTGCGGAAATATCCTAATCCCTTTTGACTGCAGCCGCCTGCTGATTTCATGTTCCGGATTTATGTCGAAAAGCCGGTCAGAGCCTGAAACGGTATAACCCCTCTCTGCCGTAAAACCCGCAATAGCAGAGACGCCGCTTCCGCCTATTCCTGAAAAGAATATTTTTACCATGCAACACAATATCGAAAATATAGGGAGATCGGAATCACAATATCCTTTTACCTGCGATAGATGATCGTTTTGATGCCGTCTTTTCGGAGGATAAGCAGAGACTGTTCCAAGGCCTTCTTTTTATCATCGAACCTGCCTATTAAGACCCTGCTGCGTTTGCCGCTGCCGTCTCCCTCGATAAAGGCGTCGTAACCTTTCTCCTTCATCCTCTTGACGAGAGAGAGAGCATTCTGCGCGTTTGAGAAAACACCCAACTGGACTGAATATGTAAATTCATCTTTTCCCTTCTCACCCATCGCGCTTTTTATCTCCTCGCCGGGAGACACCGTCCCTTCATTGTGTGCATGTTCTTTGACAGGCCCCCCGACCTGTGATGCCTTTGCAGCGGGAGAAGGGATCTTTTTCGTGCTGTCGGGATAAAAGTATTTCCTGATCTGAAGGGCTCCGATGCCGAGGACTGTCATGACCAGCACGGACGCGGTGATCACAGCAATTTTCCTTATGGGGTCTTTCTTCGGTTCAGCGTCAAAAAAAGATTCATCCTCTCCAGATTCTTCTTTCTTCCTGCTTTCCTTTGCTGCCGGAAAGTCATCTCTTTTTCCTATGGTCACCTCATCCGGTTCCAGGGATTTATCTGTTCCCTGAACGAATTCCGGCGCCGGTTCGAAAAACCATTCCTCGTCTAACGAGGATATCTCGCTCTCTTGTCCGGCCGGTCCGCCCGAAACGGTTTCTTCAGCCCCGGGGGAGAAACCGTAGCGTCCCAATATCTTGTTTGTCATCGAAACGATATCTCCTGGAGTAAATGGCTTAACAAGGACATCGACAACCCCTATCGCCGTGGTATATTTTGGATCGAGTTCACCCTGATAAGAGATAAGCATGACGATTGGAACACCCCTCAACCGTTCATCAGAATGGAGAGTCTTGCTGACCCGCAGGCCGTTGAAGTCCGGAAAGATGAGGCTCAGGAAGACGAGATCGGGTTCTGCCTCTCTCGCCTTTTCGATACCTCTCATCGGGTCTGCAACCGACAATACATTGCAATCGTCCGGTCCGAGCGTTTCTGCGATCATGGTGCCTACCGACGGGTCATCGTCTATAACGAGAATTTTTTTCTTTCTCATCACCGTACCT
>Ga0187773_10001352_pt1 | contig 9959 bp, 6 predicted proteins | sample 0216_BV02_MP05_1_FD_133133 | JGI IMG/M metagenome (GOLD analysis project Ga0187773, IMG submission 133133) | Tropical peat soil microbial communities from peatlands in Department of Meta, Colombia - 0216_BV02_MP05_10_MG | ecosystem: Environmental > Terrestrial > Soil > Wetlands > Peat | place...
CCGGGCGCGATGGTGCATACGCGAATGCCGTTGCGCGACAGGTCGCGCGCAATGGGCAGCGTCATGCCGACCACGCCGCCCTTGGATGCGGAGTAGGCCGCCTGGCCGATCTGCCCGTCGAACGCCGCCACCGAGGCGGTGTTGATGATCACGCCGCGCTCGCCTGCGGCGTTCGGTCCCGCCTTCGCCATGGCATCGGCGGCGAAGCGGATCATGTTGAACGTGCCGATCAGGTTCACGTTGATCACGCGCGCGAAGCTCGCCAGCTTGTGCGGTCCGTCCTTGGTGACGGTCCTCTCGGCGATCGCGATGCCGGCGCAGTTCACCAGCACGTGCAGTCCGCCGAATGCCTTGAGCGCCAGATCGACCGCCGCCTTGGCATCGGCCTCGGAAGTGACGTCGGTCTTGACGAAGCGGGCGCCCGCGCCGAGCTCCGCGGCGAGCTTGTCGCCGGCGTCGGCCTGCATGTCCACGATCACCACCTTGCCGCCGTTTTCGGCCGCCATGCGGGCGGTCGCGGCGCCCAGCCCCGAGGCGCCTCCGGTGACCAGAAATACGCTGTTCTTGATTTGCATCGGATCTCCTTGCGAACCGATTGGGTATCGGACCGCACATGCTAAACGCTCGGCTCGCCGCTCGGCAAATGGCCTGCACGATAGTGCTACGTGCGCTCGCCTGTCTTGAGAGAGCGCCTTCAATCGGCGAGAATTCCACGCCTTCCCGCCCCGTGACCAGATTTTGACCAAGCCCGATCCGCGAATGCAGCTTTCCTTCGGCGCATCCTTCGAGGATCTGTACGAGCGCGACGGGCTCGTGCGCCTCGATGCGGCCTTCCTCGAGTGGGTGGGCGAAGCCGACGCCGGCCTGCGCACACGGCTGGAGAGCGCGCGCGTCCGCCCGGATGCGCTCGCCGCGAAGGAAGAATCCGATCTGCTCATCGCGCTCGCCCCGCTGCTGGAGGATTTTCTCGGGCGGCTGTTCGGCATCGGGTCCGAGCTGCAACGCCTCGCTGCGCGCCACCACGAGCTCGCCCCGCTTTTCTCGGTGAAGCGCCTTTTCGTCCAGCGTCGCGCGCTGCACAAGGTAAAACCCGAAGAGCTGCGGGAATTCGACGCCGCGGCTGGCGAGGCCGAGCTCGCGCGCGCCTTCGGCGAGCCGTTCAGCGAGCTCGGCTTCGCGCGCGCGGTCACCGCATGGCAAGACGACGAGGCCGCGCATGCGACCGAGCTCGAGCTTGCGGCGCGCTACGCGGCCTGGGCCGCGGGCACCCCGGAGGGGCGCGCCAAGCATCGTGCGGGAGTGCTCTTCAAGGCGCCGCGCAAGCTCGACTTCATGCGGCTGGTGCCGGTGCACACCGAATCGCTGCATGGGGCCGCGCGTCACACGCTGGACGACGATCATCTGCGCCGCCGCGAGGGCTTCGCGCTCACCGACCGCGGCACCGATTTGGTCGGCGCGCTCGACCAGGCCAACTACTGCATCTGGTGCCACGAGCAGGGCAAGGACTCGTGCTCCAAGGGACTGAGGGACAAGTCGCCCGCGAAGGGCTTCAAGAAGACGGTGTTCGGCGTGACGCTCGCCGGCTGCCCGCTCGAGGAGAAGATCTCGGAGTTTCACCAGGTGAAGACGCGCGGCCTGCCGCTCGCGGCGCTGGCGATTATCACCGTGGACAACGCCATGGTCGCCGGCACCGGGCATCGCATCTGCAACGACTGCATGAAGTCGTGCATCTACCAGAAGCAGGACCCCGTCGACATCCCGCAGGCCGAGACGCGCACGCTCAAGGACGTGCTCGAGCTGCCCTGGGGGTTCGAGATCTATTCGCTGCTCACGCGCTGGAACCCCCTGAACCTGCGCCGCCCGTATCCCCGGCCCGCGAGCGGCAAGCGCGTGCTGGTGACCGGACTGGGTCCCGCCGGGTTCACGGTCGCGCACCACTTGCTGAACGACGGGCACACCGTGGTCGGCATCGATGGGCTGAAGATCGAGCCGCTCGATTCCGCGCTGTCCGGGGTCGACGCCCACGGCCGGCGCCGGCCGTTCCGGCCGGTGCACGATGTCGCGGAGCTGCGCGAGCCGCTCGATGCGCGCGTGATGGCCGGATTCGGCGGAGTCGCCGAATACGGCATCACCGTGCGCTGGGACAAGAACTTCCTCAAGATCATCCGCCTGCTGCTCGAGCGGCGCGGCGCCTTTGCCATGTTCGGCGGCGTGCGCTTCGGCGGGACCGTCACGGCCCGCAGCGCGCTCGAGATGGGCTTCGATCACATCGTGCTCGCCGCGGGCGCAGGGCGCCCCACCCTGCTCGACATCCCGAACGGCCTGGCGCGGGGCGTGCGGGCCGCGTCCGACTTTCTCATGGCGCTCCAGCTCACCGGCGCCGCGCGCCGCGACTCGATCGCCAATCTGCAGATACGCCTGCCGGTAGTGGTGATCGGCGGCGGACTGACCGCCATCGACACGGCGACCGAGTCGCTCGCCTACTACGTCGTCCAGGTGGAGAAGTTCCTGACGCGCTATGAGGCGCTTTGCGCCGAGCGCGGAGAAGCCGCCGTGCGCGCGCCGTGGAACCGCGAGGAGGCCGGCATCGCCGAGGAGTTCCTGGCGCACGCGCGCGAGATCCGGGGCGAGCGCGAGCGCGCCGCGCGCGAGGGGCGCGCGGCGCGCGTGGTGGAGCTGCTCAAGGGCTGGGGCGGCGTGCAGATCGTCTATCGCCGGCGCCTGGTCGACTCGCCCTCCTACACCTTGAACCACGAGGAAGTGGAGAAAGCGCTCGAGGAAGGCATTGCTTACGCCGAAGGCCTATCGCCGACGCGCGTCGAGCTGGACGAATTCGGCCACGCGCGCGCGGTGCGCTTCGCTCAGCAGGGCGGCGCCGAGATCGAGCTGCCGGCGCGTGCGGTGCTGGTTGCGGCGGGGACGCAACCCAACACGGTGCTCGGACGCGAGGACCCTCAGCACTTTCACCTCGACGGCAAGTATTTCGAGGCTTGCGACCGCGACGGCCGGCGCGTCGAGCCCGAACGCGCGATCTCCAAGCCCGTGCACGCCGACATCCTCATGTGGCGCGCTCCCGACGGCCGCTTCGCAAGCTATTTCGGCGACCTGCACCCCTCGTTCTTCGGCAACGTCGTCAAGGCGATGGGCGGCGCAAAGCAGGGCTATCCGCTGGTGAGCGAGGTGCTGGCGCGCGTGGCGCCGGCCTCGCCCCTCGACGACGCGGCGTTCCTCGCGCGGCTGAACGAGGACTTGCGCCCGGTGGTGCACGAGATCAGGCGCCATACGCCGAGCATCGTCGAGGTGGTCGTGCGCGCCCCGCGGGCGGCGCGCGAGTTCCATCCGGGACAGTTCTACCGCCTGCAGAACTTCGAGACGCTGGCGCCGAAAGTCGACGGCACGACGCTCGCCATGGAAGGCCTCGCGCTCACGGGTGCGTGGGTCGACAAGGAGCGCGGGCTGCTCTCGACCATCATCCTGGAGATGGGCGGCTCGTCCGACGTCTGCGCGCACCTCAAGCCCGGCGAGCCGGTGGTCCTGATGGGTCCGACCGGAACTCCCACTGAGATCCCCGGCGACGAGACGGTGGTGCTCGTGGGCGGCGGACTGGGCAACGCCGTGCTCTTCTCGATCGGCCACGCGCTGCGCGCCGCGGGCTCGAAGGTGCTCTACTTCGCGGGCTACAAGCGCGTGATCGACCGCTACAAGGTCGAGGAGATCGAAGCCGCGGCCGACGCGGTCGTGTGGTGCTGCGACGAGGCCCCCGGCTTCGCACCGGCGCGCGCGCAGGACCGCAGCTTCGTCGGCAACATCGTCGACGCGATGCTCGCCTACGTCACCGGGCGGCTCGGCGCGCAGCCGATCTCGTTTCACGACTGCGACCGGTTGATCGCGATCGGCTCTGACCGCATGATGGCAGCGGTGGCGCGCGCACGGCACGAAGGCCTCAAGGAGCACCTCAAGTCGGCGCACCTGGGCATCGGCTCGATCAATTCGCCGATGCAATGCATGATGAAGGAGGTATGCGCGCAGTGCCTGCAGCCGCACGTCGACCCGGTGAGCGGCGACCGCAGCTACGTCTTTTCCTGCTTCAACCAGGATCAGCCGCTCGACCTCGTCGACTTCGCGGCGCTCGATCAGCGCCTGCGGCAGAACGGCGTGCACGAAAAGCTCACCGCGCAGTGGATCGACCGCTGCTTAAGGATGCTCAAGCTGCGCGCCGACCGAAAGGCGGCGTAGCGGGGCGGCCGAGCGTGTGCTAAGTTCGCGTGGAACGCTAGAACACGTACGGAGCAGGCGATGAAATTCCCGCGCGGCGTCCTCGGGCTCGTATTCGCGCTGGTAGCGGCAGGCGGGCCCATCCGCGGTTTTGGCGCCGAGCCGATCAAGGTCGGCGAGCTGAACAGCTACAAGGTGTTTCCGGCGTTTCTCGAGCCTTACAAGAAGGGGTGGCAGCTCGCGCTGGAAGAGATCAACGCCTCCGGCGGATTCGGCGGGCACAAGCTGGAAGTCGTCTCGCGCGACGACGGCGGCGATCCGGGAAGCGCGGTGCGCGTCGCCGAAGAGCTCATCTCGCGCGACCATGTCAACCTGCTGATGGGCACCTTCGCCTCGAACGTCGGGTTGGCGGTGTCGAACCTCGCCAACCAGCGCAAGACCGTATTCATCGCCGCCGAGCCCCTGACCGACAAGATCGTCTGGCAGGATGGCAACCGCTACACGTTCCGGCTGCGGCCCTCGACATACATGCAGGTCGCCATGCTGGTGCCCGAAGCCGCCAAGCTGGAGAAGAAGCGCTGGGCGATCGTCTATCCGAATTACGAGTACGGCCAATCGGCGACCGCTTCCTTCAAGCAGCTGATGGCCAAGGCGCAGCCCGGCATCGAGATCGTCGCGGAGCAGGCGCCCCCGCTTGGCAAGATCGACGCGGGCGCGGTGGCGCAGGCCCTGCTCGACGCCAAGCCCGACGCGATCTTCAGCTCGCTGTTCGCGGCCGACCTGCAGAAGTTCGTGCGCGAGGGCAATACGCGCGGCCTGTTCAACGGGCGCGCGGTGTTCAACCTGCTCGGCGGCGAGCCCGAGTATCTCGACCCGCTGAAGGACGAGACCCCGCAAGGCTGGTGGGTGACCGGCTATCCGTGGAACCAGATCAAGACCCCCGAGCATACGAAGTTCCTGAATGCATACCGCAAGCGCTGGAACGACTATCCGCGCGTGGGCTCGGTCGTGGGCTACACGACGATGTACACGGTCGCCAACGCGCTCAAGAAAGCCGGTTCGACTGACACCGAGAAGCTCGTTGCGGCGCTCGAAGGTCTGCGCGTGGAGACGCCCTTCGGCCCGATCATTTACCGCGCCGTCGACCATCAGTCGACGATGGGAGCCTACGTGGGGCAGCTCGCCGTGAAGGATGGCAAAGGCGTCATGGTCAACTGGCACTTTGCAGACGGGGCGGACTACCTGCCCTCGCCCGCCGAAGCGAAGCTGTTGCGCAAACGGTAGCCGCCCTCCGGCTCCGCCGCCCATGAGCGCGTCGGCGGTCCTGCTCCAGTTTATGAACGGCCTGGCCGGCGCGAGCTCGCTGTTCCTGGTCGCGGCGGGCTTGTCGCTCATCTTCGGCGTCACGCGCATCGTCAATTTCGCGCACGGCTCTTTCTATATGCTTGGGCTGTATCTTGCCTACACGCTGATCGGAATTTTCGGGCACGGCATGGCCGGCTTCTGGGGCGGCGTGCTCCTGTCGGGCGTCGCCATCGGGCTCGCGGGCGCGCTGGTCGAGAGCCTGCTGTTGCGCCGCCTTTACACCGCCCCCGAGCTGCTGCAGTTGCTCGCGACTTTTGCGCTGCTGCTCGTCATCCAGGATTTCACGCTCTGGGCATGGGGGCCCGAGGACCTGCTCGGCCCGCGCGCGCCGGGGCTGGAGGGCGCGTTGACCATCGCCGGAGGACGTTTCCCCGAGTACGACCTGCTGCTGATCGTGCTCGGACCGGCGGTGCTGCTCGCGCTGCACCTGGTTCTGCGCCGCACCCGGTGGGGCACCCTGGTGCGCGCCGCGACGCAGGACCGCGAAATGGCCGGCGCGCTCGGCGTCAATCAGAAATGGCTGTTCACCGGCGTGTTTGCGCTCGGCGCCCTGCTCGCCGCGCTGGGCGGTGCGCTGCAGATTCCGCGCGAGCCGGCCAGCCTGTTTCTCGACCTGTCGGTCATCGCCGATGCGTTCGTGGTCGTCGTGGTCGGGGGGCTCGGTTCGATCGGCGGGGCGTTTCTTGCCGCGCTGCTGATCGCCGAGGTCAAGGCGTTCTGCATCGGTCTCGGCGACGTCGCCATCGCCGGACAAATGTTCTCGCTGTCCAAGCTCACGCTGGTGGTCGAGTTCATCGTCATGGCGGTCGTACTGGTCCTGCGGCCCTGGGGGCTGCGGGGCCGGCCGCTCGTCCAATTGCGCGGCGCGGGGGCGGGCGAGCCTCCGCTCAGGCCGCCGTCGCGCGCTGCGTTGTGCGCCCTGGGCGCGCTTGCCGGAGCGCTCGCGCTCGTGCCGCTGATCTCGCACGGTTACGCGCTCATCCTGCTCACGGAGATTCTGGTGTTCGCTCTGCTCGCCGTCAGCCTGCACTTCATCATGGGACCGGGGGGACTGCACTCATTCGGCCACGCGGCGTATTTCGGACTGGGCGCTTACGGCGCCGCACTGCTGCTGCGGCGCGGCGGGCTGCCGATGGAACTCGCCCTGGCGCTCGGCCCCCTGCTCTCCGCCGCCGCCGCGTTGGCGTTCGGCTGGTTCTGCGTGCGGCTGTCCGGAGTCTATTTCGCGATGCTCACGCTCGCCTTCGCGCAGATCAGCTGGTCCGTCGTGTACCAGTGGGATGCGCTCACCGGGGGCTCGAACGGCATGATCGGCATCTGGCCCGCATCCTGGCTCGCTTCGACCGCGGCTTACTACTACCTCACGCTCACCGCGTGCGCGATCGCGATCGCCGCCCTTTGGCGCATCGTCTACTCGCCATTCGGCTACGCGCTGCGCGCCGGCCGAGACTCTCCCCTGCGCGCCGGCGCGATCGGCATAGACGTGCGCGCCCACCAGTGGGCCGCCTTCGTGATCGCGGGCCTGTTCGCGGGCGCGAGCGGCGCGCTATTCGTCTTTTCCAAGGGGTCGATCTCCCCCGAGTCGCTCGCTGTCCCGCGATCGGTCGACAGCCTCGTCATGGTGTTGCTCGGGGGGATCCAGACTCTGACCGGACCGGTATGGGGTGCGGCGCTCTTTACCTGGCTGCAGGACACCGTGTCGCGCAGCGTCGAGTACTGGCGCGCGTTGATCGGCTTGGTGATCCTCGCCCTGGTGCTCGCCTTTCCGCAGGGGGTAGCGGGCTTCCTGCGCGAGCGGATCGCGCGCACGGAGGGATGAGAGATGAGCGCGCCGATCCTGCGGGTGAGCGGTCTGACGAAGGCCTTCGGCGGCGTGCGCGCGGTGTCCGGCGTCGGCTTCTCGGTCGCGCCGGGCGAACTGGTGGCGATGATCGGTCCCAACGGCGCTGGCAAGACCACCTGCTTCAACATGCTGAACGGACAGGTCGCGCCGGACGCCGGGAGCATAGAGCTCGCGGGCAGCTCCGTGGTCGGCCGCAAGCCGCACGAGATCTGGCGTCTCGGCGTCGGACGCACGTTCCAAATCACGGCAACGTTCGGCTCGATGACGGTGCGCGAGAACGTCCAGACGGCGCTGCTGTCGCAGCACCGGCGCCTGCGCTCGCTTACCACCCTTGCCGGCCGGAGCTACGTTCCGGACGCCGATGCGCTGCTCGCGCGCATCGGCATGCTCGCGCACGCCGACCGCCCTTGCGGGGTGCTCGCCTATGGCGACCTAAAGCGCGTGGAATTGGCGGTCGCACTGGCGAACCGGCCGCGGCTGCTGCTGATGGACGAACCGACGGCTGGAATGGCGCCGCGCGAGCGGGGCGAGCTGATGCAGCTCGTTTCCGGCCTGGCGCACGCGGAGAGCATGGCCGTGCTGTTCACCGAGCACGACATGGACGTCGTATTCGGTCATGCGGATCGCATCCTCGTGCTAAGTCGCGGCGAGCTGATCGCCCAGGGCAGGCCCGAGGAGGTGCGCGCGAACGCGCGGGTACGCGAGGTTTACCTCGGGAGCCATTTCGCGCATGCTTGAGGTCAGGGGGCTGAATGCCGGCTACGGCCGGGCGCGGATTCTGTTCGACCTGGATCTCGACGCGCGCCCCGGCGAGGTCGTGGTGCTGCTCGGCCGGAACGGTGCAGGAAAGTCGACCACCCTCAAGTCGATCATCGGCCTGGTAAGACCGGAATCAGGCGAGATCCGGTTCGCCGGCGAGCGCATCGACCGTCTGCAGCCGTTCCAGATCGCGCGCCTCGGCATCGGCTACGTGCCCGAGGACCGGCGCATCTTCACCGACCTCACAGTGGCCGAGAACCTCGAGGTGGGGCGACGGCCCGGGCGCGCCGACGCGGCGCACTGGACGAGCGAGAAGCTGTTTCGGCTGTTCCCCAATCTCGCGGAGATGCGCAATCGCCTGGGCGCGCACATGTCCGGCGGCGAGCAGCAGATGCTCACCATCGCGCGCACGCTGATGGGCAACCCCCGCGCCGTCCTGCTCGACGAGCCTTCCGAAGGGCTCGCGCCGCTGATCGTGCAGCAGATGGCGCGCACGGTGATCGAGCTGAAGCGGGAGGGCTTGACGGTGCTGCTCTGCGAGCAGAACCTGCACTTCGCACAGGCGGTCGCGGATCGCGCATTCGTGCTCGAGAAGGGTCATGTGCGATATTCCGGCGCCATGCGCGTGCTGGAAGCCGATGCTGCCTTGCGCGAGCAGTATCTGTCGCTCTAAGAGGACCGCCGGGTCGCACGATGCTCATCCAAGACCGCAGCCTGCAGCGCTACGCCTGGCTCTCGGTGGGGGCCGCGCTGCTCACCATCGCGCTCAAGGCGGCTGCGTGGCTGACGACCGGATCGGTCGGCATGCTGTCCGACGCGCTGGAGTCGCTGGTCAACCTGGTGGCGGCGCTGCTCGCGCTTTGGATGCTGCGCCTGGCGGAGGCGCCGCCGGATTCGGAGCACCCTTTTGGCCGCTCGAAAGCCGAGTACTTCTCCAGCGGATTCGAGGGCGCGCTCATCGTTCTCGCCGCGGCCGGCATCATCTATACGGCGGGTCCGCGCCTGTTCGCCCCAAGGCCGCTCGAGGCGCCGGCGCTCGGCATCGCCATCTCGGTGGTCGCGTCGGCGGTCAATTTCTGGACCGCGCGCGTGCTGCTCGCCGCGGGCGCGCGCTATCACAGCATAACCCTCGAGGCCGACGCGCGGCACCTGCTGACCGATGTCTGGACCTCTGCCGGGGTGCTCGCGGCGGTGGCACTGGTCGCCGTCAGTGGCTGGCTGCTGCTCGATCCGCTCATCGCCATCGCGGTGGCGCTCAACATCCTGTGGACAGGCGCGAAGCTGATGCGACGCTCGTTCGCCGGTCTGCTCGACGCGGCGATTCCAGAGGCCGAGCGCGACGAGGTCGACACGATCCTGCGGGAGTACGCAAAACGCTATGGCGTCGCGTTCCATGCAGTGCGCACGAGGCGCGCCGGCGCGCGCCGTTTCGTCTCGTTCCACTTGCTGGTGCCGGACGAGTGGACCGTGCACCACGCGCACCATATCGCCGAGGAGATCGAGGCGCGCATCGGCGCGTTGTTGCCGCACGCGTCGCTGTTCAGCCACATCGAGCCGATATCGGACCCGCGCTCCTACGACGACATCGAGCTCGAGCGCTAGCGGACCGACCTCTCTCGCGGCGCAACCACGCGGCTACTCGAGGTTAAACGAGCTTGCAGACTTCGTCGAACTCGAAGCGCGGGTTGCGCGCGAACACCTTCGACGGGTCGCCGTGCCCGAGGTTGATGAGAAAATTCGACTTGAAGCGGCCATCGGGGAAGAAGGCCACATCCAC
>Ga0187773_10001353_pt1 | contig 9958 bp, 10 predicted proteins | sample 0216_BV02_MP05_1_FD_133133 | JGI IMG/M metagenome (GOLD analysis project Ga0187773, IMG submission 133133) | Tropical peat soil microbial communities from peatlands in Department of Meta, Colombia - 0216_BV02_MP05_10_MG | ecosystem: Environmental > Terrestrial > Soil > Wetlands > Peat | place...
AAGGGGAAGAGGAGGCCGAAGAAGAGGAGAAGGTCAAGGAGATTGATCTGACGCCCGGCGCCCTGAGCCGGACGGCCGATCCGGTTCGATTGTATCTAAAAGAGATGGGCAGCGTTCCGTTGCTGTCTCGGGAAGGCGAGATCGAGATCGCGAAGAAAATCGAGGAAGGGGAAAAGGAGGTGGCCACGGTTGTCTTCGGAACCCCGATGATTATCAAAGACCTCCTGTCGCTGAGTGAAAAAGTCCGGCATGGAAAAGTCAGCATCCGGGAAGTCGTCTCGGCCTTTGAGGAAGAATTCGACGAAGAGGGCGTGGTTCAGGAGCAGGATGACGCCGAGCTGACGAGCCGGACGGTCGAAGCCATTTCGAAGTTGAGAAGTCCGTACCGGGATTTGATGAAGGCCTATCAGCGATTAAAACGAGCCGGTTCCGACTCTGCAAAGCGCCGTAAGATCAAGGTCGAACTTCGCGAAATCAAGCTCCAGATCGCGGAACGGATCGAACAGGTCAACCTGCACCCTGCGTTGATCGAAAAAATGACCGGTCAGGTCAAGTCCTTGGCGGCGGACATCCTGCATGCCGAGCGGGAGATTACCAACTGCAAGCGCCGGTTGGGGGTTTCGGGTGAAGAAGGTCTTCTGCTTCTCAAAAAGATCGGGAGGGGTCCGGCCGGAGTGAAATCGGTCCGACGGAAAACCAACCTTTCCGCCGAGGCGCTCCACGAAATCGACAAAGTGTATCGGGAGGCGCGGAAAAAGATTCGGGCGGCGGAGAGCCAGGCGATGGTCACCGCCGAGGAAATCAAGGAGGCCGTCAAGCTTCTCGAGCAAGGGGAGAACAAGATCAAATCCGGCAAGACCGATTTGGTGGAGGCCAATCTCCGATTGGTCGTCAGCATAGCGAAAAAGTATACCAACCGCGGCCTCCAATTTCTCGACCTCATTCAAGAGGGGAACATCGGTCTGATGAAGGCCGTGGACAAGTTCGAGTACAAGCGGGGATACAAATTCAGCACCTATGCGACGTGGTGGATCCGACAGGCGATCACGCGTGCCATCGCGGACCAGGCTCGAACGATCCGGATCCCGGTTCATATGATCGAGACGATCAATAAGTTGATCCGGACCTCCAGGCACTTGGTGCAGGAGCTCGGTCGTGAGCCCGTGCCGGAAGAAATCGGGGAGAAGATGGATTTGCCCATCGAAAAGGTTCGCAAGATCCTAAAGATCGCCAAGGAGCCGATTTCGCTGGAGACGCCGATCGGAGAGGAAGAGGACAGCCATCTCGGCGATTTTATCGAAGACAAAAAGGCGGTCTCACCGATCGAGGCCGCGATTCGATACGACCTCCAACGCCAGATTACAAACATCCTTCAGACGCTGACGCCGCGTGAAGAAAGGGTCCTAAGAAAGCGCTTCGGGATCGGTGAGAATACCGACCATACCCTTGAAGAGGTGGGGCAGGATTTCGAGGTGACCCGGGAGCGGATTCGTCAGATCGAAGCGAAGGCGCTTCGAAAACTGCGCCACCCCAGTCGGAGCAAGAAGTTAAAGAGTTTTGTCGAAAGCCTGTAATCCTGTTTTATTCCATACAGGACGGAATGGTTTAGGGCCCATAGCTCATTTGGCAGAGCAGACCCCTTATAAGGGTCAGGTGCCTGGTTCGATCCCAGGTGGGCCCAGAGGAGTTTTGAGTGTCAGAGGAAATTCGCTTGAAAGATCAACTGGAGCAACTGATTCATCTTCAAGAGATCGATAACCGTCTTGGCATTTTGAAAAACGAGATGGTCCGTATTCCTCAACGAGTCGAGGCCGTCCAAAAGTTGTTGGCCGACGCTCAGAAACAGTCGGCTCAAAGCCACGCCGATTGGGAGGCCTGTAACCAGCGCAAACGCGAAAAAGAACGGGACCTAGAAAGTTGCGAGGAACGGCTTTCGAAAGCCCGTAATCGCCAAAGCGAGATCAAAACCAACAAAGAATATCAGATGCATCTCCAGGAGATCGAAACGCTCAAGACAGAAAAAGGCCGTGTCGAGGAAGAATTATTGATCTTGATGGAGCAACTCGACGTTTTCAAACGAAAAGAGAATGAACTGGCTCAGACCGTCAAGGCCGCCGAGCAAAAATTCGAATCGGAGCGGCAGCAATTTGAAAAACAGGCCGAGGCGCTGAAGTCGGAGAAAGATGTCGTTGAGCGGGAACGGGAGGCGGTCATCCCGACGATCGATCCGAAGCTGTTGAAGATGTATCAGCAGATTAAAAACCTTCACCGGGAAGTGGCCGTTGTTCCCATCCGGCATGGAACCTGCGGCGGATGCCATATGAACATCCCGCCCCAGAGGGTGGCCGAGGTGAAAGCCCGGCAACAAATCTTAACCTGCTCCCAGTGTCAGAGGATTCTCTATTGGGCCGCTCCGATGGAGCGGGCCGCCGTGCCTAACGGGGCGAGCACTCCTGGAGCACCTGCTGCGTCGTCCTGAAATGCCATTTGGCCACTTTTTTCAGGGCCTCGACCGACCTTTCCTTGACCAATTTCACCGCCGTTATTCGGACCTGATCCGACGCCCCCTTGGGTAAGTCCAGCCGGTTTTCTTCCGACAGTTTTTTAAGCCGTTTTAAAAATTCAGCCCGTGCCAGAATGGATGCCGCCGCCACGGCCGGATCTTCTTCCGCTCGGGGACGCTGCTCCAAAACGATCTGGCGGCCTTTTTCCATCAGCGCGCTTTTGATGAACCGCTCATCTCCGAACTGATCGGCGATGGCCCGGGGAGAATCGGTCTCCGACAGCAGGTTTTCAAGCGTCCGGGCGTGCGCCCATGCCAGCAACTTGTTCAAGTTTCGCATCTTCTCATACAAGGCATTGTATCGTTCCGGTCCGATCGCCACGACCGAATACCGGCAGACTTCTCGAATCTTCGGCTCTAATTCCAGGATGCGTTTGTCTGTCAAGCGTTTGCTGTCTTTAACGCCCCAGGCCAGCAGCCGGGCCGAGAGTTCCGGGTCGACTTGGACGCCGGCCACCACCAACGGGCCGAAATAATCCCCCTTGCCGGATTCATCCAGGCCGATCCACGAATCTTGAGTCGACACCGGACTCACGATTGAATCGATATTGGATTGGACGGCACGCGTCCGGAAAACGACTGTCGCCGGACATACAACGCGAGGGCTGTGATGAACAGAAAGACGCTGAAGACCTGAGGAACCGGAAACAGACCGCCAAACTGAAGGGAATCCCCGCGAAAGAATTCCAAAACGAAACGAGCGACGGCATAGACGATCGCATACGTCAGAAAAAGTTGGCCGTCGAACCGGGTTCTCTTTCGGAAGTTCCATAGGATTGCAAAGATGAGAAGATCCGTGGCCATTTCATAGAATTGAGTGGGATGCAGCGGGATGTTGTGCGGGGCTTGCGCCGCGGGATTGGTAAAAGTGATTGCCCAAGGAAGCGAGGTCGGTTTTCCATAGCTGCAGCCGTTCAGGGTGCAGGCCCCGCGACCGACGGCTTGTCCCAGCATAACGGAGGGGGTCAGAAGATCCGCGAAGCTCCAGAAGGCCAATCGCCGTTTCTTGCAAAACCAGATTCCGGCCAGCAGTCCCCCCAATAACCCGCCGTGCAATGCCAGTCCTCCCCGCCAGATCGCCACGATGTCGAGGGGATGCTGAAGAAAATATACCGGATTAGACACCAGGACGTAATAGAGGCGTGCCCCGACAATCCCGGCGAGCATCACATAAAAGAGGAGATCATAGATCAACTCCGGATCGTATCCCTTCCGACGGGCTTCGCGGACGCCGAGGAAAGTTCCGGCCAGGAAGGCCAGGGCGATCATTACGCCATACCAACGAATTTCCACATTCCCGAACTGGAACAGGATCGGATGCATCTACTTTTTTTCTTCCTTCTCTTCCATCGGGCCGATCCGGACCGCGACCGTCCGTTCTTTGCCGTCCCGCACGGTCTTGATGTTGACCTCTTTTCCGATCGGTGTTTCCGCAACGATCAAGGGCAACGTGCGCATCTGGGTCACTTTTTTGCCGTCAAATTCGACGATGACATCCCCGCGTTGAAGTCCGGCCTTGGACGCGGGGCTGTTCTCAAAAACATCCGAGATCAGCGCTCCATTCTTATTCTTCAGATGGAACGAGCGGGCGAGGTCGTCGTTCAATTCCTGGATCAAAACGCCCAACCAACCCCGTTTGATCTTTCCGAAGATTTCCAGTTGATCCAGAACCTTCTTCACCTGATTGATCGGGATCGCAAACCCGATTCCCTGACCGGAGGGATTGATCGCGGTGTTGATCCCGATCACCTCGCCCTTGATATTGAAGAGCGGACCGCCGCTGTTTCCGGGATTGATCGAGGCGTCGGTCTGGATATAATCATCGAAGAGTCCGTTGCCGATCGCGCGCCCCTTGGCACTGACGATTCCCACCGTGACGGTTTGTTCCAGACCAAAGGGATTGCCGATGGCCACAACCCACTCTCCGACATCGAGTTGGTCCGAATCACCCAATCGGGCGGTCGGAAAGTTATTGGGATCCGAAATCTTGATCAAGGCGAGATCGGTCTTCTCATCACGACCGACTACCCTCGCCTCAAATTCGCGTTCATCGGATAAACGTACAATAATTTTATCCGCTTTCTCGATCACGTGGTTGTTGGTGAGGATCAAGCCGTTTTTCTTGATAATGAATCCCGAGCCCAGGCTCTCTCCTTTGAATTCCTTCGGAATGATGTTTCCGAAGAAATCGCCCAGCGGCGGGTGATCCTCGGGCAGCAGACCTTCTCCAACCGGGGCCTTCTGCGTCGTGCTGATATTGACGACGGCCGGTTTTTCCTTGCGGACAATATCGGCGAAGGAAAAGATTCTCGGCTCCGCCGGGACCGGGGTCTGTTTTCCAGAATCCGCGGAGATCGCCGGTGCAGCCGATGCCGACAGGACAAGAGAAAGACCGATGATGTGGCTGAGTCGGGTCTTCATGACGATTTACTGTCCAATGGACCAGCCGATTCCGTATTGTGTCAGCCAGGCGTTTAGGATTCTAAGGGAATTGCTGAAGACCAGGACCCCGATCAGGATTAAGAAGAGGCCGCTGATCAGGGAGACGATCCACATATAGTCTTTCATCTTACGGTACGAAGACAGAAAGGAGTTGACGCTCATCGCGGTGATAAGAAGGGGAAGGCCCAGTCCGATCGAGTAGACCGCGAGAAGCCGCACGCCGTCTCCTACGGATTGGGACGTGCTCGCAAGCATGTAGACCGAACCCAAGATCGGCCCGACACAGGGAGTCCAAGCGGCCGCGAACGTGATCCCGATCAGGATGGAGCCGACCGCCCCGGCCGGCCGGCTCTGGAACCGGTATTGTTTGTAGGTCATCAGAAACGGAATCTTAACGGCGCCGATCAAATATAGTCCGAAGAGGATGATCAACAGTCCGCCGATCTTCCGGATCGCGTTTTGGTAGAGGAGAAGAATCTGACCGATTGCGGTGGCGGATGCCCCGAAGGCGATGAAGACGATCGAAAAGCCCAATATGAACAAGAGTGAGTTCGTTAAGGTAACCCACCGGACCTGTTTGGACCCCCCGGTGTTCGTCAACTCTTCGAGGGAGAGTCCCGTGATGTAGGAGATATAGGCCGGAACCAAAGGCAGAACGCACGGCGATACAAAGGATAAGAATCCGGCGGTGAAGGCGAATATATAGGAAACGGTTTGAGGGGTCTCCGTCATGGTTACTTGGTTTTTAGGAGTTTGGCAATCAGGTCTCGAGATTCCGGATTGCTCCAGTTGCGGCCGCCCACCACACGATGGGTAATCACCCCGTTTCTGTCCACCAGAACGGTCGTTGGAACGGACTGAACGAGGTATTTATCGTCCACCCGGAAATCGGTGTCGAGCAGAATCGGGTAGGAAAGGCCGAGTTTTTGCACAAACGGTTGAACGGCGGGCGCTCCGTCCATATCGCTCGAGATCGCCAAGATTTCCAACCCCCTACCCTTGAAATCATGATACAGGGTTTCCATGGACGGCATCTCGTCCCGGCAGGGGCCGCACCAAGTGGCCCAGAAATTGACCAAGACCACTTTACCCTCCAAGCTGGCCATGCTGACTTCTTCCCCGTGGAGATTGGTCAATCGAAAATTCGGCGCAAGATACCCGATTCTCGGAGCCTCTTCGTTGGCAATGGCGGTTGCACCGGAGGAATAAGAGCTCTGCTGACAACCCGGAAGGAGCAGCGCGAGCACGGATGATATAATGACTATGGAACCGGATACTTTCATAATTTTTATGCCGAAAACCTTTGGAAATCTCGTGTCCTGAGGCGATTGAACCAGACCGATTTTCAGAGGATCTTAAACCATTTTGTAGCGATTTCGAGCCACTTTATTATACAACAGAACCAGATGCAGGACAAGCCGGAGGAGGGCGGCCTCAAAGCGCCGGCGGATTTCCTGCACGAAGGCTATCGAGTGCTTTCTTAACAAACTCGGCGTCTTCCGTGCCCGGCTTGAGATTTTGGAAAGACTCGGTCCAGCTTCGATCCGTTAATTCGTATTGTTTCAGGCGCAGAAGGGCGACGCCTTTATACCAGAGCAAGGTTGGATCCCTTGGTTCCTTGACCAAGGCCGTTTCGAAGTGATCGAGGGCTTCCTGGGAACTTTTCAAGTCGTCAAGGGGAGAGGTCCGGAGTTCGATGAGCCCCAGAAAAAAATGGCCTTCAAAATTTCCAGGGTCCAGCTCGACGACCTTGCTCCAGGCCTTCTTGGCGTCCTCGATCCGCTGTAAGGTCATGTAGGACCGCCCGGCTATGATCTGTCCCTCAAGATCGTTCGGGTTTATCTTCAAACGTTGCTCAAGCCGCGCAACCATTTCGGCCGGATCCGGTCTGCCTTGGGATCCGGGAGCTCCTTCGCTTTCCGCATACCGTCTCTGTGCTTCGAGGCCGATCTTTCCTTGGATATATTCATAAATGCCGGCGGCGCTTCCCACCACGAGAAAACAGAGCGTGATCGAGCCGACCCACTTCATGGGCCCGGAGAAGGCTGCGGTTGGTTGTAACTTTACCGCTTTGAGCGGTTGGTCTTGTTTGGAGAGCGAATCCAATTTGTCTAAAACTCCACCCAGTCGGCTTTCATCGATCGCTTTGAGCCGCGAATAATCGGATGAGGTCAGCCGTTCTTGGGCGAGATCGAGGTCCAACTCCGCCAACGAGTTCAGGAGGGTCTGCCTTTCAATTTCAAGATCGATCCGCTCCTGGTCGATCGACGCGTCGTGGCCCATGGGAATGGGGGCGGCGTCCTTATTCCATAGAGGATATGCCAGGACGATGATGGAGGCGATGAGGATCAGGCCGGCTGTGACGGCGAATATGACCATAGCTGGGTTTCCGGATCAGTCTTCCCGGGAATGCCACTCCTCTTCGATGCGTTTTCGGAGGCGATCGTCGATCGTCGGCAAATCCTCCTGTTTCGCAGCGGCGGTTTGTGCCACCCACCGGGACACGGTTCTGTAAAGAAGGGCCCCGCCGCCGACCAACAGGACAAAGGGACCGGCCCAAAGAATCCAGTTCATTCCGCTTTTCTGCGGCGTCAAGAGAATATAATCACCGTAGCGGCTCAAGAAATAAGCCCGAACCTGATCGGGTGATTCGCCTTTGAGGAGTCTTTCCTTGATGAGATCGCGCATCTGCTGTGCCAGTTCGGCCTGGGATTCCCAGACGGATTCGTTCTGGCAGATCGTGCAGCGGAGCGTTTTAGCCACCTCGCGCACCTGCAGATCTATCCGTTGCTCATCGACCGTATCCCCGAAGGCGGTCAGGTTGAGGCTTGAGAGCGGGAGAGTCAAGGAGAGAATGGCGATGGTCAGGGCTTTCTTCATGAACGGGAGATGGAACGTCCCTCCAGAAGCGGCTGAAGGATATCGTCGGTCAAATGGGTGTAGGCCGGCCCCATCAAGGGACCGACATATTTGTAGCGAATGATACCCTGTCGGTCAATCACAAAAGTCTCCGGAACGCCGTAGACCCCGAAGTCGATCGAGATAGTCCCCTTCAGGTCCCGGACATGATCAAAGTTGCTGCCGTAATCCTGCAGGTATTTCTGGGCATCCTCCAGACGGTCCTGATAATTGATTCCCAGCATCACAAAATCCGGATTCGGACTGAATCGACGGTTGAGGGCCATCAGGTTTTCATGTTCCGTGCGACATTCAAGGCACCACGAGGCCCAGAAGTTGATTAGAATGACCTTGCCCTGGAAACGATTCGTGGAAAGAATTTCTCCGGTGCGGACCTCTGGGCCGGAAAAGATCGCCGCTTGCGTGCCGATCAGAACGGTCGGAATGGCGCGGGGGTCTCCCCAGAGTCCCTTGTATAATAGGGCGAGGAGTCCCCCAACCGCAATGACCAGAATAAAATGCCAGGTTTTCATCCGGAAACCTTCGTCCTGGGTCTGAAAATGTTGAGGATGACGCCCAAGCCCATGATGCCGCCGCCGATCCAGACGAGGAGCACGAGCGGATTGATCAGCGCCCGGACGGTTACATTATCCGATCCGACCTCGGGCATTGTCAGAAAAATATGACCGAGATGGATCGTGTAGAGAGCCGCTTCCGTTGTTGGGGTCTCGGACACCGGGTAGATCCTCTTCTGGGGTTTGAGAACCGTCAGCAGGCGGTCCCCCTTGTACACCTCGAAGAGGCCTTCTTCTGCCGTCCAGTTGGCCCCCGAGACTTCATGAAGCCCGACCATCTTGATGGTGTAGTTTTTTATCTGGAGGGTGTCACCGATGCGCATCGGGACCACCTTTTCAATTTGGTAGATCGTGGAGGCGATGATCCCGACCACCATGACCAGTACGCCGACATGGGTGATCAGGCCGGCGGAACGTCGTTGATTACTCGTGAAGCCCTGATAAAAGCCGAGCAGATAATTGACCTCATGTCGTCGGGCCCAGAGGGCCGAGATTTTTGCAAAGTCCACGAAAATGGTCGTCGTGACAAAGGAGACGACCAGGGCGCCCGCCATCCCGAAGACCGTTCGGATTCCAATCAGCCATGCGACGGCGGTCGTTAAGACGGCCAGGATGATCGGGAGCAAAAAGTTCTTTTTAAGATTGTCCGACGAGGCTTTTCGCCAGGCGATGGTCGGTCCGATTCCCATCATCACCAAAAGACCCAACGCGACCGGCATGAAGACGGCGTTGTAATACGGGGGCCCGACGCTGACCTTTGCCGTTTTGAGCGTCTCGACCAGAAGCGGGTAGAGGGTTCCCAAAAAAACCGTCGCCGCAGCCACGAGGAAAAAAAGATTGTTGAAAAGGAATACGGACTCTTTGGAAAGGATTGAGTCCATTTCGATCTGGCTTCGGAGCTTGCCCGATCGAACGATGAGGGTTCCAAAGCCAAGCGACATCATGGTCGCCAGAAAGATAAGGATGTACAGCCCTCGTCCGGGATCGGTTGCAAAGCTATGAACCGAGGAAAGTACGCCGCTGCGGACCAAAAAGGTGCCGATCAGTGAGAGTGAGAAGGTCACGATAATCAGAAAAAGGTTCCAGACCTTGAACATTTTTCTTTTTTCCTGAACCATCACGGAATGCAGGAAGGCAGTGCCAACCAGCCAAGGCATAAAGGAGGCATTTTCAACCGGATCCCACCCCCAGTACCCACCCCACCCCAGCTCGTAATACGCCCAATACCCCCCCATGACGATACCCGTCGTCAAGGCCATCCGGCAAAGAGGGTCCAGCGTTGCGTCACCTTGATCCACTCCTCCCCCAGACGGCCGGAGAAGAGGGCCGCCATGGCAAAAGCGAAGGGGATCGAGAAACCGACATATCCGAGGTAGAGCATCGGCGGATGAACGACCATCGCCGGATCCTGGAGGAGCGGGTTGAGATCCCGACCATCCGGCGGGACCGGAAACAAACGTTCAAACGGATTGGATAGAAA